>Ga0209396_1000974_pt1 | contig 32793 bp, 32 predicted proteins | sample GOMGulsemesocosm_6_FD_184638 | JGI IMG/M metagenome (GOLD analysis project Ga0209396, IMG submission 184638) | Methane-oxidizing microbial communities from mesocosms in the Gulf of Mexico - GOM8C Gulf of Mexico (SPAdes) (version 2) | ecosystem: Environmental > Aquatic > Marine > Cold seeps...
TACAAAATAGTTTAAATAAAGAACATATTAATTTTGAAATCAAAGGGCGTCCAAAGTCCATATTTTCAATCCGAAAAAAAATGCTCAAACAAAATGTCACATTTGAAGAAGTGTACGACAAGTTTGCGGTAAGGATTATATATAAATGTGATCAAGATCAAGAAAAATTTATTGCTTGGAAAATATACTCCATAGTAACTGATCATTATAGACCAAACCCAGTACGATTACGTGATTGGATTTCATCTCCAAAATCTACAGGATATGAGGCACTACACATAACAGTAATGGGACCAAAAGGAAAATGGGTAGAAGTGCAAATTCGTTCTGAACGAATGAATGAAATTGCAGAGAAAGGATATGCTGCTCATTACAAATACAAACAAGGCGCTAAAAACGAAGGTGGTCTAGATGAATGGCTTGTAAAACTACAAGAGGCACTAGAAAATCAAGAAGCAAATGCCGTAGACTTCATTGAGCAATTTAAACTAAATTTGTATGCCAAAGAGATTTTTGTATTCACTCCAAAAGGAGATTTAAAATCACTCCCAAAAGGAGCCACTTCTTTGGATTTTGCGTTTAGCGTACATACACAAATAGGTTTTAAAACTCGTGGAACTAAAGTAAACGGAAAATTAGTTCCGTTAAGTCATGTATTAAAAAGTGGTGATCAGGTAGAAATTATTACTTCAGAAAATACACGACCTAGTGCAAACTGGATGGACTATGTAACAACATCAAGAGCAAAGTCAAAAATAAAATCATCTTTAAATGATGAAAAAAAGTTAATTGCTGCTGAAGGAAAAGAAATACTAAAACGTAAGCTAAAACAATTAAAGATTACGCTGAATGATAAAAGTGTAAATCATCTAGTTTCTTTTTTAGAGCTAAAAACAAGTTTAGATTTATTTTACAGAGTTGGACTAGGAAATATTGACAATCAAAAATTAAAAGATTTTGCTGCGGAACGTAGTAATGCTTTTATAAGTTTCTTTAAAAAGAAAACACGAAAACAACATTCACAAGATGAAATTAACAAAGAAGAGATTACTCAAAAGTATGACTTGTTAGTTTTCGGTAAAGAAGAAGAAAAACTAAATTACAAACTAACTAGTTGCTGTAACCCTATTCCTGGTGATAAAGTATTTGGTTTTGTAACCGTTAGTGAAGGTATTAAAGTACATAAAAACAATTGCCCTAACGCTGTTAGCATGCAAGCTAATTATGCGTATAGAATTATAAAAGCAAAATGGATAGACTCCTCACAAGAAGAGTACTTTTCTGATTTAACCATTACAGGAATTGATCAATTAGGATTAGTAAACAACCTTACTAAAATCATTTCAAGCAATATGAATGTAAACATGAAAAAAATAAGCTTTGAGACTGATGATGGGTTATTTAAAGGAAACATTACTGTTTCGGTTAAAAACAAAAAGACCATTGACAGACTAATTGAGAATATTAAAAAAATAAATGGAATTGACCGCGTAATACGTGCTTAACAAATTCAGATTTGAGAACAACACTTTGAAATTCTTTTACACAAACTGTTAATAACCTTGACTAATTTTATCGAAAATAAAGCATTGATAATGCCATAAATAGTTGTAAATTTGCGCGTTCCAATTTTATATATAATGGAGGAAAAAGACAGTAATCAAGAAATCGTTAAAACAGTTTTTACGAGCTATTTAGAAGAAAATGGTCATCGTAAAACACCTGAACGATACGCGATTTTAAATGAGATTTACAGCAGTAATGATCATTTTGACATTGAGTCATTGTACATCATGATGAAAATGAAAAAATATCGCGTAAGTCGTGCTACACTGTACAACACCATTGAATTACTGTTAAATTGTGGTTTGGTTAGAAAACACCAGTTTGGCGACAATCAAGCGCATTATGAGAAATCATATTTTGACAAAAACCACGATCATATTATATTAACAGATACTGGAGAGGTTTTAGAGTTTTGTGACCCAAGAATTCAATCAATTAAAAAAACAATTGAAGATATTTTTGACATTGAAATTCACAATCATTCTTTATATTTTTACGGAACAAAAAAAACAAAATAACAACACACTAAATAACACACAATGGCAGTAGATTTACTACTAGGTTTACAATGGGGAGACGAAGGTAAAGGAAAGATTGTTGACGTCCTTACCGCAGATTATGATATCATTGCTCGTTTTCAAGGAGGTCCAAATGCTGGACATACGTTAGAATTTGACGGAATAAAACACGTATTGAGAACTATTCCTTCTGGAATTTTTCATAAAAAATCAATTAATGTAATTGGTAACGGAGTAGTTATTGACCCTGTAGTTTTTGTTCAAGAATTACAAGGTTTAGATCAATTTGATATTGATTATAAAGCAAAATTAATCATTTCTCGTAAAGCACATGTAATTTTACCAACACACCGTTTACTTGACGCAGCTTCTGAAGCTTCAAAAGGAAAGGCTAAAATTGGTTCTACTTTAAAAGGTATTGGTCCAACATACATGGACAAAACTGGTAGAAACGGTATTAGAATTGGTGATTTAGAATTGTCTGACTGGAAAGAAAAATACAGAAGTCTTGCTAACAAACATGAAGCTATGATTAGCTTTTACAATGTTGACATACAGTATGACTTAGCAGAAATGGAAGCGGAATTTTTTGCTGCCGTTGAAACACTAAAGGAATTACAATTTATTGATAGTGAAGAATATTTAAACCAAGCTTTAAAAGCTGGTAAAACAATATTAGCAGAAGGAGCTCAAGGATCATTATTAGATATTGACTTTGGAACATATCCGTTTGTAACTTCATCAAATACTACCGCATCTGGAGCATGTACAGGTTTAGGTATTGCACCAAATAAAATTAAAGATGTTTACGGAATATTTAAAGCATACACTACTCGTGTAGGTTCTGGACCTTTCCCAACTGAATTATTTGACGAAACTGGTGCTGAAATGGCAAAAGTAGGTCGTGAATTTGGAGCCGTAACTGGTCGCCCAAGACGTTGTGGATGGTTGGATTTAGTTGCACTAAAATATGCTTGTCAAGTAAATGGTGTTACACAATTAATGATGATGAAAGGTGATGTGCTTTCTGGTTTTGATAGTTTAGAAGTATGTACAGCATATAACTATAAAGGAGAAACAATTACTCATTTACCATATAACATTGAGCCAGAAAACATCAAGCCAATTTATACGAAGTTTGCTTGTTGGAAAGAAGACTTAACAAAAATGTCGGACGCTAGTGAATTCCCTAAGGAATTAAACGAGTACATCGCATTTTTAGAAGCTGAATTGGAAATTCCTATTAAAATTGTTTCTGTAGGCCCTGATAGAACTCAAACAATACACAGATAAGACACTATGTCTGTTTAGTATTACATAAAAAAAGCTTCTCATGTGAGAAGCTTTTTTTATGTAATACTAATTTATTTTATTTCCTTACTATTCGCAATACCTTCCTATAGCCATTCATATTTATTTTCACAAAATAAATACCCGATTCTAAATCTTTTACATCAAGCACACACTTTTTAGAGTTAAGACTTACGGTATCAACCACAGATCCTAGCATGTTTATAATTACTACTCCTTGCATGTTTTCATTAGCGGAAATAAAAACTTTTCCATCTGTATAACTTGGATAAAGGCTAACGCTTTTATTATTAGTCGGTGGTGCTGGAGGTGGACAAGAATTAAAATTACCTCCTTCAATAAAAACAGCAGAATCTAAATCTGATGAATTATTATCTGCTATGACAAGCTTTAAATGATAAACATCTCCTGGAATTACATTAGCAAAAGCAGTAATAGGAACTGTTTGCCCTCCATATTCGATAGCTGAATTTTGTGCTACTGAAGGATCAGCATCATCAAAATTATAATTTGAAAAATATTGCTCATTATTCTCATAACATAATAATGGCATAGTAGGATGTATATTATCAGTTTTTACTTGTTCGTTACCATTATTAGATATTGGTAATACTGCAAGATTATAAGAAAGACCACCAGTAACAAGATTTGTCAAAATAAAAGCTAATGACTCTGTACTCATACATTCATTATTCTTATTATAATGCTCTGAAGCTAAAAGAAATCGAAAATTTATTTCATTTTCTGTTGGAACAAAATCAAATTCTATATAACTAGCATTTTTTGTATTGACATCTCCAGTAGCATGTTCTACATCTACATCTCCATTCCATCCAATTTCCTGCCCACTTAATACTTCATCATTAGGTCCTGCCGCATCCATAGCACTTCCTGTACTCAATATTATTCCGTTTTCAAAAGGGAAATTTGTTCCGTTTTTTTCAAAATAAGCAATCCCATTAACACTAGATCCTGTATAGGATTGTACATTTGTAATTGTTACACAACTAGCTCCTCCATTCAAGACTTCTTCTATTAACTGTTCTGAAGTGTATGTTGTATTATTTGTTGTAATTTGTGCATTTACTGAGGATATAAAAGAAAATGCAACTAAGTAAAGAAAATATTTTTTATTCATAAACTGGTATCATTATAATTAAAGAGGTAATCAAAAATAAGGTTTTTTACACAAAAGAGATGATCATTTTAGAAAAACATATCGTTCCTGAAGGAGAATATCATATTCGATTACAAGAATATGCTGGTTCAGTATTTGAAAAACTACAAAGTAGGAGCGCTGTAAAAAAATGCATCGCTAAAAATTGTATTTTAATAGATGGTGAAATTGCAGCAACAAGTAATTGGATTAAATCTGGACAACTAATTGAGTTAATCGCTCCTGATACAAACTCTAAAAAAGTTTTTCAATTGCAATTGGAAGTTCTTTTTGAAGATGATGACTTTGCCGCTATAAACAAACCTGCAGGATTTCCTACAAACGGAAACTATTACAAAACCATTGAGAATGCTTTACCTTTCAATCTTAAAGCTTCTACTAAAAGTGATGCGTTAAACTTCCCTAAACCTGTACACCGATTGGACAACCCTACAAGTGGAATATTATTGGTTGCTAAAACAAAATCGGCACAAATTAGCTTGCATAATCAGTTTGAAGCAAAAACCATACAAAAGGAATATCATGCTGTCGTTGCAGGAAAATTACCAGAGTCTGGAATCATAAATACCGATATCAATACCCAAAAAGCACTCACAGAGTTTAAAACTGTTACCCAAGTACAAGCCTTACAAAACGAATACTTAACTTTAGTAAAACTATTACCGAAAACTGGTAGAACACACCAATTACGCATTCATTTATCTGAATTAGGATTTCCTATAGTTGGAGATAAACTATATGCTCCCAAAAATGTAATGATGCACAAAGGCTTATTCTTAGCAGCTACTAACATTCAATTTCTACATCCAAACACTCAGGAAACTAAAAATATCTCTACAGTAACCCCAAATAAATTTAATAGTTACTTGGCCAGAGAACAAAAACGATTCATCAAACATACTACTTAACAAAAACATCTTTTCTGCTTAATTTTATTAATTTTAATTAAAAAAAACTGCAACAAAACACAAGAGCAAAAGTCTTTATAAAAAACAAGTTATGATTTTGATCTCACTTATAATTATTCTCATTGGGGTTTTAGTAAAATATGGAAAAATGTATTTTCTAATAGCTGGATACAATTCGATGTCGGCAGATAAAAAAACAGAATTCGATATAGAAAAAATAGCTACAGTATTAAAAAATGTATTATTCGGAATGGCATTACTAATTATTATTGGATACTTTGTTTCTAAAGCACTCGAAATACAAATGATCGAAAACATTGCACTCTTTGGAGCTATACTTATTGGTATACCATATTTACTAGTAAAATCTAACTCTGATAAGTATAAAATTTAATAATCATACTCTATTATTTTACATTGTATATTTATTGTTTGGCATCTAATTTGAATATCATTTAAAAAACAACACATGAAAAACTTATTATTAATTATCGGAATACTATTTAGTGTACCATCTCTAGCACAAGATATCATTGCACAAGACTTAATCATTAGTGATTTCGTAGAAGGAACTTTACTTACACCTAACAGTAAAACAAATACACTTGCTATTATCATTCCAGGTTCTGGACCTACAGATCGCGATGGAAACCAGAATTTTATGAAAAATAATTCCTTGAAGTTTTTAGCTCAAGATCTATCAAACAAAGGAATTTCAACATTTCGATATGACAAACGTGCCTTAACTATGTTAAAAAAAGGAGCTAGCGAAAAACAAATAAAAAAGGTGCGTTTTGACGATTTCATAACCGATGCTCAAAAAGTAGTGAGCTACTTTACAAACAAGAAACGCTATGATAAAATTTATATTATTGGTCATAGTCAAGGTTCATTAGTAGGGATGTTAGCTGCTACTGAAAATGTAGATGGATTCATTTCAATTGCTGGCCCAGGAAAACCAATTGATCATATTATCTTAGAACAAATTGGAGCAATGGGCGCAAATGATTTAGTTGAAAGCGCTAAAAAAACATTTGAAATCATGAAAACAGGAAAAATTGACAAAAACTTTAATCCAGGTCTTGCTAATATTTTTAATTTAGATGTTCAGCCGTTTATCATGAATTGGATATCGTATTCTCCTACTGAAGAGATAGCTAAACTAACTATCCCAACACTTATTATTAACGGTACAAATGACATTCAAGTTGCAACTACTGAAGCAAAGTTACTTAAAAACGCAAAAGAGGATTCTGAGTTAGTAATTATTGAAAACATGAACCACGTATTCAAAATGGTAGGCAGTAAAGACACACAAGAAAACACCAAAACTTACAATATGCCTCAGTTAAAAAACATTCCTGAATTAGCTGAGAAAATCATTTCCTTTACTAAAGAATAAAAATCATCCACATATATTTTTTAAGCAGCTCTTTGAGCTGCTTTTTATTTCCCATCAATAGGTTTTATCCAAGGCTATTGACAAACGAAATGTAATAGTTTTAATTCATAACCGTATGCTTGCATTAAAGCAGTTGATTTTTGTATTTTGCGCTATCTTAAAAAAAACAAAAAAATGGATAAGGCACCAATTTTTACTAATGACACAATCGTATTCGGGGTATTAATGCTCTCATTAGGATTTATTTTCTATACAGAATCTAAAGAATCAGGTTTTTGGAAAAAGTTTTACAAAATAGTTCCAGGACTATTTATGGCCTATATGATTCCTGCACTATTTACTACTTTAGGTATTATTGCCCCAGAATGGGAAACAACATCAGACACAGGAGAAGTTGTTTCACATAGTTCAAATTTATATTACGTATCAAGTAGGTTTTTATTACCTGCCGCATTAGTATTAATGACCTTAAGTATTGATTTGAAAGCGGTATTTAGCTTGGGTTGGCGAGCATTAGTTATGTTCTTTACTGGTACTGTGGGTATCGTTATTGGTGGACCAATTGCCATTTTACTTGTGTCTATATTCTCTCCAGAAACTGTTGGAGGTGCTGGACCAGATGCCGTATGGAGAGGACTGTCTACTTTAGCAGGAAGTTGGATTGGTGGTGGTGCCAACCAAACTGCTATGCTAGAGATTTATGGTTATAATCAAAAATTATATGGTGGAATGGTATTTGTTGATATCGTAGTAGCCAATGTATGGATGGCAATTTTATTAATAGGGATTGGTAAATCTAAAAAAATTAATAAATGGCTGAATGCCGACACCTCATCTATTGAAGCATTAAAAGATAAGATGTCAGCCTTTACAGACAGTGTTAAACGAAATCCTTCTTTGACAGATATCATGATCATGCTAGCTATTGCATTTGGGACCGTAAGTTTTGCTCATTTTGGAGCAGGTTATTTAGCTCCATTATGCAAGGAATTTGTTTCAACTATCGAATCTCCTACTACACGAAACATCTTTACGTTCCTTGGTTCTAGCTTCTTTTGGATGATATCCTTAGCAACTATTGTAGCTATATTACTATCCTTCACTAAAGCAAAAAACTATGAAGGTGCTGGAGCCAGTAAATTCGGAAGTGTATTCATCTACATATTAGTCGCTTCTATTGGTATGAAAATGGATTTAACCATGATTTTAGATAATACGGGATTAATAGCGGTAGGAACTATTTGGATGAGTATCCACGCAATCTTACTAATCGTAATCGCAAAACTTATAAAAGCACCTTATTTCTTTTTAGCTGTTGGTAGTCAGGCAAATGTTGGTGGTGCAGCCTCTGCTCCTATTGTTGCCGCTGCATTTCACCCATCATTAGCTACCGTAGGTGTATTATTAGCTGTTTTTGGATATGCTATAGGAACTATTGCTGCTATTGGTTGTACTATTTTAATGGAAATTGTTGCTGTAACAGGTTAAATAGAGTCAAAATATAATTGGTATAACACCTAAAGAATTGCATCTTTGTGGTGTAAAAAATTAAATCAAATGAAAAAAATAATTTTCCTTTTTGTCCTAATCATTAGCATTGTTTCTTGTAAAAAAGAAAATGAAATGAGAGTTGACGCAACTATAACTGGATTGAAAAAAGGGACTGTTTATTTACAAAAAATAACAGATAGCGCACTAGTGAACCTTGATTCTATAGTTGTTGACGGAAATGATTCTTTTTCATTGAGTACTATTGTAACTGCACCTGAATTATTTTATATTTATGTAGATAAAGTAGATGGTACAGACTACAATGATCGTATTACTTTCTTTGGAGAAAAAGGAGAATTGAAGCTGCACACTCATTTAAATAAAATAAATTCTGAAGTAAGTATTACCGGTAGTAAAAATCATAGAATATTTACTGAATATCAAGGCGCTTTAAAAAACATCAACACAAAATTATCGCAAGCAAATTTAGAATTCATACAAGCACAATTAAAAAACAATGAAGATGACATTGTTGCTTTAGACAAAAAAGTGAGCAAGCTAATGCGTTCTAAATACTTGAGAGCTATTCAGTTTGCACTGAGCCACAAAAGAACCTCTGTTGCAGCTTATATAGGCGCTAGGGAAATTTCAGAAGCGAATGTAAAATACTTAGATTCTATTTATAACGGACTTTCTAAGAAAGCCAAAAACACCATTTATGGTAATGAATTAGCCACAATAATTAAAGCGCGAAAATAATTTACGCCTATAATTTGTTAAAATTATATTAGTTAAAACAAAAATAACTTCATAATATTGTACTATCAAATAACAACAAATGAATTTTAATCAATTACATCATCATCATTTCCATACTTGCATTCAGGCGAGCAGGATTTGATATATGTAATTTAACTATATTTTTCAAAACCCGTCTGAGTAATCAGACGGGTTTTTTGTTTTTATACTCCTCAAGTTTACTCAGATATAATTAATTAAAAAAAATGAGTACACTTAAAATTGCCGTTCAAAAAAGCGGAAGACTAAATCAAGATTCCCTTAAATTATTAAAGGATTGTGGAATTGATATCAACAACGGTAAAGATCAATTAAAAGTTAATGTTTCTAATTTCCCATTGGAAATATTATACCTAAGGAATTCTGATATTCCACAATATCTTGAAGATGGTGTTGTCGACATTGCCATTATTGGAGAAAACCTATTGATTGAAAAAGACAAAAAAGTTGAGATCATTGAACGATTAGGATTTTCTAAATGTAAAGTTTCTTTGGCCGTCCCAAAAGATGTTATTTCAGATGAGTTAACATACTTCAACGGAAAAAAAATAGCAACTTCTTACCCTAATACATTACAAACCTATTTGACTAAAAATAACATTGATGCAGAAATACACGTTATTTCTGGCTCAGTTGAAATTGCACCAAATATTGGTTTAGCGGAAGGTATTTGTGATATTGTAAGCTCAGGAAGCACCTTATTTAAAAACGGTTTAAGGGAAACACAAGTAATCTTAAAATCCGAAGCAATACTTGCAAAATCAAATATACTATCAACAGAAAAACAAGCTATTTTAAATCGATTAGTCTTTAGAATTAAATCCGTTTTAAGAGCAAAAAACACCAAGTATATTTTAATGAATGTACCTAATGATAAAATAGAAGAAGTAAGTAACATCCTTCCTGTATTAAAAAGCCCAACACTATTGCCTTTAGCTGAAGAAGGTTGGAGTTCTCTACATTCCGTAATTGAAGAGAGCAAGTTCTGGAATGTGATTGACGAGTTAAAAAATGCTGGAGCGGAAGGTATTTTAATTGTTCCTATTGATAAAATTGTATTGTAATGAAAGTAGTTAAATACCCCACAAAACAAGATTGGAAAACCTTGACCAAACGACCAGAAATTGTTCGTAATGAATTAGACGCGATAGTATCTGAGGTTTTGGAGAGTGTAAAAAACAATAATGATCAAGCTTTATTAGCCTATGCTCAAAAATTTGACAATGTTAAACTAACAAACCTATCTGTTAGTGAAAGTGAAGTTTCTGACGCAATTACGTTGGTTTCAGATGAGTTAAAAGCAGCTATTAATATCGCTAAAAACAATATTGAAAAATTTCACATAGCTCAAAAAAGTCCTGTTGAAATTACTGAAACTACTCCTGGAGTACAATGCTGGAGAAAGAGTTTAGCCATTGAAAAAGTTGGCCTGTATATCCCTGGAGGAACTGCTCCTTTATTTTCAACTATTTTAATGTTAGGGGTTCCTGCTACACTAGCAGGTTGTAAAGAAATTGTATTGTGTAGCCCTCCAAATAAAAAAGGAAAAATTCACCCTGCAATTTTATATACGGCCAACCTTGTTGGAATCACTAAAATATACAAATCAGGTGGCGCACAAGCAATTGCAGCCATGGCGTATGGAACAGAAACCATACCTCAAGTATATAAAATATTCGGCCCAGGGAATCAGTTTGTTACTAAAGCTAAAGAGTTAGTACAGCTAAGCGGTGTTGCTATTGACATGCCTGCTGGCCCCAGTGAAGTATTAATTATTGCAGATGAAACAAGTAACCCATCGTTTGTAGCAGCAGATTTATTGTCACAAGCAGAACACGGTGCTGACAGTCAAGTAATTTTACTTTCAGATAATGAACAAGTAATTGAAGCTACTACTATTGAATTAGCAAAGCAATTAGCTGAGTTACCACGTGTTGATATTGCTACACAAGCATTAAAACACAGTAGTGCAATTGTTCTTGAAACAATTAGTGATTGTATACAATTTAGTAATGAGTACGCTCCAGAGCATTTAATTTTAGCTTCTGAAAAAGCTGATGATTGGTTGGATACTATTACGAATGCTGGCTCTGTTTTTATTGGTAATTACAGCTGTGAAAGTGCTGGTGATTATGCTAGTGGAACAAATCACACACTACCAACAAATGGATACGCTAAAAATTATAGTGGAGTTTCTTTAGACAGCTTTGTAAAGAAAGTAACTTTTCAAAAATTATCAAAACAAGGAATCCAAAATATTGGCCCTGCCATAGAATTAATGGCTGAAGCAGAAGAATTATTTGCTCACAAAAATGCTGTTACACTAAGATTAAAAGATTAATAATAATGTTTCGTTTAAAAAATATAGTCCGACAAAATATCTTAAACTTGAATCCTTATTCTAGTGCAAGAAATGAGTATACTGGTGAAGCTAGTGTATATCTAGATGCTAACGAAAATCCGTTTGGAAATTTAAATCGCTATCCTGATCCACAACAAAAGGAACTCAAATATTCATTGAGTTCATTAAAGAATATCAATACAGAAAACATCTTTATAGGTAACGGGAGTGATGAAGTTATTGATTTAGCATTCAGAATATTTTGCAATCCAGGAAAAGATAAGGCGCTTACCTTCTCTCCTACTTATGGTATGTATGATGTCTCAGCTAATATTAATGATGTTGAATTACTAAAAATTCATTTAACAGATAATTTTCAAATTAATCTAGATGAAGTAAAACCGTATTTAAATAATGAATACTTAAAAATCATTTTTATTTGTTCGCCCAATAATCCTACAGGGAACACGATTAACACAGTTGACATTGAATATATTCTAAATAATTTTAATGGAATTGTTATTGTAGACGAAGCATATATTGATTTCAGCCCTGAAAATTCTTGGAATACAAAATTAGCAGAATACCCTAATTTAATTGTAAGTCAAACTTTCAGTAAAGCATGGGGATTGGCGGCGGCAAGAGTTGGTGTAGCTTATGCAAACACTAATTTAATTGAACTTTTTAACAAAGTAAAACCCCCATATAACGTAAGTGAGTTAAATCAAAAAGCTGCAATAAAGGTTTTAGGAAATTATACTGAATTTGAAAAAAACAAACAGATTATAATAGCTGAAAAAGAAAAATTAGTTAAAGCTTTAAAAATACTTGTAAAAGTAAAAAAAGTATATCCCTCTGATGCTAATTTCTTATTGGTAGAAGTTGATAATGCTAACGGGATTTATAACAATTTAGTGGCTCAAAAAATAATTATTAGAAACCGAAATAGTGTGATTAAAAACTGTATTCGTATAACGATAGGAAGCCCTGAAGAAAACACCAAATTAATAAACGCACTAAAAAATAGCTAACATGAAAAAAGTACTTTTTATAGATCGAGATGGCACATTAGCCATTGAACCACCAATAGATTATCAATTAGATAGTTTAGAAAAATTAGAGTTTTACCCTGGTGTTTTTCAAGGATTAGGAAAAATTGTTAGTGAACTAAATTATGAACTAGTGATGGTAACCAATCAAGATGGTTTAGGGACAAACTCTTTTCCTGAAGACACCTTTTGGATCGCACAAAACAAAGTAATTCAAGCATTTGAAAACGAAGGGATTATTTTCTCTGAAGTATTAATCGACAAAAGTTTTCCTGAAGACAACGCTCCTACTAGAAAGCCAAGAACAGGATTACTACCTAAATATATTTACGGTAATTACGACCTAGAAAACTCTTATGTGATTGGGGATAGAGCTACCGATATTGAATTAGCAGAAAACTTAAAATGCCAAGGAATATTTATTAGCAAGGATGCAAATGACTATGCTTCATTAATTACAGAAAGTTGGGAAGAAATTTATCAATACTTGAAAGCAAAACCCAGAAAAGGTGCAGTAAACCGTGTGACTAACGAAACTAATATCGCAATTGAAGTAAATTTAGATGGATCCGGAAAAAGTGAAATCTCTACAGGAATAAGCTTTTATGATCACATGTTAGAACAAATTTCAAAACATGGAAACTTAGATTTATCTATTCAAGTAAAAGGCGATTTAGAAATTGATGAACACCACACCATTGAAGATGTTGCCATTGCACTAGGAGAAGCTTTTGTAAAAGCTTTAGGTAGTAAGAAAGCCATAGAACGCTATGGTTTCTTATTGCCGATGGACGATTGTTTAACACAAGTAGCCATTGATTTTGGTGGTAGACCATGGCTAGTTTGGGAAGCCTCTTTTAAAAGAGAAATGATTGGAGAAATGCCTTCAGAAATGTTTATGCACTTTTTTAAATCGTTTAGTGATGCAGCTAAGTGTAATTTAAACATTAAATCCGAAGGAGTTAATGAGCACCACAAAATAGAATCTATTTTTAAAGCGTTTGCAAAAGCCATAAAAATGGCTACTGCTAAAACTAATAACTACTCCATTCCGAGTACTAAAGGAATTATATAAATGATCGCAATAGTAAAATATAACGCAGGAAATATTCGCTCTCTACAAAATGCATTGACACGTTTAGGCTATGAGAGTATTATTACTGATGATGCTACAGAATTATTAAATGCCGAAAAAGTTATTTTTCCTGGTGTGGGTGAGGCCAGTTCGGCAATGAAATATCTAACCGAAAAAGGATTAGATAAGGTGTTAATGGCAATAGAAAAACCAATGTTAGGGATCTGTCTTGGCTTACAACTAATGTGTAAATACAGTGAAGAAGCTAACACTAGTTGTTTAGGAATTTTTGATACTGTTGTTAAAAAATTTCCTGATACAGGTAAAGTTCCCCACATGGGATGGAATAGCTTTATGGATACTAAAAGTTCGTTATTTAAAGATGTCAAGCTTAATAATGATGTGTATTATGTACACAGTTATTACGCCGAAATAAACGAACAAACTATTGCTAGTTGCGACTATATTTTACCCTTTGGAACAGCTATGCAAAAAAACAATTTTTATGCAACTCAATTTCATCCTGAAAAATCAGCTGATGTGGGTGAGCAAATACTTAAAAACTTTCTTGAATTATGAGAATAATCCCAGCAATAGATATTATAGACGGTAAATGTGTTCGCCTTACGAAAGGTGATTACAATACCAAAAAAATATACAATGAAAACCCTTTAGAGGTAGCAAAGGAATTTGAAGACAACGGAATACAATATTTACATGTCGTAGATTTAGATGGCGCAAAATCGAAACATATAGTAAACTATAAAATCTTAGAACAACTAGCTTCTAAAACAAGCTTGAAAATTGATTTTGGAGGTGGATTAAAGTCTGATGAAGATTTAAAAACAGCTTTCGAATCTGGTGCAAATCAAATTACTGGGGGTAGTATTGCTGTTTCCAATCCTGATCTATTCCTAAAATGGGTAAAGCAATATGGTAATGATAAAATTATTTTAGGAGCCGATTGTATTAATCGAAAAATAGCAACTAATGGTTGGCTAAAAAGCTCTGAATTAGAAATAATCGATTTTATTAAAGGTTACGAAAAGAATGAAATTACAAATGTAATTTGTACCGACATATCAAAAGACGGTATGCTTCAAGGTGCATCTAATGAACTATACAAAGAGATTTTAGGAGCTACAAAAATAAATTTAATTGCTAGCGGTGGTGTTGCAAATATCGACGATTTAATCACTTTGAAAGAAATCGGTTGTGAAGGTGCTATTTTAGGAAAAGCAATTTATGAAGGAAACATAACCATAAAAGAACTTTCTTTAATCTTATAATTTTAGTTACCATGTTAAAAAAAAGAATCATTCCTTGCTTAGATATCAAAGATGGCCGAACGGTAAAAGGAATAAATTTTGTAGACATTCAAGATGCTGGAGACCCTATTGAACTTGCCAAAAGGTATGTAGAAGAGGGTGCTGATGAATTAGTGTTTTTAGATATTACTGCAACTATAGAGAATAGAAAAACATTGGTTGATTTAGTACAGGAAATTGCTAAAGAAATCAATATACCATTTACCGTAGGTGGTGGAATTAATTCCATCTCTGATGTTGAGAAAATTATTAAAGCTGGAGCAGATAAAGTAAGTATAAATTCATCTGCAGTTAAAAATCCTGAATTAATTTCTGAAATCGCAAATCAATACGGAAGTCAATGTGTTGTTGTTGCTATTGACACGAAGTTTGTGGGTGGTGAATGGATGGTTTTTGTACACGGAGGAAGAACTAGTACTCCACTAAAAACTATTGAGTGGGCTAAAAAAGTTACGGAATTAGGTGCTGGAGAAATTTTATTAACCTCAATGAATAACGACGGCACCAAAGCAGGGTTTGCTATGGACATTACCAATGAAGTTAGTTCAACTATTAACATCCCGGTTATTGCCTCAGGTGGCGCAGGAAGCAAAGCTCATTTTTCTGATTTATTTACCAACACAGAAGCAAGTGCTGGATTAGCAGCCAGTATATTTCACTATAGTGAAATCCCCATACCAGAACTTAAAAATTATTTACAAAACAAAAATATTCCAATTAGAATTACTGAAAATAAAATAGCATAATCTTATGACGATAGATTTCAAAAAAGGAGACGGTTTAGTACCGGTAATAGTTCAAAACAACAATACACTACAAGTATTAATGCTAGGGTATATGAACGACGAAGCTTTTCAAAAAACAAAAGCAGAAAATAAAATCACATTTTATAGCAGAAGTAAAAACCGATTGTGGACCAAAGGAGAAGAATCTGGCAACTTTTTGTTTGTAAAATCTATTGAGGTTGACTGTGACAATGACACCATATTAATTAAAGCAGATCCTCTGGGTCCAACCTGCCATAAAGGAACTACAACTTGTTTTGATAACGAAACTTCAAGAGGTTTTTTATATGAGTTAGAACAAACTATTTCGCAACGAATAAATGATAATGACAAAAGTTCATATACCAATCAATTATACCGTAGAGGAATTAACAAAGTAGCTCAAAAAGTTGGTGAAGAAGCAGTAGAATTAATTATTGAAGCAAAAGATAACGATGCTAATTTATTTAAAAATGAAGCTGCTGATTTGATGTATCATTACCTCATCCTGCTAAAAGCAAAAGGATATACCATAGAAGACATTGAAACTGTTTTAAAAGATAGAGCTAAATAGTAATATCTTTTAAAGCTTTTTAAAAGCTAGTGTTTACGTCATTGCGAAGGAGGTATGACTATGGCAATCTTATAGCCTATTACGAGACTGCCATGTTTTACTGAAAAAGTAAAACTCGCAGTGACGTATAAATATAAAAAGAGGAACAATTGTTCCTCTTTTTATATTACTTACCAAAATGTGGTGAATTTTCTTTTTCTACTTTTGTTATAAAATAGTTAGTATCTCCTAACCATGAAATGTGTTTGTATCTCTCTTTATAATATACCTTCACATAATTTCCTTGATACTTCTGTAAATCAAATATTACCTTCTTCTCTTTATCCTCGATAGAAAATTTAAAAATTTGAGCTCCTGAGATCCCTTGACTGATTTCTCCTTCCCAAGTTTTCATCAACACCCCTTTCCTGCTTATTTTTATTAACTCTCCTGAACGTACTCCTTCACTATAAGGCACATAATAGATAAATGAAAAATATGCTCCAACTCCTAAGGTTACGAATAATACTGCTAAAAAGATAATTTTCTTCATGGTTCTATATTATATTTCTTCTGATTCAATTGCCTTGTTTACAATAGCTTCAGGCAGTGCTTTTTTTGCTTTTGCTCCCAATTTTTTAATTTTCTCTACAGAAGTAATTAAGTTTCCTTTTCCTTCAAATAATTTATTCATAGCCGCAGAATAATTTGATTTTGCTCTATCCATATCCTTACCTACACCAGTTAAATCAACCATTAAGTTATGGAATTTATCGTATAATGCACCTGCTTGCCTAGCAATTTCAATGGCATTTTTTTGTTGTTTTTCGTTATTCCACATCGTGTCAATAGTACGTAAGGTAGCTAACAACGTTGCTGGAGTAACAATAACTATGTTCTTTTCAAAAGCTTTATTGTACAATGAATTATCTTGATTTAGGGCTACAGCAAACGCAGGCTCAATTGGGATAAATAACAACACAAAATCAGGACTTTCAATTTTATATAAATCGTGGTAGTTCTTATCACCTAATTGCTCAACATGCCTTTTTATAGAGTTAACATGCTCTTTTAAATATTGCTGTTGTAACGCTTCGTCTTCTTCATTTACATAGCGTTCATAATGCGTTAAGGACACTTTTGAATCAACAATCATTTTTTTATTATCAGGCAGGTTTATCACAACATCAGGCAATACTCTACTTCCATCTTCAGTTGTAAAACTTTGTTGTACAAAATATTCTCTATCTTTTTCCAATCCTGATTTTTCAAGTACACGCTCTAACACAAGTTCCCCCCAATTCCCTTGTAATTTACTATCACCCTTTAAAGCTTTAGTCAAGTTTATTGCTTCTTTACTCATTTGTAAATTCAGATCTTTCAAGCCTAAAATTTGCTCTTTTAAACTAGCATGATGACCTATACTCTCCTTATGAGTATCCTCTACCTTCTTTTCAAAATGAAGTATTTTCTCTTGTAAAGGGTTTAAAATATTTTTAATATTTTCTCTATTCAACTCCGTAAACTTACCTGCCTTTTCATCAAGAATTTTATTTGCTAAATTCTCAAACTCCTTGGTGAATTTTTCTTGAAGGTTTTCCACCTCTTCTTTTTGTTCATCATTCCTTGTTTGCAAATTTTTGAAATCAGAATCAAGTTTAGTCAACTCAATAGTAACTGCATCTTTTTGTTTTCTAATCAATTCTTTATCTTGATCAGATTTATGCAATTGTTCTTTTAATGAATTTAGTTGCGTGGAAAAATTATCTTCAAGCTTTTTATGTTCTACACTAGCAGATTGCTTCACATCTACTATTTGCTTCTCTAATATTAAGTTACGTTCATTTACACCACTCAATTCTGATGTGTTTTGAAGTTTGGAAATATGCTTCCCTATTAAAAAACCAATAACTCCAAAGATGATACTGGCTATGATAATGATGATTGTTTCTGACATTATGATATAGTTAATATTAACGTTCTATAATTAAAAAATAAAAGTATTAAATATAATTTAGTTTGATGCTTCTTTCTCCTTTACGTTTGAAAAATCATACTTATTAATTGTCTTTTGGAGTATTTTCCAATGATTCCTTAATTGTCTTTTAATTTCTGGTGCTTCTAATTCCTCTGAAGCTCGATAAGCATACCTCAGATAATTACCCCGGAATTTACGCTCTCCTGTTTTAGTCTCCACTACTCCATTAACAAAACTTGTCCTTTTAACTGGAAGTGTTCTTGATTTCACTCCTTTAAAACTATACAAACGATAAATTTTTCTTTTAAAAAGTGGAGCTTCATCTAGTAAATATTTATCTTTAATATACTCTACACGTTTACTTTTTCGTTTTACAGTTTCTTTCATTTCACGATAAAACTTTGATAAGTTTTTAGACTTTATTAAAGTTTGATACCCATAAAATTCAAATCCTAAATAATTTAAAGGTATATTCTTTTTTAAATTACAACCATCTTTTTTAAATGATTGTAAACGACCATTACTAATTTTGAAAAGTGTTCTTTCTGTTTTTTCTTTAGAAATTTTTAATTCAATTTTCTCTACTTCTTTAATAACAAAATCTTCTACAAGGTCAATTTGATTTTCTTTACATAATAAAACAATATCATCCGAATACCTTCTATAGAACACATCTTTTTTCAATGTCAATTCGTTTATAACAGCCTCATCAAAAGTTAACATATAAATATTGGCTAATAAAGCACTTATTGGTAATCCTTGTGGTATTCCTACTAGTTCTTTTTTCTTATTTAGTTTTTGATTTTTATGAATAATAATATCAGAATCTAAAAGCTCATGAATACTATCAAAAAAAGTATGCTTTCCAGATTTTCTATGCTTTGCTAGTTCTTTTTCATCAAAATGACCTTGCTTAGTTTTTAAATCATTAAGTTTTACATAAGAAAATCGAGTAATAGCTTTAAAAAGATTAAAATGGTCTTTAGACAAAGATTTGTTTCCTAGAATTTTAGCCCAAGCCAATTTTAGTTTTTTATGATTAAGACTTGGAAAGAAATTTTCAATATCTAGAACAAGGGCTACACAATTTTTTCTTCGTTTTATTTCATCAAACACATCCTTAGCAAAATGGACATTATTCTTATGTTTTAGCTTATCATCAGTTTCTATTTGCCGGTAAGCAGTTATACTGTCTGACAATAATGCATTTCGCTTAAGATACTCTTCATATTTAGGGGTAATAATTTTTTGTGTATAATAAGAGTACACATGAGCATCAATATGTGTAGCGTATAATATTTCCCTAATTTTAGTATTAGATACAACAGCTCCTTTTTTTAGTTTTTTATGTGAACGTCTAATTTCTCCATTAAAATCAGATTCCTTAAAACGACGCTGTTTAATCTCTTTAAAAATTAGGGGATAAAAAGAATGTTGTGATACTTTCTTCGAATCAGAAATATAACGTGTTACATCTTTTCGAATAGACAAAGGTGTCCTATTAGAAAAATGAGGATACCCTCTATCTTTAAACCAATCTTTATTTTTTCTCATAATTAATAAAAGTAAGAGAAGTTCTCCCGAGTATTTATAACGAAATATAACGTAACATCTTCTTTTAAGACTAAACCATTAGCCGAATTCTCGACTCACACAAATTTTGTACGTTCACTTTACCTATGTGGTATAGTATATTGTCTAATTTAAACTTAAATGCCTTAGAAATGATTGTAACATTTACCAAGTTGATTCGTCTAAATAATATAACTAATAAATATTGTTGTATATTACAGCTGATGCTGGTTTATACAGTATTTATAACGTTATACTTACTGGATAAACCAGCAGATACAACTTTCCTAATCTACATATTTTATTTAACCCCGAAGGTTTGATTAGGTGATACAACACTTATTAATAGTGTTGATACAGTAGTTTAACAAATGTTATATTTCTTTAATTAAAGAACCTCCTTACCTTTGTTGTAAATATAAAATTATTTTTACCTTTAAGGAAAATACAAGCCCATGATTTTAGATAATAAATTTACAATAGGAGATGTTGTTACATTCAAAACCCACCCCTTACTATATAGTTTATATATTAAAGGTGACGGTAAACTTGTACCTCCATTTATGATTGTAAAAGAAGTTAGCTTTGAACCCAACAAAAAGAAAACAGTAGATACTTCTAATGGAAAAATTATTGCTGAAAGAATTAAATACACTTGTGTCTTTTTTGATGATAACAGGTTAGAATTCAAAGAAGTTGCTATTTATCAGTCTATGCTGGAAAGTTATAGTAAGTTATATATTGCACGAATAGATGGTGTTCAAAAAGGTAGAAATCACTCTACGAGTTTAATAGAAGAAGTTTCTAAATATGAAAATGCAACTTATCAATATGGAGAAATTGTATGTTTTAAAACAAAAAAACTCGAATTATTCAAAAAAAGGAGTTCAAAAAAGACAAGGCTTGATTCAAAAAAAAATGAAAAAAAATCTAAAGAAATTATTCAGTATGTCGTAAATCACTCTACTCCGAATTTTATTTTATGTGGTTATAAAGACGATAGACAAGAGGGTTTATTTTACCCTGATGGGAAAATTAAAAAAATAACACCTTCAATTTTATACAAAGTAAAGTGGTTTAATTCATTACAAATGAAATTTAGTGAAGAATATTTACCAATGGAATGTTTTATTAATGAAATTGATTTTACATACGATGTAAAAGATTCTATCAAAATAGAAGAGAAAGAAGAAGAACCTGTTATTATATCTTAAAAAGGTATAATCCTTTTAGTATTTAATTATAATTGTTTTTGAAGAACCACTCCTTAAGTAAAGATAATATATTTTTTAAATTCTAAAACAAAAAAAAGCGCTCTTTACAAGAGCGCTTTTTCAATAATAATCGAAGTATGAATTAATACCAACCTCTTACATTGTAAGTAACACTTTTCGGTTGATTTTTACCATATGCAACACCAACATCTCTAGCAGCTTTAATTGCTTGCTTTTTAAGATCTAGTACTTTCAATTGATATTTCCAGCCTCTATCGCTAACATCCTTTACTCTAGCAGCAATTTTACCATACAAGCTTTTTACTTGCCCATAACAAGCTGCTTCTGGCTCTACCGTAGCCAATAATGCTCCTGCTTCATTGGCTGCATCAATGTCTTGATTTGCTGCCCAAAGAGCAGTTGCTTCAGATAGTTTCTTTTTACAGTCTCTATCTATACTTTTCTTATAAAGCGATGCTATTTTAGATTTCACTTTATCAAAACAAGTACTTGCTTCTGGTATATTTGTTAAAATAGTTAAGGCTTCTTCAATCTCATTTTGAGATTCTAAAGCAGCTGCCTTTTTAAGAAATAACCCACAATTATTGTTATAATAGTCAATAATCTTTGCTTTCCCTTTTGTAATAAACTCTTGTACTTCAGGTTTCTTAGGCTTTAACCTTTTTAAAGCAGAAATGTATGCTTTTGTTTCTGTAGTCCCTACTCCTTTAAGCTCAATCGATTCACTTGCAAATAAAGTCCCTGAAATACCATCACCTATATACAATGTTACCTCCAAATTCAATGCTATTTTTGGTGGTGCTGTAGGTGTTATATCCTTGCTTAATACAGTTATATTTGGAGCCACAACAAATCTAGGATTTGTAACACTACCACTAATTCCGTTTTTAGTAATTACTTGACTTAATTTATTAAGTAACATTCTCTTTGCTGAAGAAGGAATTCCTTCTGCTTGTGATGGAATATACGCTCCTAAAGCAATACCATCATTATTATCTTTATCCTGAGCAACAAGTGATGTTGAGATAAAAAATAATGCTAAGTATATTATTTTTTTCATATTTATTTTATTTTCCTCCTAAAATTATTGTTGCTCTACCCAAACCTTTCATCACTAACTTATTTGGTATTTCATATGGAGAATTCTTTAAAAATTTACTTAATTTTTTCACAAATCGTCTTGCATCAATTGCTCTTCCTTTTTCATTAAATAAAGGTATACGAACTTGCTCAAATAAAGCCATGTTTTCTGTCATATCAGTTGTACTAAATCTTCCTTTTACAGAGTTATCAGCCATCCAATCTTCTATAATAGTTCCTAACTCTTCATCTTCATATTCGCTTTCTAAATCACCGTCCCAGTCATCCCATTTTTGTATTCTTACAATAACTTCTCTACCATTTTCAAACATATCATCAAAGTGATTCTGTAATGAACCTGTAAAATTATCCATATGTGCTAATACCGCTTCTTCTAATAAAACAGGTATTTCTGCAGAAAAAGATGGAGCTCCTGTTCCAGAAGCAGATGCTATTTGTTTATCTGTATAAGAATCTAGTCCTTGTAAATTAAAAGTAACTGATTTTTTGGGACCTGTTTTGTTTAACGTTAGCGTTAATTGTAAAATAATATCTGCTTTGGCAATTGCTTTTAATTGATCAATTGGACTTTCATTTACTGCAGCACCTGTTTCTTTTGAACTACGCATTGCATTTTCTGCTGCATTAGACTCTAAAGTTTTTAGTGCAGATTCCATGTTTTTTAAAGGAAATCCTCTTTCCGCCATTAATTCATTTATTTTACTAATTGTTAGTAAAAGATATGTGCTTTCTTGAAAAGCTCTTTTATAATCAGGTACTTTTACAATGTTTCCTTGATTATTATATGTTTTCATCCAGCCATTTTGGTTACAAAGCACATCACTTGGCACTACCATTAAGGTTGGTTTTTTAGCTTGACTAAATCCTACTGAACCTATTAATAATAAGCATAGCATGAAAATTGATTGAACTATATTTTTCATTGTTTATCTTTTTTATTTTATAATATTTAGAATCCTGAACTTAGACTTTTGATGATTCCTTCTGTTTCTAATCTTTTTCTTAATTGGTCAGACATTACATTTACAATAACTCCAATTTTATATTCACGTTTACTAATTTTTAAACGATCACCAGGAGCAATACTACCATCTGTTGCTGAACTAACATACTTCATATACTCTCCTCCATCAGCAAAAAAAGCATCGAAAAAAGTTTTAAATTTAGATTCTGAAGCAGCATCTTTTACTAAAGGTTGAAATGAAGTACATCCTCTTCCTCCACCTGCGTATCCTTTGAAAATCATTCCATGAACTGCATTTTTCATGGCACTAGATATAGCATGCTTTGGATTTTTTGAATATGACCATACTTTAACCAATTTGGCACCTTGCTTAGCAATACCTTCACACTCTACATCATATCTCCATACTTTAGTGTCCTTATTCGCTTTATTTTTTTTTCTTTGAGCGTTTACGTTAAAACTAAATACTAGTAATACTAGTAATAGCAATAAATTTTTACCGTTATTTTTCATTATTCTATTTTAAATATTAGTTTATTGTTTACTCTATCCACAATAATAATTGCTTTTCAACATAAGCTTATAAGGGGTTAATTGTAAATCGATGGAATACGATAAGCTCAATATGACAATGTATTATGTTGTATTTTAGTTAATTTGTCTGATTAACATTCCTGAGTAATAGTTTTTACCTCCTTTAAACAAAGTATGTTTTATAACTTCTTCAGTAGCTTCTGCTTCTTCACCAGCCATATAACGGTTATCCCAGATTTGTTTTTTATCTACTTTTATAACCCCTTGTCTCTTATAAACAGTTTTACCGTTTTTATCAATTACTTGTTCTAATACTTCATATTTATCACCAGCTTCTAAACCTTCTTTTAATCCAATTTGTGCTGATAATGGATCACCACTTAATAATGGAGTTTTAGTTCTAAATATTTCGTATTTCCTTTGCAACTTAGCAATTACAGCATCTACTGCTTTTACTGTAGCAACAGCTATTAACTCCTCTTCACTTTTTTTAGTAAATGATGAGCTTTGTAAATCAGCCCAAGCAACTTCAGTACCTACTAATTCTAATTTAAAAATGTTTGATTTATCAAAAGCATCCTTTTTTGCAGCATCAAAATTTGAATCATCTGTCCAATAATCGTTATAAAAAATGGCTGCAGTTTCCTCATTCCATACTAATTGATACAAGTGAGATGTAGTTTTGATTACATACCCTTTACCTGCTACATCTAATGCTTTATTTGCTACTTTAGCTCCAGCACCACTTTTTCCTGCGAATCTAGAAGCCATCCCGACTACTTTTTTAGCTTTTTGTGCAACCTCTTCTTTACTGATATACTTAAAGTCATTAACAACAATAAAGGTGTTCTTAATTAATTCTTCCCCAGCATCTGCTAATAAAGCCATTCCTCTAGTGTTGCTTTTTGCAACTTTAGCATCTAATTCAGAAGCGTTATATGATCCTCTTTTAGAGATTAAGTCCATATTAAACCCACCATTAGCGCTTCTATTAAACCATTTAGCTACCATTTCTTTAGCAATTCCATTGGTATCAAAAAAACTGTTTACAGCTACTTTTTGAGCTTCCTTTAGTTCTTCTTTTGATAATGATTCATCATATGCTTTTGGAATAGCTCTTTCTTTTATAATATGATCATTAAATTTTTCTGGTATTGGGGAGCTTGTAAAGGCATCTTGAATAACGTTTCCATACTGTCTGTTTTCATCACTAACCATGATAGTATATAATGAGCTTCTTCTGTAAGTTACATCAGTAGCTTTGTCTTGCCCAAAAACATTAAACATTGGTGCGCTTAACAAGCACACAAGTATTACTTTTTTCATAAAATTGGTTTTAGTTTATATATAAAATTTATTCATTACAAAATAGTATCAACAACATAACTACAACATATAGTTGCGTACGCTATTAATTGCATAAGCATTATTAAATAAATTCTTTTGGGAAAGAGCCACGAATTTATACAAAAAAATAATTTCGTAGCAATTTCCTTTTAACACTTATTAACAATTTATTTACATAATAACTTATGCTTATAATAGTATGTGTCAATCAATAAAAACGTAATCATTGAAATTTAAAATTACCTTGTAATATGTATTGACATCTGGCGCAAAAGTATGTTACCTTATACAAACTCCTTTAAGGCATCTCCTTAGAATGAAAAAGGGAAAACCTTACTTTTTAAATAAACAAAGGGGAAATTGAAGAACTAAATTTAGAATTAGGATACCTTCCACATCATAATAAGGTAATTATCACCTATTAAAATGAGGCTTTTAAAGGATTATGAAACTATTTTATTTTGAAAGAACAACTCACAGAGTCAAAAGCGACTAAATCTTTTGGGAATAAATCGTCAAAAGCATTATTACTAATTAATTCTTGAGGCGTTCCAAAATGAGTTTTATCTTGTTTCATTACGATTAGTTTGTCACACATAGATAGTGCTACATTTATTTCATGAGTAGAAAACAAAATCGTTTTATGAGTCTCTTTAGCTAATCGTTGTAATAATTTTAAAATATACACTTTATGATATAAATCTAAGTGTGTTGTGGGTTCGTCTAATATTATCAAATCAGTATCTTGAGCTAATGCCCTAGCAAGCATTACTTTTTGTAATTGCCCGTCACTCAATTCAAAACATTTTTTATGAGCTAGCTCTTTAATTTGTATGACATCTAAAGAGGCTTTCGTTTTTTCAATATCCGTATCCGATAAAGTCCCTAACCAATTGGTATAAGGCTGTCTTCCTAAAGCAATTAATTCCTGAACAGATAAATTTGTTTGCGAAACATTTTCGGTTAGTACAACACTTAATTGTTTTGCTAAAGAAAGTTGATTAATATGTGCTAATTTCTGATGATTAATTTGAATATCACCAGCTAAAGGCTGTTGTGTTTTTGTAAGTGTCCGTAACAGAGTTGATTTACCTATACCATTTCCACCAACTAACCCAACTAATTCACCCTTTTTGAGTTCAAAATTAATATGTTTTGCAACGGTATGGGGTTCCTTTTTAGATTGATACCCAATGGATAAATCTGATGCTTTTAAAACGATATGTTCAGTTTCTTTATTCAAGGTTTTATATAAAATCAACTACCTATTACAAGGTATAAATTAAAACTACAATTTATTCCGATGTAAAAACCGGAGAATTAAACCCACTGTTGGGCTATACAAACATTTTTTTCTTTCTAATCAACAACCAAATAATCACTGGAGCCCCTACTAAAGATGTTACTGCATTAATAGGCAAGGTATACTCACTTGTTGGTAATTGTGCTATACTATCACAAATTAGCATTAAAATACTTCCCGAAAACAATACTGCTGGTACTAATATCCTATGATTAGAAGTATCAAAAATTAGTTTTGTTAGATGAGGAACTGCCAAACCAATAAATGCAATAGGCCCAGCAAAAGCAGTTATACTACCTGCCAAACAACTTGTAGCTATAATGATAATAAATCTTGATTTTTTAATATTCAAGCCCAAACTTTTAGCATAGTGGTCACCTAATAAAAGGGCATTTAAGGATTTTATTGAAAGTATCGTTAAAATAACTCCAATGAAATAAATAACACCTAGTATAAGCAACTCGTTCCATGATAGATTCCCTAAACTTCCAAAACTCCAAAACACATAACGTTGTAATTGTTCTGCTGTAGAAAAATAAGAAAGCATATTTACTATGGCTGCAGTAACACTTGCAAACATTAATCCTATGATTAAAATAGCCATCGTATCTTTAACCTTAATACTAACTAAAATTACGGCTAGTAATACTAAAAAACTACCTATACTTGATGCTATAACCAAACTCCATTTTGTTAATAACACTGCTGAAAATGCTCCTCCAAATAAAGAAGATCCTAATATGACTATGGCCACACCCAAACTTGCTCCCGAACTCAAACCTAAAACATAAGGTCCTGCTAATGGATTTCTGAATAAAGTTTGCATTAATAAGCCCGATATACCAAGCCCTGAACCAACAAGTAATGCCGTAGTTGCTTTTGGTATTCTGTAATTTATAATAATATGCTGCCAAGATGATTTTGTACTATTATCTTCAAGTATAGCAGCAACAACATCTTTAAAAGGAATACTTACAGATCCCAAGCAAATGTTTAAAAAGAAACAAACCACCAATACAATAAGTAGCACTATGAATATTTTAGTATATGATTTTGGTGTTTCCAATTCAATTCTTTTTTGTAAAAATACAATTCGTAATTAGGTAATAGCTTAAGACCATCGATTTTTTATGCTAGTTACACTCACTCAGCATCACTCCTTCCATTATATGTATTCCTTTTTCATCTTTAATCAATTTGACAACATGGCCATACGGAATTTTAATATTGAAGGAATCTTTTAAAGCTACTTGTTTAATATTTGCTAATAAGGCTCTAATTACTCCACCATGAGCAACAATAATTTTACTTTTTTCTGAGTCATTAACAATAGCGTCAAAAGCTGTATTAACACGTTTACTAAGTTGTACATAGGATTCACCGTTGGGTGGAGCTGCAATAACGAAGTCTCCCATCCATTTATTCAAATCATCTTCATTAATAGCATCCCATGCTTGTAATTCCCAATCTCCAAAATTAACTTCCATTAATCTTTGATCAAAAGTAATTTCTTTACTAAAACATTGAGCTAGTTTTTTACACCTTATCAGTGGACTACTGTAAACTTTAAAATGATTTCTATTTATAGGAATATGTTTTTTTATCATGTCTAACTCCTCTTCAAACGAATCTTGAACATCAATATCAGACTGCCCATAACAAATACCCTTATCTATTTTTGGGGTGGTATGCCGTATCAAATATATTTCCATACTACTATAAAACTTAAATAAAATACTACTTCACTTAATTGCTGAACAGCTCCAGCACAATCTCCTGTTTGCCCGCCGATCCATTTGTTAAATTTCTTTGCTAAATAAACTTTAGAGAAATACATAGGAATAAGCACCAAAAACACTTGCCATTTAAAAAAGAACACAAGCGGTATACAACCTAAAAAACCACTGACAAGAACCATTGATTTTGTAATTTTTGTAGCTGCTGGTTTTGACTTACTATTAGTATCCCTTACATACGGATGTGTAAAAATCAATGTTGTAGCAATAAAACGACTAGTACTATGACCTGCAATAATTAGCAAGGGCAAATACATGATTTCCGTATTATTTAATGCTGAAAACTTTATAGCCAAAATTAATATTAACCCTACAACACCATAAGTCCCTAATGTGGAATCTTTCATTATAGCTAATATTTTATCTTTAGTCCATCCGCCTCCAAATCCATCACAGACATCCGCAAAACCATCTTCATGAAAAGCTCCCGTTGCATATATTGTTGTAAGCATACTTAATAGTATAGCTATTTCTTTAGAAAACACATAGGACGATGCTAAAAAAACCAATGCTCCAATAGCACCTATTAATACTCCTACTAGAGAAAAATATTTAGCACTTTTTGATAAAATTGTAGGATTATGATCAACCCATTTCGGGCAAGGTATTCTGGTAAAGAACATCATTGCAGTCAAAAATGTATGTAGCTCTCTTTTTAACATTTTTTAATTATTAGTTACATTGGCTTCAGAAAAACTAGCCATTTCATTCAAAAAATTAACCGCCGATTTTAATATTGGCAAACTTAGTGCAGCACCTGTACCTTCTCCTAAACGCAAGCCCATATTAAGGATTGGCTTGACATTTAAATGATTTAATATTTTTTTATGTCCTTGCTCACCAGATGAATGTGCAAACACACAATAGTCTAATACATTTTCATCAATTTCTTTTGCTACTAATAATGCTGAAGTTACTATAAAACCATCAATTAAAATAACCATCTTTAATTCTGCTGCTTGCAACATTGCACCACATATCATGGCTATTTCAAAACCTCCAAAAGTTCTTAAAACCTCAAAAGGAGAATTAACTTGGTGTTTATCAATAACTGCTGATAATATTAATGCTTTTTTGTTAATACCATCTTTATTTAATCCTGTACCAGCACCTACACATTCTTCTATAGGCATCTCTAAAAACGTACTCATCAACAAAGCGGCAGATGATGTATTTCCAATTCCCATTTCACCGAAACCGATTGTATTTGATCCTTTGGAATAAATATCTTTTATAATTTCTGCTCCTCTATTTATAGCTTGAACACACTGCTCATCGGTCATCGCAGCTTGATTCTGATAATTTCGAGTACCAAAATCTATCTTTGCATCAATAATTGAATCATTGGAGGCAAAATCATAATTTACACCAGCATCAACTACATGTAAATCTATATTGTTTGTTTTACACAATACATTAATGGCCGCTCCTTTATTAGCGAAATTTAACACCATTTGAGCGGTTACTTCTTGCGGAAATGGGTTCACCTCTCCCTTTCTTGAGATACCATGATCTCCAGCAAAAACAACTATTGAAGGCGATTTAATTTCTGGACTAAGTGTGTTTTGAATTTGCCCTATTTGTAAGGCAATATCTTCCAACATTCCTAAAGCACCTAAAGGTTTGGTTTTTTGATCAATTTTTTCCTGTAAAGCTATTTTTAGCCTATTATTAATTGAAGCTATTGAAAATGTTTTCATTTATTTTAATTTTAATGCTAATCCAGATACCATAAAAGTAGCTTTATCCGCATGTTTAGCAATATGTTGATTTACCCATCCTTGTAACTCTGTAAATTTTCTTCCAACTTCAGTTTGTGCATGTACCCCCATTCCTATCTCATTGGAAATAATAATGATGTTAGCATCAATATTTAACAGTTTATCAAACTCTGCTTTTGCAAATTCTAAAGATTGTTCAATATCGTTTTTAGTATCAACAAAGTAATTAGTAAGCCATAGAGTTACGCAATCAATTACAACCGTTTCCTTTTGAAAGATATATTTTGAAAATTCTTTTTCTTCTTCTACTGAAATCCAACGTTCATCCCTATCATCTACATGTCTATCTATTCTCTTTTGATGATCGCTATCCCATACTCTTGACGTTGCAATATATTTTGGATTATCAGATAAAGAAATTGCTAAATTTTGAGCGTAACTACTTTTTCCTGATCGTTCTCCTCCTGTTATATAGTGTATCATTTCTATTTGATTTTTTGATAAAAAAACAATTCATGATTTGGTAACAATTCTGGGTGAAATATTTTTATCAAATCTTTTAATATCAAATCAGGTCTGTTAGGACCAAGTTCATAAAACAATAAACCTCCCGTTGCTCCTTTTCTATTTGCTATGTATGTATCATTATCCTGAAAAGCTTTGAACTGAGCATAATGTTGATTCCTGTCAGTAAGTTCTTTTTTATCAGCAGTCCCACCAGTACTTATCCAACAATCGGCTTGTTGGGCTTTTTCCAATACAGATTCAATATTAAGTGCTATACTTCCTGAACCTTTTGATTCTGCCCATAAATAATCGCCTCCAGCATCCGATATAAACTGTGCCACCCATGAATTCCCATAAGGCACATTCCACACATCTTTAAACATAGACCCAGCCAATACAGTTGGTTTACTTGCTGTACTTTTTGCTAAAGTTTTAGCACTTTTATAATCCTCAACAATTTTATTAAAAACTGTATTTGCTTTAGCCTCTTTTTTAAATAAGTATCCAAAAAACTTAACCCATTCAGCTCTTCCTAAAGCATGTTGCTCTATCCATGCTGCATTATACAAAACTGGTATTCCTGCCTTTTGAATAGTATTAAATGTTTTGTTATTACCATTTACGGCAAAACCAACCACCACATCTGGTTGGATATCCAAAAGCACCTCCGTATTAATGTTTTCATTTTTCCCCAATTCCTTTATCTCTCCCGAATCAATTCGTTTACGAGCGGTTTCTGAAGAAATAAATTTTGCATTTGGAAAACCAACGAGTTTATCTATTTCACCTAATGATTCCAATGCAGGGATATGCGTTGTAGAAGTAACTACAATTTTTTCAACAGGAACTCTTACCAATGCATCATAACTGACATTTTCTGGAACCTCTTTGTTTTTATCAACCAATAAATACGTAAATGTTTTATCAGCATTTGGCCAAGGTTTTTTTAGTTGTATAACATTGTAATTTTCATATTCTATTACCTCAAAACCAGTTGCAAATTTAGTTTTTATCGTTTCTCCTTTATCAGAAACAGCTTGTGTTTCGTTATTGTTTTTCTTACAAGAAATTAGCAAAAAAAACGTAATTATATAAACTATATTTTTTGTCATTGTGAAAATGAAATTATTTAGGGATTAAGTCGCAAAAATGAAAGCCCATTTCTTTGGTACTTGGTGTACTGGAGAAACACGCATCTTCTTTTTTCTTAGGCGCTTCATATGTTTTATACACTTTTTCTCCAATAGTAAAATCTATAGGATTCATAAAAATTGGGCCATCATAAACAAACGTATGAAACTCACCATTTTCACCACATGGATCTATATTTTTAGGAAGTTCTTTCAAAAAATCTTTTGTAATTACTTCTCCAACAAATTCTTCTCCTAGAAGCTCTGATTTTGTACATACCAAAATAGTCTTAAACCCTAAATCTACAAACTCATGAACAAGTTCTTTCGTATCACTTTTCCATAGCGGAAAATGTGTTTTTATCCCTACCCTGGCTAATTGTTCCTCACGATATTTTTTTAAATCTTCTAAAAAAATATCACCGAAAATACTATGCGTAATTCCTTGTTCTTTTAACGTGTTATTCACGTCCGTTAACAAAGTGTTATACACTTCCATAGTTGGATTTTCAGGCAAGCGTAGTTCTTGCAACGGTATACCTAAAGACATCGCTTGTTGACGCAATAATTCTGAGCGAACTCCATGCATAGAAACTCTATCAAAAGTATCATTTACGGAAGTCAATAGTGTTTTTATGTCATACTCTTTTTGTTGCTGAATATAGTGTAATGCGAGTGCACTATCTTTCCCTCCACTCCAATTAAAAACTGAATTTCTCATTTAATATTAGTTAACTTTATACTGCAAAAGTGAATAAAAAATATTACTTTCGCGCCGAATTTGGTTTTAAAGTTAAAATGTTTTGACTTTAAATTAAAAGGGAATTAAGTGAAAAACTTAAACTGTCCCAGCAACTGTAAGCTTAGCCGAAAGGCACTTATTGTACTCTTTAAACCACTGTCTGTTTTGATGGGAAGGTAACAATAAGATGTAAGTCAGGAGACCTGCCAATTCATAAACTAAATATTGTACTGTTTTCTGGCGAAGGACAGCTTATATGTATGAATAGAATATTTATATCTTTCATTTTAGCTCTCTTTGCATGTACAACTTTGTATGCGCAACAAGATTCTATTATCAAATTAGAAACGGTTACACTTTCTGATGTTCGCTTAAAAAATGCGGCCGACAAAACTATCATCGTAAAACTTTCCGATTCTATATTACAAAACCAGCATGGTTCGTTAACTGATCTTTTACGCCAACACAGTACACTTTATTTTAAAGAATACGGATTAGGCATGTTAAGTTCTGTATCATTCAGAGGTACAAACTCTTCACAAACCGCTGTAATTTGGAACGGTATAAATATCAACTCGCAAA
>Ga0209396_1000976_pt1 | contig 32780 bp, 24 predicted proteins | sample GOMGulsemesocosm_6_FD_184638 | JGI IMG/M metagenome (GOLD analysis project Ga0209396, IMG submission 184638) | Methane-oxidizing microbial communities from mesocosms in the Gulf of Mexico - GOM8C Gulf of Mexico (SPAdes) (version 2) | ecosystem: Environmental > Aquatic > Marine > Cold seeps...
TAACGTCGCTTCTCGAGTATTATTTTTCTTGTGAACTCAGTTAAAAATGGACGAATAAAAACATCTAGAAAAGTGTGATTTTCTAGATGTTTATAAATAATGAGTCGTAAAGGGGTTATCACAAATAGCTAAACAAGGCTCCTTGCTCAAGCGATTCAATTCGAGCGCCTTCTTTATCAAATACTTTTAACGCTATCGCTTCATTATTTCTCTTCAACAGTTTGTAAGCCCTTTGATTAATTGCAACTGCTGCTACGTCATTCTCACCTACCAATAGTTGAACAGATATATTTTTGAATGTCTTAAGATCACGTTCTTTCCAGTTGTCCCATGAATAATCGCCAATGGTAGTTATTCCTGTGACATAGGAACTAGACATTTGAGAATAAGTTATTGCTGGTTGCCCACCGCTTTGATAGCCTAAAAAATGAAACTTATTACTTTTTATCGAGTGTTTATTCCTGACATGTTTCATCAAGTCATTGAGTGCGTGGTGCGCAGGGTGGTTAATTAGCCCTTCTTTGGGGGCGGTAATTACAGTAATAATCCAATCTTTGTTTGATTTATTGTTAAGTAATGAGCTTATCATCCAATCGGCAGAGGCTTTTCCAAAGTTTCCTGATGGAAATGCAACCATGCCTTTGTAGCTCTTTGATGCATCGAAATTTTCAGGATAGAGAATTTTGTGGGGAATCTTAATACCGTTACGAGCCGTAAATGATTGATATTTTTGCTCAGGAGCAAATTCAAAATGTCCAACTTCTCGTAAAGGAGCCAATGCTTTTTCATGTTTTAGCCGATCGAAGTTAAGATACCCTTCGTTCATCGATTGATTAACTGCTTTCAAAGCCAAATCATTTTGCCCCTTTAACGCATAAGCAATACCTAGATTAAAGGTGGCGTATTTGTGATAACCATGAAAGGTCGCTGACTTTTGACTAGCGACAATCGCTTGCTCGGCCTGTCCTGCTCTTAATAAAGCCAAACTATACTGATACCAAGTATCAGCATCACTTGGATATGTTTTTATTAGCTTTTTCAATTTTACAATCGCAGATTTATAATTATTGTTATCCATCAAACGGTAAACAGAGTCTAGATTAGCTTTTTGTGCGGCAAACCCAGATAGTGAAAAAGCCAATGTCGTTGAGATAAATAAGGCCTTAAACATTTTCATTTTATAAATTCCTCAGTAAACGCAGTAAAGTGTTAAAACACAACCGAATAATAACTGGGCTATTTAAACAGAGAAACCAATATGATAGATGTGACATAATTTGTGATAAATCGTAGGATATTGACGTTAATTATCACTAATAATGGTGTTCGCCCCATTCTACATTTCAAATAAGCTAATATTGATTATTATCCATATATTAAAAAATAAATAAGATATTTAATGGTGGAACAAGCAGTGCAATCAAATAGAACTTTGCCATTTTCCTATAAAATGCTCTTTGTTGGCGGTATGACTATTTCAATAGTCTTTACAATGCAGGCATTAATTCCTTATCTTTATGGCGGTATGCTTGAAAAGTTCAGTTGGTTATTTGAAGGGTTACCAATAATCACTCGATACTTTTTATGGGTTGCACTTATTCCGTTAATTTTTCGTTTCAGTCACTATCTTTCTTGGCATAACAACAAATCGCTCATTCGAAACTTAAGCCATGTTTTAACTGGTTTGATACTCGGCGCTATTCATAGTTTTGTTTCTTACTGGATATTTATTGGTATATATCTCATTTTCGAAGACATGGATGTCGGTAGTGCGCTGTCGCATATTTTGGGAAGTATATATGCAGGTACTATCGGTAGTTTCGTCGAGTTATGGGTAATACTAGGCCTCTTTAATGCCATTAACTATTATCAGAAATTTCAACAACAAGGCATAGTTATGGCCAATCAGGAAAAGGAATTAGCTAATGCAAAACTCACTGCGTTTAGAATGCAATTACATCCCCATTTTCTATTTAATGCGCTTAATTCAGTGATGTCCTTAATCGATGTGAATAAACTTAAAGCCAAGGATATGTTAGTTGAGTTATCCACGTTAATGCGACGCTTGTTAGAGCAAGACAACCGACATACAGTGACTGTAAGAGATGAATTGTCTTTTATACAAAGCTATTTGGAGCTGGAAAGGTTGAGGTTTGAAGACCGTTTAGTGATCACCTATTTAATTGAAGATGAACAGTACTCAGCGTTGGTTCCTAATCTGATATTGCAACCCATTATAGAAAATGCAATCAAACATGGCTTTTCTCAATCAACGGAAAATTGCGAAATCACGTTAGAAATAAAAAGCCAGCCCGGTGAAATTGTCATACTTATTGAAGATAATGGCATTGAAAACCCCTTTATCCCCAGATTACCTAATTCAGGTGGCGTTGGATTAACAAATGTTTATCAACGGTTGGAACAAATGTTTGGAGATGAATTTAGTTGTGCAGCCTATGCTGTGAAACCTAAAGGCTTTGGTGTACAGTTAATTTTCCCTCTCATTCGTTCTAATTTCTCATGAAAATAACCACTATTATTGTTGATGATGAACCACTTGCTAGGCAAAGAATTTCGGGGCTGTTATCTGAAATCGTAGAGATTGAAATTATAGAACAATGTCGAAATGGTAAAGAGGCTATCGCAGCAATCCACTCCCAGCAGCCAGATTTAGTCTTCCTTGACATTCAAATGCCCGGCATTGATGGTTTTGGAGTATTAGACCAGCTAGAGAAACTGCCTGTGGTTATTTTTGTAACGGCCTATGATCAGTATGCAATGCAAGCCTTTGACTATCACGCCATTGATTATTTATTAAAACCATACAAAGATGGTCGTTTTTACGAAGCCTTAGGTTGCGCCATTAAACAAATTCAATTGCAAAACTTATCGGGTATTCATCAAAAACTCGAATCACTACGTATAGCGAAAAGGGTTGAGTCTGTTCAATTTCAAGGGCTAAACTTTGAAATTAAACATCAGGGGATCACAAACATTATTAGTTCCAATGAAATTGACTGGATTAATGCTGACGGGAATTATGTTGAGTTACATTGTAAAAATATAATGCACTTATATAGAAGTACCATTTCGACACTGGAGTTTGACTTGCAAAAAAATGGATTTATCAGAATTCATCGTTCAACCTTAATCAATAACTCTGCGATTAAACGTGTTCGTTATCTAAATAGTAATAATCAGTATAAATTTATTCTGCACGACGGAGAAGAATTATTATCTGCACGTTCATATAAGGAGCGCGTGGTTGAGTTTTTGGAAAATAATAGTCAATTACTGACATAAATAAAATAACAGAGCCGGTTGTCCCAATACAGTATTCAGATTTAACCTATCTATTTTCTCTAACGAACATCTGCATTACTTGCATGCTCATAAATTTGATATAGGCTGTAATGGTTAAATGATTTTAGCCATTACAGTGTCTGCTTTCATTAGAAAAACGGTCTATTTATTAAGATAAATCCAAGACAATATCTTGTCTATTTGGTGGTAAGAGTGAGCCTTAGTTCGTAATCAATGATCAATCAAAAACAGGTAACCACTAATGACTTCTTGGTGCGCAAAACGGAAGTTAGCCACAACAACGAAAGCAATACATTTTCTAATGCCGATAACTATAAAAAGAGTTCATATTCAGGTTTCTTATTTTTTGTTAAAAGTGGTCATAACAATTAAAAATCACAACATCACAACATCACAACATCACAAAATCACTTTTTGCTGGATTGTTAACTAAATTCAACAGTGTGTATGTGATAAAAGGATTTAACAAACTAGTTCAATTAATGAACGATTTTTATATGGACAATAAACTGAAAGTGCTTACAATCATTAAAGCTAACAAGATAATCATTTTGTTGTTAATTATTTGAAGGCTATTAAAATTAGGAAAATCAATGAGGAGGAGTGTCCTTATGGAAAAATATCGATTGAGCTTTTGTACTGTAAATATAATGGCTGATAATATTGCTGAAGTAATTATAGATGATAATATCGAAGTAAGCATGGAAATGGTTGAGGAGCATGATAAGTTTTTGTGTTCTATGTTTAGAGGAGATTTTGGTGTTTTAGTTAATAAAATAAATACTTATTCGTATAGTTTAGAAGCAAAATTAATCATGGGCTCTCTGGTTCGCATGAAAGCTATAGCTTCTGTTTTTTATTCTTCTCAAGGCATGCAATCTACTCAAAATATTATGGAAAAGCGCGCGATGGATAGTTTGAACTTAAAATTGTTTTCAGGTTATGAATTAGGTTGGCAGCAGGCATATGATTGGTTGATTTTGGAGCTTCTTAACAAATTTGAAATTAATCATACTGTATAATTTAGTTAATATAATCTAGCTATCAATGTCTCATTATTATTACAAAATGGCTTGTTTTGAGATCGGTTATAGCGACAAAACTAATCCTAATCAATTTTACTGCCACAATACTTAAGTTCCGGTTTATGGCTAGACTTTTATTTACATATGTAAATCTTTGTTAATTTGATAAGGAAGTATCAAATGAGTTGCCATGAACCCCAGACAGGATAATCAAAAGAGTTTATATAATGTTATTGTATGAAATGAAAAATATAATTAAAATTTTCTATGAGATGGAAAATGAACTCATTATACATGAATGGTTAGAATACAATCCAGAGGACCAAGATAATACTATTCTTCTAATTTTGCAGAATATATATAATGTGTTTTTAATACATCCGGTAGAAAAACTAATTGTAAAAACAAATCAGACTAAAGGTGTCTTTTCTCCAAACATCCAAAAATATATTAAGGAAGTGCAATTCCCTAGACTCATAACAGATACGAAACTTCGATATATTGCAACTATCAAATCAAACGATAAAACGCAGAGTTTGGGGACGACTTTGTGGCAAAGCCAATTGCAAGAAGAGGCCAACATTATTATACGTGATGTAGAAAATGAGGAAGAGAGCAACATTATTATACATGATGTGGAAAGTGAAGAAGAGGCGCGTGATTGGTTAAAAAGCATAACCTAAATAATTTACTCAAGAAAAAATTAGCTAGAAAGGGTTTCAATTAAGACACACTTCAGTTATTTGTTGTTTTAATATCACAATTTTAGCCATCAATCTTATTGACTCCTAACGAGAGTGTGAGCGATATAAAAGCTAATCCGAATTAACTTTAAACCTCCAGCGGTTAATGTCAGCAATGTAGTAATTACGGTCTAAAAGTTATCATTAACTTACGTAGCGTCACATTTTATGTCTTGTGCCTAGTCGATTATCAACTTGCTGAAGTCTGCATCTTTGGGGTGTTTGGGTATCAGTAGGTAGTGCCGCATGTCATATAGCATGTTGAATACTTGGTTTGTGTAATGGAAATAAAACGTGCGATGCTTAAATACAGCTTTTAAACAAATTTTCTCTGTTTTTTGTTAAAAGATAAACAAGGCCTAATTTCCTTAATTCAACAGTCGACTATTTAACTTATTACGTTATACTGCCGCGCTTAAACCAAGTATTTCAATAGCGGAGTTCATTATGCACGATCTGTATTACAAAGGGCGCATCCACACCAGAGAAAACCATGTAAAAACAGGTTATAATACTAAGCGTACCGCTAAGCTTGGTACAGAAAAACACCCCTTAATATTAGTGGTTAACAGCGATGAAAGAAAATCAGAAGTTGAAAAGTTAGTTGCTGAGAATGAACTATTCGCTGATATCACCGTAGATAGTAGCATTGAAGAAAATATCAATGATCTTAACGGTATACTAAATAAACCAACGACGACTCGGTTCGATAAAACCCCTAATCGCAATGATCCTTGTTCATGTGGCAGTGGTAAAAAATATAAAAAGTGTTGTGGTTAGGGCGTTTTAACCTTTCGCGTTTGTTTTTGCAGCAAGTCAATGAATTTTTATACAAGGTAGAGCCTATGCGGTGTGGTTATTCCACATAAATAGGTGATAACGCCGTAGAAAAGTTTATTAATTGTTGCCCGAAGGGGGCAACTCAGTAAATCCTGCTCTTCGTTACTTGTCTATTACATAGAACAACTATGCTACCTTCCTTCTGCCGCGATCAGAATCTACTGAGTTGAACAAAATTCATACGTAAAAGGTCAACACGCCCTGCAACATCTGCATTTTATTGCTGTTTTAAAGCGAGTTATCGATTGTTTTAAAGCTGCTTTAGCGGAGTTGAGATTAAAATATAATGTCAGTTTTGTGGCAACATCCCGCTAAATTTAATTATTATTGATAGAGCAGGGAACTTTTATAGAGATAGTTACTCTTACTATACGAGAGATTTATATTTCCCTTAGTGTTTCATGTTTTATAATACGTTTACTTGATTTCAGGTAAACGTTTTTTTTTGCCTTTAGCTTTATTTTAATCACTCGTGAGCAGTTACTTTTATACTTTTTCCGTTATTTTTTAAGCGTATTGTTATTACGTTAGTAGCAGTTGTGACTGGTATTGTTAGTAGGGAAGTACATTTGATTAATAGAGTAGAAAGATCAAATGTAACAAATTATCCCCATCATCATTCAAGATGCAAGTTTGAAAAAGTCTAAAAAACTCGTCTGCTGCTTTGCTTACAAGGATGTATGTAGTTAGATTTTATCTGGAACTAAAAATCTGTGCTCTCAATTGTGATGGCCAGCTATCACTCAATTGAGCGGCTTGCAGTTGAGTTTTTTGTTATGCTCAAATTCACGTGTTGAAAGCTTCTTTTATGGGATTATCTTAATCCACTAACCATTCTGGTAAGATATCCATATCTAAAAATTGCTGATAAGTTTGTCGATTTTTTATGATGGCAAACTGATCTTTATTTACCATGACTTCCGGCGTTAGCATTCTGCTGTTATAGGTTGATGACATCACAGCGCCATACGCGCCACAGCTCATAATAGCGATCAAATCATCTGCTGATGACTCATTGAGTACTCTATTTTTACTAAAAGTATCACCTGTTTCACAGACAGGGCCAACAATATCATATGTTTTAGTCGCTTTATGAGTATTGTTAACAGGAACTATTTGATGAAATGCGTCATACATACTGGGACGGATAAGGTCGTTCATACCCGCATCTAAAATTAAAAAATCTCTTTCCTGACCTTTTTTGACATATACAACACTTGTCACAAGAATACCTGCATTTCCAACTAACGATCGGCCAGGCTCTACGATAATTTTACAATCTAAATGTGCAAGTTGCTGTTTAGCTATGTTGGCATACTCTTGTTTACTAGGCAGTTGTTCATTTTCACCGTAATCAATACCTAGACCACCACCAATATCGATAATACTTATCGGGTGGCCATCTTGTTTAAGTTCTGTAACTAATTCAGCTACCTTTTTATAAGCCTGACTAAATGGAGCCAAGTCGGTAAGTTGTGAACCAATATGAACATCTACACCTTGTATATAAATTGCAGGTAGTTGACTTGCTTTGCGGTAAACATCACGTGCTGTTGAAATAGGAATGCCAAATTTATTTTCAGCTTTACCTGTTGATATTTTTTCATGAGTTTTAGCGCAAACATCGGGGTTAATTCTGATAGAAATTGCGGCAACTTTATTTAATGTAACTGCAACTTGACTGATAGCTTGCAGTTCAGGCTCTGATTCAACATTAAACTGTAAAATACCTTGAGATAGTGCATAAGCTATTTCTTGCTTTGTCTTAGCAACACCTGAAAATACTATTTTATCGGCTGGGATCCCTGCCGTTAACGCTCTTCTTATTTCTCCTTCTGATACAACATCGGCACCCGCTCCAAGCTGAGCAAGGGTTGTTAATACGGCTTGGTTGGAGTTTGCTTTTACAGCAAAACAAATTAACGTATTTAGTTGGCTAAATGCATTTTTGTATTGATTGTAATTTTCAGTGATAGCATAGCTAGAGTAGCAATAAAAAGGAGTGGCGATTTTATTTGCGATGTCGGCAATAGCTACATCTTCAACATGCATTTTATTGTTAATGTAGGGGAAAATAGTAGTAGTATTCATGGTTGAAAGTTAAATTTATTTTAGTGGTTGAATAATCTATTCCAATCTGTGATTATATTCAAGTTATATTATTCCTTTAGGTGAGTTGATTTTATGGAGTTATTATCGGTATTGCCGCCATTAGTGGCAATTATTGTAGTGTTGTACAAGAAAGAAGTTATTTTAGCTTTGTTATTGGCTGTAATTTCAGCTGAATTGTTATTGGCTTATCAAGAGCATAGTAACTTTATTTTCTATGGCTTTCTTGGTATGACCGATAGAGTGATTGCTGTGGTCAGCTCACCTGGAAATGCGCGACTACTTATGTTCAGTTTATTAATTGGAGCACTACTTGCCTATATAAGGAATTCAGGTGGCGTAACAGCTTTAGTTGAGAAACTGGTAACTAAAGGCATTGCAAAAACAAAACGTCAAGTGGGCTCTGTAACGATGATCACCGGTATGCTTATCTTTATTGAATCAAACTTAAGCGTATTAACCGCAGGTATTTTATCACGGGATTTGTTTGATAAATTTAAAATGAGTCGTGCTCGCCTTGCCTTTATGATTGATAGTACTAGTGCGCCCGTGTGTATTTTAGTTTTACTTAATGGCTGGGGTGCCTACGTTTTAGGGCTGCTAAATAATTATGATTTAGGACAGTCATCTATGTCTATTTTATGGGGGACTATTCCATTTAATTTTTATGCCATTATTGCACTGCTATTAGTCGCTTTTACTGTTATTACAGGTAAGGTCTATGGGCCTCTAAAAAACTCAGAAAAAAGACTTGAAAAAGCAGCTATAGATAAAGACTTTACTGAGCAACTTGTTAAGCCGACAAAAGCGCGCTTTATGCTTATCCCCCTAGCGACGATGATATTTGGTATGTTCTTCTTTATGTATTGGACAGGTAAAGGGGATATCACGCAAGGAAGTGGTGGTCAATCTGTGCTTTATGCCACATGTCTTGCCTTAGTTGTTGCTTATTTATTATTGTTAACGGCGAAACGTTTTACTCATAAAGAGCTGGTTGACGTCGGTTTTGAAGGTATATCAGAGCTTCTGCCTCTAGTTACTATCGTATTATTTTCGTTAACATTGGGCGCAAGTCTAAAAGAATTAGGCACTGGCGTATTCATTGCTGGCGTAATTGGTGATCATTTACCCTTAATATTCATTGTGCCAATGTTATTTTTGGCTGGTGGCATTATCTCTTTTAGCACAGGAACGTCGTGGGGGACTTTTGCTATTTTGATCCCCATTGCCGTACCCATTATTCAAACACTTGGTTTACCCCCTTCTCTGGTTATTGCGGCTGTATTAGGAGGTGGGGTATTTGGCGATCATTGTTCACCTATATCCGATACAACTTGTGTTTCTGCCATAGCTTCGGGGTGCGATTTGTTAGAGCATGTTAAAACGCAATTGCCTTATGCAACATTTGGTGGAGTATTGGCTTTAATAGGATATTTCATCGCTAGTTATGTGATGTTGTAGGGATATAATATGTTGAAATTCAATTTTAGAGTGCTGGCTAGGTCAGTTTTTGCCAGCTTTTTGATCTTCAGTGTTGTCACAGAAGTTAATGCTGAAGTGTCACCCGTAGAAATTGATGTTTTAGCCGAAAAGGTTATGGCTGCATTTTCAGTACCCGGCGTAGCAATCGGCATTATAGAAAAAGGGAAAACGACTCATCTTAAAGGTTATGGTGTTAAAAATATTAACAACAACCAACCGATAAACACTGACTCTATTTTTAAAATAGCCTCCAATACTAAAGCCTTCACCACTGCAGCATTAGCCATTTTGGTTGATGAGAAAAAAATTAGCTGGCAAGGTAAAGTTATTGACTATTTACCTAATTTTAAAATGCATGATGCGTGGGTAACAAAAGAATTTACAGTTAAAGATTTATTGACCCACAGGAGTGGATTAGGACTTGGTGCAGGAGATTTAATGTTATGGCCTGAGCCTTCTTCATTTAGCCGCGATGAAATACTACATAATTTACGTTATCTAAAGCCTGCGGGAGAATTTAGAGCCAGTTATGCTTATGACAATTTACTCTATATTGTTGCAGGTGAAATTATTCCTGCAGTTACTGGGATGTCGTGGCAACAGTTTATAGATAAGCGCATTATGCAACCTTTGGGTATGACTCATTGTTATGCGGGCGATGTTGCAGCAGAGCACCTCCAAGAACTTGCTCAGCCACATGGTGTCATCGCAGGTAAATTAGCCGTTATTCAACGAAAAAAGTCTTCTGGAAAAGAGTCCGTCTCAGCTGCCGCCGGCGGTATTCAATGTAGTATTACTGATATGTTGAAATGGGCGAACGTTTTTTTAAACCAAGGGAGATACGGAGAAGGAAAACAGTTGTTTTCACAAGAACAACATCAAGAAATGTGGTCTGCACAAACGATTATGCCGTTATCAAAGCGTGCTAAACGATGGGACAACAGTCATTTTTCTTCCTATGGATTAGGCTGGCGTATGAATGATGTTAACGGTTATTTACGTGTGCATCATAGTGGTAGCTTGTCTGGTATGTATTCTTATGTGAGTTTCTTTCCTGAACAAGAATTGGGTATTGTAATACTAACGAATCAGCAATCAAGTCGTGCTAGAGACGCCTTAATGTATTCTTTGATGAAATCCTACCTACCTCTATCCTTAGCAGAAAAAGACTCTGGGCAGCGTATAGATTGGCTGCAAGAAATGTTAAAAGGTTATAAACGACCTGTCGATATTACTAGCAATAGCTTAGAAAATTCGACCGCTAAAAGCGACCCGTTGACATTAGTCATAGACGATCAAGAAAGTCAGACGTTATTGGGCATATACCGAGATGCATGGTTGGGTGATTTTGTTATAAAGAAACAAAAAGATAAGTTAATTATAAGCTCAAAACGCATGGTAGCTTTGGTTGGAGAGCTTATTAAACGTGGAAATAACAAGTACGCTGTTACTTGGCATGACAGAGGACTTGAAGCCGATGTTTATGCTGTTTTTTCACGAAATAATTTAGGAAAAATAACCACTATGAGGCTAAAGCCTCAATCTAAAAATATTGATTTTAGTTATGACTTTCAAGATTTACTTTTTCATAAAGTCGAATAATAAAGAATGCCTTGATAGCAAACTGATTATATTTTTACCAGCAGAGAGATAAAAATGAGAAAACTGTTACTTGGCCTTATGGTCTGTTTAGCACCTTTTACTAGTCAGGCGAAGCAAGCGGCAGTCGCTATGCCTGATAGTTTTAGCGCCGATGCTGCTCTGAATATTTTAAAACAAGGCGGTAATGCGGTTGATGCGGCAATTACTGCTCAATTTGTTTTAGCGGTAACCTTGCCAGAAGCTGGAAATATTGGTGGTGGTGGTTTTATGCTGGTGCGTAAAGATGGCAAAAATGACTTCATTGATTATCGCGAAAGAGCGCCATTATCTGCGAGTAAAGATATGTATCTAGACCAAAGCGGGGAGGTCATAAAACACAAGTCTGTTTATGGTATTTTTGCTTCGGGTGTCCCAGGGACAGTGTCTGGTATGTGGTTAGCGCATAAAAAATATGGCTCTTTACCGTGGGAGCAACTTATCCAACCTGCCATTGAATTGGCTCAAAATGGCTTTGTTGTGCATGAAAAACTTGGAAGGTTCATCCAACGTTATATTCAATATATGCAAAAGAAAGGATTAAAAGTTAATTTTTCTGATTATTTTTCACAGGCTAAATCCGGTTCGATTTTTAAACAAAAAGAATTAGCGCAAACGCTGATTCGTATTCGTGATAAAGGCGAAGCGGGATTTTATCACGGTGAAACGGCTAAGCTGATTTCACAATTTATGAGCGAACATGGTGGTCTAATTACTGAAAAAGATTTGGCTCAATATCAAACAAAATCTCGCCAGCCTTTATTAGTTAATTGGCGTGGTTATCAATTGCTTACCTCTCCGCCGCCAAGTTCAGGTGGTGTTGCTATTGTACAATGGCTACAAATGTATCATGCATTAGCACCTAAAGCGGGGCTACAGCATAACTCTAGTGACTATATTCATTTGTTGGCAGAAATTGGTAAAAGAGTATTTGCCGATCGTGCAGAATATTTGGGAGACCCTGATTTTAATAATGTGGACGTTGAACAGTTACTTAGTGACAAATATTTGTCTAATCGAGGCAAAGAAATTGATTTACATGCCATATCAAATACTGAAGATACCAAGCCGGGTTTAAAAGAGTCTGAAGAGACGACACATTTCTCTATTGTTGATCAATGGGGGAATGCCGTGTCAAATACCACCACAATAAACTTAGGGTTTGGTAGTGGCATGGTAGTAACAGGCGCAGGGTTTATTTTAAATAATGAAATGGATGACTTTAGTGCTAAACCCGGTGTTGCTAATGTTTTTGGTGCGCTTGGGGGCGAAATTAATGAGATACAACCCGAAAAAAGAATGTTGTCGTCAATGACACCCTCAATGGTGTTAAAAGATGAAGATGTTGTTTTAGTGACCGGCTCTCCGGGAGGTACAACGATTATTAGCTCTGTCTATCAGTCAATATTAAATGTAATTGAATTTGATATGAACGCAGAAGAGGCTGTAAATGCAACAAGATTTCATCACCAGTTATGGCCAAAAAATGTTATTCGACATCATCAGGGCTTATCAGCTGCAGCTAAAAGCGCCTTACAAGAAAAAGGTTACAAATTGGATAAACGACGTTTTGGTGATATGCATTTAATTATTAATCAAAAAGGAAAATTACAAGCGGGCTCTGAAGCCAGTGGCCGAGGTAAGTCGGCAGTTATCAATGTAAAATAATATCTATCAATGAATCTAAAATATATCTGTTGATCCTAAACATACGCAAAGGATCAACAAGCTTAACTCATCTTAAACAGTGAATTATCGATGTCTAATAACAAAATGTTTACCAATCAAATATCTTCTCTTCATTATTCTTACACTTTATTTCGTAAAGTTGTTGTTTTTTCTAGCAAAGTTATTAGTACTAAACCATCTAAGATGACTGTTTATTTACCATTGCTGGTATTAATTTCTTTGCTTAGTGGTTGTAACAATAATAAAACGCCTTCGAAATTAGAACAACAACTAGCACAAAGGATCATGTTAGATTTACGTTATTACTGCCCCGAAATGACACCTAAAGACAGAGTTGATGAGCCATACCCTTGTAAAACACCTATGACAAAGTTGCCAGTCGAACTAAGCAATATGATTGCGGAAACGTCGTTAGGCGCGGTGATACTTTTTTCTGAAAACGTTGTGGCAAGTAAGCAAATAATTCAACTGACCAGTGATTTAAGCAATGCGGCTTTAAAATCAGACTTGGCTCAACCCTTATTGATATCAATTGATCAAGAAGGCGGCAGAGTTGCCCGTTTACCAAGAGCCATGGCAACTACATTTACTGGCAATATGGCTATTGGCGCTACCCATAAAGTCTATGGCGATAAATACGCTAGCTCTGTAGGTAAAGTACTTGGTGCTGAACTTAATGCTTTAGGCATCAATGTTAATCATGCGCCAACGGTTGATGTTAATATTAACCCCGAGAACCCAGTGATCAATGTAAGATCTTTTGGTGATGATCCAGAACTGGTTGGCGAGTTAGGCATCGCGATGCTAAAAGGCATACAGTCTCAAGGCGTTATAGGCACCTTGAAACACTTTCCTGGTCATGGTGATACTAATGTTGATAGTCATACGGGCTTGCCTGTTGTTAATCATGACTTAGCTACCGTTGAAAGTGTCGATTTATTACCCTTTCAAGCGGCGATTGACCAAGGTGTTGCTGATATGATCATGACGGCACATATTCAATACCCGGCGTTAGATGATTCTGTTTTGGTTAATAAGTTTGGTCAAACGATGTTAAAACCTGCGACATTATCCAAAGCTATTTTGACTGATTTACTTCGTAAGAAGATGGGATATCAAGGCGTTATTGTTACAGATGCTCTCGATATGGCTGGCATAAGCCACTTTTTTACACCGCTAGAAGCGGTCTTACAAACTTTTAGTGCTGGTGCTGATATCGCGATGATGCCAATGAGAATTCGCATGCCAGCAGACATTGCACAGTTCAAAAACTTTCTAAGCTCATTAGCGAGACGGGTATCAGATGAGCCGTTAGCGAATCAGCAAATAAATGCATCACTCAATAGAATCGCCGCACTAAAACAGGCCTTACCTAAAAAACTACTTTTAAAAGTTGATATTGATAAAAAAGTTAAAATAGCAAATAAAATACTAGCCAATAGTACGTCCCGTCAGTTAGAGCTTGCTTTGGCTAAAAGTGCGATTGTTGAACTTAAAAAAGAAATGACTCATTTACTACAAGATTCAGAAATGAATAACGTTCACATCATCTTCCCTAAACCTGACCAGTCACTGGCAATGGCAATCAGTTTACAAAAACAATTACAGAGTTCAAGTGATAAAGCATGGCAACTATCCATGGCCAATTTAGAAAATTCATCAGCAGTCGATTTTTATAAAAAAATTGATGCCAGTGATTTAGTGATTGTTGCAAGTGAAAGTCAGAATACGGCAGTTGAATTAGGCGGCGTTGAAGATTTAACATCAAAAAAGAAACAAGATTTAGGTTTCGGCAAGATAGCACTTGATGCATTAATTTATGCTAAGAATCAAAATAAAAAAACTATTTTTGTTACATTGAAAATTCCTTATCAGCTGGAAAAATTTCAGCAAGTCTCTGATTGGGTACTGGCCAGTTTTGACGGTAAAACTTATGTAGATAATACGACGGCAGAACTTAGGTCGCCTGCATTTGACGCTATAGCTGCAATTATAACTGGTAAACAAAAAGTGGAAGGCGATTTGCCTATTCGTCTCTAAATAATTAGCTGATTTTTAGTATGAAAGGCGAATTTTTATCGAACAATTAATATATTATTGTCAATCTGTTGGTTTATTGGAATTTTTTATTCTTTTTTGAATCTATTGATGATATTTTATCTGTTCTATTTCGTTAAGCTAAAGAATGAATAATGATCACCAGTGCATTTACTTTTATTTCTTTATTAATATTCTTAGCTGGTGCTTTGAAGTTAATTGAAAGTAAAAGTCAGTTAAAGATATTTCAGGTTTTACCCGCTATCGTTGTACTTTATTTTACAGTCATGGTGCTATCAAGTTTGGGTCTGTGGCAGCAAACAGAGGAAATAAATTCAACTTATCGTGCATTGAAAAGTAATATATTGCCGGCGATGATTTTTTTAATGTTACTCAATGCTGATTTACGACAAATCAAAAAATTGGGTAGTAAAATAATATTTGCTTTTCTTGCATCATCTTTAAGCATAGGTGTAGCCTTTGTTCTAGCATATTCATTGTTTTTACCTATGTTTGAACCAGAAACGTGGAAAACCTTCGCCGCTTTGAGTGGTAGTTGGATGGGAGGTACAGGTAATATGGCGGCAATACAAATGGCGTTAGATGTACCTGACTCTAGTATGGGTTATACCTTATTGATTGATTCAATAGACTATGCATTTTGGGTAATGTTGTTGTTGGCTTTAGTTCCTTTTGCTAAACACTTCGATACTTGGGTAGGTACAGATGCTAGTAAACTAGAACAAGTTGCCGATGCATTATCTGAAAAAGAACAAAAAGTTGTCGGCGACCAAACGATGACATTATTGTTTCTTCTCGGCTGCTCTTTAGTTGTTTCTGTCGTGACGCAATATATAGCGAGTATTTTACCTACATCAACATTTTTTACCGCGACGACATGGACAGTTTTACTGGTAACCATTCTCGGCGTAATAGCAGCATTAACGCCGTTAAGTCGACTGTTTGGTGCGACAGAATTATCAAACATTATGCTGTATTTGATTGTCAGCTTAATTGCTTCACGAGCTGATTTTTCTGAATTAACACAAGCGCCGCTGTATATTTTAATGGGTTTAGTGATTTTGTTATTTCATGGTGTGATGATGGTGGTTTTTGCTAAGTTATTTAAATTTGACCTATTCACCTGTGGTATCGCATCGCTGGCTAATATTGGAGGAGTCGCATCGGCGCCAATATTAGCTGCTGCCTATTCTAGGGCGTTAATCCCTGTTGGCGTATTAATGGCGATGTTAGGGTATATTATCGGTACAGGAGGCGGGCTTTTGGTTGGTAAAGTGCTGTTTATGATAAGTACATAAATTAGATTACGTACTTATGCTTTGTTCTGAATTTGAAGATGAACTAATACGAAGAAAAACTATAAACCGGAATGTATTATGAAAAAATGTGAAAGTAAATTAGTACTATTAATGAGCGTAATAATTGCACTTTCTGCTTGTGCCAGCTCACCAGAAAAAAATATTCGCGATAAGAAGATGACACCTTCAACTATTAACTCCTCTTTCATCAGCGATGTCATTAATATTGATGAACAACAACTGTATCCGCAACATTGGACAGCTAAATTAAATGTTCCAAATAAATCGATAATGACAACAGCGCAGGTTATTGACTTTAATGAAAAATTATTTAGTAATAATGTTCATATTATCGAGCCATTGTCATTACCAGAAAGTTACACAAAAAAAGAACTCTTAACAAAAATAGACAGCATAAGCACGGCGTCTTCAAGTGACCGATTTTATTCTGATGGTAAAAAAGTCACCGAACAAGATTACAAAAAATATAGTGCTCTGTTAAACAAAGAAGCAATAACAAACAATAATGTCGTTCAATTTGCCTTAGTAACAAGACGTTCAAACTTGAGAACATTTCCGACATTTGATGCCATTTATAAGAAAGGTAAAGATCGAGATCTCGACAGGTTTCAAGAAAGTGGTGTATTCCCAGGGGAGACCTTAGCAGTTTTACATCATAGTATTGATGGTAAGTGGGCATTGGTTCGGGCCTACAATTACCTTGCTTGGATGCCAAGTGAGGACTTTGCCATAGGCACAAAAACTGAAATTACTCATTATAAAAACAGTAGTAAGTTTATTGTGATTACAGGAGCTAAAGTCTTTACCAACCATGTGCCGGGTCACCCTGATATTTCAAGAATTCAGTTAGATATGGGCACTAAATTGCCTTTAGTGGAACGTGATTTGTACGACAATACTTTGTACGGGCAAAACCCGTATGCCAATCATATTGTGAAATTGCCGATCAAAAATATTGAAGGAAAGTTAGATTTTGCTTTTGTCCCTGTACCTCGTGGGCAAGATATTAGTATTGGATATATGGCATATACTGAACAAAATTTAATTAAACAATCCTTTAAATTCTTAGGTGAGCGATATGGTTGGGGGCATAGCTATAATGGCCGAGATTGTACGGGGTTTGTTGGTGAAATTTATAAAAGTTTTGGTTTGTTGATGCCAAGGAACTCAGGACAACAGGGGAAGGGGACATATGGACTCAACTCACGTTTTACTAAAAACAGTAAAGATAGTGCAAAAGAAAATCGTATTGATAATTTACAAGTGGGTGATCTTATTTATATTTCTGGTCATGTGATGATGTTTTTGGGCTACGAAAACGGTCAACCTTATGTTATTCACGATGTAAAAGGATTAGGTTATTTAAAAGAAGATGGTCAATTATATCGCGGTACACTTAATGGTGTATCCGTTACGCCATTATTACCTTTGCACTTAAATGCTGAGAAAAGTTATGTGGATGATATTTATAATATTAAAAGTATTCGTACGGTGAAAAAATAATTATGAAAATTACTAATATACGTTTTGCTAAATTATCTGTTCCCTTGATCACACCCTTTAAAACGGCGTTACGTACAGTAAACAACATTGAAGATATTATCGTAATTATCGAGACAGATGTTGGTGAAATTGGCTACGGCTCTGCTCCTGCAACCCCCGTCATAACGGGAGATACCCATGGTTCAGTGATTGCTGCTATTAATACGGTGATCAAACCTAAGATATTGGGTTGTGATATTGCAAACCTCAATGAAATCACGCAGCTCATTCAAAACGCGATAGTTAACAATTACAGTGCTAAAGCCGCCGTTGAAATTGCTGTTTATGACCTATGGGGGAAATACCATAATGCTCCTTTATACAAACTACTTGGTGGTGGTAATAATAAATTAAAAACAGATATAACCATTAGTGTCGATGGTATTGATAAAATGGTTGGCGATGCTAAAAAGGCTGTGGTGGATGGTTTTGATATTCTCAAGGTTAAGATTGGTAATGATATTCATCAAGATATTAAACGCGTTCAAGCAATACACGATGCCGTAGGGCAAAAAGCTCAGCTGCGATTGGATGTCAACCAAGGCTGGACGAAGAAACAAACGGTTTATGCGGCGAAAGCCCTTGAAAATTCGGGTGTTGAATTAGAATTGATAGAGCAGCCTGTTAAAGCCGATGACTTTGCTGGAATGTTATATATTTCTGAACGTGTATTAACGCCTATTATGGCTGATGAAAGTGCTTTTGGTCCTAAACAAGTCTTCGAATTAATTAATTTAGGTGCTGCTGACATCATAAATATTAAATTGATGAAAACTGGCGGATTATCTCATGCAATTAAAATTGCGGATATTGCGGCCATATATCATGTTGATTGTATGATCGGTTGTATGCTTGAAGGCAGTGTTGGCGTAGCAGCAGCAGCTCATTTAGCTGTCGCAAAAGCCAATATCATTAATAAAGTGGATCTCGACGGTCCAGCCTTAGGGCAATATGATCCGGTTATTGGTGGTGTGAATTTTGATAAAGCCAATATTAGCTTAAGTGAAGCGCCGGGGTTAGGCATAGAAGGTATTGATAGCATGATAGAAATTAAAAAAGGAGATTTTTAATGCATATAATAAAAAAAATACACGGGTTCTTAAATCACCTGAGTGAAACAAAACACAGCCAATTTTTAAAATTTTCTTTAATTATTTTGACTTTTATCATGCCTAGTGCTGCATTTGCAGATGCCTCTTGGAAAAACCCACTGAACAGTGATGAGCATCAACAGCTTATTCTCGTTATTACCGATAATTGGCAAACTGACAATGGTTCTTTATTCACCTTTACTAAAGTGCAGAGTAAAGAAAATGAAAAACAGAGCCAAAATTGGAAAAAAAGCGCGCCGTCGGTACTAAGTACTGCGGTAACTATTGGTAAAAAAGGATTAGCTTGGGGCATAGGTTTACACCCCAAACAGCAAGGTATTCATAAAGTTGAAGGCGACGGTAAGGCTCCTGCCGGAATTTTTGACTTAGGAAATGCATTTGGATATTTAGATAAGGTTTCGACAGGACTCACTTATCAAGCAATGACCAAAAATGACTTTTGCATCGATGTTAACGGCTCTCCTTATTACAATCAGTTAGTTGATAGCAGTGTCGTTGGTAAGGAAGCGATAAAAGGCTCATCAGAGGGCATGCGACGAGATATTCATTACCAAGGTGATCAGAGGTATAAAAAGGGAATTTTTGTAAAGCATAATAAGGAAAATATAGACACCGCAGGTAGTTGTATATTTATGCATGTATGGAAAGATGAAGGAGTACCCACTGCGGGCTGTACTGCGATGACAGAACAAAGCATGGATAATATTTTAGCGTGGTTGGATACTGACAAAAAACCACTTTATATCGCTTTGCCTATGGCACAATATCAAGCATTAAAGTCAACATGGCTTTTACCTGAAATAGCAGGTTACTAAGCGATTTTTGTGTTCAATAATCGGCAGCAGATTCTAACAATAAACACTTTTAACGCGTGCGGAAACGCGTGTTAAAAGTTCATAATTTATGCTGTTTGCACATTCTGCGATTATTTCTACAGGCAGTTCTTTCCCCCATAATTGTACGACATCTCCTATGGCCACTTCTGACAAATCGGTAACATCTACAGAGATCATATCCATTGATACACGCCCAACTAAAGGCGCTCTGGTATTGTTTATCAATACTGGTGTACCCGTTTTTACATTTCGTGGATAGCCGTCAGCATAACCTATTGCTATCGTCGCTATGATTGAGTCTCTAGCGGCTTGCCATTGATTACCATAACCAACATGCTCTCCTGCTTTGATCGTTCTTAGAGCAATAATGGATGACTGCAAAGTCATTACAGGCTTTAGCTTGCATTGTAGCTGGCTCAGAGAAAGGTTATCGGTATGCTTATTAATGTGACTATCATCAGTGTGACCATTAGTGCATTTCACGCCGTAAAGGGCAATGCCAAGACGGTTCCACTCACCATATGTTTCAGGCCAGCTGATAATACCTGCAGAATTGGCTAAACTTAGCGGTAAGTCATATTGATTTGCCAATTCTTTTATTTGCAGACTTTGAATTGAAGTTTTAGTGCTATTAATATCGTCGGCACAAGCGCAATGAGAACACAAAACTAAATTTTTATAGCCAAGGTTTCTTAACTTAATTATGACATCTGATAACTGTTGTTTACAGAATCCTAAGCGGCTCATGCCCGTATCCACTTTTAGCCATACAGGTTGGTCTTTTGGATAATCTTTTGCGATTAGCCAGTCAAGTTGATAGGTTGAGTGGATCATCAGCCAAAAATTATATTGTCTCGCTAAGTTGATATCTCTTTCAGCCAAAGGTCCTTCGAGTAATAAAACAGGCGTTGAAATGTTATTGGTTCGAAGCAACAACGCTTCATCAATAAAAGCGACTGCGAAAGCGGGAACAATTGATGCTAGGGTTTTAGATACGGCTATAGCCCCATGTCCGTATGCGTCGGCCTTAATAACGGCAATGGTGTTACTTTTAGGCGCTAAAGAGGCAACTGCACAATAATTACTTTTTAGTGCTTCTAAATCGATTATTTTTTGAGTATTTCTACCAAAGTCATTCATTGGTTTTTCCGTATAACAGCGCTATCTAGGAAAACAGTAGTCTTAAGACCAATACAATTGAAATTTTCACACATAAGGTTAGCAATAAGTTAATTTATTTTTTTTGGAATATTTTATTTCTTTATTGTGCTTATGGTAGAATTTTATAGTTTAATTGTCAATATGGAATTAAATGGTGTTTATTCGGGCTAATGGCCGTCATTCTCATAATTTATAAGGGCTAAGCAATATTCGATGTAAGGAAATGAATGTTTTGTGGAAGAAATAATTTGCTTGTTTTTGAAGAATTATACAAATGGTTAATGAATTCCTTGTTTACAGTTATCGAAGAATAATATATTCTCTCGGTGTATGTTATAAATAATAGGGTCATCTATGGGTGCACAATATACGGAATTAGATTGGTTAGTCTTTGGCGTATATGGCTTTATCCTCTTATTTTCTGGTTGGTTTATAAATAGAAAAAAATCTGCAAGCAGTAAAGATTTCTTCCTAGGTGGCAATACAATGCCAACATGGATGGTTGCTATTTCGGTGTTAGCAACAACACAATCAGCGGCGACTTTTTTAGGTGGACCTGAGCAAGGTTATCGAGGGGATTTATCTTATCTAGCAACTAATATTGGTGCACTAATTGCGGCTTTATTTGTCGCCGTTTATCTTATTCCTAAATTTTACCAGTACAAGGTCTACACCGTATATGAGCTTTTAGAGCAACGTATTGGTTACGCTGCTAAAAAATATGCGGGTTTGATGTATTTGTTTGGACGTGTTTTTGCTAGTGGAGCTCGCTTATACATGGCAGCACTCGCTGTTGCTATGATCCTTTTTGGCAATGTTTCAGCAGAAAATGTAATCATCGCAACGGCCATTATTACTTTGGTTGGCCTGCTGTATTCTGTCTTTGGTGGTATACGTAGTGTTATTTATAGTGATGTTATTCAATGTGCGGTTTATGTTAGTGCTGCAATATTTGTTATTTATTTCTTATTTAAAGCGATTCCAGCAGACTTTAGTCAAATTTTGTCTGCGTTACAACAATCAGGCGATGGCACATCTTCCAAGCTAGCCTTATTTAAATTTGATGTGGATTTTACCTCTGCTGGTGTCTTTAATTTTTGGTCTGCTATTACCGGTTTTGTATTGTTAAATATTGCGGCATTTGGCTTAGACCAAGATATGACTCAGCGCATGTTAACGTGTAAAAACGCGAAAGAAGCCAGTAAAGCAATGCTGTTTTCTGTGATCTTGGTTATTCCTGTGATGCTGCTCTTTATCATCATCGGCTTGCTACTTTTTGTTTTTTATCAACGCCCAGATCTTATGTCTAGCGATGGAGCACAAAACATTGTGCAGTCTTTCCAAGGTGAAAAAGTCACTATCTTTATGTATTACGTGCTCAATGAAATTCCTGCTGGTGTCAAAGGATTAGTGACTATCGGCATTATCGCTGCGGCACTATCAACGTTAAATTCGGGCTTAAGTTCAATGTCTTCTGTTTTAATTCAAGATTTATATCGACCTTATCTTGAAAAGAAATTGGCAAAGTCTAACCTTAGTATTGATGACATGCATTATGTTACTGCTGGCAGGTACGGCATGGTTATCGTAGGGCTTGCGTTAGGTTTAATGGCTATTCTTTGTTTTTATTGGCAACGCTATACTGATATGCCGTTATTGAAATTTGCATTAAGTGTGATGGTGTTTTCATATAGCGGTTTATTAGGAGTCTACTTTACTGCGTTGTTTACCAAACGAGGCAGTAATAATTCTGTTTTAGCGGCATTAATCGTCGGTTTTGTGGTGACCTTGATATTCCAGCCTTATGTGATGGCTTTATATTTACCACAAGCATGGCTATTTGATCTTGGTTTTACTTGGCAACTTTGCATAGGCACCTTAGTTTCATTGTTGGTGTGTATATCAGCTAAAAGTCCCGAAACTCGACTTGACACTATGTCAGCTAAAAATATCGAAACTATTGAGAATGATAAACATCAATCACAAGTGAATATTCATGGTGGATAGATGAAAAAGTCTGCAGATTTTATTTTGGGGATTGACGGTGGGGCAACCAAAACGATTGCCCAATTGGTCCACATCGAGTCAAATGAAATTTGGCGAGAGCTTTCAGGACCCTCTTCTTTAAGCAACGACTTTCAAGGCGCTGTTGAGACACTTGAAGCGATTTGTGTAGCACTTTGTTTAAAAGCTAACTGTAACTTAGATAACATTGTTGCTGTCTTTGGTCTTGCGGGAGCAGGTAATGAGACTCTTGCCGGTAATATCGCGCAGATATTTACAGACAGGTTATATGGATTGGAAGTATGCACGGATGCTAAAACATCTGTTTATGGAGCAAATAATGGATTACCAGTAGCGGTTGTCGCTTTGGGTACGGGATCTGTTGGCATGCGCTTAGAGCCTCTAGGTAAAAATACATTAACTGGCGGTTGGGGGTTTTTATTAGGGGATGAAGGTGGAGGAGCCAAATTAGGTTTACATGCCATACAAGCAACTCTGGCTGAAATACAGGATTTAGGTCATTGTCAAAGCCCATTAGCTGTTTGTATTGTGGATAAAGTCGGTTTAACACGAACAGCTATCTTAACTTGGATAGCTCAAGCAAAACCTATCGATTTTGCCAGGCATGCACCATTAGTTTTTGAACATTATCATGGTTGCCAAATGGCCAAAAGTGTTCTGCAAGGTCATTTAAAAAGTGTTGAGGAACTCATTACTAATACACGTGCAAAGACAAACTTACCGGTAGCTCTCCTAGGTAGCTTAGCCGGACCAACTTATGAGTTGTTAAGCGATACTACTCAGCAAATTATAATCAAAGCTGGTGGCAATGCACTTGATGGTGCTTGTTTATTGGCAAGAGAAAATAGAAAAAATATTCATAGTAATATAAAGGAAGTAGTAAAAAAATGACTATGCAGGTTGATATGATGAATAAACAGTCGGTATTAATTAAAGAGTTGGAAACATTAGCGTCAGAGGGAAGGAATCCATCGACAATGGACATTGACCTGCTCGATACTCAAGATATCTTGACTAAAATTAATGATGAGGATCAAAAAGTAGCTCATGCAGTTAGAGCTGTTTTACCCAATGTTGTACTTGCGGTTGATCAAGTGGTAAAAGCTTTTACCAAGGGATCACGACTGATATTTATTGGTGCAGGTACCAGTGGACGTATGGGAATAGTTGATTCAGTTGAGTGTGTACCTACATTTAGCGTTTCCTCAGAGCAAGTCGTAGGCATTATTGCAGGTGGAGAGGGAGCGATATTTAAAGCGGTTGAAGGTGCAGAAGACAATAGAGCATTAGCCATTGAAGATCTTCAACAGGTGAAGTTAACAAAAGATGATGTTGTTGTTGGTCTTGCTGCAAGTGGTCGAACTCCTTATGTTATTTCAGCGGTGCAATATGCAAAGAAAATTGGTGCGACAACCGTTTGTGTTACTTGTAGTCCAAATACACCACTGACTAATGCCGTGGATATCAATATTTGTCCTGTTGTAGGAGCTGAAGCGTTAACGGGGTCAACTCGTTTAAAATCAGCTACAGCACAAAAGATGGTGTTAAATATGTTAACTACCGCAAGCATGATAAAAATGGGTAAAAGTTATCAAAACTTGATGGTTGATGTTAATGCAAGTAATGAAAAACTACATGCTAGAGCGGTTAGAATTGTCATGCAGGCTACTGATTGTGATTATGATACCGGTAAGGCAGCCTTAGATAGTGCTAAAAATAGTGCAAAAATTGCGATACTACTTGTATTAACCGGTTTGACACTAGAGCAAGGGAAATTGTTATTGGAAAGAAATAATGGCTTCTTACGACTAGCGATTGAAGAAGCTAAAAACTTACCTCATTAACTTAATGATTGAAGTTATCGTGATTTCATTATCAACATATTTGACCAAGCATATAAGCTTTTAAACTGATCTTTTTGAGTCTCATCAGTAAATGGATGAGATAAAGCATATGTGAAATATAGAAGAACGATGTTTAATAACTTTTGCTTGATCTAGGCGCGTTAATACAATTCAGCCTAGGACATAAACTTAATAGAATTGGTATTACTATGAAAAAAAGCATCTCTCCTATATCAATGGTTATTACTTTCATTATTGGCATATTTCTTAGTGGATGTACGCTACATTCATTTACAGAAAATGATGAGATTATCGTTGGAGCTCAGCGTATATCGTCGTATTTACCATTATTATCAGGCAAGAAAGTTGCCTTAGTGGTTAATCAAACGTCTCGAGTCAATAATCAGCATTTGGTAGATTTTTTGCAGCAAAGAGGTGTTGATATTCAGTTTATCTTTGCCCCAGAGCATGGCTTCAGAGGCGATCATGATGCCGGTGAAAAAGTAACGAACAGTATCGACAGCCAAACAGGAATACCATTAGTCTCTATTTACGGTAAAAGTAAGAAACCTTCTAATGAGATAATGGCTGAACTTGATGTCATAATTTTTGATATTCAAGATGTCGGTGTGAGGTTCTATACTTATATTAGCTCTATGCATTATATGATGGAAGCGGCGAGCGATGCAGATGTTGAATTTATTGTTCTTGATCGACCTAACCCAAATGGCATGTATGTTGATGGTCCTATTCTAGAAACTGAATTTAGATCTTTTGTAGGTATGCATCCTATCCCTTTGGTACATGGTCTTACGGTTGGAGAGCTGGCTAGAATGATCAAAGGAGAGCAGTGGTTACAAACTAAAAAGGAATTAAACTTAACTGTTATTCCTGTTCAAAATTACAGTCATCAACAAAGTTATTCTTTACCGGTTAAACCTAGTCCTAATCTTCCCAATGACCTTGCTATTGCCTTATATAGTTCTTTAGCTTTTTTTGAAGCAACACCGATAAGCATAGGCCGAGGAACTCCTTATCCATTTCAAGTTATTGGCCATGATAAGGTTTCACTAGGTGATTATCCCTTTATGCCAATATCAACACCTGGTGCGGCAACAAGCCCTAAACTAATGGATACCCAGTTAAAAGGGACTCGCTTATTATCCGCGACTAATGTTGGCATTAACCTTGATTACCTTCTGGCTTGGCATAATGAATTTTCACAGCAAAAGCAGTTGTTTTTTAGTCGAGCAACGTTTATGGATAAATTAGCAGGTACAGATAAATTAAGAAAAGCGGTTGAACAAGGGCAAACTGAGCGGAAAATTCGCCAAAGCTGGCAACAAGGATTAAATGACTTTATTGATCAAAGAAAACCCTATTTACTTTATGAGGACTTTATCGAAAATCGCCGATAACGACGACATCAACGGGCATATATCTATTCTATCTTAATGGGCTATTTGTAACGTTTTTACAGCAGACCCGTTTTCCAATAGCTAGAAATTAACGGCATTATTGACGGAAATCAGCGACCACTTGGTTTGACTCTTGTAAGTACTTTCGTCCTTGTCGAAATGATTGTGTAATAGCAATGAATAAAATATCAATAACAAACTCCTGAGAAGTTCTCGCAAGTATTGACGAAAGTCGTAGTGATTCATTTTCAGCAACAGAATATAACTTAATATCCGCATTATCAGATACGGGGGTTGCGCCATATTTAGTTAATGAGATCACTTTACAGTTATTTTTTCTTGCCTGTTCGGTAATTGCCACAATTTCATGGGTTGCTCCAGATTCACTGATAGCAAAAACTAAATCATCTTTGGAGAAAGTTGTTACATAAGTTAATAAGGCATGAATGTCTGAACCGGCTATTGCTGCCATACCCAATTTCTGCAGCTTATAGGAAAAATCAATACCAACGATACCTGAGCCACCAAGGCCAGATATGATAATACGTTTAGCATTTTTGATTAAATTGACTGCCTTTTCGAAGGCTGCTCTTTCATTTAAATTCTTAGTTTCTGTTAATACAGACATTTTACTAAAGAGTAGTTTTTCAGCGATATGAGTTAAATCATCCGTTAACGTAATTTCTCCGTGTAACTGTGATTCCGGTGCAGACTCACTCAATGCATCTATTATTGCCAATTTGAATGCTGGGTAGCCTTTATAACCTAGCTTCTGGGTAAATTTAATAATACTAGATTGGCTAACACTGGTAACTTTTGCCAATTCTTGAGAAGAAAGTTCTCTTATCGCATTAGAAGAGTTAAGAATAAAATCGGCTATTTTGGCTTCACTACTTGAAAGTGACGATCTAATTGCTCTAATTTTTATAAAGGCTGGCATAGGTAATCATATGTAAATAATTTATTACTTATTTATAGCACTTATTCAATTGGATTCGCTAGTCTTTTTATATAAAAAGTTAGCTTTATTAGAGTGCTTGTAAGATTTTACATGTAATTAATTAATAAGTTAGGATAAAAAATTTTGTATTTCGATTATTTAAGGAATAAAATATCTTTTATATATTTCAAGTTATTCTTACTTTGTTTTATTGATAATTCAATGTTTAGAATCAGGTATAGAGCATTGAACACGGTTAAATATTGGATCCCAGATGTGTCATTGTATTGTTAACTATAAGTTGAGGTAAAAATGGAGCTGTCTTTACAAGAGCAATCTTTTAATCGTTTTCTAATGGCTGTCGAAGAATTTTTACCGACAGCAAACATCATGACTAGGTTCCTTTTACGCTTTGCTTATGGCACTGATGCTAGTTTTTATCGTTTAGTACCAAAAGTTGTTTTACGAATAGAAAATGAAAAAGAGTTGCGACAGGTCATAACACTTGCCAATACAAATGCAATCGCGGTTACCTTCAGAGCTGCAGGAACCAGTCTTTCAGGTCAAGCCATTACAGACTCTGTGTTAATCATTCTTAGCCGTCATTGGCAAGGCATTGATGTTTTTTCACAAGGTGAAAAAATTTGTTTACAACCCGGTGTTATTGGCGCACATGCTAATCAAGCGTTAGTGGCTTATGGTCGTAAAATAGGGCCAGATCCTGCATCAATTAATAGTTGTAAAATTGGTGGTATAGCAGCAAATAATGCTTCAGGTATGTGTTGTGGTGTTAAAGATAATAGTTATCATACCTTGGCTGATATTAAGTTAGTTTTTGCCGATGGTAGTCAATTAGATACGGCGTTAGCATCATCTCGAGCGGCATTTAAAGTTAGTCATAACCATCTACTCAATGAAATTGTAAAGCTATCAAATGAATTGAAAAGTCAGCCTGCTTTAGCGAATAAAATAAAACACAAATACCGTCTTAAAAATACAACAGGCTACGGCATAAATGCGTTAATCGATTTTGATGATCCCATTGATATGATCAGCCATTTAATGATTGGTTCAGAAGGCAGCTTGGCGTTTATTGCCGATATTACTTATAACACCGTTAAAGTTATGGAAAATCAAATGACGGGCCTCTTTGTTTTTAGCGATATAGCAATTGCTTGTGAACTAGTACATTTGCTTTCCAATGAAGATGTCTTAGCAATCGAGTTAATGGATAGTCGCGCTCTTCATTCGGTCTCTTCGCAATTAACAAAGATGCTACCTTTTGAAGAAATTGGCTCACAAAGTGCAGGTTTATTAATAGAATTTGGGGCTGAAACTTTAGCGCAACTTAATAGACTTCAAGAGAGAATATCTGCACATATCAATACTTTTTCAGAGCACCTACAGTGCAGTAATCCCTTTACCTCCAACAAAGATGTGATTTCCTCTTTATGGAAAATTAGAAAAGGTATGTTTCCTGCGGTAGGTGCAAAGCGTAAGGTCGGCACTACGGTTATCATTGAGGACATTGCTTTGCCTTTAGCAAGACTGGCTGAAGGTGTTGAAGACTTACACCAACTCTTTGATAAATTTAATTATAACGAAGCAATAATATTTGGTCACGCATTAGCGGGCAACTTACATTTTGTCTTTACGCAGGCATTTGATACCCCAACAGAAGTTAAAAGATATAGCGATTTTATGTCAGCGGTTACCCAAATGGTTGCCGTTGAATATCAAGGTTCTTTAAAAGCAGAGCACGGTACCGGAAGAAATATGGCGGCTTTTGTAGAGCTCGAATGGGGCCGTGATATTTATCAAGTTATGGGGAAACTTAAAAGGTTGTTTGACCCCAAAAATATTTTAAACCCTGGGGTTATCATCAACAATGATGTTAATGCCCATATTAGTCATTTAAAAACAATGGTACCCGCCGATGAACAAATAGATAAATGTATCGAGTGTGGATTTTGTGAGTCGGTTTGCCCATCTAAAGAATTAACACTAACGGCTAGACAGCGCATTAGTGTTTGGCGACGAATCTGCGAGTTATCCTTACAAGAAAAACAATCTGGCTTAACCATAGAACAGCAAGAGCAGTATCAAAGCTTGCTTAAAGATTATCAGTATTACGGCATTGATAGTTGTGCTGCAACAGGATTATGTGGCCAAGAATGTCCTGTGGGTATCGATACAGGACAATTCATTAAATCATTGCGGACAAAAAACAATCTAAACAAAAAAGTGGCTAGCAAAATAGCCATTACTGTTGCTAATACGATGGCGAGTCATTTTTCTCCGGTAACTAGTGTCGCAAAAATTGGCCTACAATCGGTATCCTTGTTAGCTGGTGTTGTCGGCGATAAAGCAACAACAAAGTCTTTTAAATTACTGAATCAGGTTAGCCAAAATATCATTCCTAAGTGGTATCCAGCGTGGCCAAAAGCCGCCAAAAATTATACGAGTAACGGCGAGGTTTTTGCAAATAAGGTTATTTATATACCGAGTTGCGCCAACCGAGTATTTGCTGCAGATCATAGCTGTAAAGATCAAAGATCAATTATTGAGGTAATGCAGTCAATTTTAACCAAAGCAAAGATAGAAATGGTTATACCAAAGGATATTAATACTTTTTGTTGTGGCATGCCATGGGCATCAAAGGGGTTTCAAGATACAGCTGACCAGCAAAGGCTGGCATTTATTGATTTAGTTAATAACGTATCTGAGCAGGGAAAATGGCCAGTAGTCACTGATGCGAGCCCTTGTGCCTTGATGCTGCAAAGTAACGACTCCCAAGCAGACAACTCCCAAGCAGACGATAATGCTCTAGTAAAACAGTTACCTGTTACAAAAATTTATGAGGCAAGTGAGTTTATTGCCAAACATGTTGTAGACAAACTTCACATTGTAAAATCATCACAAACTTTTCTACTTCATAAAACCTGTAGCAGTATAAAAATGGATGAAGGTAAATATTTAACGGAAGTGGTAAGTCAATGTAGCGATAATATCGTAGTCCCTCAACATATCAGTTGTTGTGGTTTTGCCGGCGATAAAGGGTTTTCTTTACCCCAATTAAATGAAAGTGCACTGCAATCTTTAGCCAGCCAAGTTCCTGTAGGCTGTGAAAGAGGAGTAAGTAATAGTCGTACCTGTGAAGTTGGACTATCTCAGCATAGTGGAATCGGTTATCAGTCCTTTTTATATTTACTTGATGAAGTGAGTACAGAAAAGTAATGTATTTCGCATTAACGGCTTTAAAGAGTCGTGAGTTCAATCGAACCACGTATTGAAGGCATTAGCGAAATAATTTTGCTGACTACTTGCTAATGACTTTCAGTCTTACTGCGTATTTATACCTTTTCTAGTCAATCTGTCTTTTTACAAGAAAGTAGGGGATTTGCTGTCTTTTCCGATTAGAACACTTAAAGGAGTATAAACAAGTCTTTGTATTATATATTGGTTTCAGGTAATCTCGATTTTAATGAAATTTCAAGGAAGAGAGATCAGCCTTGTAGAAAGAAGGCAATTTTCCTTCTCAAAGACTGTTAGTCATTTTGGATTATTCCTGCATATGAGTCTATTTACATCATTTAGAAAGTCACTCGCGATTATATTTTTCGTATCAGTCTCCTTGATTCTTTTTTTGGACGTTGTGTTTAAAAACGCTAGTGAAATATTTTCTGGAGGGGCTCTATTGTCAGATTTTATTGTTCGATTAGGTTACTCTTTAATTGCAGCAACACTCTTTTATTTCATTGCAGTCCACATGAAAGAATACAATTCTAGAAAAAATGTAATTCTTGTAATCAGTAGTAATATTGAACAATTAATACAACTTAAAGATATTTTATTATCTGAACTTTATTTTATAGCAGTGACGAGAAATAATGGGGAAGTTAACTGGCCTGAAAATAAAATAGGGACAATCAAAAGTTACTATCCTATTCAAGCGGAAGTACAGCTACTACTAAAGAATGTACCATTGAGAAAAACACACCATCCACTTGATAATTGGATTTCTAGGTTCGATTTTTTTGCAAAGAAATCATCCCTCACTGTGAAACAGTATTATTGTTTTCTTCTTATTTAAAAGCTGATGAATTAAGGTTAATAGCAAGTTTAAGGTCACATAAATTAATCTCAAAAATGTCTATGTACACTAATGAAGACCTCCACGACCTACCTATTGGAAATGATGAGATTTCTTTTTTAAATGACGAGGTTGTAAGTATACTAAGTATATTTGAAGAGATTGAATTAAATGTATGGCACTGATAAATGCCTAACAATAACATTAAACTAAAAATTTACAGTTGGCTGTTTTTCGTTTCTCAAACACTATAGCCAACTATGACTTCCGCTTATGTAAGCGTTAAAAATTTCAATCACCGACATGGAGTTCATGTGAATAAATATTTGTTAGTTTTTACCTTAGTCTTTTCATCTTTTGCTATGCAAGCATCAGACTTAATAAATGATGAGCGTATAAAGGAGCAAAAAAACTGCTTTCGTAACATATTTAAAGACTATGCCTCGTGGCGTGATTTTATAGTAAAAAAACGACAAGTTAGGGTTAAATCAGAGATCAAACTACAAGAATCAATGTTAATGTTTGATTCAATGTTTGGAGAGGATAAATTTAAGCAGTATCAGAATAACTTATCTTGTAGAACCTTTAAGTACCTTGTCGATGGAAATACTGTAAATGGCTATGTAATCAAACCTAAATTATCGAAAGGTAAATTACCTATATTAATATATAACCGCGGTGGGAATGGCAGTTACGGTACCGTGGTCTTTGGTTCAATGATGCGTAACTTATTTCCCATTGCAAACGAAGGGTTTGTGATAATTGGAAGTCAATATAGGCGCTCTCGTTCGAAAGGTATTTTACTTGATGAATTTGGTGGTAAGGATGTTAATGATGTAATTGCACTACTAGAGTACATTCCTAAAATAGAAGGTGCTGATCAACAACGTATTGGAATGTACGGCGCAAGTCGTGGCGGTATGCAGACTCATTTAGCGGTTAAAAAAGTAAAAAATATAAAGGCTATAGCAACTATTGCAGGAAATTCTGACTTATTAAAAGGACTAACTTATCGTCCTGAAATGGAGAGGGTGTTTAAGCGTCGAATTCCCGACTATGAGAAAAACAAAGTAGCTGAATTGGAAAAACGTTCAGTATTAAACTGGGTCGATAGATTATCGCCAAACGTTCCAATTTTGCTTCTACATGGTACAAACGATAAACGTGTATCTGTTAATCATTCTATTGATCTAGCTGCTGCGTTATCAAAGAACAATATTCCACATAAACTTGTTCTATATTCAGAAGATAATCATGGTTTAGTGCAAAATAAGGAAAAGGCAAATAAAGAGTTAGTAAGTTGGTTTCGAGAGTATCTATAAAAACTTCTAACAAGGGGATCAAAAGCGGACAAAACACAGTTGGCTTTTGCTCCTTCGTCGCTTATTCTAGCCAACAATTTTTTGCCCATTAATTAGGGCGTTAGGTTTTTATCAGAATATGGAGTACAAATGAAAAATATATCGATTAGCATTGCTTTTTCGTCAATGGTTTTGTTTTCTTGTGGTGGTTCTGAAGGGGATGTTGTTACTGAAACGTCAGAAAATGATTTTACAGCAAATTTATCGAATACTTCTTGGGA
>Ga0209396_1000980_pt1 | contig 32723 bp, 20 predicted proteins | sample GOMGulsemesocosm_6_FD_184638 | JGI IMG/M metagenome (GOLD analysis project Ga0209396, IMG submission 184638) | Methane-oxidizing microbial communities from mesocosms in the Gulf of Mexico - GOM8C Gulf of Mexico (SPAdes) (version 2) | ecosystem: Environmental > Aquatic > Marine > Cold seeps...
CTATGTTGGTATAATCTTGCGCAAGCGGTATGGTATCATCACTGCTAATCCCGTCACTGTGCGCAAGAATCTTATTATAGCTATCGATAATGCTCTGCAATTTAAGATAGCTATCACTGGCACTGCCATCGACATTCACACTATCTAAGGCACTGTTAATCAAAACGACATTATCTGTATTGATATTCTTTAAATTAAGCTGTTGATAATCCGATAGTGTCAAGGTTGATGAAGCATCATTAGCCTCTGCCGCCGCTGTAATTTTCGACAGCGCTACATCCCGTTCTACATAGAGTACTTGCAGCGCAACTGAGTAAGCTGTCGTATAGGTGGTGGCTGCTTTCGCACCCGTAATCGAATACATGATCGATTGATATGAACCACTATTTTGTGATGCACTTTGATAATAACTACCCGTATACCAGTCTTCAGCTATCGCACTACTGGTCATTGAATCGGCAAACAGTGCTTGTAATTCCTCCAGTGTGGGCAGTACTAAAGTGTAACCATCGACAATCACAGTACGCGCATCATCACCCCCCTCAACAGCACCTGTAACTTGAGTGTCTCCAATTCTATCTTCGCCATTCAATAGTGCAAAAAGTTGATTCTGATTAAGCGTATCGCCGGTATTTGAGGTATTACTACCGTTGATATCTACAGCAAAGTAGACTTTGCCATCTTCGCTAACGACTGGATGAATCAAACGTAAATTAATACCGGCGGTATCCGTTAAATCAAGCACAGCTGGAATATCTAGCGCTATCAAACGCAGTTCAGATAGCGTATCAACCGCCACACCTGTATCAGCAGTGGCGGCAATTTCTGTCTGTATGCGACTGAGCTGGTCAGCAGTGGCTTGCGTTATCCCCAATAAATGTAATTGCGCTAAAGAAGGAGTATTTAAAGTGCCTGTCGCCGCATCCATCACTGCTTGCACAGCTTGTTGTAGTGCTTCTAGTTTGGCATAGCTATCAATATCAGCAGCACCTTTAACATCTAGTACTTGGCCAAATAATGTGACTGCAGCCGCGCTTGCTGTTCCGGTAAACGCGCTCAAACCTATATCGCTATAGTTTTGCGCAAGCGGTGCAGAATCGTCGCTACTAATACCGTCTGCGTGTTGCTCTATAGCATTGTAACTATCGACAATGGTTTGGATATTTTGTTGGCTATCTGCATGCGAGCCCAATATAGCGGCGCTGTCTAAAATACTGTTGATCGCCGCCAAATTATCCGAATCTACACCAGAGATTCCCGCGGCTAAATAGGTTGCCAGTGATAGGGGGCCGCTCACTGCGCTATTATTTTGTGCCGCCGTTTCAATACTGGTGATAACGACGTTAGTATCCCCGTTGAAAACCTGCAACACCACATAGTTAGCACCGGTATCAGCCCCACTGCTAATCCCGCCATTATCTATTCTGACACGGCCATGATTGTTGCTAGAATTAAAATCAGCAGCCCAGAAGTAACTGCTCGATAACCAGCTGGCACTGTTGCCGTTGGTTGACTCTCGATAGAGCGAGACAAGTTCGGCCTCTGTTGGCAAGATAATAGTGTAACCATCGACAAACACTGTTCTGGTATCAGCGACGCCGACCACAGCCCCGCCTGTTTGTGTTTCCGTCGTATCACTGGTGCCATTAAACAGTGCATCCAGTAACGTATGAGTAATGGTATCACTACCCGTATTATCGCCGTTATCTGATATATCTAAATAGTAGTAGACGCGCCCATCACCGGTCACCAGCGGGTCTATAAGATGCAAGTTAACACCTGCTGTATCAGTTAAATCAAGCACCCCATTGGCCATCACTGCGATACTTTGCAGCTCGGCCAATAAATCCACCTCTGAACCATCATCAGCCGTGGCGACAATAGCCGCTTGAATGCTGCTCAAATTCCCTGCATTAGCAGCACTGATACCCAGTGTCTCTAAATCAATTAAACTAGGCTCCCCTGCTGCGCCAGCAGCAGCTGACATAACACCATTCACAGCATCTGCCAACGCCTGTAATTTAGTCACGGAATCTATCTGGGAAATGCTCTGATAGTTAATCACATCACCCATTAACTGGGTTTTAGCACTGCTATCAATGCCATTTACCCCCAGTGATTGATAAAGGCTCTGTGCAGAATAAGTGCCCAGTGTTGCACCACTATCAGCCAGCGCAATGATTTCTAAATAATGCTCAACAATATTGAGTATTTCTGAATAACTATTAACATCTGACGCACTCACACCGCTACTGTCTAAAACACTATTAATCGCGCTAAAATTCGTTTCATCTAACCCCGTTATATGCAGTGCTTGATAATCCGCATAAGTGATAGAAGCTTGCGCATTATTGGCATCAGCTGCCAGTTCAATCTTAGCCAGCGCCGCATTGCGATCTTCATAGAGCACTTGGAAAGTCACATACGAAGAGCTGGTATCAGTCGTATTGGTTGTCGCTCCCGATGCTAAGTTCACTCTACTATGATTGCCACTTGAGGTTCCATCTGCAGCCCAATAATAACTATTTTGCCACCCCGTTGGAGGGTCGATATTAGGGTCGTTATAAAGCGCTAGTAACTCGGCTTTAGTCGGAAGGATTAAGGTGTAGCCGTCGACAAACACAGTGCGGGCATCATCAATCCCCTCTACTGCGCCATCTAGCTGTGTCGCCACGGTATCACTGCGTGAATTTAACAGCGCATCCAGTAATGCGTGGGTGACATAATCTGCAGTATCAGCACTGCCATTACCGGTATCATCTAAGTAGTAATAAACTTTGCCATCTTCGGTGACTATGGGATTGAGCAAGTTCATCAATATGCCTGCCGTATCGGTCAGGCTGATGTTTGCCGGCAGATCAAAAAGTAATGCACGTAATGCAGATAATGATGCCACCTCTGCCCCATCATCTAAGGTTGCCGCTATCGCCGCTTGTATACTGGCAATATTGGAGCTGTTAACGCCTTCAATCCCCAATAGAGTTAACTGGTTGATAATCGGCGAGCCAGCGGCACCCGCTGCACCATTCATCACCCCTTGTACGGCATCTGCTATCAGTTGTAACTCGCTAAAGGAGTCGATATCAGTGAATGTTTTAGCATCGATTGCCTGCCCCATTAACTGGACTTTATCCGGTGTATCAATACCGCTGATGCCTAAATTTAAATAGTCTTGTTCACTGGGGAAAGTTGTCGTATTTGTCATACCATCAGCGAGCGCTATAACACTATTATAGCTGGCCACCAAAGCTTCAACCTTGGCGTAGCTATCCACGGCTGCTGCATCAATACCAGCACTATCCAGAACAGAGTTTATGGCCGCTAACTTGCTTTGATCTATACCATCAATATGTAGATCATCAAAGTTCTGCAAGGTAATAGTACTGGCCGCATCATTTGCTTGTGCCGCTTGTGCAATGCTCTCTAATACTGCATTGCGTTCTTTATATAACACTTGGAACGTGACGTAGTAACTATTGGTATCTTGCACATTACTATTTGCCCCAGTCGCTAGATTATTCACATAGTGGACGCCACTTGTATAACCATCTGCCGCCCAGTAAAAGTGTGCTGCCCAACCCTCAGGTTGATCTGAAATAGGATCGTTATATAAAGCAATTAACTCTTCTTTAGTGGGTAAGATCAATGTGTAACCATCTATGATCACAGTACGAGCATCATCGATTCCCTCTACTGCACCGTCGCTCTGCGTTGCCACTGTATCTGTATTGGCATTTAATAACGCATCTAATAGTGCATGTGTAACCTGATCAGCCCCTGTTGCAAGCCCATTATCACTATCATCTAAATAGTAATAGACTTTACCCTCTTGAGTGACAACCGGATTGATTAAATTGAGAAGGATACCTGCTGTATCTGTCAAATCTAATACGGCGGGGACATCAGCCACTAATAAGTTAATTTTTGCCAGCGTATCAACTTGTGTACCATCATTCAGAGTCGCCCTAATGGCACTTTGTACATCAGCCAGATTATTGGCATCTACCTGTTGGATATTCAATAGTTGCAACTGTTCAAGCGTCGGCACACTCAATGTATCTGCAGCGGCATCCATCACCGCGTTTATTGCATCCGCTATCGCTTGTATTTTGGTAATGCTATCTATTTGCGCGCTACTTTTTGTATCTAGCACTTGCCCTAATAAGACCTTTTCAGCGCTATCAATGTTGGTAATTCCAATATTGCTATAATCGATTTCCAGCGGCAGCGTGTCTTGACTAGTCACACCATCGGCGATATTAAATAGACTTTGATAACTGCTGACGATACTTTGTAATTTGGTGACGCTATCGACTTCAGAGGCAGTGATTGTGGGTAAGTTGAGCACTGTATTAATAGCACTTAAATTTTCAGCGTTGATCTCGCTAATTCCCAGTGCTTGATAGTCATCTAAACTTGGATTTCCGTCGCTAGCGGAATTGGTATTTGCCGCTATTTTAAACTTTGCGGTGAGTTTGTCATGATCACTCCAGAGTAGCTGTACAACCAACAGGTAATTATATAAATCAGTTACACTCGTGTTTGAAGAGCTGGCATTAAAGTTAAATACTTGATGATTTCCTGACGAGTTAGACGTGGATGTATGCACGTAGCTAGCATACCAACCAGGAGGCGGAGCGAGTAATGTCTCTATATTTAGCGCCTTTAGCTCCTCTACAGTCGGCAATATAATGGTATAACCGTCCACAAGAGCAGTACGTGCATCATCGACCCCAGCAGCCGCCCCGTCCGATTGGGTATCATAGGTATCAGTCCCGTTATTAAAAAACGTATCTAAAATTGAGTGTGTCGTGTAATCAGTACTGTTTGAAATACCCGAATTATTAATATCTAAAATATAATACGCTTTACCATCTTGTGTGGTGTAGCGATTAATAAGATTTAAATTCAGGCCATTAACAACCCCTAAATTTAAGGTTTCAGGGGCTAGCTCATCAACATCGTTAATAGTGACCGTGACATTTTTTTCAGCACTGCTATTACCCGCAGCATCTGTGGCAATAACACTGAGTTCATAGTCATTATCTTGATCTGCATCCGCGGGAGACTCATAGTCAGGAGCTGCTATAAAACTGATAATGCCAGTATTCTCATCAATGCTAAATTGGCTGTTATCAACCCCGGACCCCGCCAGTGCATAAGTAATATTGCCCGTATCTGTCGCCGTGATGGTGTATATAGCTGTATCGACATTTTCATCAATGCTCACAGTGGCGCCGCTGGTAATTACTGGATCTGTTGTATCGACTAAATAACCGCTGTTATCAATAACAGCGTCATGCACAAGAACAGCAGCATTACCAGCACCGTCCAAGAGTGTACCGCCGTTTAAACGCAATGCATCAGCATCAATGCTAATACCATTTGCATCATTTAATCCTGCAACAATTTGATAATTGAAAATAAAATCTTGGCTAGCTGATCCGCTTTGATACACCCCATAAACAATTGTACCGCCAATATTTAACGCAATTTGCGGCGTATTTGTGACAAAAGTATTTTCACTAAAGCGCACCGTAATGCGTATTATGTCGTTGATATTAAAAGTGTTATTTTGACTATTATCGGCACTATCAATATTTACGCTCAACACCGCTGGTGGCGCATCTGAAACCAGTGATTGAAGTTTAGCAAGGGTATCAACATCTGAGCCATCATCTCTACTCGCCATTATCGCCGCTTGGATTTGTGCGAGGTTATCAGCAGTAACACCCGTCATTCCCAAGGCATTCAAACCTGCCAAACTCGGGGTATTAGTGGTGCCTGCGGCGGCGGCCATCACTTCAATAACAGGGTTAGCTAATATTTGTAACTCACTGATTTCATCCACCGCTAAGGTACTTTGCGTCTCTAATACTTCACTGAGCAAGCTCGCTTTAGCACTGCTATCAATGCCGCTGACACCTAAACTGCTAATAGCCGCATCACTCACTGGGCTGCCATCGTTATCCAAACCATCGGCTAGATCGATTACTTGCTGATAACTATCGACAATGAACTGTAACTCCACTCGTGTATCGACCGAGGTGCCAATCACAGCGCCACTGTTTAATACTTGATTTATCATGGCTAAATTAGTGACATTAACACCGGTAACGGCAATATCAGTGTAATCACTCAGCGCGGGGCTAATGCCATTGGCATCATTGGCATCGGCTGCAGCACTAATCGCCGTTATCGCACTGTTAAATGCAAGGGAAGATGCATCAAGTAGGTTCTGTAACGCAGTGATTGTTTGAACCGCACTGCCATCATCAGCACTACTTTCAATAGACGCTTGTAAGGCTGGTAAATTATCAGCGTTGACACCTGTTAAGCCAAGATTTGTTAACTGTGTCAATGTCGGCGACGTACCGCCAGTTGCGCCAGTCATTACAGCCTCTACTGCCAGGGCTAACGCTTGCAGCTTATCGTAGCTATCCACAGCGACACTGTTTAGTAGATCAAACGCATCGCCAAGTAAGCTTTCTTTAAACGCGGTATCAACGCCTGTGATGCCTAAATTTGTGTAATCTTGTGCACTAGGTTTAGCTGCGCCATTTAAGATGCCATCCGCTGCAGCAAATACGACTTGGTAACTATCAACCAGCGCTTGAATTTTTGCACTGGTATTTACTTGTGTTGCCGCCACTGGCGTACTGTTAAGCACCGAATTCATAGATTCGAGGTTGAGTGCATTCACCCCCGCGATACCCGCATCTGTATAATCACTCAACGCTGGGGTAGTCGATGTTGCACTGTCTGTTTGCGCCGCATTACTAATCACACTGATGGCCGTATTGGCAGCCGCCGCTGTGCTACTGACTAAATTTTGTAAATCGATTTGGCTTTGCACACCACTACCATCATCAGCAGTCGCCGCGATCGCCTGCGTTACTGCCGGTAAATTGGCAACACTCACCCCTGTGACGAGCAAATCAAGCTGCGCTTTAGTGGGAGCTAAACCACCAGCTGCTCCTACCATGACGGCAGAGACTGCATCCGCAAGAGCCTGAATTTCATCGCTAGTATCAACATCGACATTGGTTTTAATGTCAATCATATCGCCTAATAGTGAAAGCTCTGGGGCCGTATCCACCGAGCTAACCCCGAGATTAATATAATCTTGAAAGCTTGGCTTCTCATCATCATTATCAGTGCCATCAGCGGCACTTAATACCTTTGAATAGCTACCAACCAGCGTTTGCACTTCTGCTGCTGTATCGGCTGAAGTTGCCGCGATATGGTTTAAAACCGAGTTAATCGCCGCTAAATTTGCACCGTCGACCCCCGTCACACCGGCTGCTTGATAGACACTTAATGCTGGATAACTTGCGCTCGCTGTATTATTTTCTGCAGCATCGCGAATGATAATTAAGGCACTACTGGCGGCTGCACTTGCACTGCTGACAATAGTTTGTAAATCACTCAAGCTCTGCACTTGAGAGCTATCATCAGCGGTGTCTGTAATGGCTTGCAACACTGCGATTAAATTGTCACTGGTAACCCCTGAAAGGCCGAGTAAATCAAGCTGTGCTTGTGTGGCATCAACCCCGCCTGCGGCACCCGTCATCACTGCAGATACTGCATCAGCTATGGCTTGTAATTCACTGTGGGCATCTATATCAGCTAATGCTTTAATATCGATCACGTCGCCCATTAGCGCGAGTTTCTCGCTAGTATCTAAGTCGCTAATACCTAAGTTAATATAATCTTGAGCGCTGCCTTTACTGGCGTCATCATTAATACTATTTGCGGCATCAACCAATAGATTCAGACTATCGACAATACTTTGCACTTGCGCGCTACTGGCGGCTTCTGTTGCGCTTACATTGGGAGCATTTAAAATGGAGTTGAGTGCGGCTAAATTAGCGCTATCGACACCGATAATGCCCGCTTGTTGGTAAATTAACTCACTGGGTCTGGTATTTGTTGCGCTATCATTTTGCGCAGCATCACTAATAGTACTGATAGCACTACTAGCCTGCGTCACCGTTGTGCCCACTAATGCAGCGAGTTCAACAAGAGAATCAACCCCACTGCCATCATCAGCGGTGGCCTCTATCGCTTGGTTGATCGCTGCAATGTTATCACTCGTCACCCCCGTCATACCTAGTGCACTTAACTGCACGCTGGTCACACTGCCGGCACCTGCGGCGCTATTGGTCACCGCGTCTACCGCATTCGCCAAGGCTTGCAGCTCTTGGGTAGTATCCACTTGGGTGGCATTCGCTTTATCCAATACATCCGCTAATAGCGATACCTCAGCGCTATCATCAACTGAATTTATCCCAAGGTTTGCATAATCTTGTAAGCTGGGCTGCCCCCCGTTGTCATCAACGCCATCGGCGACAGTTAATATGTTGTTATAACTATCAATCACACTTTGCACTTGTAAAAATGTACTAGTATCAGCGGCTGTTACATTGTTAATGGCAGAGTTGATCACAGTCAAATTAGCACTATCAATATTTTGTACCCCTAGTGCTTGATACACACTCAGTGCAGGAAATATTGTTGTCGCGGTATCATTCTCAGCGGCGGTTGAAATGACAGCCAGTGCCGATGCAGCACTATTAACGGCTGTTGCAACTAACGTCGCTAAATCATCGAGTTGCGCTAGCGCACTGCCATCATCAGCTGTTGCTGTGATGGCTTGCTGAACAGCACTGATATTTTCAGCGCTAACATTACTCAACCCCAGTAAATTTAACTGCGCTGCACTAGGGTTTGACCCGCCCGCTGCACCACTAAATACTGCTTGTACTGCATCGGCTAGTGCCTGCAGTTCGAAAGCGGTATCAATATCAACCTCATTCTTCATATCAATAACATCGCCAAGTAAACTCAACTCGACACTTTGATCGACGCCGTTAATGCCTAGATTCAGATAATCTTGAGCAGTGGCGGGCGTATCGTCATCGTCAAGACCGTCAGCGCTATCGATAATGAGGTTGTAACTATTCACTAGCGCCTGTGCTTTGGCACTGGTATCGACATCCGTTCCTGTGACGTTATTAAGAAAACTATTAATGGCGGGAATTTCTGCCACTTCCAAGTCGATAATCCCAGCATCTTGATACACTGATAATGCAGGAGTTGTTGTGGTCGCTGAATCATTGGTAGCGGCATCAACCAAGATAGCTAGTGCACTTACAGCGGCATTTGCACTACTGGTCACTAACGTCTGTAAATCGGTAAAAACTTGTACTCCACTGCCATTATCTGCACTTTTCTCTATCGCTTGCGCAATCGCCGGCAGATTGTCGATATTGGCTCCGGTAATACCTAAGTTATCAAAATCGGCCAAGCTTGGAGCACCAATACCCGCCGCCGCCGAGAGCAGCTTATTGACTGAATCGGCCAGCCCTTGAATTTTCACAACGGTATCGACATCCACCGAATTTTTTCGATCAATGACGCCACCTAGTAGACTTTCTTTTGCCAAAGTATCGATATTAATGACGCTAATATTTGCATAATCGACTGCTTCGGGCTTTAAATCATCATCTAAACCATCAGCAGCAGCCAATACTTTGTTATAACTATCGATGACTTGTTGTATTTTTTCAGTGTTATTAACATCAATTGCGGCAATAGGCTGTGCATTTAAAACATCGTTAATTGAAGCTAAGTTTCCGCTACTCATGTAGCTAACCCCTACTGCAACATAGTCATCTAGTGTCGGGGTTGTTGGTGAAGCAGTGTTATTCTCTGCCGCATCAGTGATGATTAATAGGGCATCATTGGTCGCTATAATAGTATTGTTAACAAGCGCTTGTAGCTTATCTAAATCACTAATATCGCTGGCATCATCACTGGTTGCCGCTAGTGCATTGTGAATTGCGGGCATATTGGTCGTTTGTATACCCAAAATCCCGAGCAATTCCAACTGTGATTGCGTGGTTGTGACCGAACCTGTGGTTGATTGAACAACAGTATCAACCGCATCGGCAATGGCCGCGAGCTTGTCGTACCTATTCACATCAGAGGTTGTTTTTATATCTAGAATTTCACCTAATAACGCATTTTTAACCGCTGAATCTATTCCCGAGATACCAAGATTTACATAGTCACTTAGTAATGGTGCGATTGAGTTTGCATTCACGCCATCTGCTACTGCAAAAATCTTAGCGTAACTATTAACAATTAGCTGGCTACTAGCGCGTGAATTCACATGAGAGCTATCAATAGCAGCACTATTTAAGACACTGTTAATTGCTGCCAAATTATCAGTACTCACTCCCTCTAATCCTGTCGCTTGATATTCTAACAAGCTTGGTGAAGAGTCTGCCGCCGTATTATTTTGAGCCGCAAGTGCGATTGCATTCAAGCCATTAGCAGCATCTGTTACTGCTGTTGAAACCACTGCTTGCAACTCATTCAAGGTATCTATTTGACTGCCGTCATCTAATGTTGCCCACAACGCATTGTGCACTGCTATTAAGTTATCGTCGGTGATGCCAGAAATCGAAAGCGCTGCTAATGCCACTTTACTTGGTTCGTCGATCCCACCTGCTGCCAGTGACATTACCTCTTGCACTATATTGGCAAGGTTTTGTATTTTTGTCGTTGTATCAACGTCAGTACCTGCTTTAATATCAAGCACATCGCCTAACAAACTAATAGCGGCCGCAGAGCTGATACCCGTTATTGATAGATTGGAATAATCTTCAGCGCTGGCTTTAGCTGCATCGTTATCCACCCCATCGGCAGCGTCTAACACCAGATTATAACTATCCACTATTGTCTGTAACTCCACATCTGAGTCACTTGCAGCCGGGAGTAAATTTCCCACTAAATCATTGATAACCGTCAAGTTCACAGCATCAACATTTGATACTTGAGCATCTGCATAGTCCTGCACAACAGGCCGTGTATTTGAACCGTCGTATTGTGAGATCAGCTCTAAAGCTTGAACTACTTTATCGATTACGCTTTGCAATTCCACCTTAGAATCGACTTCTGAGCCATCATTGGCCGTCGCGGCAATGGCTTTTTGCACCGCATTCATATTGGCATCACTTAGGCGATCAAAACCCATGGTTTCCAAACTGCTTTTGCTCGGTTTACCGCTAACACCATTTACCCCGTCCATCACATCTAGTGCTAAATCAGCGAGGACTTGAATTTTTGCCTGAGTATCTATTTGTGCAACAATTAGACCATCAATAAGATCAGTAATGAGATTTTGTTTGGCAACACTATCGATTCCTGTAATACCCAACGCATTAAAATGCGTTAAAGTAGGTGCAACACTATTACCTAAAACACCATCAGCACTTTGTATGATGGCATCGTAACCTGTGACAATATCTTGTAGCTTTGCACTAGTATCAATATTGACAGCTTGAATGCTGCTTAAATTAAGGAAGTTATTGAGAACAGGTAAATTGACACTATTGACCCCACTGACTGATGCATTGAGATAATCTTGCTCTACCGGGAAATCAATCGTGGCGCTATTCTTCTGCGCTTTGTCCATAATAAAGGCCAAAGCATTAATGGCCCTATCAATAAGTGCATCTAAAGACGCTATATCACTCACTTGCGAGCCATCATCATCTGTTGTGGCTATGAGCGCTTTTATGTCAGCCATTTTACTAGTATCAAACACACTTACGCCTAAAGCATTTAACTGCGCGGCGTTTAAAGAAGCGGTATTTCCTGCGGCGGCATCAATGACGTTTTGTACTGTTTGCGCTATAGGTTGTAATTTTTGAGCGGTATCAACTAGACTCTTACTTTTAGTATCAACCACATCATTAAACAGCGAAATAGCTGATGGAGCTGATAGCCCAGTTACGCCAAGGGTAAGCAAATCAGTAATGCTAACACTGCCACCATTGTCGATACCGTCAGCAAGTAGAAGTACTTTTTGATAAGCATCCACAATACTTTCAAGCTCTTCAACACTGTTGCTGGCCATTTTATTAACTGACGCTGTATTTAGCACCGAATAAACGCTATCTATATTTTGGACACTTATCTGGCCAACACCGATAATTTCAAAGTCAGATAGATCCAAAGTTGCAGCCGATGCATTTTTCGCCTGAGCTGCATTGCTTATTTTCTCGAGGATTTTAATCGCTTCATTAGCAATGCGTTGCAACTCTTCTAACTCTCGAATACGTTCTAAATTTTTAGCAATATTATTTTGTACACCGGATAAATTATCTGTATTTACCCCTGTCACTCCTAAAGTATGCAGTTCAAAAAGGGTTGGTGGGCGCCCTGCACCCGTAATTTTAAAGAAAGCGATCAGGAAATTATGATAACTGGAGTCAAATTCAAGATTTGAAAAAGTAGTGTTTAGATATTCTGCAATTTCTGGAGATTGTATTTCTACTTTTGAAAGAGGTGCAAAGACTTTCGGGTCTATCGATTCATTGGTTCTGCTAATATGTCCATTAGAGATATCCGTTTTATCAACCCTTAAAACTTGTCTTTTACCTTCATCTTCAACCAAAGGGTTTTCTGAAGTGTCTGATTCTTCAAAACTGTTTTCAGCAGCGTGAATGGCATTTTCTTGTTGTTCTGAGTTATCTTCGACAACAGTTTGGAAAGATCCTCCCTCAAATACTGCTTTTTCACCTTGAACCAGTATGATCAAATGGCCATTACTTAATAACAATTGCGTGCCGGTGATATCCTGAGGAATAATCACATCTTCATTAAATACATTATCCCCGATAACCACACTTCTAGTATTGCCTTCTTTATCTACAACTAACACTCTACCGTGTATAGATTGAACAATGCCGACCAGTACTTTCATAATAGCTACAACTTTAATTAACACAAGATGAAGCAATTGTAATAAAGTTTGCTATTTATTCCTAATTTTTTGTCGCGTTAAATTTATATTAAGCTTTCACGTTTGTACGTTTTTCTATATGTAATTGATATTCATTTATTTTATTCAAGCTAAACTTGGTCTGAACATAGTGATAGTGTAACGAAAGAGGTCTATTTCTTGACCGATAAATAAGTTTTAGATAAGTGTAGGGGGGGAGGAATTAGAAGGCTTCGCGCTTTAATCCAAAAGGTAAAAGCGCGAAGTGGTAGATATTGGCCTAGAAGATCTCTTCACTATTGAGTATTTGTGAACGGGTATCAGTGGCTTCTTTGACCTTGATTCGGTCAATCCTTTCGTTATCTTTACCGCGCTCAACGATAATTTCAACACGTCGATTGGTCGCCCTGTTCGCCGCTGTATTATTCGGTACTAAAGGCCTAGTGTTGGCTCTACCAACGATCTCAAATTTTTTCTGCTTAATTCTGACATCGGCAAAAATTTCATTGGCGACCGCTAGTGCGCGCGCTGCAGAAAGATCCCAGTTAGATGTGAATATCTTACCATCAGCAGGAATGTTGTCCGTATGCCCTTCAATACTGATCGCCCCTTTAATGGTTAACAGTAAATCACGAATTTTAGCGATAACGGGGATATATTCATCCTTGAGCCTAGCTGAGCCCGATACAAACGAACCCTTCTCTTGAACGCGGATGATAATTTTCTTACCGTCAGTTTCTATCTCAACACTGCCCTCATCAATCTCTTTGGAAAGCACTGCTGCAAATTGCACCGCATCTTTTTTTGCTTGTTCTTTTTTCTCTTGCTCTTTGATGCGTTCCGCTTCGCCCTGCAGGCTATCCAGCACGTCAGACTCACCTTTTTCCGATCGAATATCTAAGGTATTCATATCGTTATTGACGGTCATCTGCCTGATTTCGTTAAGGGGTGTGGGCTCTGGACGCCCTGGTGAAAACTCCTGCGCAATGATGGAAGTTCCCTTTGGCACATCCTCAACTTTGATCTGATTTTGTACACCAAATGCTTCGCGCATAGAGCCTGCTAGCTGCTTAAACTTGAGTACATCCATTTCAGAGAAAGATAACAACAGTACGAAAAAGCACATCAACAGTGCCATTAAATCCCCGAAGGTCGCCAGCCATGCTGGCAGACCGGGGACACAGACAGGACAATCTTCTGCTTCTTCACTCATCAGGATTAATCCTCATCCGCCGGACGTTTCTTCTCAGGAAGGTAATTATTTAACATTTGTTCTATAACACGCGGGTTCTGACCCGCTTGAATCGCTAATAATCCATCTATGACTATTGATTGATTAAGCTCTTCCTCATCACGTCTGACCGTCAATTTATCTGCGATAGGAATAGCAACCATAGTGGCTAACATTGATCCATAGAGTGTTGTAAGCAGTGCGACCGCCATCGCGGGTCCAATCGATTTAGGGTCACTCATATTGGAAAGCATTTGTACCAGACCCACCAATGTTCCTATCATGCCCATTGCTGGACCAACATCACCGATAGCGGTGAATATGTCGATAGCCGATGTATGTCGATCTGTGGTTAATTTCTTTTCTTTATTGAGCAGTGTTTTTACCACTTCGGGATCGTGCCCATCGACTAGTAGTTGGATACCTCGGTTCATGAAGTCTACGCTGGCTTTTTTATCTTCTAGGGAGAGTAACCCCCCTTTGCGCGCAGCATCCGCCATATCAACGGTTTCAGCGATGATGTCTTCGATTTTCACCGACTTAAACATAAATGCTTTGCCCATGATTTTACCTACTCCGAGAAATTGCCCCAAAGTAAACTTAATCAATACAACAAAGACGGACCCACCCATTACAATCAACATTGATGGAGTGTTTACAAAAACGCCTACATCTCCCCCAGATGCCATGGCCGCAATAACAATACCGAAAGCACCTAAAATACCAACTAAAGTGGCTATATCCACATGAAACTCCTCTAAAACTTCAGTTCTTGCTGCACATCTATTTTTTTGTTACAACCGGACTTTAGTCATTTGCGATGTTATAGGCTTTTGTTTCCTAAAGTTTAACATCACAATTATTTATTTTTTGTTCACTTAGTAAAAAGTATACGAAATATAATTTAATGTGCAACAAATCATACAAATCCGATGTTATTCGAATTTTTTTGAGACTGATCAACCACCAGCGCCTGTAAGTTAATGATATATCGGCAGATACAAAAACTAATTGAGTGATTGAGATAAAAACATCACCAATATAGCTTGTTCAGTATCTGCTGCATAGTTTAAACGCTGTGCATAACCCTGGATTCGGCGATTGAGCGCGAAAAAGGAGTACAAGTAATTGGTGTATATAGGAAACTAGAATATTTTGTAGTCACCTTGTTGGTGATGAGAATATTTTATAGTTTTCTTGGTGCATCAAGAACTTGCGCTTTCTTGCATGATTCAACTGCCGAATTTAGGGTGACTTACAATTAAAAAATAACAGCTTCTCATTCGATTTCAAGACTCTCTTTGGTGAAATATTTGTAAGTCAAACCAACTGGCCCATGACAACCAGTACCACGACCATGTATTATTCGCAGACACAGTTGTATTACTACAGGTAACGTCATGACTTCTCGCAAAAAAACGGTTTCTTTTGAGCAATCTCTAACGGACTTAGAAACTCTCGTCAATAAAATGGAAACAGGAGATCTATCACTGGATGAATCTTTGGGCGCATTTGAAGAAGGCGTTAAGCTCACCCGTGAATGTCAAAAAATGCTTGATGAAGCTGAACAAAAGGTGCAAATTTTGACCGAGAAAAACGGCGAACTCAATAGTATACCTTTCGATAGCGAGTAATTTAGCGTGGCTTTAGCAGAAGATCTTACGATTTATCGTCAAAGACTTGATGAACAACTTACCCAACGCCTTAGTCACAGCTCTATCCAAGATAGTCTTCAGCAGGCAATGCGCTACAGCATTTTTAACGGCGGCAAGCGCATCCGCCCAGCACTGATCTATATGGTTAATCAGTGTTTAGGGGGGGAGATCCAAAATGCCGATGCTGCCGCTTGTGCCATTGAAGCGATTCATAGTTACTCCCTTGTGCACGATGATTTACCGGCGATGGACGATGACGATCTGCGTCGTGGTAAACCTACCTGTCATATCGAATTCGACCAAGCTACCGCGATTTTAGCGGGCGACGCTCTCCAGTGTATTGGCTTTGAATGGCTCGCTGATCAGCAAAACACGCTAGAGCCAACTACTGCATTGGCCATGCTAAAAGTGCTCACTAAAGCCAGTGGCGATTCAGGCATGGTTGCAGGGCAAGCCTTTGACTTAGCACATGTCGGTTGCGAACTTAGCGTTGAACAGCTCGAGAGCATGCACAACCACAAAACAGGGGCTCTCATTAATGGTGCAATCGAACTCGGTATTCTCAGCGCAAATAGAAGTATCAGTGAGCAACAACACGCCGCTTTACAGCGTTACGGTGCTGCGATTGGACTAGCCTTTCAAGTACAAGATGATATTTTAGACCTGACATCCGATACACTCACCCTCGGCAAACCGCAGGGCTCTGATGCCGATGCCAACAAACCTACTTATCCTTCACTTTTAGGTTTGTCTGGTGCTCAAGACAAGCTACAACTGTTGTATCAACAAGCCATTCAGGCGACGGATATTTTAGGCCCCAATACGCAGATACTGAGTGAACTCGCTCAATATATTGTGGAACGCGACCACTAATGCGCTGCGAAATACCTACGACGAGGCCCGATACGCCACTGCTAGATAAAACTAACTCGCCGGTTGAACTGCGTGCTCTTAATCACAGTCAGCTCACTACATTATGCGAACAGCTGCGTGCTTTCCTGCTTTACTGTGTCGGACAGACAGGCGGGCATTTTGGCGCAGGACTTGGCGTGGTTGAACTCAGTGTTGCACTTCATTATCTATTAAACACGCCTCACGATCATCTCATTTGGGATGTTGGCCATCAAAGCTACCCGCATAAAATATTAACAGGCCGGCGCGAAGCGATGCTCAGTATGCGCCAATTACATGGCCTGCACCCTTTTCCGGATCGTAACGAAAGTGAATACGACGATTTTGGCACTGGGCACTCAAGTACCTCCATTAGTGCGGCACTTGGGCTGTGTATTGGCGATAAGCTCAATGGATTAACTCACAAAAGCGTGGCTGTCATAGGCGATGGTGCACTGACGGCTGGCCAGGCTTTTGAGGCACTCAATCATGCCTCTCATGTTGACGCTAACCTGCTGGTAATACTTAACGATAACGATATGTCCATATCGGCTAACGAAGGCGGACTCGCCAAGTATCTCGCGGCTAAATTAAAGAATGTACAAGTCACTAACACTTCCTTATTTGAAGCCTTAGCTTTTAACTACAGCGGCCCTGTTGATGGTAATGATTTAGACAAGCTACTCCCTGCACTCACTGCTGTTTTAGAAAAGGAAGGCCCGCAGTTCCTGCATATTATTACTAAAAAAGGTAAAGGCTATCTGCCAGCAGAGAGTGATCCTGTCGGTTACCACGCAATCACTAAAATAGAGCCTTTAAAGAAAAAAGCGACGCCCCATAAACGCCCAACTTTTGCCAATATATTTGGCCAATGGATGTGCCAACACGCTGCTATCGATAATAAATTAGTCGCTATCACACCCGCGATGAAAGAGGGCTCTGATTTAGTCGCCTTTGCTCAGCACTATCCCAAGCGCTTCTTTGATGTCGCTATTGCAGAGCAGCATGCACTGAGTTTTGCTGCCGGTCTTGCCTGCACTAATACCACGCCAGTCGTCGCTATATATTCAACTTTTTTGCAGCGCGGCTACGATCAATATATTCACGATATCGCCATTCAAAACTTAAATGTCATTATTGCTATTGATAGAGCAGGACTGGTTGGACAAGATGGCGCAACCCATGCTGGCTGTTATGATATTGCAGCTCTACGCTGCATTCCCAACACCACCATCATGACACCCAGTTGTGAGCGTGAATTATGGTGGGCGCTTAACAGTGCCTGTTCTTACAGTGGGCCTATCGCCATTAGATACCCTCGCGGCCCGGGAGCAGGTTCTACGATTGAAGATGAGCAGAAGACTTTAGCACGAGGCAAAGCCGAGGTGCTACGTAAGGGAAAGAGCAAAGCAGTATTATTAAATTTTGGCCCACTGTTACCTAACAGTCTTAAATCCTGTGAGAAATACGACTTAACGTTGGTCGATATGCGCTTTGTAAAGCCATTAGATGAGGAGTTATTAGCGCAACTAAGCGTTGATCACCAGTACTTTTTTACCCTTGAAGATCATGCAGTACAAGCAGGCGCTGGCTCTGCAGTGTCTGAATTTTTATCGGATAAAGCCCTCAATTTCTGCCATTTGGGCATTCCCGATGAGCTAATAGCACACGCCACCCGAGAACAGCAGCTTGCGTACTGTGAATTAGATGAAGCGGGGATAGCCAGAAAAGTACAACACAAACTAGCGCAGTGGAGTACACCGCGCTAATAGAGCGATTTTAGCATTCGACTTACTCGTCAGATGCCTGCATCATGTGCCCAAGCTTGCCAGCTTTTGTTGCTAAGTAATCGACATTATGGCTATTTTTACCCACTTGAATTGGCTCACGAGCACTCACTTTTATACCGTATTCCTGCATCGCAGCTACTTTTCGGGGATTATTGGTCATCAACCTTAAAGTGGTTATGCCAAAGTGCGCCAACATTGGCTGGCACATACTGTATTCACGCAGGTCCGCATCAAAACCTAGCTTCTCATTTGCCTCAACCGTATCAGCGCCATTATCTTGTAGGTTATAAGCCTTTATTTTATTGAGCAAGCCAATGCCACGACCTTCTTGGCGTAGGTACAAAATAATACCTCGACCTTCCTCGGCAATGCGAGTTAGCGCCTCTTGCAACTGAAAGCCACAATCACAGCGCAAGCTGAACAGGGCATCCCCCGTTAAGCACTCTGAATGAATACGCGCCAATACCGGCTCATCGCCACTGACATCACCGTACACCAGTGCAACGTGCTCTTTTCCTGTACCGGTATCTTCAAAGCCGACCATGCGAAAAGTTCCCATCGGCATCGGAAGTTTTGATTCTGCCACAAAATTCACGGCTGCTTTTTCTGTATTATTGCTCTGTGACACAAACTACCTCTACGCTCTTAAGCTTATCAATCTTTATCACACCTATATGCGGGTGGCTTCAACTATTTACAACAAGAAATAATGAATTAAATGCAAACACCCCAACGCCATCAATCCGGCTACGATATCATCAACCATGATACCTAAACCTCCACTGACATTTCGATCAATCCAATCAATCGGCCAGGGCTTTAGAATATCGAAAAATCGAAACAAGATAAAACCTAAAACCACCGTTGTGAAGCTGACCGGTATCGCAATCATGGTGATCCAAAACCCTGCGAATTCATCCCACACAATACTGGGATCGTCGTGAACCCCCATATCTTCTGCAGTTTTTCCGCACAAATGAACACCGTAGGTACAAGCTGCTAACACTATGACTAAATAGAGCCAAAGCGGCAGTAAAGAGAGCAATAAAAAGAAGGGGATTGCCGCCAACGTACCAAAGGTGCCTGGCGCTTTTGGTGCTAGCCCGCTGCCAAACCCAAAGGCCAACATATGAATAGGGTCTTTGAGCTTCTCCGGTAATTTTTCTTTATAATTAAACTTCACCACTAAAACAGCCTTATAAAAACACTAGAATAAGCTCTAGTTTGAAAAATGGTTATAACCGTCTGCTGCAATAGATTGCCACTTAGCATCCTGGTACATCTCTATACCTGACTCTGCTTTAATTGTGCCTATTTCACTAATAGCAACGAGGTGCTTGGTATCCGCTAACGCTTGTTGTAACAATGACCACTTAGTAGCTGATAAGGTAAAACACAGTTCAAAATCCTCACCACCGGTTAGCGCCCAATCCAGCGCATCGCCCCCTGCTACTGCTTTTATTTCTCTTGACAGTGGAATCGCTTGAGAGTCAATACAAGCGCCTTTATCTGAACCGACAAGAATATGCCCAAGGTCAGCCAGTAACCCATCAGAGATATCAATACAGGCGTTAGCATACTGATTGATTAACACACCGCTAGATACTCTCGCTTGAGGTCTATAAAAGCGTTTGAGCAGATAACGATGTATATCACTGTCATTATGACTCGCAAGTAAACTCAAACCAGCTCTACTATCACCCAGTGTACCAGTGACACAAATCACATCATCAATTTGGGCACCACTTCGCAACAACGCTTTGCCTGCTTCAACAAAACCTTGTACTTGCACGGATAAGGTTAAAGGCCCCTTAGTGGTATCACCGCCGACTAAGGTTATCTGATAGTGATCCGCCGCTTGTGCTAAATTCTCACTAAAACGCTGAAGCCACTCTTTTGACAGCTCAGGCAAAGTTAACGCCAGCGTAAAATGATTCGGCGTTGCCCCCATCGCTGCAAGATCACTGACAGCAGCACCCAATAAACGCCAAGCGATATCCCCAGGATTTGCACCTACAGGAAAATGAACACCCTCAACGAAGGTATCAATCGAAAAGACTAATTCATTACCTTTAGGCACACTAAGGATGGCGCAATCATCACCAATCCCCATAATCAGCTGGGGATTAGCTTTCGCAGATTGCGTACTTGGCCGATCGAAATATTGCTTTATTAGTGAAAACTCATCCAACACTATTTCTTTTTTCCAGCCTCGTGACGAGCGCGAATCTCAACCATGCGTACACGCTGAGAAAGCTTGTCTAAAATACCATTGACGTATTTATACGAATCTGTCGCACCAAAAACTTTGGCTAAATCAACACTTTCATTGATAGCGACACGATAAGGCACTTCAATACGGTGAATCAACTCGAAACTACCAATGCGTAACACTGCGCGTTCAATAGGGTCTAGATCATCAAGTCCACGATCTAGAAAAGGCTCATACGCCTTATCTAATTCAGCACTGTTAGCGGCAACACCACGCAAAATCTCACCAAACAAAGGCACATCTGTTTGTGACATGTCATTATCGACACGAAACATCGCTTCAATTTCATGAATAGGTTGCCCAGCCATCTGCCAAGAGTAGACTGCCTGCACTGCAAACTTACGTGCAGAGCGACGCATCTCAGTTTTAGATACTTTCTTTTGACGCTTAGCGGGTTTGCTGTTTTCTTTATCTTGTGTCACTTAACTATGCCTCTAGGTTGCGCAGTACGCTAACCATTTCAATTGCGGATAAAGCAGCTTCTGCTCCTTTATTACCTGCTTTAGTACCAGAACGTTCAATCGCTTGCTCGATACTGTTTACTGTTAATATGCCATTGGCAACAGGAATACCAAAGTCCATTGCCACTTGCAATACGCCTTTTGAACTCTCGCCTGAAACATATTCAAAATGCGGTGTGCCGCCACGAATAACCGCGCCTAGTGCGATAATCGCATCATCTCTCTTTTGCGCTGCAACTTTTTGTAGCGCCAGTGGAATTTCAAAAGCGCCAGGTACACGTACGACGCGAATATCAGCTTCTTTTACGCCGTGACGCTTCAGCGTATCTAGCGCGCCATCTAGTAAGCTCTCGACCACAAAAGCGTTAAATCGACCAACCACGATAGTGTATTTACCACCACCTGAGACAAAGTCTCCTTCAATTATTTGTACTGACATTTCATACACCTTTTATGGGCAAGTAATATATTCGCTAATCTCAAGATCAAAACCTGAAATTGCATTAAATTTAATTTGCGAGCTCATCAGTTTCATTTTCCCCACGCCTAAATCACGCAGTATTTGAGAGCCAGTACCCACCGTTAAATAGGCGCCCGATGAGCTGTAATTTGCAGCCGCAGGACGTGCCTCCGCTTTAGCGAGTAAACGCTCTAACGACACCGACAAGTCTTCTTTTTGATCATTGTCTAAGAGCAAAACGACACCGCTATCTTCACTCGCCACTTTTGCCAGAGCTGTCTCGACATTCCAGTGTTTAGCGTTATCCAGCCCCAGTGTTGCTCTAAGCTCGTCACCACGCATATTCACACGCACCAGTGTCGGCTCGCTCGCTTTAATATCGCCTTTAACAAACGCTAAATGCGTCACGTTTTGAATCGAATCCGTATAGGAGATGCATTTAAACTCTCCGTGCTTGGTCTGAACGATAGATTCCTTAGCACGCTCTATTGTATGTTCATTAGCGGTACGGTATTGAATCAAATCGGCAATCGTACCAATTTTCATGTTGTGCTTTTGCGCAAACACCTCTAAATCAGGGCGGCGCGACATTGAGCCATCATCATTCATGATTTCAACAATCGCAGACGCTGGCGTAAGCCCCGCTAAACGCGCCAAATCACAACCTGCTTCCGTATGCCCTGCGCGGCGTAAAACACCACCAGGCTGAGCCATCACTGGGAATATATGCCCAGGCTGTACGATATCTTCAGGTTGAGCGTTTGCGTTAACAGCGGCTTGAATAGTGCGCGCTCTATCAGCGGCTGAGATACCGGTAGTAACGCCTTCAGCTGCCTCAATTGACATAGTGAAATTAGTTTCAAACGCAGCACCGTTACTCTTAACCATCAATGGTAAGTTTAACTGGGCACAGCGTTCAGCTGTTAGCGTTAAACAAATCAAGCCTCTGGCATGAGTTGCCATAAAGTTGATATCTTCAGCGGTAACCTTCTGCGCGGCGATAACAATATCACCTTCATTTTCACGGTCTTCGTCATCCATTAAGATGACCATCTTTCCCTGACGTATATCTTCAATGATTTCTTCTGGGCTATTTAGCTCCATAATGTTTATCTCTAATCTCAAAAAATCAAATTTACTTTAAAAACCCAAATTCAGCTAACTTCGCCATATCGAGTCCGGACTCAGGAGCAATCTCTTCACTGACTGCAAGTGCTGGTTTTTGCAACAAGCGCTCTAGATAGCGAGCGATAATGTCGACTTCCAAATGCACTTTACTGCCCACTTGGTAATCGATCATTAATGTATTTTGCGCTGTATGTGGCACTATATTTAAACTAAAACTATGCCCGTTTACCGCGTTCACTGTCAGGCTGACACCATCGACAGTAATTGACCCTTTTGCCGCAATATAATGAGCGATACTAGCGTGCGCTTTGACCTCAAACTTAATTGAGCGAGCATCAGCGCTGCGCTCAATGATTTCGCCAATACCATCAACATGACCGGTAACAATATGCCCGCCCATTCTGGCGCTCGGCAACAGCGCTTTTTCTAAATTTACTTTATCGCCAACTTTAATGTTCAAAAAATAGGTATGCACTAAAGTTTGGACTGATACATCGGCCCAAAAGCCTTGATCAGTAAGTTTAATCACGGTAAGGCAAACACCATTAGTGGCAATACTATCCCCTAGAACGACATCCGACATATCCAGCGCAGCAGTATTAACACACAGTTGCATATCGCCTTGCTGCATTTGCACACTGCTAATGTGTCCCACTGACTCAATTATACCTGTAAACATCTACCGAGATCTCTTCATGCCAATTCAAATTAAAGAGTGATACGTCAAACGTATATCATCACCTAACACACGCTGATCTATCAATTTCAAACGCTGCTGTAAGTCCATTTTGTCTTTATCTATCGCAAATAATGGCCGAGCGCTCGCCCCTAAAATAGTCGGAGCCATAAACACCACGAGCTCATCAAATAACTGCTGATTGACAAAACTGCCAGCTAAGGTAGCACCCGCTTCCACTAATACATTGTTACAGCTTTCTTTGTCTGCCAAGTATAATAGCAGCGCCTTCAAGTCTATTCGACCATCGGCATCAGGCAGTGAAATCAAATCAGCTTCACGATCTACATTTTTTTGTGCTGTTACACGTAACGTGCGACCGGCCTGTTTTAATATTTTAGCATCGCTTTTAAGTTTGTTCTGCGGATCTAATACCACTCGTAATGGCTGCATGCTTTCTATCAGCGCTAAATCTAGCGCATCAGCCGACAATTTTAATTCGTTCAATCTCACCGTTAATGATGAATCATCGATTTGGATCGATCCGATACCGGTAATAATGGCGCAACTTTTAGCCCGTAAACGCTGTACGTCAGCTCTTGCTGGGGCTCCCGTAATCCACTGCGACTCACCGCTTTGCATCGCAGTACGTCCATCTAAACTCATCGCCATTTTCACAGTGACGCGGGGTAATTTCGCAGACATGCGCTTAATAAAACCTAAATTGAGTGCTTGTGCCTGTTCACACATAAGTCCTATAGATACTTCAATGCCAGCGCTCTCTAGCAACTCAAAACCTTTGCCTGAGACTAAAGGGTTAGGATCTTGCATAGCACAGACCACTTTAGCAATTTTTGCATCGATTAAAGCCCGTGCACATGAACCTGTTTTTCCAGTGTGAGAACAAGGTTCCAGTGTTACATAGGCAGTTGCACCCGTCGTTTGTGCTAAGCTCAACTTCGCCAGTGCATTTACTTCAGCATGCCCGTCACCGGCACGACGATGAAAGCCAGTTGCCAGTAAAACATCGGCTTTTACAATGACACAACCCACATTCGGATTAGGTCTAGTTGTATAAATCGCAGATTGGGCCTGCTTGATAGCCTTTGCCATAAACTGACTATCAGCGATGCTAAAAGGTGATTGCATACTCGTATTAGTCTTCTTTTGAAGCTGGAGTCACAGACTCTTGCGCTAATTTATCAATTTCTGCTTTAAACTCACTGATATCTTCAAAACTGCGATAAACGGAGGCGAAACGAACAAATGCTATTTGATCTAATTTTCTAAGTTCAGACATGACCGTCTCACCAAGTAACCTTGCAGATACCTCGCGATCTCCAGATGAGCGAATTTTTAGTTTAACGCGATTCAGTAACGCTTCTATATCTTCTAGGCCAACGGGACGTTTTTCGAGTGAACGCAATATTCCAGCGCGCAGTTTTTGATCATCGAAAGGCTGGCTAGAGCCATCAGACTTTTTCAGTCGTGGCATTAACAATTCAGCAGTTTCGAAGGTGGAGTAACGTTCATGGCAGGAAATACACTCTCGACGACGGCGCACTTGTTGCCCATCGGCAACCAATCGAGAATCGACAACTTTCGTGTCTACCGCAGTGCAAAATGGACAATGCATATAAAAACCCTGTCAAAAAAGAGCGAATCGTTAAAAATCAGTATGATAGTGACGACTAACGACGTAATAAAAAGGACATGGACAAACCATATCCGAAAGCCCGCCATTGTACCCCATCTTTTGCACAGAAGGTAGTAAAGGCTTTAATTCGCTGGAGAATAGCGTTGTCAAAATGCAGCTTATTTAATTTGCTTTAGCGCCAATGTCTAAAAGCCAGTCTCTCGCCTTTTTTTCATTATCAAAATACTGATGTTTAACATGCAGATCATTATACATTCTTGAGATTTGCATCTCTATTGCGAACCTGGCACTAGCGCCAATTATAACAATGGCCGAGGCGCACATACCAAGATCTTTACGCGCACTTATAGTACTGTACATTTGCTTTTCTGCACTAGGGGTAAACAATCCTTCTTGGTGTAACACAATTAACTGGCTCCAAGGAGCGACAACTTGTTTTACTGCTAACGCCATGTCTGTGGTATAGCTTACGACAATCTCGCTGTTAAAAGGTCCTTTAGCCTCCACTAACAACATATTGTTCTCAACTGAAATTCTATATTCCCCGTGGGGCGCAAAGCTCTGCATGATTGATCCACTGCCTAATCATTCTTATGTTATAAAATAATTTCTCTGCGTAAATCAAGCAGCGGCACATTTAAAAAACGTGCGAGCGCCTGAGCGTCACCATGGAGCTGTACAAAATCATTATGATTCAATATATTAATCCTGCGTCCATTTTTTGTCAGCATGTTTAGCTCAAAACAATGGTAACTCAATGCTTGCTTTCGTTTTACGATTTTATTGTTTACTTGCAGTGAAACTATATGAGTCAATTTAACATCGCGATCTTTCTTATTGTTGAACATGTTCGTTTGTTTGGCAAAGCTTGCCCTTTTCAAAAACGGCTGAATAAGAGAAATGCCAAAAGTGGCAATGGCAATACCAAAACCGCCCAGAAATATCGCAAGATCCATCTTTTGAGATTCAATATAAATATAACTCGCAAGAGTGATCAAAAAACTACCAACCACTATATATACCACGCAAAATAGCATAGAACTAATCGTTGGTTTTATGTAAGCGATGTGATTCTTAACCAACAATATATGCGATAAAAACTTTGGACCGTCCTGCATCAATGTCCGTTTTAAATCAATTTGATAATCAGTTATCTCACTCATAGAACCTCCTTTTAATAGCAATGATTTAGGTTGTGCTTAAATCATAATGAGTTAAATTCCCGCTGTTTACGACAGGCAGTTAACTCACTTTTAATTGATCAAAAAAAACCCGCTATTGCGGGTTTTTCAAACAACTTCAACTCAACTAATTACTTGAATTTCTTAATCTCACCAGAGTAAACTCTTGCGATGAAAGAGTTCAGTTCTTTCTTAACAACTGGCATTAAGAAATAAAGGCCTGCAATGTTAAAGATAGACATTGCGAAGATTGCAGCATCAGAGAAATCGATAACAGCGCCGAACTGGATAGTCGCTCCTACAACAACAAAGAAGCAGAACAAGACTTTGAATACTAACTCAGTCGTTGTTCCTTCACCGAACAGGTAAGTCCAAGCTTTAAGTCCGTAGTAAGACCAAGAGATCATTGTTGAGAAAGCAAACAAAATAACAGCAAGTGCAAGCAAGTACTTGAATACATCAGCAGTTTCTGTAAATGATGCAGCCGTTAGCGTTACACCCGTTAAACCAGCACCGTCAAATGGCGCCGCGTTTAGGCCGGCGATAGTGATAACCAACGCAGTCATAGTACAGATAACAACAGTATCAATGAAAGGCTCAAGTAGAGAAACTAAACCTTCAGTAATAGGCTCTTTCGTTTTTACTGCAGAGTGAGCAATCGCCGCTGAACCAACGCCAGCTTCGTTTGAGAATGTCGCACGCTTAAGACCTTGAATCAATGCGCCAACAAAACCACCGACAACACCAGCACCTGTAAATGCGCCTTCAAAGATAGCAGAGAACGCAGCGCCCACTTGATCGATGTTAGCACCGATAACAATGACAGCCATGCCTACGTATAGAACAGCCATCCAAGGAACCACTTTCTCGGTCACTGATGCGATAGATGGCATACCACCTACGATTACAGAGAAAACTAGAGCAGCTAGAACAACACCAGTGATGATGCCGTATTCGCTTGGCACATCAAATGCATAAGTTAGCATAGCGTGTGCTTGGTTCGCTTGGAACATATTACCGCCACCAAATGATCCCAGGATACACATGAGTGCGAAACCAACAGCAAGGAACTTACCAACGCCACCTAAACCTTTCTCAGCGAAGCCTTGACTTAGGTAGTACATTGGGCCACCAGAGACAGCACCAGAGGGCAAAATTGTGCGGTATTTAACACCCAGAGTACACTCGCAGAATTTTGAAGCCATACCTAATAGACCACAGACGATCATCCAGAATGTAGCACCTGGCCCACCGATAGCCAATGCTGCACCAACACCTGCGATGTTACCAAGACCAACTGTGCCAGAAAGCGCCGTGGTTAGTGCTTGGAAGTGAGAAACCTCACCTTCATCTTTAGAGTTAGGGTCTGTGTATTTACCTTTTACAATATCGATGGCCAAACCAGCACGACGAAATTGAACAAAGCCAAAGTACACTGTGAATATCGCAGCAGCTAGCAACAACCAACCAACGATTAGCGGGAAGTTAGCATCGCCTACAGGTACGCTTTTGAAAACTCCACCGACAAACCAGCCCGTGTAATCGTTAAAGAAGCCATCGACACCTTTGCTGATCGCAGTAATTGTCTCTTTAAAGCCGCCTTCCTCTGCTGCGAATGCTGACGTGCTGAACGCCATCAGCATAACAGCGAGAATTTGCTTAATTTTAATCATTTATATTCACCATTGTTATTATTAAGGTTTTTAATCATCTACGTGCATTAAAAATGCATCATAGGTTTAGCATCACAAAATGTCTATTCATATTCACACTAAGTTCAGCATGATTAGTTTTGTTATTGTACATTTCACTGCAGCCCTATCTCTCTGGGCTGATACTCAAAAAGCCCGCAAAAGCGGGCTGTTTTTAGTCTGATTCTAATCAGTCAAATCTTTTTATTTCTCCGCTAGCTACTTTTGCGACAAATGCATTAAGTTCACGTTTAACAATTGGCATCAAAAAGTACAAACCTATAATATTAAAGATCGACATCGCGAATATAGCAGCATCTGAGAAATCTATCACTGCCCCAAATTGTATCGTTGCACCAACGACCACAAACACACAGAAAATAACCTTAAATACCAACTCTACACTTTTGCTCTCACCAAACAGGTAAGTCCAAGCTTTCAGCCCATAATACGACCATGAAATCATAGTAGAGAAAGCAAACAAAATAACTGCAAAAGCTAATAAATATTTGAAAACATCAGCAGTGTCGGTAAATGACGCCGCTGTTAAAGTAACGCCTGTTAAACCCGCGCCATCAAATGGCGCTGTGTTCAATCCAGCAATAGTGATAACTAATGCTGTCATAGTACAAATGATGACGGTATCAATAAATGGCTCAAGTAGCGACACCAACCCCTCTGTCGCCGGCTCCTTCGTTTTAACTGCCGAATGCGCTATCGCTGCAGAACCCACTCCCGCTTCATTTGAGAAAGTCGCGCGTTTAAGCCCTTGTATTAATGCACCGACAAAGCCCCCAACAACACCTACACCTGTAAATGCACCCTCAAAGATAGCGTTGAAAGCCGCCCCTAACTGATCGATGTTAGCGCCGATCACCACTATTGACATACCCACGTAAAGCACTGCCATCCAAGGCACAACCTTTTCTGTCACTGATGCAATTGAAGGCATCCCCCCCATAATCACTGCAAACACTAAACCCGCTAATGCTAGACCAGTGAATACACCATATTCCGACGGCACATCAAATGCATAGGTAAGCATGGCATGTGCTTGATTGGCTTGGAACATATTACCGCCACCAAAAGAGCCCAAGATGCACATCAACGCAAAACCTACCGCTAATACTTTACCTAAACCGCCGAGTCCAATTTCTGCCATTCCATCTCGCAGATAGTACATAGGGCCACCTGAGACGGCACCTGAAGGAAGTACTGTGCGGTATTTAACACCTAAGGTGCATTCACAAAACTTAGAAGCCATGCCTAACAGACCACAAAGCACCATCCAAAAAGTAGCGCCGGGGCCGCCGATAGCGACTGCCACACCAACCCCTGCTATATTACCTAGACCCACCGTGCCTGATAATGCAGTAGCCAGTGCCTGAAAATGAGAAACCTCACCGACATCGCTATTATTAGGGTCCGTGTATTTGCCCCGTACAATATCAATGGATAGCTTCGCTTTCCTAACCTGCACAAAGCCAAAATAAAGAGTAAAGATAACCGCTGCTAGAAATAACCAGCCAACGATAAGAGGAAAACGTGTACCTGCGACAGGCACACTAAAAAAAACCCATTCTACAAATCCATACAAATACTCTTTGAAAAACCCATCTACCTGTTCACTCACTGCTGCAACATAGGCGTTAAAGGTGTTGGATTCACCGGCTAAAACATTGCTGGTAAAAACTAACATCAGGATTGAAAGCAGTATTTTTATTCTAGTCATAAATATTTTCCAAAAATTTCGCGCAAGTCAGAACAAGCCCATAAAAATGGCAGGCATCATAGATATATGAACAAAAAATGTCTATACAATAATAACGAGCCCCATAGGTTAGAGAATTTACCTAAAAAACATGACGATCAAATTAAAATATACCATAAATTTTAAAAATTCAGGTAAATATGCTGACGCTAATTTTTAATCCTTCCCCCCATTTGTATGAGTTTTAACCAAATTCAATACACTATTAGAGCACTGTGTATCAATCGTAAAATTCTGATTTTCCCCGGCATTTAGCGTCACTGATACTGATGGCTTCACACTATGACCAAACACGGGCACCGTTATATTAAAACTGATTTACGAATCTATTTATCCTGAGCAATCACAAAAATAGAGCAAAAAAAAGCACTCATCAGAGTGCTTTTTGCTTTTCTAAGCGTTTATTTATAAACAGGTAGGCTCTTACAAATCTCAATGACTTGCTGTTTAACACGTTCGATAACACTCTCATCACCCATGTTATCCAACACATCACAAATCCAATGTGTTAACTGTGCAGCTTCTTCTGCTTTAAAGCCACGGCGAGTAATTGCGGGAGATCCAATACGTAGGCCTGATGTAACAAAAGGAGACCTAGGGTCGTTAGGTACAGAGTTCTTGTTAACGGTGATGTTAGCTCGTCCAAGTGCTGCATCAGCATCTTTACCTGAGTAGTCCTTACCGATCAGGTCGACCAGGAACAAATGGTTTTCAGTGCCGCCTGATACTACATTAATGCCGCGCTCAATAAATACTTTTGCCATGGCCTTTGCGTTAACCACGACTTGCTCTTGATACGCTTTGTATTCAGGCTCCATTGCTTCTTTAAAGCATACCGCTTTTGCCGCGATAACGTGCATTAATGGGCCACCTTGTGACTCAGGGAATACGGCAAAGTTTAACTTCTTGGCAAGATCTTCGTCAGCATTGGCTAAAATAAGTCCGCCACGAGGACCACCCAGGGTTTTGTGAGTAGTCGTTGTAATAACATCAGCATAAGGCACAGGAGTTGGATAAACGCCTGCTGCTACTAGACCTGCTACGTGCGCCATATCAACAAAAAGGTACGCATCTACTTTATCAGCGATCTCTCTAAAGCGTTTCCAATCAACAATCTGTGAGTAAGCAGAGAAACCGGCAACGATCATTTTTGGCTTGTGTTCAAGCGCTAAACGCTCAACTTCAGCGTAGTCAATTTCGCCTGTTTCAGGATGTAGACCGTACTGTATCGCATTGTAGATACGACCAGAGAAAGAAACTGTCGCGCCATGTGTCAAGTGGCCACCGTGTGCTAGGCTCATACCTAAAACGGTATCGCCAGGCTTACAAAGTGCCATGTAAACAGCAGCATTAGCTTGAGAACCAGAGTGGGGTTGAACATTAGCGTAGCTAACATCAAATAACTCTTTAGCACGATCAATCGCTAGTTGTTCAACAATATCAACGTACTCACAGCCACCGTAATAACGCTTTGCTGGATATCCTTCAGCGTATTTATTTGTCAGGCCAGAGCCTTGTGCCTGCATTACTCGCGGGCTAGTGTAGTTTTCAGAGGCAATCAGTTCAATGTGCTCTTCTTGACGCACTTCTTCTGAGCACATCGCTGCCCAAAGGTCTTTATCGTAACTTTCAATCGACATATCTTTGCTAAACATAACTATCCCCTGCAATTTCCGCTTTTAAAGCGCCTATAAATAACCTTTGCGTGTCGATGACCCTAGATTCAACGGCTTAATTTAGGACGACACCCAACAGCTTCTTTACTGTTGATTTAGGCTGCACATTATACTCAGTTGCAGCGATCTGATAACACTAATCTCGACATTATTGGTCTTTTTTTGGCTGTTTTTGTGTCTTTTTACTAAGAACGCCGCTTTTTTGCCTATAAAAGCAGCACACTTAGGGAAGTAACGAACAAGCCCCAGACACCCCTGGACCACAGGGTTTTTCGTAATTGAGGCAATGCTTACAGGCGGGCTGTCTGCCCGGCAAAAAGCATTAACGAAGAGTATGGAACATCCTGTAGTCCCCGTAGGGTAGATCTCTAAGAGGCCATCTCATTTGTCAGAAAATTAGTAAAGGACTCGCCATTCATGGAGTTTCCCCTCGTGGATTTGGCCCCTTAGTTATCCACAGAGAAGATTTGGTAATTTATTCGCGACTTCCTTAGTAGCGACAGCCTAAAAAGATGTAACCGCCTTTAGATTTAGGCTAAAATAGCCGCCAAATAAACTGACCATATCGAAACAAAAGAGACACTACATGAAAGCGATTCGCTGGCTACTTGGCCGTATCATTCTTAGCATAGACTTTTTAACCACCCCAACAGGACTAATCAGGGCAGCAGCAGAGCAACAAAACATCGACAGTGCCACAGATAAACTAGCACTGTATCAATTTGCCGCTTGCCCTTTTTGTGTCAAAGTACGTCGCTCGATGAAACGCTTATCGCTGAATGTAGAACTTCGCGATGCCAAGGGTGATCAACAACACCGCAGTGATTTAGAAGAACAAGGCGGACGCATCAAAACGCCTTGCCTACGTATCGAGCAAACAGATGGTCAAGTTACTTGGATGTACGAGTCCAAAGATATCATCAATTATTTAGAACGTAATTTCACTCCCAAAGCAGCTTAAGCGAGACCTCTGCATAACGTAACGAATGCAGATAAGACAAGGCAAAACAAGTAAAATAGCGGAGTCAGTGTGTCCTCTTTATGGGTATTACTGGTGTAAATGAGCATATTTACAATGATTTAAGCACTACTTAATTCATTTTTATTTTTAATGATTTAAGCACTACTTAATTCATTTTTATTTTTAATGATTTAAGCACTACTTAATTCATTTTTATTTTTAATGATTTAAGCACTACTTAATTCATTTTTATTGAACTTGTTTTTAACGCTGTATTATCAAATGCAGTCGTTATGCTGAGGTCTCTAAGTAGCATTAACTAATTAAGGGCACACAACATGGCTCAATACGTCTATAGCATGAACCGCGTCGGGAAAATCGTTCCCCCTAAGCGCCAAATTTTAAAAGATATCTCTCTCTCGTTTT
>Ga0209396_1000982_pt1 | contig 32707 bp, 33 predicted proteins | sample GOMGulsemesocosm_6_FD_184638 | JGI IMG/M metagenome (GOLD analysis project Ga0209396, IMG submission 184638) | Methane-oxidizing microbial communities from mesocosms in the Gulf of Mexico - GOM8C Gulf of Mexico (SPAdes) (version 2) | ecosystem: Environmental > Aquatic > Marine > Cold seeps...
CAATGTACATAGAGTTATCATTCTAAAATCCCTCTCCAGGAGCTTCAGGGCTTCTAGCTTGAGCAGTTTGTGGATTCAAAAGAATGTAAGTTCCTATGGCAGTTAACGAAGCATACTTACCGTACTTTCCGATTTTTTTAATAGCCTCTTTTCTAGTGATGTTTTCTTTATTTCTTTTCATAGCTAAGCAGATTTTACTTTAAAAAAACTTTTTTGTTAATGTTTCCCTTTTCAGTCTCAAGCTCTATAATATATATTCCTTGTTTTATATAATCAGGAATAGTAATATCAACAATATTGCTCGACTGTATGTTTTTAGATATGATTCTTTTACCTAGAATAGTATAAATTTTTAAGTTGTTGTTATCATTTTTTAGCCCAGTAATTCTCAATGTGCGGGTTGAAGTCATGTACATGCTAACCTGATTTAAGTTGAAATCATTTATAGCTAAAGTTTTTCTTAAGTCTGTAGCAGATGTTCTTAGGTAGAATCGTCCTATGCCTTTGATGTTAGAATCTACTATTATTTTATAGTTAGTATTCAACACATCTAATCTTGTAATGGTATTTTTATCTATGTCTTCTAAAAACACCATTAAATCTAGTGGTAACTTTTTATGATGTATAGAGAAAGTAATTTCTTTTCCTGCATCAGCATTTATTCCGATTGGAATCACATTATTTTCAAAATCATTATCAGGTAAAGATTGTAAGCTAAAGTCTGTTCCGTTACTTTCTGTTACTAAATGAGTATACACGCTAAACGAATTTGAAACTCCAGTAAACATCCCCGCATCATAACCAGCGTCTAAACCTGTTGTTGAACCAGGAATGTATTTTATTTCTGTAGTTTTATTTATAGCGCCATCTGAAATGTTAAGTGTTATTTCTGGCCAAGTAGTTGCTTTGGTTTTACTAAATACATCTGTAGATTGATGACTTTGCATGACCTCAGTAAAATCTACAGTAGAGCCATCAGCGATAGAATTTACGAAAAAAGCTTGTCCAGGAGCAATAAAACGAGACTCTGAAGCATGATTAATTACTTCATAGGTCGATCCTGTCCATAAATAAATAGCTTGGTAGGAAGCGTGTAAATCTGTAGTATTTATTGTAATGAAATTATTTGTGTCATCAGCCCCAGAATTTGCCGGAATATAGGAAGGATATGGATTTCCAATTAAATTCCATTCGTTAGAAGATCCATCTGTAATTACAACGGAAACATTACTTGTTGGGAGAGTCCCTGTAAAAGTAACATCACCAGCAGAAGATCTTAAGGCTGAATAGCCTTTTCCTTCAGTGAAATTTCCTGCTCCAGAAATTGTGCTAGTTGTGTAATAATTCCAAGCAGAACCATTATTGTCGTAGTGTGAAACGCCATAATTTGAACCACTTGTTGCAATTGCATTTGTTGCTACGTCTGTAACTGTAAAAGTGTTAATGTCTTGTGAGCCAAGTGGACTTGAAATTAAATGCCAGCTTGTTGTAAGAGTTCTAGAATAAGAAATGTTTCCTGTTGATATTCCTTTAATAATTAGAGAACTACCAGAGTTGCTTATTAAATTTCCATTTACAATTAGGTTGCCATTTATGGTTATTGCGCTTCCTGAGCTTAATGTAAGTATAGCTGAAGTATCAATAGTTAGATTGTTAAAGTGGGTTACATCAGAACTGCTATAAGTTGGGTCATTTGTCTCGTTAGGAATGGTGACATTAAAAGCATAAGCAGGAACCCCTTCATTCCAATTATCAGTATCAGACCAATTTGTGTCTGTGGACCCTCCCCAAACAGTTGTAAAACAATTTGGAGCTTTATAATCTGGATCAGAAGAACTTGTGTTGTAATTTAATTCAGTAGCTAAAGATGTTCTTAAGGTTGATATAGAGCTTAAAGTTGTTGTTGCACAATTGTATTGTAAATTATCTGCGGATGTAACACCGTTAAAAGAAATTGCACTTGTACCATCTATAAGTCCTGTCGGAATTCCAGTTGCACTAGTAGAAGAGGCATTTGAAGTCCAATCATTAGAGCCAGTATTAAATGCCCAAATAAACTGAGTAACCTCTGAACCATCGGTTGGCTTGTTAGTTCCTTGATAAATAATGATTGATTCAGAAGTTGTTACTGGTGACCAAGTCCCATATTTAACAATTGCTCCTTCGCTTACAGCTAATGTTGCATTTAGTTTTGGAGTAATAATTTGCACCTGAGTTCCAGTTGCCATGGCAGAAGTGCTAGTCCATTTTAAAGTTCCTTCACTTGTGTTTCCCCAGGTAGGTGAAATCCCTCCTCCGTCATCGTCATCATCCCAACCATTTTCTGTGAAATAAATTTCTGTACCACTCACAATACCTTTTAATAGGATAAAGCTTATCTCATCATTAGTGTCAGAATTAAATGAAGTAATAGCAACATCACCAGCAGATAAAGTAGTTTGACAATGTCCAGAATTAATAAAAGTTAGAAATAGGGATAGCAGTATACCTCTCAATGAGTATTTCTTTTTCATAGCGTTGAAAATTTAAGTTAAAGCTAATGAAAAAGAATTAATAAATGTGTAATTTACTGAAAATCAGGTATTAATACGTGGTTTAGTTTTTCCTCCAGAAGAAAGGAGAAAATAAAATTAAAACAGTAAATAATTCTAATCTTCCAATGAGCATTAAAAAGGCACAAAACCACTTTGCACCAACAGATAAGTGGGCATAATTATCTACAGGACTTACAGAGCCAAGTGCAGGACCAATATTCCCTAAAGAAGAAGCTGCAGCTCCAAGTGCAGAAGTGAAATCTAATCCGAAGAAGGTTAAAATTGTTGATGAAACAATAAAAATACACATGTAGATAATAAAGAAAGAAATGATGTTAAAAACAATCGTTTGATTCACCGTTTTATTATCATATCTAACAGGGATAATTGCGTTAGGATGTAAAGCTTTTTTAAATTCTAAAAAGCTGTTTTTTAGCATTACAATATGACGTACAATTTTTACACCACCACTAGTTGAACCAGCAGATCCTCCAACAAAGAAAAGTGAAAAGAAAATTCCGGTTGCAAAGAAGCTCCACATTGTGAAATCTGCAGTTACAAATCCGGTAGTTGTTACAATAGATACAACCTGAAATAATGCATGTCTAATTGCGCTTTCTACTTTTCCATACACCATTGGATGGTCAATGCTTGTACTAAGAGCAGGGTCTTTATAAAAAAGGATTACAATTGCAATGATTGTCGTAATACCGATAATCCCGAAAAAGTAATATTTAAACTCTTCGCTTTGAAAAATTTTACGGACTTTTCCTTTTAAAGCAAAATATGTTAAAACGAAATTTGTACCAGCAATAAACATAAAAGCGATAACAATGTACTGTACCAAAGGCATTCCGTTGTAGTGTGCTAAACTTGCGTTTTTAGTAGAAAAACCACCAGTACTCATGGTTGCCATTGCATGATTTATTGCATCAAACCAAGTCATTCCAGCAAATTTTAATAGTAAAAATTCACTTAAAGTAAGAGAAACATAAATGATCCATAAACGTTTGGCAGTATCAGAAATCCTGGGGTGTAATTTGTCTGTTGATGGTCCAGGCGCTTCAGCCATAAATAGTTGCATTCCGCCAATTCCTAATAAAGGTAAAATTGCAATTGTTAATACAATAATTCCCATTCCACCAATCCAATGTGTAGCGCTTCTCCAAAATAAAATCCCTTTAGGTAAGCTTTCTATATCTGTTAATATTGATGAACCAGTAGTAGAATATCCAGAGAGGGTTTCAAAAAAAGCATTTGTTATATTTGGGATTGCTCCAGTGAAAAGGTAAGGTAACATCCCGGTAATTGATAATATTATCCAACCTGAGGTAACAATTAAGTACCCTTCTTTTTTTTGAATATTTGTAGAGGTTGGTTTATTGAAAAAGTATAAAAGTAAACCAATAGATACGGTTATTATCCCTGCATTTAAAATTCCGAATGTTGCATCTTCTTGGAAATAGATGCTAAACGGAACAGCAAGAAACATAAAAACACCATTTAGAATTGCTGTTAATCCTAAAAAACGATAGATAATTTTTACGTTTAAAGATCTCATAAATTATTATTTAAATAGATCCTCTATGGTTGAAATTGCTTCTGGTAAACAAAACACAATGGCTTTATCTCCACCTTGAATTTGAAAATCTCCAAAAGACATCATCGCTTTTCCGTCTCTAATAATCCCTCCAAAAACGGCTTCTCTTGGGAATTTTAATTCGCGAATAGGTTTTCTTGTCACTTTTGCATTTTTTTTCACTTCAAACTCAAAAACTTCAGCATCAATATTATGAAGGTTTGCCAATGCAAGAATTTCTCCTTTTCTTATATGTTTAAAAATACTACTTGCTGCTAATAGTTTTTTGTTAATCAAAGTATCAATTCCTATAGTTTGAGAAATATTGATATAATCCATATTTTCTACCAAAGCAATTGTTTTTTTAACGCCTTTTGATTTTGCAACCAAACAAGACATAATATTGGTTTCAGAATCACCAGTAACAGCTATAAAAGCATCCATTTCTCTGATACTTTCTTCTTCTAATAATTCAATATCTCTACCATCACCATTAATTACCAATGTATTAGATAGCTTATCTGCTATATCTAAAGCTTTCTCTTTCTTTTTCTCAATTAACTTTACTTTAAAATTCTCTTTGCAAAGATTTCTTGCAGTTTTAAACCCAATACTACTTCCTCCAAGAATCATTACATTTTTAATATGCATTTGTTCTTGTCCAATAATAGGGTATAATTTGCCAATACTTTTTTTAGGAACCGAAAAATAGACTTGATCTTTTATCTTATAAATTGTATCTCCACGAGGAATAATTGTTTGAGAAACACCTTCCCGCTTAATCGCAATTGTAATAAAATCTACAGAAGGGAATTTATGTTTCGCTTCTTTTACAGTTAAGCCTACAATTGGAGACTTGTAAACTAAAGAGGTTCCCATTACATTAAATATTCCTTTTTCAAACTCAACGGTATCATTAAAAGAAGATTGCTGTAACAGCATTTTTATTTCATTTGCAGCCAATTCTTGTGGAGAAATCATAAAATCTACTCCGAATTTTTTAAAATCGACAACATCATTTTTTAAAAATTCTGGGTTGTCAATTCTAGCAATTGTTTTTTTAACTCCTAGAGCTTTACCGATAACAGAAATAGTAAAGTTGGTGTTTTGAGATTCTGTAACAGCTAATAATAAATCAGTTGAATCTGCGCCAATTTCTTTTAAAAGATTGATAGAAGTGGCATCACCTTTTTTTGTGAAAACGTCTAAATGATTGTTTATGTACTCTAGTTTATCACCGTCAAAGTCAATGACATAAGTGTCTTGAGCTTCGTAAGATAATAACTTTGCTAAGTGAAAACCAACATCTCCGGCACCAGCTATAATAATTTTCATAAAATATAAATGAAATATAAGGTACAAATGTATTGTTCTTTACTTGTATCTGCAAAAAAAAGAATTATAATTCGATTTTTTATACTCTCAAAAACTGCTACATTAGTATTAAAATTGCTGATTATGAAAAAGATGACTATCAAGTCTTGGGCTATAGAAGATAGACCAAGAGAAAAATTAATTCTTCAAGGAAAAAACGTTTTAACAGATGCAGAACTTATTGCTATCCTTATTGGTTCTGGTACAACAGAAGAAAGTGCTGTTGAATTGAGTAAAAGAATATTAAAATCTGTTAATAACAAAATCAATCAATTAGCAAACTTGTCTTTAAAGCAACTGACAGAATTTAAAGGAATTGGAGAGGCAAGAGCTGTAAGCATTATCACAGCTCTTGAATTAGGGAAAAGAAGGAGTTTTGAGCAGTTGGAAGAGAAACCAAAAATAAAAAGTAGCACTGATGCATTTCAAATTATGCAACCTTTAATTGGAGAATTGACTCATGAAGAATTTTGGGTATTGTACTTAAATAATTCAAATAAAGTGATAGAAAAAATACAATTAAGTAAAGGAGGGATTACTGCTACAATGGTTGATGTAAGACTGTTGTTTAAAAAAGGTGTCGAGTTAGCATCTATAGGAGTAATTGTTTGCCACAACCATCCATCAGGGAAATTAACACCCAGTGAGTCTGACAAAATATTAACTCAAAAAATTAAAAAAGCTGGAGAAACTTTAGATATAAAATTATTGGATCATTTAATTATCACTCAAAAAGATTATTTTAGCTTTGCAGATAACCAAATGCTATAATTTTTTAAAGATTGATATTAGTTTACACACATAAAATCACACCTCGATTACGATATGTTTTTAAACATATTTTTACTCGTGTATTGCAAATCCCCGTTAAGTTTACAGCAACAATAGAAGAGTTTGTAGCCCATAATGGGCTAAAAATGACCTACTCAAAAGCTCCATTAGGAAATGAGTTTTTTATTAGAAGTAATGAGTTGTTGTTTGAGCAAGGAGTAAATGATTTAGATATCAATATTTTGTATTGGGAAGAAGTTCCTTGCTTTTTTAATACAGGCTCTAAATCGGTAATTCCTTTCGATATTTTTGCGGCTAGTTTTTATTTATTGAGTAGGTATGAAGAGTATTTACCTCATGTAAGAGATGTTCATGAACGATTTACAGCAGAGCAAAGCGTAGCGTTTAAATATCGATTTTTAGAAAAACCTGTTGTAGATATTTGGGCCTATAAGTTGTTAGAAAAGCTAAAAGAAAAATTCCCTGAGTATAATTACAAAACAAGAGAATATCAATATATTTCAACGATTGATGTAGATAATGCATATGCGTATAAACATAAAAGTTTAATTAGAACATTTGGTGGGTTTATGAAAGACTTTTTTGGATTAAAGCTTAGAACTTTCTGGGACAGATTTGTAGTGATAACCAACATAAGAAAAGATCCATATAATACTTTTGACACACTTTTGTCACTTCAAAAGCAATATAGTATTAAGACTACTTTCTTTTTTTTAGTTGCTGATTACACCACTTTTGACACAAATGTTTCAACGGCAAAAAACAAATTTAGATTGTTAATTAAAACAATGGTTGATTACTCAAAAGTAGGATTACATCCTTCTTATTTTTCTATGAAAGATGAGGTTTTGTTGAAAAAAGAAAAAGAAAGATTAGAAGCTATAACAAATACGCCTATGGAAAAATCTAGGCAGCATTATTTACGTTTTAGCCTACCAGAAACATATCAAAATCTAATTGATTTAGAGTTTAAGGAAGATTACTCTATGGGCTATGCAAATCATATTGGATTTAGAGCTAGCACATGTACACCTTTTTATTTTTATGATTTAGATTTTGAAATTCAAACTCCATTAAAAATTGTTCCTTTTGCTTTAATGGATACAACATTAAATGATTATATGGGGTTAACACCAAGACAATCTTTAGGTAAAATAAGAGAATTAAAAAATGAAGTAAAGGCTGTAAATGGAACATTTGTAACTTTATTTCATAACGAAAGTTTAAGCAACTATTTACGATGGAAAGGTTGGAGTAAAGTATACGAATCTATGTTGAAAATTGCAACGGATTAAAATGATTGAGCTTGTAAAAAGAAACCAATTAAATGAAGAGAAATACAATTCTTGTATTGCGAGCTCTTTACAAAGTAGAATTTTTGGATATTCTTGGTATTTAGACATTGTTGCAGATGATTGGGATATATTGGTTTTGAATGATTACGAAGCAGTAATGCCAATTCCTTGGCGAAAAAAAAGTATTATTAAATATGCATATCCCCCTTTTTGGTTATTAGAATTAGGTGTTTTCTCTAAAGATGAAATTGTAAATTCAGCATTTTTTTTAAAAGAATTGTTTAAGCATTTTAAATTTGTTGAATTACGATTGAATACCAATAATAGGGTAGAGGATTTTAAGAAATATAAGTTTAAGAAAGAGATGCAACATATTTCTTTGAAAGAAAGTTATGAAGCAATCTACTTAAATTATAATCGCAATCGAAAAAGGGAATTAAAAAAAGCTGAAGAGTGCTGTTTAATTGAAAATTGGAATGATAATCCAATACAGCTGGTTGATCTTTTTAAAAGTAATGTTGGAAAACGAGTTGAGAAGATACAGGATAATGATTATCAGGTTCTTTTAGATCTAATGAATACCTGTCTAGAAAAGAATGTGGGAGAATTGCTTACTATTTACGATAAAGATTCGAAATTGGTTGGAGCGGCATTTTTCTTAAAGCATAAAGAAACTATAACCATGTTGGTTTGCTCAACAGATTTTAACAATCGTGATAACGGAGCAAATACTTTTTTAAATGATAGAGCAATCTTTAAATATCAAAAAACGTTCTCTACGTTTCATTTTGGAGGCTCTTCAATGAAATCTATTTCTAATTATTATAAGAGTTTTGGAGCAAGTACAAAAGATTATTTTTTGCTTAAAAAACGATTGTTATAAAGATGCCAAAAAATAATAAAAGAAGCGATTCCTGTGATCCACATGATGGCGGCAGAAGTCATCGCGGCACCTTTGATTCCATACTTAGGGATTAGGTAGTAATTACTCCCAATATTTAGTAGTAAGGCAATACTCGTTATATAAAAGTTAACATGTGCTTTGCCTATAGAAGAAAGCAAGTTTCCGAACAAGCCTCTAAAAATTAAGATTCCACAAACTCCAAAAATAAGAATTAAAAAAGCAGAATTATAGTGTAAGAAACTCGCGTCAAACAGCTTTAGAATAAATTCAGAGAAAAGACTAAAAAATAAACAAAGAGAGAGGCTAATTATGCTAAAGAGAAACATATAGCTTTTTATATATTTTACAATATATTTTTTATTAAATATGTTTTCAGTAAAGGCAACAAAATCAGTATTTATAAAAGCTCTAGGCAGAAATAATAAGCTCAAAGGTATCAGAGAAATGTATTTGTAGTTGGTTACCATTTCTGCATTTTCTAACAAGAAACCAATAAGTAAAATATCAATAACAAAAAGCAATTGTGTAACTACATTAGATAGACTAGCAAAAACACCATATTTCCAAAAGCTAAAATCAATTATAGTAAGTTTTACTTTAGAATTTAAATCTGATTTGAATTTGTTTGCAAAAAATAAAACCGAAAATAGTGGAGTTAGTAATAAAGCCAAAGCGTACCCTTTTTCTTGAAAAAAGTAACTGAATACAAGTATTAGTATAGTTAGAATAAATGTAAAAACAATTTCTGTAGAAGCAAATAATTTGTTTTTATGATGGAGTCTGAATTGAATTTTTATTAATTCAAAAACATACATTGGTAGTAGTGAAAACGATAAAAACAGTAAGTAGTATTTCGTGTCTTTAAATTGAAAATCTATAATCAAACTTATTAATATTGTTCCAACAATTAATAAGAAAGTTATTTGGATACCTTTGATAAATGTGTATCTAAATAAACTATTTTTCTCTTCTTTTGTTTTTAATAATGAGCCATATCTTAACAAACTTTGATGCAGTCCAAAGCCACTAATTGGAATAATAAATATAATGATGTTATATGCAAAAAGAACAATACCTAATTCTTTGTTTGGTATTAACTGAAGCGCAATCCAAGAAGCACAAAAAGAAAGCAATCTCGATAAAATTGATGTTGTCAAGATGTAATTTCCTGCTCTAGATGTAAAACCCTGTATGTAGCTTTTTAATAGATTCAAGAATTGATGTTTAAGGTTTTAAAATAAACTTCTGAGAATTGTTTTGCAATAATTTCTTTGCTGAAATTTTCTTTTGCGTACTTATACATATCTTCAGGTTTGTTTATTGGGTTGTCATTTATTTTTTTAATTTTTTGAGCTAATTCTGATGGATTGTTAACAGATGTAAAAGCACCAAACTCTTCAGGGAAATATTCAGCAATTCCACCAACATTTGTCGATATGACAGGCGTTCCACAAGAAAAAGATTCCAAAATTACGCAAGGAAGATTTTCATAATTGCTAAACAATATAAAAACATGTGCTTTTTGCAAATAAGAAACTAATTTTTCTTGAGGTAAATGGTCTATGAAATTAATATTAGCAGATGTAAAACCAAGATTTTTGATTTCATCTTTGTACTGATTTCCATTTCCTCCTATAAAATCCCAAGTAAAACTGGGTATTTCAGCTTCTAATATTTTTGCTGCTTTTAGCATTCCAGAAATGTTTTTATGCTCATTTTTTAAGCTAGAAATATGTAGAATAGAAAACTGCTTTTCTTTTTTAGTTTGAGGCTTAAACAAATCAATGTCTACTACATTTGGAATTGGACAATAATTACCCTTCAATCCAAATTTTTGCATTGAAATTTGTAAATGAGTACTTACAGGAGAAATAAATGAAGCTTTTTTTGCGATGCTTTTTGAAACAAGTTTTTCTATAAATGAGATCTTTTTAGATAACGGAAAATGATAACCTGTCCAATGTTCAGAAATAATATAAGGCTTCTTTTTAAAAGCTTTAAGATGTAATGCGAAAATTCCAAAAGGGAAAAGAGAATTTAAATGAACTACATCAAAACATCCAATTTCTTTTAAAATAGTGATGTACATTTTGTAAAAGCGAACTAATTTAAGAACGGGATTAGTTGTTTTGGTTACGTAGCCAATATATGTGTCAACATTAGTAATAGAATTTTTTTCTATTTTTGAATTATTAATGCTATTAGATGAAACGATATGTAGAACAGAAACTTTATGTTTTAAACTTACAGCTTCAGCATGCCTTTGAATAAAATCTCCATTGGTTGGGAATTCTTTAGAAGGATACCATCCGCAAAGAAAAAGTATGTGTAATTTTTTATTCAAAAAAGAATTCTTTATTTACAAATATAAAGAGTTCAAAGTGTTTTATAGTTTGGTTTATATTTATATTTTTATCCAATGGAAATAAAACACGTTTTTTTTGATTTAGATCACACGCTTTGGGATTTTGAAAAAAATTCCAATTTAACATTTGAGTACTTATTAAAAGAATTCAATATTCAATTAAGCTTACAAGATTTTTTATCTGTTTATTCTCCAATAAATTTTGATTACTGGAAACTGTATAGAGAAGAGAAGGTGAGTAAAGAACAGTTACGTTATGGAAGATTAAAAGATACTTTTGATGCGCTAAATTATGCAATAGAAGATTCTTTAATTCATGTATTGTCAGAAGAATATATTAATGTTTTACCTTCAAATAATTATTTGTTTGATGGTGCAATTGAATTGCTTGAGTATTTATATCCAAAGTACAAATTACATATCATTACTAACGGTTTTGAGGAGGTCCAGAATTTAAAACTTGAAAAATCAGGAATCAAAAAGTATTTTGATAAAATAATAACATCAGAATCGGTCGGAGTAAAAAAACCAAATCCAAAGGTTTTTAAGTACGCGTTAGAGCTAGTTGATACTGTTTCTGTTAATAGTGTTATGATTGGAGACAATCTCGAAGCAGATATAATTGGGGCATTAAATTGCGGAATTCCAAGCATACATTTTAATCAAAATAACGAAAAGTATGCTCAAAAAAATTATACTTCAGTTTCTAATCTTTTAGAAATAAAACAATATCTTTAGCCGCTATTCGTTGACGCTAATGTTTAATTAAGTATATGAAGAATATAAAAAAAGCCTCTTTATTTTTAACCTTTATTCTGATGTTTTCTTCATGTATGAAACATGTAGATTTTGATCAGGTAGACGATTTTTCTGCTACACCAGTTTTTAAATCATCTTTAGTTTATTTTACGTTAAATCAAGTCAATTTTTTTGATGTTGTTAATTCGGTAGAAATAGTTTCTTCAATTAATGATGTAAGTGGTTTTACAATTCTAAAAAGTTCTTTTGTGAGAAATAATCTTATTAGAGCAGAATTAAACTTTGAAATTAATAATCAATTCAATAGGCGTTTTACTGTGAATATTGAGTTTTTAGATGATTATAATACTATAACTCATACGTTCAATCCACCTGTTGTATCCGCAAATAATGAAGAGTATACCTTTAAAGAAAAAATTGAGATAGCAAACAACCAGCTTTTTTTATCTTCAACAAAAGTTAGAGTGTCTATAAAATTATCTCCCAGTAACGATGGGTCTGTAATTGATCCTAATGTAGAACAAACACTAGTATTTAAATCAGCCGGAACTTTTTACCTTAAAACATAAAATGAATAATAAAAAAATACCTATAGTTTTTTTGTTTTTGATTAGTTTCTTTAGTTATTCACAAAATAAGCAATTAGTTTTTGGTTTTGCAGAAATGCCACAGACCTTACTAATGAATCCTGGAGCAGAAACTAATTTCAAGTATCACGCAGGGATTCCAGGACTATCTGGAGTTTCATTTGATTTTGGTTCTTCTGAAGCAAAAATATCTGATTTATTTCTAAATGATGGTAGAAGTTTTAGTAGGAAATTTGAATTCTTATCAGAAAAGCTAACAGAAAGAGACTTTTTAAGTATAAATACTCAGATTGAAGTCCTTTTTGGAGGATATCGGTTAAATGAAAAAATGTACCTAAGCTTTGGTCTTTATCAAGAAGTAGATTTTATAGGCTATTACCCAAAAGATATTTCTGAATTTTTGTATTATGGTAATAACTCAAATCTGCATAAAACAATCCATTTTTCTGGGCTAAAATATAGAGCAGAAGTATTGGGGGTTCTTCATGCAGGTCTGTCTTATAAAGCAAATGAAAAGTTTAATATAGGAGGGCGATTTAAATTATATTCAGGAAGTTTACATTCTTCTTCTAACAATAATTCAGGGACATTGAATACTATTGAAGGAGGTGATAATATTTACAGACATTTTTTAAGTAATTTAAATTATAGCTCAAATTCTTCCGGTTTTATTAATAAAGATGATAAACTTGATGTAAACTTGAAAGATGTTATAGGGAATTCAGTTTTAAGTAAGAATATTGGAATCGGTGTAGATTTAGGGTTTACTTATCATTATACACCTCAAATTGAATTTACAGGAAGTATATTAGATGTTGGGTTTGTAAGTTATTCAAAGAATGTGAAAAACGTGTCAATAATTGGAGATTATCAATTAGATGGAATTGAATTTTTATATGATTCAGATAATGCTAATTATTGGGGGGATTTAGAAGGTGATTTTAAAGAGGATGTCTCACAAAGTACAAATACTAATTCATATATCGCTTGGAGACCGATAAAATTAAATGGAGCTGTAAGGTATAGTTTTGGTAGAGCAAGAATAAATAAAGAATGTTATGATGAAACGTATAAAGAGTATTATAACAATTCTGTTGGTTTGCAATTATATGCAATCACAAGACCTTTAAGTACTCAAGTTGCTGCCACACTGTTTTTAGAAAAAAGTATGGCAGAAAATTTTCATGTCAAATTTACCTATACGGCAAATGACTTTTCATTTTCTAATATTGGAGTAGGAGTTTCAACTCAAATAGGGATATTTCATATGTATGGTATGATGAATAATGTGTTGAAATTATCAGATTTAGCTGAAGCAAGAAGTGCCTCCTTACAATTTGGGTTTAATTTAATTTTCGATTAATATGAATAAAATATTTTTTTTAGGCTTTTTTTTACTGACTTTTTCTATTTCAGGACAGAGATCATTAAATGGTTACAAACTTATTGTTGTTGATGAAAAATTAGATTTTTTTAAAAAAAAGGATCAATATAAAACAGCTTCTCTCACAAAGTTTTTATTTAATAAGTATGGATTTACAGCTTATTTGAATAGTGAAGACCTTCCAGAAGAAATAATAAACAACAGATGTTCAGCTTTATTTGCATCTATGGTAAAGGTGTCTAGTATGTTTTCTACTAAAGTAAAAGTTGTTTTAAAAGACTGTAATGGTAAATTGGTTTATACAAGCATAAGCGGAAACAGTAAATTGAAGGAATATAAGTATTCTTATCATGAAGCCTTAAGAAAAACTTTTTTAGATCCATCAATAAAGTATTATAAATATGTGCCTCAAAAAAGTATTGTAAATAACAATAAAATTGCCTCGTCTTCAAATGAAAAAAAAGAAATTGTTGAGGTTGAAAAACAATTTGTTGTTAAAAAAGAAAAAGCACCAGTTCTTAACGACAATGATAAAAAGGCAGAAGTTAACACTACTAATGTTCTTTATGCTCAGGTTAAAAATAATGGTTTTCAGTTGGTTGATGTGACCCCAAAAGTGGTTTTTGAGATTTTAAAAACTACTCAAACTAACGTCTTTGTTATTAAAGATAAAAACGGAATACTTTATAAAGTTGGTGCTAATTGGATAGCAGAATTTTATGAGAATGGTCGTTTAATTAAAAAGACGTATCAAATTAAGTTCTAATAGTTGTACTTATCTTTCCAAAGTGTTTTTAAATGTTCTCTAAAAGCGTTTTCACGACTATTATTTCCTGGTTCATATAATTTTGTGTTTTTTATTTCATCAGGTAAAAATTCTTGACTTATAAAATTATTTTCATAACTATGAGAATACTTATAGTTTTTGCCATAGTCTAAATCTTTCATAAGTTTTGTTGGAGCGTTTCTTAAGTGTAAAGGAATTGATAAATCACCAGTATCTCTAACTAATTGTTGTGCTTTACTAATGGCTTCATAAGAAGCATTACTTTTGGATGAGTTTGCTAAATATACAGCACATTGACTTAGAATTATTCTAGATTCTGGATGGCCAATTACTGATACTGCTTGAAAAGTGTTGTTTGCTATTATTAGAGCTGTAGGATTAGCATTTCCTATGTCTTCTGAGGCAGCAATAAGTAGTCTTCTTGCAATAAATTTCACATCTTCTCCACCTTCAATCATTCTTGCTAGCCAATATACAGTTGCATTAGGGTCGCTTCCTCTAATTGACTTTATAAAAGCAGAAACAATATCGTAATGTTGTTCACCAGTTTTGTCATAGCGAACTGTGTTTTTTTGAACTTTTTCTAAAACAAAATCATTTGTAATTTTTACTGGATCATTTTCAGAATTCACTAACAATTCAAAAATGTTTAATAATTTCCTCGCATCTCCACCAGAAATCCTCAGTAAAGCGTCAGTTTCAACTAATTTTATTTTTCTGTTAGAAATTATTTCATCGGTTTGCATTGCTCTATCAAGCAGAGCAATTAAGTCACCCTTGTCAAAAGAGTTTAATATATAAACCTGACAACGTGAGAGTAGTGCAGGTATCACTTCAAAACTTGGGTTTTCTGTAGTGGCTCCAATCAATGTTACCCAACCTTTTTCTACTGCACCTAATAACGAATCTTGTTGCGATTTACTAAAACGATGAATTTCATCAATAAATAAAATTGGGTTTTTTGAGGTAAACAATCCGCCGCTATTCTTGGCCTTAGCTATTACTTCTCTTACGTCTTTTACACCAGAACTAATAGCGCTTAATGTATAAAATGGTCTTCCAGACTCTTTAGCAATAATATTAGCAAGTGTGGTTTTTCCAATTCCTGGAGGTCCCCATAAAATTAAGGAAGGAATAATTCCTTGCTTGATGTGATTCGTTAAAATCCCATTTTTACCAACTAAATGTTGTTGACTAATATAATCTTCTAACTTTTTAGGCCTGATACGTTCAGCTAATGGTTCATTCATGGGGTAAAAATAAGGAAGTTTTATGACAGAATTTCAGATATTTGTATTTGGCTGTATTTTTGTTATTTTTAAGTCGATGAATACAACTAATAAATTACAATTTTCGAAACAAGTATTTTTAATTCCTTTCCTTTTTGTTTTAATAATTTGGTTTGTGTATTGGGTTGAAATTTATTTTTCTTTAAATTTTACAAAGTTTGGGGTGTATCCCAAAAACCTGAGTGGTTTAAAGGGGGTTATTTTCTCTCCATTTATTCATAGCGACACAAACCACCTTTTTAATAATTCAATTCCGTTATTCGTACTCTTATCGTCTCTAATTTACTTTTATAAAGATATCTACATAAAAGTATTGTTAGTGGGCGGGTTGTTGTCTGGTGTACTTACATGGGCTATTGCTAGAGAAGCATATCATATTGGTGCAAGTGGAATCGTATATTTATTATTCAGTTTTGTTTTTTTTAGCGGAATGATAAAAAAACAATTTCAGTTAGTAGCGGTTTCTCTAATTGTAATTTTTTTATATGGAAGCATGATTTGGTATATGTTACCAATTAAAGAGGGCATTTCTTGGGAAGGGCATTTATCTGGTTTTCTAATTGGATTACTCTTTGCCATTTTCTACAGAAGAAAAGGGATTGTAAAAGAAAAGTATCAATTTACCCAAACAGAATTCGATTTACTTTTTGATGAAGACGGTAACTTTAATCCTCCTAAAGAAATTGAAGAAGAGAATACTGATGACTAATTCATTCTTTGTCTTACCGTTTCATAAAGGAAAGCTCCACAAGCTACAGACACATTTAAAGATTCAATTTCACCTAATAAAGGGAGCTTAGCTTTATAATCTGCCATTTTTAAAATTGAAGGATTCACACCCCTATGTTCAGAACCCATAATTATTGCTATTGGTTGATTGAAATCTACATCAAAAATTGAGTCTTCTGTTTTTTCAGTAGCAGCAACTGTTTTAATATCTGATGCTTGTAAAACATATATCGCATCTTTTATATGATCTACTTTACAGATTGGAATTTTAAATGCTGCTCCAGCAGAAGTTTTAATTGTTTCTGCATTTACAGGTGCACTCCCGTTTTTTTGAATAACAATACCCGTAACGCCAGTACATTCTGCAGTTCTAATAATTGCACCAAAATTTCTAACATCAGAGATTTGATCTAACAATAAAAACAAAGGAGTCTTCTTTTCTTCTAGTGCCTTTTCAATTAATTCTTCTAGATCATAAAATTCAATAGGAGAAATTTGTGCAACAGCACCTTGGTGATTATTGCGCTTAGATAAGCGATCTAATTTTTCTACTGGTACTAAACTTGTTGATATTCCTTCAGATTTAATTAATGAATTTAATTCAGAAATAAGACCTCCTTTTAACTCTTTTTGAAGGTATATTTTACTAATTGTGCTTCCGCTATTTATTGCTTCTATAATTGCTCTGATACCAAAAATTGTAGTTGTACTGTTTTCCATGCCGCAAATATAGTTATAAATAAAAAACCACCTCGTATGAGGTGGTTTTTATATTATGCTTATAACTTATTAAAGTGAATGATAATAATCCATGATTGGAATTAAATCACTAGCTGTTTTAATTTTTAGGTCTTTTTGCTTTATAAAAGCTTTAATTTCTTTCTTTTTGTCCTTTAAGCTTTTAGAAATAGAAGATGAAGATAGTTTTACTTTTACATACTTGTTATTGCTGTTTAAAACATAAATTGATGTTTTCATAACAAATTTTGCCGCTTTAGTACTAAGGCCACTAGAACTCCAACCACTTGCGTTAGGATCTTTCATCACTTTTCTAGATTCTACAATAACTGTTTTTTTCGGAGCATTTACCAATTGATAGTATTTGGTTTCCTTTTTTTTCGATTCAAAGTCATAAGCATCGATTTTTGAAAATATATATTGCTTGTTTTTTGAATCTTTTAAAACAAATCCAGAATATAAATTCTTGTCAATTACTAAAATGTCTTTTGTAGTAGCGTTTGTTTTAGACGTTGGGTCATTATTGTAAATATCATAATTCAAAAGCTTTCTTTTAGATAATTTCCCGTTATTATCTACTAAAAAACCAATTACCCAATCATCTAATAAGAATTGGTGACCTTGTGTCATTTTCTTCTTAGTGTCATAACCATGTGATAAATCACTCGTTGCTCTAGAACTTTGTGCATTAATGCTAAATGCAGATACTAGTAAGATTACTGCTAAAATTGTTTTGTTCATAATTTTTTTATTTCAAATATAATATTTTATTTTAATGAACAAGGTTTTTTTTCTGTTTTTAACAAAAAAAGCCTGTTCAATGAACAGGCTTTTAAATATTTAAGTAAAATTTAGAATCTTATTTGAATAACCAAACTTTAGTATCTAAATCATCTGGTCCTTGAGCAGCTATTGCAGCATCATAGTTATCACCATTTAAAGCCGAAGCCGTAGAAGAATAACCATGTCTCTGAGGAATATCAGTACCATTAAGTTGAGCAAGTGGCTTTACTAAGTTAATTTTAGTATCAGTTCCCATTGCTTTTGCTCTTCTCCATTCACTCCAGCTATTATAACCTTGTAAAAATTGAGAAACCCATCTTTCATATGCAATATCGCTTGCATCACCATATGGCTTTGTAGCAGCATAAGTAGTAGCATCACCTGCAGCAACACCCCATTGATCCATAGATGCTTGCATACCATTAGCATACCAAGTTGCTGCATCTTCAGATGTCCAACCCATTGAAGCAGCCTCAGCTCTTGCGAAACATACTTCAGCATATGTGAAAATCATTAAAGGAGCATCTCCAGTAAAGATAATGTTATCAGTAATGAATGAATAATCATCTGTTTGTGAATTTGACTCTCCGTATGGAGCTCCAACATAATTTTGATGATTTGTAGTCAATGATCCCATCTCAGCAAGTCTTGGATCTTGAGGAGCTGTATCAGTTCCTGTTCCAATCATCTTACCTACAAATGTATCACTAAGCAAATAATCTCTTCTTGTTTCGAAACGATCTTGCCAAGGGTTGTCATTTGTATTTTCAATTAAGTATGTATACTTTAAGTTACCACCTACAGAAGAAATTCCTTTGTTATAAGACTCTAAGAATTTAGCTTTTCCTGTTGTAGCATCAGCTTTAGATAATTTTAAAGCCATTGTTAATTTTAAAGTATTACCAAATTTAGCCCATGTAGCCATATCTCCTCCAAATAAAATGTCACCGCTAGGTCCAGATCCAGAGTCCATCATTGATAAAGCACTATCAATCATACTAAAAATACCAGTATAGATTGCATCTTGTGTATCATAAGCAGGGAAAGGATTATCTAATCCTTGGTTTGCTTGAGAAAAAGGCAACATACCCCATCTATCAGTCATAATACTAAAGTAGTAACTCTTTAAAAGATTTGATACAGCAATTTGATTCGCATTTGAACCATTAGCTTGTGCAGCTACTTTAGTATCTGCTCCTTCATTTAATTCAATTACTTTATTAATATTAGTAATTACACCATAGTTAGGTGTCCAGTTTAAATTTGAATAATTAGATTCATCTTCATACTGTCCGTTAGACAAGTATTGTACATAAAGGTTCGCGGTTGTAGTTCCTACATAACCACTAACAGTTTTCTGAGCATTTGTCAGTAGTAAAGCTGTTGAAGCATTACTGGGGCTATTTGGATTGACATTCATGTCTCCAAAATCTACTGTATCACATGCTGTAAAAGACATTACGGCAATAAACAATAGCGCTATTTTATTAATATATTTTTTCATTTTAAAACTATGTTTTTATTAGAATGTTAATTTTACATTTAATCCTAGTGTTCTTACGTTAGGCATTTGTCCACCTTCAGTCCATGGCACACCATTTCTAAGTTCAAGTTCAGAAGGATCTAAACCAGGAATATCAGAAGAAATTAGCCATACATTGTTAGCATATACTCCAACGTTCACAGCGCTAAATGGTGTGTTTTCAAGAAGATCTTTACCTAAAGTATAATCAAAACGAACTGTTCTTAATTTTATGTAAGAAGCATCGTATAACCATCTTTCATGTAAACCGTATAAACGACCCCAATAAACACTTTCATCTACTAAGTATGATACTGGAGAACCATCTGTAACATCTACACCTTCAATTAAACGTCCACCAGAAGTAGCATCTGCACTTGCAGTTGGTGTGTACCACCAAGTTCCGTTACCTGTTACAGCATCTCTTGTAGGGTTTCCGATAGAGTTGTTTCCAACAGTTTCAGCTCCTAAACCAGAGTAGTTATTAAACATTTTAGTTACAGAGAATAATTTACCACCGCTTTGGAAGTCAATATCAAAACCTAAACTAAAGTTTTTGTAAGTGAAATTATTAGAAAGTCCTCCTGTAAAATCAGGTAATACATTTCCTAAGTGCTCACCTAAGTCAACTTGTGGGCTACCAGAACTAGATAACACCATGTTTCCAGCGTCATCTCTACGGTATTTTCTACCATAAATAGCACCCCATTCTTCACCAACTCTTTCTTGTAACTGAAGACCTCTCCATGTAGAAGAAAGTACATTAACGTCAATACCATCAGCAATAAAATCTACTGTTCTTTTTAATGTAGCAAAGTTTAAGTTTGCATTCCAAGTAAAGTTTTCAGTCTTAATAGGAGCGAAGTTTAATCCAACTTCAATACCTGAATAAGTTTGTTGACCACTATTACTTGATGTAGAAGTATAACCAGTTGCAGGATCTAATGATACACCTACTGGCAATTCTTTATCTACTTTTTGAAAGTACGTTACATCAACTCCAACTTTGTTACCAAATAATTTCATTTCAGTACCAACTTCGAATTCTTGTCTTACACCACCTCTTAAATTTGGGTTAACATAGTTACCACGAACACCTAAAGTACCTTGAGATCCATAAGGAGTATTAACAGAATAAGTTTCTCCTAATTGATATGCTCCAGGGAATCTTGGTGCTTGTGCAAAAGAAAGTCTTAACTTACCAAAGCTCATAATATCATTCTGAGGGATTAATTTACTAAAGATAAATGAAGCAGAACCTCCAAAAGTCTCAACTCTGTTATCTTCTGGGTCAGCAGTAGAAGACCAGTCTAAACGAGCAGAACCATCTAAGTAAATGATATCTTTATATCCAAAAGATACTTTTGAGAAAATAGATTTTCTCTGAGATCTACTTTTACCACTTGATGCATTCGGTCTATCAACAGAAGTATTTAAACTATAGAAACCATGAGTAGTTAATCCACCTGAAGTACTTGCATTCATTGATTTACTTGAAAAAGTACTGATTTCAAATCCTGCACTTGCAGCTACATCAAAATCTTCACTGATGTCTTTATCATAGTTCACAATACCGAATAATTCATCTGTAGTAGTGTAGCTTTCTGCTTCACTATAACCAGGTATTGCTTTACCTCCTAATTGATCAAATGCAGATCTGTTATTAGATTCGTATGCATTATAGTTTTTTCTTACTTCAAGAGAAGCATTAATGTTATCATTAACAGTATATGTCAATCCTAACTTTCCGTACATAGCATTCTTAGTTTGGAAGTTTAAGTTTTCATAAACTTCGAAGAATGGATTATCCCAATATAAAGGAGTTGTATCAGATGGAGAGTTTATGTTCCAAGAAACAATTTTCCCATTTCTTCTGTACTTTCTTAAACGATCCATATCCAATTGACGTTGCCACCATTGGTTTACGTTAGAACTAATATTACCATACCCGTTATCTGGGAAGTTTTTTGTTCTTCTATCTTGGTAGTTCATGATAGCAAAAGCTTTAAGCTTTTCATTAACATCAAAAGACATATTAATACTAGCGCTTACAGTTTTTCTATCTGAATTTGGAGAAACCGCAGTTCTATCAATGTTTGAGATATTTGCTCTAACAGCATATCCTTCTCCACCTTTAGAAAAAGAAATTGCAGTGTTATTAGTAATTCCTGTGTCGTAAAAATCTTTAATGTTATTAGGGTTTGCAGAAAAAGGTCTTAATTTTCCCCATTCTGAATCTCCTTCAATCCAAGAATCCCAGTGACGTACCATTTGTCCGTCCATTCTAGGTCCCCAAGATTCATCTGCATAATATTCTACCATACTTTGTCCATCAAATGATGCCCAAGAAGCAGGGTGGTTTGCAGGATTGTAGTTGAAAGTTAAGAAGTCTTGAGAGTAACCTCCACCATATTCATTTTGGTATTCAGGTAATAAATAAACATTTTCAGCTACAGTACTATGGTTAATGTTAATAACACTTTCACCATTTTTAGCTTGTTTTGTTGTAATGATGATAACACCATTAATTCCATCAGGACCATATAATGCAGTTGCAGCAGCTCCTTTTAATACAGATAATTCTTCAATATCATCAGTGTTGATGTCAGAAGAAGATCTTACTTTAACGTTGTCTACAATGTATAAAACATTAGTATCACCTCTTAAACGAATAGAAGAGTTTCCAAAACCAGAACTAGGTGCTCCTTGAAATTGAACCCCAGCAACCTTACCAGCAAGTGCATTACTAATATCTGTTTCACGAGTTCTAACTAAATCATCACTTTTTACTGTTTGTTGAGCAAACCCCAGTGATTTTTTATCTCTCTTAATACCTAAGGCTGTAACTACAACCTCATCTAATACATTAGCATCTTCTTCCATAGTCACATTTACTGTGTTTGAAGATCCAATTGTTTTTTCAACTGTCAAATACCCTAAGTAGCTAAAACTAAGAACATCACCTGTCTTAGCTTTAATAGAATACTTACCGTCAAAGTCAGTTTCAGTTCCTGTAGCTGTACCTTTAAGTAGTACACTAACCCCTGGTAGTGGTCCTGAATTATCAGAAACCGTACCTGAAACAGTTTTTTCTTGTGCAAAAGAAAATTGCACGACCAACGCTAATAGTAGCGTTAAAATTCCATTAAACTTTGTTTTCATTGTGTAATTATTTGAATTAATTAGAGCCAAAAATCATAAATAAAAGTTAATTACACAACTTATTTATCATAAAATGTTAATTTAAATATGTTAAATGTTAAAAGTATTGAGAGTAATATTAAAAAAATGTTAACATTTTAATCGATATTTTAGAAGTGTTTAAGTTAAATTGGGTATTTGTTGTTTTTCCAATAACATAACTGATGTCAAGTAGGTTATGTTTTGTTTTTAACAAATAACCGAATCCAATTCCTGATAACTTCTCTACAGTATTACGTTGTTTAATGATTCCAACATCAATAACACTATAGAGGTATGATTTTTTTTTTGTTAACAGCCTAAATTCGCTATTTATATAGGAAAAGGCTGTTGTAAATAAAGATTCTTCGGAAAACCCTCTTAAGCTGTTGGTTCCCCCAATTCTAAATGATTCATTTATTAGATGGTCATTTGTGTCAAGGTAACCGTTTACGTTCCTTAGGAACAAGCTTATATTGTTGTTAAGTTTGATTAGTATTGAGGCTGACGCTTCTAGTTTATATTGAGTTTTTTTATCAGAAACTTTTTCTCTTTTTCCATATGCTCCTTTCAGAGTAAATTCAAATCTGTTCTTTAGAAGAGAGTTGAACGTTACTTCTGTTCCAGTAAAAAAATTCTTATAACCTATTGCATTGTCGGTAACGCCAGCTTTTCCTAACACAACTGATTTTTCTGAAGTGTAAAAGAGTCCTGCTATAAGCCTTTTGTTAATTGGAATGGCTATTTTTAGGCTCGCTTTAGTGTTTGTGAAAATAGAGTCTTGTTTGTAAATCTCAAAACCAATATTTGTAATTGTATTTGTATTTGCAATATAAGGAATTGATGTGTGAATGTTTAATGCCTGTTTGTTGCTTCCAGTATTTCTCCAATTGATATAGAATTCTTCTCCAAAATTTAATGTGTTTTGAAGTTTTAGGTTTAGGTAGCCATTTAGCTGAATCCCTTTTTCTGTGGTTTTTGATGAGAAATTAACAAGACCATCAAAACTATTCGCTTTGTTCTTCTTTAAATAGATGTATAATAAGGTAGAGTCTTTGCTAAATAGCAACTCAGGTGGTTTTATTTCTGATGCAAATTTCAATAACTGTATTTGTTTTTGAGTGCTCGTGAGCTTTTCGTTATTTAGCGTAGTGCTTTTGTTTAATTTGAAGTAATGCTTGAGGAAATTTTTGGGGAAGTTGTCAAAGCCTTTTATGAGTATTCGGTCTATTTTTCTTTTTTCTGAATATGTAATGTGTAAATCTGCTATAAGTGTGTTTTTCTTAATTGAGTGATTTTTAAGTGAGATTTCAGAAAAGACTCGGCCGCTATTGGTTACATTTAAATACAGTTCTTGTATGAAGCTTTCAAGTTGATTAGTTTCCATCTCTATTTGATTGCTCTTTATTTTATAGTATGAACTAATTAGTTGTAGGTCTCGATGATTGCTAATTCGAATAATAGCTTTTGTTGTTCTTGTGCCTAAACCAACATAGGCCTTGTACTCTTGTTTTATTTTTATTAGGCTGTCCATTTTAACAGTGTAATAGCCTTCTTTTTTTAAGCTAGTTACGATTTTGTTAATTTCAATGAGAACGTTTTTTTTTAAAGAGAATTTCCGTGTGTATTTTACGATAGAAAGAAATGAGTTTTCAACCGAATCTGCACTAACTATTTTTAAGTTATAGTTTTTTGAGTTTTGTGCGTTTGTATTAAAGGAAAGGCAAACAAAAAAAAGTGCATATATATAAGGAGAAAAAATCGATTTCAAGGTAATGTGATAGTTTTGGGTAAAAGTAAGTTGAAATTTGTTATAAATCTAGTTTCAAAAAATAACTCGCTGATATTTGAATAATTAGAAATAAGTTGTACATTTGCAAACTCTTAAAAAGAGACAAATTATAAATACAAACGTAATTATTAACAATTTAGTATGCCAACGATACAACAATTAGTACGTAAAGGAAGAACCAAAATAACTAAGAAGAGTAAATCGGCTGCTTTGAAATCATGTCCTCAAAGAAGAGGAGTGTGTACACGTGTTTATACCACTACACCTAAGAAACCTAACTCTGCGATGCGTAAAGTAGCGAGAGTAAGATTGACTAACGGTAATGAGATAAACGCATACATTCCTGGAGAAGGACATAATTTGCAAGAGCACTCGATAGTATTAGTTAGAGGAGGAAGGGTAAAAGATTTGCCAGGAGTAAAGTATCACGTAGTACGTGGAGCTTTAGATACAGCGGGAGTTGAGGGAAGAACTCAACGTAGATCAAAGTATGGTGCAAAACGCCCAAAGAAGTAATTAATTAACTTTTTTAATGTAAAGACATGAGAAAAAGAAGAGCGAAAAAAAGAATTCTTTTACCAGATCCAAAATTTAATGATCAATTAGTTACACGTTTCGTGAATAACTTAATGTGGGATGGTAAAAAGTCAGTAGCTTTTAAAGTATTTTATGATGCACTAGACATCGTAGAAGAAAGAAAAGGTGAAGAAGAAAAATCAGCATTAGAAATTTGGAAAGACGCATTGTCAAATGTAATGCCACACGTAGAGGTTCGTTCTAAACGTGTTGGAGGAGCAACATTCCAAATCCCTATGCAAATTAGACCAGATAGAAAAGTTTCTTTAGCTATCAAATGGTTAATCTTGCACACACGTAAGAGAAATGAAAAAACAATGGCCCAACGTTTAGCAGGAGAAGTAATTGCTGCCGCTAAAGAAGAAGGAGCTGCTGTTAAGAAAAGAACTGATGTCCACAAAATGGCAGAAGCAAATAAAGCATTCTCTCACTTTAGATTTTAATTAGATGGCAAGAGATTTAAAATACACTAGAAATATTGGTATTGCAGCTCATATTGATGCTGGAAAAACTACAACTACAGAACGTGTTTTGTATTATACAGGAGTTTCTCATAAGATTGGAGAAGTTCATGATGGTGCAGCAACAATGGACTGGATGGAGCAAGAGCAAGAAAGAGGTATTACAATTACTTCTGCAGCAACTACTTGTGAGTGGAAATTCCCACAAGAAAATGCACAAGATACTCCAGAAACAAAAGGATATCACTTTAATATTATTGATACTCCTGGTCACGTTGATTTTACAGTAGAGGTAAACCGATCATTAAGAGTTCTTGATGGATTGGTTTTCTTATTTAGTGCAGTTGATGGTGTTGAGCCTCAATCTGAAACGAACTGGAGATTAGCTGACAACTATAAAGTACCACGTATTGGTTTCGTTAATAAAATGGACCGTTCTGGAGCAGACTTTATGGGTGTTTGTCAACAAGTAAAAGACATGTTAAAATCTAACGCAGTGCCAATTGTTATGAACATTGGTGATGAAACAGATTTTAAAGGTATTGTTGATTTAGTAAAGAATAGAGCAATTGTATGGCATGATGCAACTCAAGGGGCAACTTTTGATGTTGTTGAAATTCCAGAAGAATTGAAAGAAGAAGCTGCAATGTTGAGAGGGAAACTGATCGAAGAAGTAGCTGCTTATGATGAAAATCTTCTAGAGAAATATATGGAAGATGAAGATTCAATTACTGAAGATGAAGTGCATGCCGCTTTAAGAGCTGCAGTAATGGATATGGCTATCATTCCAATGATTTGTGGTTCAGCGTTTAAAAACAAAGGAGTGCAATTTTTGTTAGATGCTGTATGTCGTTATTTGCCTTGTCCTTTAGACAAAGAAGCTATTATTGGTACAGATCCTAACACAGGAGAAGAGATTTCTCGTAAGCCAGATGCAAAAGAACCTTTCGCTGCATTGGCGTTTAAAATTGCTACTGACCCTTTTGTTGGTCGTTTAGCTTTCTTTAGAGCATATTCTGGTAGATTAGATGCAGGTTCTTACGTTTTAAATAACCGTTCAGGTAAAAAAGAGCGTATCTCTCGTATCTATCAAATGCATGCTAATAAGCAAAATGCTATCAGTTATATTGAAGCAGGTGATATTGGAGCAGCTGTAGGTTTTAAATCTATTAAAACTGGAGATACATTATCTGATGAAAAGCATCCAATTATTTTAGAATCAATGGATTTTCCAGAACCAGTAATTGGTATTGCAATTGAGCCTAAAACAAAAGCTGATGTTGAGAAAATGGGTGTCGCTTTAGGTAAACTAGCTGAAGAAGATCCTACTTTTCAAGTAAAAACAGATGAAGCTTCTGGACAAACAATTATCTCAGGAATGGGAGAATTGCACTTAGATATTATTGTTGATAGAATGAGACGTGAGTTTAGTGTCGAATTAAATCAAGGTGAACCTCAAGTTGAATACAAAGAAGCTTTAACAAGAACTGCAGATCATAGAGAAACTTATAAAAAGCAATCTGGTGGTCGTGGTAAATTTGGAGATATTGTATTTGAAATGGGGCCAATTGATGAAGATTTCGTTGGATCAGGTTTACAGTTTGTAGATCAGATTAAAGGAGGTCGTATTCCAAAAGAATTTATTCCATCTGTAGAAAAAGGATTCAAAGCAGCAATGAAGAACGGTCCTTTGGCTGGATTCGAAATGGATTCTATGAAGATTACATTGAAAGATGGTTCTTTTCACGCAGTAGATTCTGATGCACTTTCTTTTGAGTTAGCAGCAAAATTAGGATACAAAGCAGCAGCGAAAGCAGCTGGTGCTGTAATTCTTGAGCCTATAATGAAGATGGATGTTGTTACACCAGAAGATTATATGGGTGATATCGTTGGAGATTTAAATAGAAGAAGAGGACAAGTGAATGCAATGGATGACAGAGCAGGAGCAAAAGTGGTAAAGGCAGATGTGCCATTATCTGAAATGTTTGGTTATGTTACAACATTAAGAACATTGTCTTCTGGTAGAGCAACTTCTACTATGGAGTTTTCTCACTATTCAGCTACACCTTCTAATATTTCTGAAGATGTAATTGCAAAAGCAAAAGGATAATTTACTAAATAGATATAAAATGAGTCAAAAAATTAGAATCAAATTAAAGTCTTATGATTACAATTTAGTAGATAAATCTGCTGAGAAAATCGTAAAGACTGTAAAGTCAACTGGAGCTGTAGTTAACGGTCCAATTCCTTTACCAACACATAAAAAGATTTTTACAGTATTGCGTTCACCACACGTAAACAAAAAATCTAGAGAGCAATTTCAATTATGCGCTTACAAAAGATTATTAGACATTTATAGTTCTTCATCTAAGACTATTGATGCTTTAATGAAACTTGAGTTACCAAGCGGAGTAGAAGTTGAGATTAAAGTATAAGTAAATTAAACTAGGCTTTCAGCTTTTTTAAGCTGAAAGCATTTAGTTGAATTTATCCCAATGTAAATTGGGATCTCTTTAAAAGAGAAAAAATAAAATTCTGGAATATATTCAGAATACACATGTCCGGAGGGTTTCGCGAAGGAAAAACGGTAAAAACATATTCAGCGTTGAAATGTTTTAACGCTGTTTTTTTTGATACGAATTTCTAAAGGATATACCGAAACGGAAGTTTCAAATATTTAATTATTAATATAGACGCTATGGATTTATAAATCTATCGTCTAAAATCTAAGCAAAATGTCTGGATTAATAGGAAGAAAGATTGGGATGACCAGCTTATTCGACGAAAACGGGAAGAACATTCCTTGTACAGTAATCGAAGCAGGTCCTTGCGTTGTTACCCAGGTCAGAACCGAAGAGGTTGATGGCTATAGCGCATTACAACTTGGTTTCGATGACAAAAAAGCAAAAAGCTCTAATAAAGCTTTAGATGGCCACTTTAAAAAAGCTGGTACCACTGCTAAAAGAAAAGTCATAGAATTCCAAGGATTTGAAGAAGAGTATAAATTAGGAGACAGTATCACTGTAGCACACTTTGAAGAAGGTGAGTTTGTAGATATATCTGGAACTTCTAAAGGTAAAGGTTTCCAAGGGGTTGTAAAACGTCATGGATTTGCCGGAGTTGGTCAAGCAACACACGGACAACACAACCGTTTAAGAGCACCAGGATCAATTGGAGCGGCTTCTTATCCAGCAAGAGTATTCAAAGGAATGCGAATGGCAGGAAGAATGGGAGGAGAAACAGTAACAGTTCAAAACTTAAAAGTATTAAAAGTAGTTGCTGAAAAGAACTTACTTGTTGTTAAAGGAGCAGTTCCTGGACACAAAAATGCTTACGTAACTATTCAGAAATAATGAAAGTAGCAGTTTTAGATATTACAGGAAAAGATACAGGTAGAAAAGTTGAACTTTCTAGCGATGTATTCGGAATAGAACCAAATAAGCATGCAATTTACTTAGATGTAAAGCAGCATTTGGCAAACAAAAGACAGGGAACTCATAAAGCTAAAGAAAGAGCTGAGATCACTGGAAGTACAAGAAAGATAAAAAAACAAAAAGGAACTGGTACTGCAAGAGCAGGTTCTATCAAGTCTGGTGTTTTTAGAGGTGGAGGACGTATTTTCGGACCAAGACCAAGAGATTACTCTTTCAAATTAAACAAAAATTTAAAGCGTTTAGCTCGTAAATCTGCGTTAAGTACACAAGCAAAAGAGAATAATTTAGTAGTAGTTGAAAACTTTGATTTTGAAGCTCCGAAAACTAAGAATTTTGTTAATGTATTGAAGGCTTTAGGGTTAGAAAACAAAAAATCTTTGTTTGTGTTGGCTGAGTCAAATAATAATGTATATTTGTCATCACGAAATTTAAAAACTTCTAAAGTGATAATAAGCTCAGAATTAAGTACTTACGGTGTTTTAAATGCAGGTAAAATTGTGTTCACAGAAGGTTCTTTACAAGGAGTTGAAGAAAACTTTAGCAAATAATAGATATGAATATTTTAATTAAACCTATTATTACGGAAAAAGCAACTAACGATAGCGAGTTAAATAACCGTTATGCATTTGTTGTAGATAAAAGAGCTAACAAATTGGAAATCAAAGGAGCTGTAGAGGCTGCTTATGGTGTTGCAATTACAGCTGTAAGAACTATGAATTATCCAGTTCAAAGAAATACCAAATTCACAAAGAAAGGTATGGTTACTGGAATGAAAGGGGCTTACAAGAAAGCAATCGTTCAGTTAGCAGAAGGAGAAACAATTGATTTTTATAACAATATTTAAGTAGACAATGTCAGTTAGAAAATTAAAACCAGTAACACCAGGTCAGCGTTTTAGAGTAGTAAATGGATTCGACGCCATTACTACTGACAAGCCGGAAAAAAGCTTATTAGCTCCGAATAAAAGATCTGGAGGTCGAAACAATCAGGGAAGAATGACAACTCGTAATATTGGAGGTGGTCATAAAAGAAAATATCGTATTATCGATTTCAAAAGAGATAAACAAGGTATCCCTGCAACAGTAAAAACTATTGAGTACGATCCAAATCGTACAGCATTTATTGCTTTACTTAGTTATGCTGATGGAGAAAAACGTTATGTGATTGCACAAAACGGTTTAGAAGTAGGTCAAACAATCGTATCAGGAACAGGTATCGCTCCAGAAATTGGAAATGCAATGTTGTTGAGTGAGATTCCGTTAGGAACTACTATTTCTTGTATTGAATTACGTCCAGGACAAGGAGCTGTTATGGCTCGTTCTGCAGGATCTTTTGCTCAGTTAATGGCAAGAGATGGGAAATATGCAACAGTTAAGTTACCATCTGGTGAAACAAGATTAATCTTGTTAACATGTATGGCAACAATTGGAGTTGTTTCTAACTCTGATCATCAATTATTAGTATCTGGTAAAGCAGGTAGAAGTAGATGGTTAGGAAGACGTCCAAGAACTAGACCAGTAGTGATGAACCCTGTTGATCACCCAATGGGTGGTGGAGAAGGTAAATCTTCTGGAGGACATCCAAGATCAAGAAACGGAATACCTGCTAAAGGATTCAAAACTAGATCTAAAACTAAGGCTAGTAATAAGTATATTTTAGAACGTAGAAAGAAATAAATCATGGCAAGATCATTAAAAAAAGGACCATTCGTTCACTACAAACTAGAAAAGAAAGTTTTAGCTAACGTAGAAACAGAAAGTAAATCAGTAATTAAAACTTGGTCAAGAGCATCTATGATTACTCCTGATTTTGTTGGACAAACAATTGCAGTTCATAATGGACGTCAATTTGTTCCTGTATTTGTTACTGAGAACATGGTAGGGCATAAATTAGGAGAATTTTCACCAACACGTTCTTTTAGAGGACACATTGGTGCGAAAAATAAAGGTAAAAAATAGTAGGAAATGGGAGTTCGTAAACATAACATGGCAGAACAGTTAAAAGAAGCGAGAAAGCATAAAGCTTTCGCTAAGCTTACTAACTGTCCTACATCACCAAGAAAAATGCGTTTAGTAGCGGATTTAGTAAGAGGTGTTGAGGTAGAAAAAGCACTACAAATTTTAAAGTTCAGCTCAAAAGAAGCATCAATTAATTTAGAGAAATTGTTATTGTCTGCAATTGCAAACTGGCAAGCTAAAAATGCAGATGCATCTATTGAAGAAGCTGGATTATTTGTGAAGTCTATTTGTGTAGACAGCGCAGGTATGCTAAAAAGATTAAGACCAGCTCCACAAGGGCGTGCTCATAGAATTCGTAAGCGTTCTAATCACGTTACTTTAGAGTTAGGTAGTAAAAATAATGTAAGTAATTAATTAAAGTAGACATGGGACAAAAAACAAATCCAATAGGACTTCGTTTAGGAATCATCAGAGGTTGGGAATCTAACTGGTACGGTGGAAATGACTACGGAGATAAATTAGCTGAAGATAATAAAATAAGAAAGTATGTAAATGCTAGATTATTTAAGGCAAGTGTATCAAGAGTAATTATTGAGCGTACGCTTAAACTTGTAACCGTTACTATCACTACTGCTAGACCTGGTATTATTATTGGGAAAGGTGGCCAAGAGGTAGACAAGTTAAAAGAAGAACTTAAAAAGATTACTGGTAAAGAAGTACAGATTAATATTTTTGAAATTAAACGTCCAGAGTTAGATGCAAAATTAGTTGCTTCTAGTGTTGCTCGTCAAATTGAAAATAGAATTTCGTACAAACGTGCAATTAAGATGGCTATCCAAGCTGCAATGAGAATGAATTCTGAAGGTATCAAGATACAAATTTCAGGTCGTTTAAATGGAGCAGAAATGGCGCGTTCTGAGCACTACAAAGAAGGTAGAATTCCTCTTTCTACTTTTAGAGCAGATATTGATTATGCACTTGTAGAATCTAATACTACCTATGGAAAAGTAGGGATTAAAGTATGGATTATGAAAGGTGAGGTTTATGGAAAAAGAGAATTATCTCCATTAGTTGGTTTGTCAAAAAAGCAAGGTGGAAATAATAAGAAACAGCAATCTCGCAGAAGAAAATAATTTTTAAAAGTAGAAATTAAAAATGTTACAGCCTAAAAGAGTAAAATACCGTAAGGTACAGAAAGCGAAGGGGAACATGAAAGGAAACTCTGGAAGAGGGACACAACTTTCAAACGGAATGTTTGGAATTAAGTCTTTAGATCAGAATTTGCTTACATCTCGTCAAATTGAAGCAGCACGTATCGCAGCGACTCGTCATATGAAAAGAGAAGGTCAATTATGGATTAAAATATTTCCGGACAAGCCTATTACCAAAAAGCCATTAGAAGTACGTATGGGTAAAGGTAAAGGAGCTCCAGAATATTTTGTAGCCGTAATTAAGCCAGGTAGAGTTTTATTTGAAGTTGGTGGTGTACCAATGGACGTTGCTAAAGAAGCATTACGTCTTGCAGCACAAAAACTTCCAGTGAAAACGAAGTTTATTGTTGCACGTGATTTTGATAACGCCTAATTTGATAAGAAAATGAAACAGTCAGAAATTAAAGAATTATCAACTGCAGGTTTACAAGAAAACCTAGCATCGTTGAAAAAGAACTATACTGATTTAAAGATGGCTCACGCGATTTCTCCGTTGGAAAATCCAATACAGTTAAGAGCCTTAAGAAAATCTGTTGCAAGAATTGCTACAGAATTAACAAAAAGAGATTTACAATAATTGTAGTCAGTTTTAAAGATGGAAAAAAGAAATCTTAGAAAAGAGAGAATTGGTGTTGTATCTAGTAACAAAATGGAGAAATCTATTGTTGTTTCTG
>Ga0209396_1000983_pt1 | contig 32697 bp, 21 predicted proteins | sample GOMGulsemesocosm_6_FD_184638 | JGI IMG/M metagenome (GOLD analysis project Ga0209396, IMG submission 184638) | Methane-oxidizing microbial communities from mesocosms in the Gulf of Mexico - GOM8C Gulf of Mexico (SPAdes) (version 2) | ecosystem: Environmental > Aquatic > Marine > Cold seeps...
AACAAAGTGCAAGACAAAACTTGGTTTGTGCTAAACAAATTGGTCATGATAATGAATCTGATCAAAAACAATCAGGTATTGGTAAGAATTTAGCGAAAGTACGTCAAGGTAAGCTTTCTAGTTACGCATATTGGAACAAAGCAAGTCAAACACAAGTTGGATTTAGAAACAGTGCATATATAGATCAAGATGGTCTAGGAAATAATGCTACGCAAACACAAACAAAAAGATTTAATTATGCAGAGGCTGATCAAGATGGATGGTTTAATAAATCAGATCAAGATCAATTTGGTAGAAGAAATGAAGCACTAGTTGTTCAGGACGGTTTAGGTAATGATGCAAGTCAAAAACAAGTAGGTAACCGAAACATGGCATTAAGTTATCAAATTGGTTTTTTTAACACAACAAAATCTGATCAAGCTGGTAATAATAATTATTCATTTGCAGGTCAGTTAGGAGCTTTTAATTACGCAGACATTAAACAAGTTGGTGGTGATCAAGTAAGTTACGCGGGACAAATAGGTTCTTCTAACGTAGCAATTGTTACACAAATTAAATAAACTAACTTAAATAAAATCAGGCCCGAGTAAAGGGCTTGATTTTTTAATATTTTAAATAACAAGGAAATGAAAACGATAAATACTTTAGTACTGTGCTGTTTAGGGTTTGTTTTAGGTTATACTCAAAACTATAATGAAAACAATGTAGTATTAGAACAAGAACATATGCTGTACTCAAATTATTTAAAGAATGAGTCTATTTTAAAAAAAGATTTAAGTAACGTAGTTTTTATTACTCAACAAGGGAAAGATAATATTTCAAGAATCAATATTAAAGCACAGAAAAGTAGTATTGATGTGAATCAAAAAGGAAATGACAATAAAGTAAATATAGATGTACATGCAAGAGTTATTGATGAAAGTATTTCTCAAATAGGTTCAGGAAATATATTTCAAGATTATAATCATTTCAACAATAGATTACATAAAATAGATGTATATCAGGAAGGACATAATCAAAGAATATTTGTTAATGGAGCCAATAGTATTAGTAAAGACTTAAAAATTATTCAAAAAGGAAATTACAAAACAATATTTATTAATAATTTTTAAAATAGAGTATTAGTATGAGAAGAATTATACTTGGTATATTGTTATTATCATCAATTCAAACAATTGGCCAATTTTTAAATAGAGATGTAAAAGCTATAATAAAGGTAGTTAAATCTGAAAAAATATTTGAAATTAATGCTAAGGCAGAAAACATTTCTAATATTAATCAAAGTCTGCTTTATGAGTTAAAAGTATTAAAAAAAAATAAGGAATCAGGAAATATTAGTGATAATACTCAAACAGGTAGATTTGTGATTTCCCCTAAAGAGGTTAAAAAAATATCCTTTACTGCTATTGATAGTAATGATGAGAATAACCAAATAACAATCTTACTCTTAATAAGGAACTTAGATAATGAAATTATTGGTAAGGATAGAAAATTAATTATAGATAACATAATAATTAATAGTGAAGAAAATACAATTACATTAAATAAGAAGCCAAAAGATGGAATAAGGCTACCGGGAGTTGTTTTAGAACGAGTAAAAACTAAACCAGGAAGAGATTTCTATGGTTTTTTTTATAGCCAATTTTTAAGTTATAATTTTAAAGATAGTAGAACTGTAATCGTTGAAGAAATTTTTTCTAGAGGAAGAACAACTAAAATCCATATTAAAGTTGATAATATAAAAGTTCACGAATTTTTTGTGCAACCAAAAACCGATTATCTAAAGAATCATGCAGCTGTAGCTGTAAAAATAGTATATAATTTTTTTAGCAAGAAAGAGAAGGGTTATATTGTAAAATATTAATGTTTTTTGTACCTTGTATAGGCAGCTTTTTAAGCTGTAAAGCCCTCCCAATCTACTTTTTTTGAACATAATTGAAATTTGCATTATATAATTATTATCAATCCTACTGATAGTAAAAGTTTAAGTAAAATTATACATGATTTTTATATGTACATGTTTAAATTTAAAATCAAAAGTTATGAAAAAAGGTATCGTATTTTTTTTAATTTTTCTTTTCAGTGCTTCTTATGGAGCTTTGGCACAGGAGTTTGTTTATAAACCAATTAATCCATCTTTTGGAGGAGAAACATTTAATTACCAATGGTTGTTAAGCTCTGCTGAAGCTCAAAATTTTTATGAAGAGGTAGAAGAAGATGATGAACCAACAGAACTAGAGCAGTTTACTGAAAATTTGAACAGGCAATTACTTAACAGGATTAATCAAGCTTTACTGAATAGTCAAGTTAATATCGAAGAAGGTTTAGAGCCAGGTGTATACAATTTTGGTAGCTTAAATGTTCAAGTATACGAATCAACTGGAGGTTTAGTTGTAGATGTACTTGATATTAATACCGGAGAACAAACTCAAGTAATAATTCCTAATTAATCTGTATGTTTAAAATTGTATGTAAAGCACTAGTTGCTAGTTTTTTGTGTACCTCATGTGGAGCGTATTTCAATCAACCAGTAATAGTATCGAAAGCAGTCTTGGGTGAAGGAACTCAAAATACAAAAGAGCTTAAAAAACTACCAGAGCCAGATAATAAAATCGTGGTTGGGGTGTATAACTTTAGAGACCAAACGGGTCAATATAAAATGCTTGAAAATGGGAGTAGCTTTAGTACTGCTATTACACAAGGTTCCACGACTATTTTATTAAAAGCATTAGAAGATTCTAAATGGTTTACTGCAATAGAGCGTGAAAATTTAAATAACTTATTGAATGAAAGAAACATTATTCGTTCTACAAGACAAGAATATAGAAAATCGTCCAATCCAGATGAACCAGAATTAGACCCCTTATTATACGCTGGGGTTTTGTTAGAAGGAGGGATAGTTTCTTATGATACAAATATACTAACAGGTGGTTTTGGTGCTAGGTATTTTGGTGTTGGAGGTTCTACTAAGTATAGACAAGATAGGATAACAATTTATTTAAGAGCAGTTTCTACTTCAAGTGGAGAGATATTAAAAACAATATATGTTTCAAAAACAATACTTTTTCAAGCACTAGATGCTAGTTTTTTTAGGTATGTTAAGTTTAAACGATTATTAGAAGTAGAGACTGGTATTACTAAAAAAGAACCCTTACAAATGGCTGTAACTGAAGCGGTTGAAAAAGCTGTAGAGTCACTTGTAATTGAAGGGTTAAAAGATGGTTTATGGACATGTAAAGCCAGTGAGAGTGAATTAAAAGATATTATTGCTAGCTATGATGAAGAAAAGGAGGAGGCTGATTCAAGAGAAATTTATGATAGAATTCAAAAAGAACGAAGATCTAAAAACGCATTTGAATTAAGTGTAGGTGGTACCCTTTTCGATGGAGATTATACTCATCCTAAATTAGAAATCATGCCTGTTAAAGTAGGTTACAAAAGGTTTTTAAATGAATACTTTAATTTTGGATTAAACTATTCAAAATTTAATTTAGGCAATAGAGATGTACACGATTATAGAACTACTTATGGTTTTATGTCTTTTGATTTAAAAACGGAATTTATACTATTGCCTTTTGATAAATACTCACCCTTTTTATTCGTAGCAGGTGGGGTAAATGCTTCTAATTATTTTAAGGAAGTAGACCCTAAAATAGAATATGGTTTAGGCTTTGAATACCTTTTATCTAAGAAAATGGGGTTGAAAATATATGGGGGGCACAATTTAGTTTTAAGCGACAAACTTGATGGAATTGAATCTGGTAAAAGAGATGATTTTTATTGGAGATTTGGATTGGGAGTTAACTATTACTTAACAAAATCAAAAAAATCAAAAAGTAAAGATGGCTTATCTCGTAAAGAGCAAAAATTAAAACAAAAATTAGAGAGAAGACAACAAAAGGAATTTAAAAAATAAAGTTATTAAAATATTTAAATACTATTAGCAATGAAAAAATATATAATTTATCTTTTTATCGTACCAATGCTAGCTATGTTTGACTCTTGTAGTGAAGAAACTATAGCTTCTTTTGGAGTTGGTATATTGACAGGGACTGTTATCGATGAGGGAACAAATACTCCGTTGGAAAATGCAAAAATAACAATTGTATCTACTAATGTTTCAACATTAACGAATGCAAATGGCGAATATACTATTCCTAATGTGCCCGAAGGTGAACAATCTATTTCAGCTGAAAAGGACGGTTATCTCGCTTCTTTCGAAGCTGTTACTGTATTGCCCGGAGGGAGTTTGAACGTTGTTATTGAAATGGGGCTTGAAACAACGAATAATGATTCTCCAGAGCAACCTATGCTGACAAGTCCTGATGATAATGCTACAGATTTAGGGTTAAGCGTAGATTTAACTTGGACATCCTCTGATCCAGAAGAAGATACTTTGGTTTACAAAATTGAATTAAGAAATGATCAAAACTCTGATTTATTAACATTAGAAAATATTAGTGAATTAACTTATACTTTAATTAACTTAAATTATGGATACAAGTATTTTTGGCAAGTGAGTGTTAGTGATGGTATTAATCCAGAAGTATGGAGTACAACAAGAACATTTGAAATAACAAATAATCCAAGTCATAGATACCTTTTTACTAGGGGTATAAATGGTAGTTCAATTATTTTTTCTGGAGACATTGATAGTAATGATAGTCCTATAGAATTACAATTAACCTCCGATAGTAATAATAGCTGGCGACCACGAAAAAACTTAAGTAATGGTTTAATAGCTTTTTTAAGAAGTGAAGGCACAGAAACACATCTGTTTTCTATGAACCCAGATGGTTCAGATATTCAACAAATAACTAATGCAGTTCCAGTTGCTGGTTCTGATTTAGATAAGATTGATTTTTGTTGGTCTAACAATGGAGCTAGATTATTATATACAAGTTTTGATAAATTATATAGTATTAATAAAGATGGAAGTGGATTAGTATTAATATATCAAACGTTAGACGGCAGTTTTATTTCTGAATGTGATTGGACAGTAGATGAAAGTATTATAGCTTTAAAAGCAAATGACCTAGATGGCTATAGTGTTTCAATATACACAATTGACATGTCAGGAACAATTTTAACAATGGTACTATCTGGTGTAAACGGTGCAGCTGGTGGATTAAACTTCTCGGTTAATAATACTAAATTATTATATACTCACGATGTTTCAGGGTATGAAAATCAGGATGGAAGACAGTTAGATACTCATATGTTTATTTATGATTTTGGCACATTATTAGCAACTGATTTATCAGCTAGTAAACCAGTAGGTTTTTTAGATTTGGATCCTCGGTTTTCACCAAATGAGGCAGAGGTAATATATACACATACTTCTAATGATGGAGTGTCAGAAAATAAAATACAAACTTTAGAAGTAGCCTCCTCTAGTACAAGAATTGATTTGTTTACAAATGCAAAAATGCCTGATTGGGAATAAACAAAAGTTTTGAAGTATAAAAAAGCCGATAGAACAAAGTTTCATCGGCTTTTTTATACTTCAAAACTTGTTTGTATTATACGTTTATATTGTTATTTTTGTTTGAAATAATATTATAAAAATTCAAGTCTACCATGAAGCTAAACTTTTTCTCAATATTTGCGATACTTCTTTTTAATAGTGTTTTTTCCCAGAATGAAGAAGTCTTATTTACAGTTAACAACAAAGAAGTTACTATAAATGAATTTTCTAGGGTTTATAATAAAAACATTGATCTAGTTCAAGATGAAAAACAAAAAGATGTAGACGAGTATTTAAAGTTGTATGTCAATTATAAATTAAAGTTAGAAGAAGCTTATGCTTTAAGTTTAGATAAAGACAAGAAATATGAAAACGAATTAGAATCATATAGAAGGCAATTGGCCAAAAAATATTTAACAGACACTAAAATCAACGATAAGCTTTTAGAAGAAGCATATGAAAGAACTGTAAATGAGGTTAATGTTAATCATATTTTAGTTAGAGTTGACGAAAATGCTTCACCTGTAGATAGTTTGAAAGCTTATAATCAAGTTTTAGAGTATAGAAACAATGCTATAAATGGTAGCTTTGAAACAATTATGAAATCATCTCATAATGGAAAAACAGTTTTTGGAGAGTCACTTGGTTATTTTAACGCATTTAAAATGGTTTATCCTTTTGAAAATGCTGCATATACAACCAATGTTGGAGAAACATCTATGCCATTTAGAACTAAGTTTGGATTTCATATTTTAAATGTCATCAATAAAAGGAAGTCTCAAGGGGAAGTAACAGTTGCTCATATTATGATAGCAAATAATAATGATAAGATTATTTCTTCACCAGAAGAGAGGATTAATGAATTATGGGCTAAAATTAATGAAGGAAGTTCATTTTCAGATTTAGCAAAACAATTTTCTGATGATAAAAATTCTGCTAGAAACGGAGGGAAGCTTACCCGTTTTGGAGCAGGAAAGTTAAGCGCTAAAGAATTTGAAAAAGCTGCATTTTTATTAAGTGAAGAAGGAGAAGTTACAAAACCCATAAAAACTAAATTTGGATGGCATATAATTAAATTAATTAAAAAGCATGATGTATATAGCTTTAATGAGTTAAAATCAAATTTGGAGCAAAATATAAAGAAAGACTCTAGGTCTAAAATTGTCAATGATAGATTTTATAATAATCTTAAAGCGAGGTATAGTTTTGTAGAATCAGTTAAAGTTAAAGAAGAATTGTTAAAGGTGGTAGATGCTGAATTTATCAAGGGAAATTGGAATCCTTCTAATGACTTATACAAAAGCAATCTAGCAACATTTGCAGGAGAGGAACTTAGTTATTTGGAATATTATAAATACTTGTCGTTAAAATTACGTGCATATAAAAACTTAAGTGTCATTAAAAACATAGTAGCGGTTAGTTATAATGATTTTATAAATTTAAGAATTTATAACTATCACAATGAAAATTTAGAATCAGAATACCCAGAGTTTAAAAACATAGTTCAAGAATATAGAGAAGGATTGTTATTGTTTGAATTAATGGAGCAAGAGGTTTGGCAAAAATCAAAAAGAGATACAATAGGTTTAAAGGAATATTACAATAAAAATAAAGCTAATTATTTCTGGGAAAAAAGGATTGAAGCTATTGTAGTTACTAGTGAAACTAAAAGAGCAGCAAAGAATGTTAGAGGGAAATTAAAATCTAATGAAACATTGAAGTCACTAAAAAAGTCACAAAAAAATAGTGTAATTTCTGAAGGGTTATATGAGTTAACAGATAAAGAATTACCAAAGAAGTTTAAATTTAAGATGGGTGTTTCTAAAATTTTTAAACATAATAATCAATATGTAGTTGTAAAGGGAATAAAAGAAGTTTTACCCAAGCAAAAATCTTTTGATGAAGTTAAAGGAAGAGTAATAAATGATTATCAAAACCAAATAGAAAAAGATTGGTTATTAAGTTTAGCTACAAAATATAAAGTAGAGGTTAATCAATCAGTTCTTGAATCTGTTAAGAAAAGTTTGTAAAAATAATGATGTGTATTAAAAATAATTTATTACTAATCATATTGCTATTTGGGGTTTGCTCTTGTAGTTTTTTTGAAAAAAAAACACAGGAAAAATCAATAGCTAGAGTTAATGAAGTGTATTTGTATGAATCAGATTTGATGAAGCATTTACCTGAAAATTTATCAGAAAAAGACAGTACTCTTTTTGTAAATCAATACATTAATAATTGGGCAACAAAACAGTTATTAAAGCAACATGCTACATTAAACTTGGATGATTCAAAATTAGAAACATTTGAACAATTGGCTCAAGACTATAAGTTAGAATTGTACTCCAATGCATATTTAGACGCATTAATAACTAAAAAATTAGACACTGTAATTCCTAAATCTGAATTTGATACACTATATAAATACTCTAAGCAAAATTTTAAGCTTAATGAAGAATTATTGAGGTATAGATACATAAGTGTGGAGAAAAATTATAATGATTTAAAAAGTATAGAAGAGATGTTTATACGTTTTGATAATGAAGATAAAATTGTGTTAGATTCCCTTTCTATACAATTTAATTCATTTAGGTTAAATGATTCTTTATGGGTAAAGAAATCTCAGGTTCTTAAAACTTTGCCGATAATAAATACACCTAAGAATATAGAACTGTTAAAAAAATCTAATTTTATACAATTTGAAGATTCAATAAGAGTATATTTGGTGCGAGTAAATGATTTGTTAAAAAGGCATGAACAAGCGCCACAAGAATATGTGGAGCAAACTTTAGAGCAAATTATTCTTAATAAAAGAAAATTAAAGCTGATTAAGCAATTAGAAATTGATGTTAGAAAAGATGCAATACAGAATAAAGAATTTGAAATTTACAATTAATAGTTTAGTTATATTATTAGCTTTTTCAGTAAGTGTTTCTGCACAAGAGAAGAAAGTTAAAATTGATGGAGTAGCTGCAGTAGTGGGGGAGTATGTTGTGTTAGATTCTGACGTTGATAAGATGTTTATAGAACTAAAAAGTCAAGGAGTATCTACAGAGGATTTTACACGATGTAATGTAATGGGAAAATTGCTTGAAGATAAGTTATATGCCCATAATGCTATTCAAGACAGTATAACCGTTTCTAGTGATGAGGTTGAAAGTACTGTTAATCAGCAAATAGATTACATGAAATCTCAAGTAGGGGGTGACATGGAAAAAGTATTGAAATTCTATAAAAAAGATGATGAAGTTGCTTTTAGGAAAGAATTATTTGACTTAATTAAAACAAACAAACTTGCTGGTCAAATGACTAGGAAAATAGTTGAAGAAGTAGAGGTGAGTCCTGAAGAGGTATATTCATTTTTTAATGAAATTCCTAAAGAGGATCGTCCTACATTTGGAGCAGAATTGAAAGTGTCACAAATTGTAGTTAAACCAAAAACACCTCAAGCAGAAATTGATAAAGTAATTGATAAGTTAAAACAATTTAAGGCAGATGTGTTAGAAAATGGAGCAAGTTTTGCTTCTAAGGCTGTATTGTACTCAAAAGATGAAGGATCAAGGCCAACAGGAGGGAAGTATACTATTCACCGTAAGAAACCAAGATTTGTAAAAGAATTTAGAGAGGCTGCCTTTAGTTTAGAAGCAGGTGAAATATCTGAGCCATTTAAATCAGATCATGGGTATCATATTTTAATGGTTGATCAAGTTAGAGGTCAGGAAGTAGATGTACGTCATATTTTATTAAGGCCAAATATTTCTAATGCTAATTTAGAAGAAGCTAAAAAATTAGCTGATACGATTAGAAAAAGAATATTGGATGAAGAAATTACATTTCAAAAAGCAGCTTTAGAATTTTCTGATGAAAAAGAAACAAAATTTGATGGCGGTAAATTAAGAAACCCTGAAACTTACGATCATAATTTTGAGTTAACAAAAATGGACCCGTCACTATATTCGCAAGTGATTAATCTTCAAGAAGGAATAGTATCTAATCCTGTGTTAGAATATGATAGATCAGGAAAAGCTTTTTACAAGTTATTAATGATTAGTGACAAAAAGGAAGAGCATGTAGCAGAGTACGGGAAGGACTTTTTAAAAATTAAAGAATTAGCCTTAAAAGAAAAACAAATTAAAGCTGTTGCAGAATGGCAAGAAGAAAAAATTAAAGATACCTACATTAAAATCACAGGAGAATATAGAGATTGTGAATACACTAATAATTGGTTAAAAAAGTAATATATGTCAGACGTAGCAGCTATAAACAAACTTGTAGAAAAACACAAACAGCTTAAGCAAGAAATAGCTAAAGTTATTGTGGGTCAAGATGCTGTTATTGATCAAATATTATTAGCTGTTTTTTCTGGAGGTCATGTATTGTTAGTAGGTGTTCCTGGGTTAGCAAAAACACTTATGGTAAATACTCTTGCTCAAACTTTAGGGTTAGATTTTAAACGCATACAATTTACACCAGATTTAATGCCTTCTGATATTTTAGGAAGTGAAGTACTGGATAATAATAGAGAGTTTAAGTTTGTTAAAGGGCCAATTTTTGGAAACATCATTTTAGCAGATGAAATTAACAGAACGCCACCTAAAACTCAAGCAGCTTTATTAGAAGCGATGCAAGAAAAATCAGTAACTGTTGCTGGTAATAGGTATCAATTAGAATTACCGTATTTTGTTTTAGCTACTCAAAACCCAATTGAGCAAGAAGGAACTTATCCTTTACCAGAAGCTCAGTTAGACCGCTTTATGTTTGCTGTAGAATTAACATACCCAACTTTTCAAGAAGAGGTTAATGTCGTTAAAAGCACAACGTCTGATGTATTTGTTCAAGTAAACAAGCTTTTAGATGCTAACGAAATTATAGATATTCAAAAGTTAATACGAAGAATACCAGTTGCTGATAATGTTGTTGAATACGCAGTAAGGTTAGTCGGAAAAACCCGCCCTGCAAGTGAGGAAGCTCCTGAACAAGTAAAACAATATATTGATTGGGGGGCAGGTCCAAGGGCGTCTCAAAACTTAATATTAGCAGCTAAAGCTCACGCTGCATTACAAGGGAAGTTCTCGCCAGATATAGAAAATGTTCAAGCAGTTGCTTTAGGAGTACTACGTCATAGGATTATTAAAAATTACAAAGCTGAAGCTGAACGTGTAACGAAGGATGACATTATTAAGGAATTGTTTTAATTATTCGTTTAAAAGTAAATTAATATCGTCTTTTAATAAAATTACAGCTTCATTGTTTAAAAGATCATAAAACCCTCTTATTTGTTGTTTAGTATCTATTAGTGCGACATAACTAGAGTGGTAAAAGTCATTTGAATTTTGATATGTTGTAAAGCTAGCTCTAAATTTTTCAGAAATGGAAGCCAGTTCTTCAGATGATCCTTTTAAAAAAAACCATTTATCTTTAGAAATAGTAGTTCCTTCTGAATACTTATTTAAAACAGAAACGGAATCATTTTTTATGTCTATTGTGTATGAAGTTAATATGAATCTTTTACTATTTATTGTTGTAGCAATATCAATTAATTTTTCACGCATTGGTGGACAAATTGAAGAACATCTTGTAAAAAAGAAATTAGCGATGTATACTTTACCTTTTGTGTTTTCTATTGTAAATTCGTTTCCTAATTGAGTAGTAAAATGATAATCATTTATCAAGTAGCTTTTAGTAATACCATTTTCATCAATGTAGTTGTTTAATACTGGTAGGACTCTTTCTTTTGAACAAGAAAGACACAGTATGAGCAAAAGCAATGTGAAAATATTAGTTTTCATTATTATATTTTTTAATTTTTAAATCTAATTCTTTATCATAAAAAAATAGAAATAGGCTTGCCATCATATCTTGTGGCTCATTTAAAGTATTCTTAGTTATTAGTTCAAGTTCATATTGATGTGTGGGGTACATAATAATCCCTTTTTCACTTGAAAGGCTTGGAGTATTAGTTAATCCTATTTTATTTACATGATTTATAACATCACAGGTATATACTATAGTATTATTTGTTTTGTCTTTTAGCGTAAATTTCTTTGCAAAAGGATGTAGGTGTGGAATTATTTGATGAACTGTAACAGTGTCTTGGATGGCAAGTTGCTCAGTAGCATTATATGTGTATTTCTTTTCTTCTTTAAAAATTTTCCAATGGCCAGATAAGGTTTCTCCAGCTTTATTATAATAAGTATGATTTTTTGTTTCTACAGGAATACATGAGTTCACTGGAATTTGATTGATTGGATTGTTAATTATGTCCATTTTAAAGGGGAGCATCATATAGATGGTTTTTGGATATAATGGTTTTAAGGTCTTTTTTTTTGTATATTCAATATCAATTCTATGCTTTATATTAAATACAGAATCATTAATATTATGATTTAATACCTGAGTAGTAATAAAAAATTTTTCGTTACTAAAAAAAGGATAACCAAAGCCTTTAGGGAAATTTATATTTTCAATCCCGTGTGATAATGATAATAGCCTTGGATACTGCTTATTTATACGTTCTAATAAGTTCCACCTACCATGATGCTCTTGATCCTGATAATCAATGTTAAAATGACAAACAAGGTCATTAGTAAGTTGTTTGTTGGTGTTTGGCTCAGTCGCTTTAATATGAAATGCTGTCATCCAATTTAAATCGTCTTTTTGCGTATCTAAAGTATAATATGTACTAGCCTTAGGGCCTTCCATGGATTTGTATATATTATCAATGCGAAAAGTTGGAGAAGTGAGTTGAATGTTTTGGGAGCTGGCGCCTTTTGTCCATTCTGAATCTATAATATTCAAGGAATGAAGAATATAAGTCTTTACAATCGCTTGATGTCGATTTGATAAATTGGAATAGTATATGATCCCCAAAGTTAGAAGGAGACAAAATAAAATAAATATGATTTTATACCATTTTTTCAAAGTCATTTTTTTTATATTATCAAAAATACTACTTTTTTCAAAGTATTTTTTACTTTTATAAACCAAAATAGGGTACCAATATGTTACAGGTTTTTAAAAGGGATAAACTAGCAATAATACGTTTACTAGCATTTGTAGCTTATACTTCTGCAATGTCTATGTCTTGGAATTTATGGTTTTCTGAAAGGACATTTCCTTTGGTTTCTCTTTTTAATGGGGTACCAGTTCCAAATACGGGGATAGATTTCTTGTTAATAGGTGCTTTTATTTCCCTTTTCCTATTTTTTACAGTTAAACCAAAATGGAGTATCGGAGTTTCAATAATTCTGATATATTCGTATTGGGTACTTTTAGATCAAAATAGGTTACAGCACTTTTTTTTCGAGATAATTTTTGTTGTTTTTGCTTTAATTATTTTTAAAGACAACCTCAAAACAGCTGAGAAATGCTTGTTATGGATTTTTATTGGTACTTATTTTTGGAGTGGATTACATAAGTATAATGATTTGTTTTTTGATAAATGGTTAAATGGGTTAAATAAGCGAATTCCTTTTGTGCCACATTGGATGAGAGTTAGTTTTACATATGGAGTACCATTTTTAGAAGCTGGTTTTGGACTATTACTATTATTTGTTAAAACAAGGAAAATTGGAATATGGCTTATTGCAATAATGCATTTTATAATCCTTATTACTTTTTTAAAGAGCGGTTTTGGGTACGCAGTTATTCCATTAATGGGATTTAATGTACTAACACTATTTTTAGTTTTTTATAATAGTAAAATCACAACAAAGCAATTATTTACAATTAGTAGTTACAAAGTAATAGTGATGTATTTCATTACTATAGTACTACCATTTAGTAATTTATTTGGCTTTTACGACCATATTTTAGCATTCAGCTATTTTTCAGGGAAACCAAAATATTGTAGAATTCATTTAGAAAATAAATTGCAAACTGAACAGCTACCAAAGCATATTCAAGAAGTTGTCAGGGAATATAAAGGGTATTATTATATTGATTTAAATGAATGGTCTGCTAGTTCAATAAGAGTAATGGTATACCCTGAAATGAGGGTGTATCATAAAATAAAGAAGCATATTGACGGTTATTTAGAAAACTCAAAAACTCATTTGGAATTTTATTAATGGAAAATAAATCTACAAGAATATACGGTTTGGATTTAATGCGTGCTTTTGCCATAATAATGGTTTTAGTGTCACATGCAGCTTATATATTTCCAGAGCACAATAATGCATTATCTGGATTATTGCAGTTAATAGGTTTTCAAGGGGTAGAAGTATTTTTTGTATTAAGTGGATTTCTGATAGGAGGAATACTTTTAAAAATTATAAATTCAACTAATTTTTCAATTTCTGATATTACCTATTTTTGGATTAGAAGATGGTTTAGAACTTTACCGCTGTATTTTTTAATATTACTTGTAAATATTGGCATAGCCTATTATATAGGTTATACTATGCCTGATAATTTGTGGGTATATTTTGTTTTCCTTCAAAACTTTGCATCAGAACACGTTTCATTTTTTCCTGAATCATGGAGTTTGTCAGTAGAAGAGCATGCGTATATATTGGCGCCTATAGTCTTATTTATAGGAAATATGTTTTTAAAAAATAAGCAAAAAGCGTTTTTATGGAGTACAATAATTTTAATTTTAATTTTTACACTTACCAAATTAACCTATTATATAGCGCATAAAGATTCCCCAACATCATTAATATTTTGGAATTTAAATTTGAAAGCATTAGTCATTTATAGGTTGGATGCAATTTATTATGGGTTCGTTTTGGCTTATATATACTTTTATAAAAGGACTTTTTTTAAAGTGATGCGGTATAAATTATTTTTATTAGGTATTGTATTAATAGCTGTTTTAAATCTGTTATACCCCATAGGTCTTGTCTTTAAGACACAGCCTTTTTATTTAAATGTACTGTACTTACCATTAAATACCATAGGGATAGCACTATTGTTACCTTTCCTTTTTTATATGAGCAAACCTCATATGAAACTACAAAATATAGTGCTAAGAATAAGTGTGTATTCTTATGCAATGTATTTATTACACTATACCTTTATTTTGTACATAATGCAATTAATTTACCCTTTTGAGGGTTTAAAATTATATCAAAAAATGATATGTGTGTTAGTGTATTTAAGTATCACTTATATATTGTCTAGTATGGTTTATAAATATTATGAAAAGCCCTTGACAAATTTAAGGGACAAAAAGTTTTTTACGAGTTCAGTGAAATCCAATTGAGAATTTATCAATTTAACCGCACAGATTTTTGCGAATTAATGAAAATTATATAGCAAAATTGTATACTTAATAAAAATAATTCACACTTTCCCTTTAAAGGCTGATAATCTTCTATTTACCCTATATTTTTCGTAATTTCGCGACACTTCAAATAATAATATAATTAATAGGTTATTTGGCTTTAGATATTGATATAATCAAAGGAGTTTACTTTAAACTCTAAGAAGGAGAGTCAATAACCAGAGAATTAACAAATAATCCTTAAACATTAAAAAGAACCTTTTATGAATACATACGCAGATTATCTTAAAGAGATTGAAGAAAGAAAAGGCCAAGGGTTACATCCTAAGCCAATTGATGGAAGCGAATTATTAACAAATATTATTTCACAAATTAAAGAAGCAAATAATGCACATCGTACAGCATCTCTTGACTTTTTTATATATAACGTTTTACCGGGTACTACAAGTGCAGCTGGTGTAAAGGCGAAATTTTTAAAAGAGATTATTTTAGGTGAGTCTATAGTTGAAGAAATTTCAATAGCTTTTGCTTTTGAGCAATTATCTCACATGAAAGGAGGGCCTTCTGTAGAAGTATTGTTAGATTTAGCGTTAGGTAATGATACAGCTATAGCTAATGAAGCTGCTAAAGTATTAAAAACACAAGTGTTTTTATATGAAGCTGATACTGAACAATTAGAAAAAGCTTATAAAGCAGGAAATACTATTGCTAAAGAGTTAATAGAGAGTTATGCGCAAGCAGAATTCTTTACGAAGTTACCTGAAATAGAAGAAGAAATAGAAATCGTAACTTTTGTTGCTGGTATTGGTGATATCTCTACGGATTTATTATCTCCAGGAGCAGATGCGCATTCAAGATCAGATCGTGAATTACATGGTCAGTGTATGTTTGAGCATAATAAAGACATGCAAAATGAATTGTTAGCATTAAAAGAAAAGCACCCTAATAAACGTGTAATGCTAATTGCTGACAAAGGAACTATGGGAGTAGGATCTTCAAGAATGTCTGGAGTGAACAATGTAGCATTGTGGACAGGAATTTCGTCTAGTCCTTATGTGCCATTTATTAATATTGCTCCAGTAATTGCTGGTACAAATGGTATTGCACCAATTTTCTTAACTACTGTTGGGGTAACTGGTGGTATTGGTATCGATTTAAAAAACTGGGTAAAGCAAAAAGATGCTGATGGAAATACTGTTGTTGATGAAGCAGGAGAAGCAATCTTAAAAGAAGAGTATTCTGTAGCTACAGGTACTGTATTTACCATAAATACAAAAACAAAAGAATTATTTAAAGGAGATAAAGTAGTAAAAGATATTTCTACAGCTTTAACACCACCAAAAAAGGAATTTATTAAAGCAGGAGGTTCTTATGCTGTTGTTTTTGGTAAGAAATTACAAAGTTTTGCATGTAAAGTTTTAGGAATTGACGTTCCTCAAGTTTATGCAGTATCAAAAGAAGTTTCTATTGAAGGACAAGGTTTAACTGCTGTTGAAAAAATATTTAATAAAAATGCCGTTGGAACTACACCAGGTAAAACCTTACATGCAGGTTCTAATGTAAGAGTTGAAGTAAACATTGTAGGTTCTCAAGATACTACTGGTTTAATGACTTCTCAAGAGTTAGAGATGATGGCTGCTACAGTAATTTCACCTATTGTTGATACAGGTTACCAATCAGGATGTCATACAGCTTCAGTTTGGGATGATAAGTCTAAGGCTAACATACCAAGATTAATGAAGTTTATGAACGACTTCGGATTAGTTACTGCACGTCACCCAGAAGGGAAATATCATGCAATGACAGATGTTATTCATAAAGTATTAAATGATATTGCAGTTGATGATTGGGATGTAATTATTGGAGGAGATTCTCATACTCGTATGGCAAAAGGAGTTGCCTTTGGAGCAGATTCAGGAACAGTTGCTTTAGCATTAGCTACGGGTGAAGCTACTATGCCAATTCCAGAATCAGTAAAAGTTACTTTTAAAGGAGAAATGAAATCTTTTATGGATTTCCGTGATGTAGTTCATGCTACTCAAGAGCAAATGTTAAAACAATTTGAAGGAGAGAATGTCTTTCAAGGAAAAATTATAGAAGTGCATATTGGTACCTTAACTTCTGATCAAGCATTTACATTTACAGATTGGACTGCTGAGATGAAAGCAAAAGCATCTATTTGTATTTCTGAAGATGAAACTTTAATCGAGTCATTAGAAATCTCAAGAGATCGTATTCAAATTATGATTGACAAGGGGATGGATAATCCGAAACAAGACCTTAAAGGATTAGTTGATAAAGCAAATAACCGCATCACAGAAATTAAGACAGGAACTAAATCGGCATTAAAGCCAGATGCAGATGCTAAATATTATGCAGAGGTTGTTATCGATTTAGATAAGATTGTTGAACCAATGATTGCTGATCCAGATGTAAATAATGAAGATGTGTCTAAGCGTTATACGCACGATAATATTCAACCATTATCTTTTTACGGAGGAGCTAAAAAAGTAGATTTAGGGTTCGTAGGATCTTGTATGGTTCATAAAGGAGATATGCAAATATTGGCACAAATGCTTAAAAACGTAGAAGAACAACAAGGAGAAGTAGTATTTAAAGCGCCTTTAGTTGTTGCTCCACCTACATACAATATTGTAGATGAATTAAAAGCAGAAGGTGATTGGGAAGTTCTAGAAAAATATGCAGGATTTGTATTTGATGATAGTGCTCCAAAAGCAACTGCAAGAACGAAGTACGAAAATAAATTATATTTAGAGCGTCCAGGTTGTAGCTTATGTATGGGGAACCAAGAAAAAGCTGAAGCAGGAGATACCGTAATGGCTACATCTACTCGTTTATTCCAAGGACGTGTAGTAAGAGATACTGAAGAGAAGAAAGGAGAATCATTATTGTCTTCTACACCAGTAGTTGTTTTGTCTTGTATATTAGGAAGAACTCCTACTATGGAAGAGTATGAAAAAGCTGTTGATGGTATTGTCTTAACGAAGTTTAAGCCATCTCAAAAGCAATTAGTAATGTAGTTATTGTATTATTTATAAGAATATTTAAAAAGCCCGAGTGTACACTCGGGCTTTTTTTGTTGCTATTAATCAATATCTTTAAGAACTGAAGATCTTCTTATTACCCTATATTTTTCGTAATTTAGCAAGACTTCAAGTAATAATAAATTAAACAAATAGATATGGCATTTGATATTGATATGATTAAAGATGTTTACAGTAAATTCGAAGCGCGCGTTACTGCAGCTAGAGAATTGACAGGTACCCCTTTAACACTTTCGGAGAAAATTTTATACACACACCTTTGGGATGGAAAAGCAAATACTGCTTATGTTAGAGGAAAGGATTATGTAGATTTTGCTCCGGATAGAATAGCATGTCAAGATGCAACTGCACAAATGGCTTTATTGCAATTTATGCAAGCAGGAAAAAAGCAAGTAGCAGTACCTACAACGGTACATTGTGACCACTTAATTCAAGCTAGAGTTGGAGCTGATAAAGATTTACAATATGCCTTAAATAACTCTAATGAGGTATTTAACTTCTTAGAGTCTGTATCTAATAAATATGGAATTGGATTCTGGAAACCAGGAGCAGGAATTATTCACCAAGTAGTTTTAGAAAACTATGCATTCCCAGGAGGAATGATGATCGGTACTGATTCTCATACAGTAAATGCTGGAGGGTTAGGTATGGTTGCTATTGGAGTTGGTGGTGCTGATGCTGTTGATGTTATGGCTGGTATGGCTTGGGAGTTAAAGTTTCCTAAACTAATTGGAGTTAAGTTAACAGGTAAATTATCTGGTTGGACGGCGCCAAAAGATGTTATTTTAAAAGTTGCTGGTATTGTTTCTGCAAAAGGAGGAACAGGAGCTATCGTTGAATATTTCGGAGAAGGTGCTATGAATATGTCTTGTACTGGTAAAGGGACTATCTGTAATATGGGAGCTGAAATAGGAGCTACAACGTCTACTTTCGGGTATGATGCCTCTATGGAACGTTATTTACGTGCTACTGATAGAAGTGATGTTGCTGATGCTGCCAATGAAATTGCAGCACACTTAACTGGTGATGCAGAAGTATATGCAAACCCAGAACAATATTTCGATCAAGTTATTGAAATTAACTTATCAGAATTAAGTCCGTTATTAAATGGACCTTTTACACCAGATTTATCTACTAAAGCAGGAACTGACATGACTGCTATTGCTAATAAAAACGATTGGCCTTTAAAAGTAGAATGGGGGTTAATAGGGTCATGTACGAACTCTTCTTATGAAGATTTATCTCGTGCAGCTTCTATAGCCCAACAAGCCTTAGATAAAGGTATTACTATGAAGTCTGAATTAGGGATTAATCCAGGATCAGAAAAAGTACGTTATACAGCAGATAGAGATGGTATTTTAGAAGTGTTCGAAAACTTAGATGCTACCATTTTTACCAATGCTTGTGGACCATGCATTGGACAATGGGCCCGTTATAAAGATCCTAAAAATGCACCTAAAAATTCTATCATTCATTCGTTTAACAGGAACTTTGCAAAACGTGCAGATGGGAACCCAAATACGCATGCCTTTGTAGCATCCCCAGAAATGGTTGCAGCAATTGCATTATCTGGAAGGTTAGACTTTAACCCAATGAAGGACACCTTGATAAACAAAGATGGACAAGAGGTGCTATTAGATGAGCCAACAGGATGGGAATTACCACCAAAAGGTTTTGAAGTAAAGGATGATGGGTATTTAGCTCCAATGGAAGATGGTAGCGGAGTGAATGTTGTAGTAGCGGATGATTCGGAAAGGTTACAATTATTAACGCCATTTACACCATTAGGAAACGAAATTAATGGGGCTAAATTATTAATAAAAGCACATGGTAAATGTACTACCGATCACATTTCTATGGCGGGGCCATGGTTACGCTATAGAGGGCATTTAGATAATATTTCTAACAACTGTTTAATTGGAGCAGTAAATGCTTATAATATGAAAACTAACTTTGTAAAAAGTCAGTTAAATGGAGAGTATGATGCAGTGCCTAAAACAGCACGTGCTTATAAGGCAGCAGGTGTAAATACAATTGTTGTTGGAGATCATAATTACGGTGAAGGTTCTTCAAGAGAGCATGCAGCTATGGAGCCACGTCATTTAGGCGTAGCTGCAGTTATAGTTAAGTCTTTTGCACGTATTCACGAAACTAACTTAAAAAAACAAGGAATGTTAGGATTGACGTTTGCTAATGAAGCAGATTACGATTTAATTCAAGAAGATGATACCTTCAACTTTACTGATTTAAATGTATTCTCTCCAGGTAAATCATTAACTATTGAAATAGTTCATACTGATGGTAGTAAAGATACTATTGTAGCGAACCATACCTATAACCAAGGTCAAATTGACTGGTATAATGAAGGTTCTGCATTAAACTTAATTAAAAAGCAAAACGCTTAATCATGTTAAGTTTTTAATAATTAAAAGTCGATAGATAATCTTATCGGCTTTTTTGTGCTTTAAAGTGTAAGAAATAATTATTTAAAACGACACAAGACAAACTACTTATTTTAAAAGCTACACTTTATGAATTCACTTTGGTTTTTTGACGATGTAAATCTATTTAACTTACTTTGTCCACATAAGTTCAAGGAGTATAAATCCTGTCACATTTTTGATACATACCTCAAAAATGACTATATCTATTTTGAAGAAGATGCCGCTAATAAAATTTACTTAATAGAAAGAGGAAAAGTGAAAATTGGTTACTATGCTGAAGATGGAAAAGAAGTTGTAAATACAATATTATCTAAAGGAGAATTATTTGGAGAAAAAGCAATTTTAGGAGAAGTAACCAGGAATGAGTTTGCTCAATCGATAGATAATAAAACAAGTATTTGTCCAATAGGAGTAGATACAATGCATGATTTAATGCGGGGTAATAAAACATTTAGTTTAAGTATATATAAATTTTTAGGTTTTCGTTTTAAAAAGCTAGAGCGTAGATTACAAATATTATTGTTTAAAGATGCTAGAACTCGTTTATTAGAGTTTTTACAAGAATTGTGTGATGAATATGGGTATGATTGTGAAAAGACAGGAAATCATATTATAGCACACCCATATACCCAAAAAGACATTGCTTCATTAATAGGAACTTCACGTCCAACTCTAAACACCATTTTAAACGAATTAAAAGAAGAAAAAATAGTTGATTTTAATAGGAGAACAATAACTATTTTCAAAAAAGCGAGTTAGTGTAAGCTAGCTAACATTTTAGGTTTGAAGTAGTCTATATCTTTGTAACTGTACTAATTAAATACAATTAGAAAGATGAAAAATATACAAATGTTAGGAGCCTTAGCTATCGGATTATTAGCAGCTTCTTGTGTAAGTGATGATGATGTGATTTTTACTCCAATAACTCCTGTTAACTCTACATTAACTGTTAATTTAAATGGGTTAGAAAATCTTGGAACTGATTATAAGTATGAAGGTTGGGTTATCGTAGACGGAACACCTGTTTCTACGGGGCTATTTTCAGTAGATGATTCTGGTGTACCTTCTCAAACAATTTTTAGTGTTAATACAGTTCAATTGGTTGCTGCAACTAAATTTGTGTTGAGTATAGAACCTACGATAGATACAGATCCTGCTCCGTCTGACACAAAAATTTTAGCAGGTGATTTCTCAGGAAATAATGCGAGCGTAAACTCTAATATAATAGCAGATTTTTCTTCTGCTGCAGGAACATATATATTAGCAACTCCAACAGATGGAACGAATAATAATGAATTTAGTGGTGTTTGGTTTTTAGATAACTCTTCTGGTTCAGCTGTTACTGGATTAACTTTGCCAACGTTAGCTCCAGGGTGGAAATATGAAGGCTGGGCTGTAATTAATGGAACACCAGTTTCTACGGGAACTTTTACAGATGCTACTATGGCAGATGATAATGCTGCAACTTCTCCATTCAAAGGAAGCATGGGTAATGGACCTGGATATCCAGGGGAAGATTATATTCAGAATGCACCTACAGGTTTGACTTTTCCAACAGATTTAAAAGGAATGACGATAGTAGTTTCTGTTGAGCCATTCCCAGACAACAGTACAAGTCCTTTTACATTAAAACCTTTAGCACATATGGTACCTTCGTCAGCTATGGATCATACTGCAATTACTATGGGTAATGGGCCAGTAATACAATTAACTGGTACAGTATCGAGATAAAATTATTAACCCGAATTTGCCCTAAGAAAAAGTGTTTTCATTTACGATGAGTGCACTTTTTTGTTTGATATATAGTAATCCCAAACAATACTTTTTGTTTGAAAATAATTGGGTTTTTGAACTGTTTTATTTCGCTTTTTAAGCATCTTTCGAAGATTTCTGTAAAAGCTAAAATGTGCTTTTATAATAGCTAAAGTATGTAGAGGTTTAAATTCTAAAGTGTATTTTACTCCCGCTAATCCATCAAAGCATAGACGAGTTAAGATTAAACCTAACCCTTTGTTTTTAGGGCTGTTTTTAACTAAATTGAATAAAGAATTCCTAAAATTTAAAAAGGTTTTCTTTGGATTTTGTGTAGTTAGAGTAGCACCACCTACATGATACACTGTAGATGTCCCTACATATTTAATTTGATGTCCAGCGTTTTGAATTTGCCAACATAAGTCTATCTCTTCTTGATGTGCAAAATAAGCGGTGTCAAAACCACCTAGGTTGTGAAATACGTCACTTTTTATAAAAAAGCAGGCTCCAGAAGCCCAGAAAATATCAATAGTGTTATTATACTGATTAGTATCGGTTTCTATAGTATCAAAAATTCGTCCTCTACAATATGGATACCCGTATTTGTCAATGAATCCACCACCAGCTCCTGCATACTCAAATTTAGATTTGTCTTTGTAGTCTAATATTTTTGGTTGAATTGCAGCAATATTAGGATCACTTTCAAATTGCTTTGTGATTGGTTGTAACCAATTTTCGGTAACTTCAATGTCAGAATTTAAAAGGCAAAAAACATCTGCTGTAATTTGAGATAATGCATCATTATATCCTTTTGCATAACCACCGTTTTCTTTATTCTGTATAATAATGATTTCAGGATAATTATCTTTTACAAAAGAAATTGAATTATCAGTAGAGGCATTATCAGCCACATAAATAGTAGTCTCTTTTGAATAAGAAACAACGGAGGGTAAAAACTGTTCTAATAATTTTTGACCATTCCAATTTAAAATGACAATAGCGATTTTCATAATACGAATATACTAATTTGATATAGGAAGAATCACTTAGTGTAAATTTATTTTATGATGAATGTGAGTCGTCTTTTTTAGGAACAGGATCATAACCGGAGCCACCCCATGGGTGACATTTTCCAATTCGTTTTATAGCCAACCAACTTCCTTTAAATAGTCCGTGTACTTGTAAAGCTTCTAAGGAGTAGCTTGAGCAAGTAGGAGAGAAGCGACATGTTGCTGGGGTATACGGAGAAATAGCAGCTTGATAAAACCGAATGAATAAGATAAATGGGTATGTAGCTATTTTTTTTAGCATAAAAAGAAAAGTCAGCTGTTAAGCTGACTTTTTAACTATTAATTTAATGAAAAGGTTGTGCCTTCTCTTCCGTCTTTTAGTTGGACTCCTAAAACAATTAATTCGTTTCTAATTTGATCAGATAAGGCGTACTCTTTGTTTGCTTTTGCTTCAGCTCTTAGTTTAATTAATAACTCAATAGTTCCTGATAAAGTGTCTGAATTATTATCAGTTGTAGCTTCGTTCATTAAACCTAAAATATCAAATACAAATGCGTTTAGAGAAGTTTTTAATAACTCTAAATCATCTTTTGTAATTGTTGCTTTATTATCTTTTATTTGATTGATGAATTTTACTACATCAAATAAATTGGCGATTAAAATAGGTGTATTGAAGTCATCGTTCATAGCATCATAACACTTTTTTGTCCAAGCTTCTATATTAAAAGTAGAAGTATCTCCAGTTTTAGTGTTGCTTAATAAATCAATTGCGTCCATTAATCTTTTATGCCCTTTTTCAGAAGCTAATAAAGCATCATTAGATAAATCTAAAATACTTGAATAATGCGCTTGCATATTGAAGAAACGAGTAACACTTGGTGAAAACGCTTTTGATAACATGTTGTTGTCACCTGAATAAATCTCTTGTGGTAAAAGGTGGTTTCCAGTAGACTTCGACATCTTTTTACCATTCAAGTTTAACATATTGGTATGCATCCAGTAATTTACAGGAGCTTTATGATTACATGCTTCAGCTTGTGCGATTTCACATTCATGATGAGGGAATTTTAAATCCATTCCACCTCCGTGAATATCAAATTGATCTCCAAGATATTTAGTACTCATGACAGTACATTCTAGGTGCCACCCAGGGAACCCTTCTGACCATGGAGAATTCCATCGTTGTATGTGTTCTGGTTCAGCACGTTTCCATAGCGCGAAATCTTGTGGGTTCTTTTTATCCGACTGACCGTCCAATGCTCTTGTGTTTTCTATAGCATCTTCAATAACCCGTTTTGAAAGAATTCCATAATTATTTGTTTCGTTATATTTTAATACGTCAAAATAAACTGATCCGTTTGCAATATATGCCAATCCGTTGTCTATTATTTTTTGAACAGCTTCAATTTGTTCAACAATATGACCTGTTGCTGTAGGTTCAATACTTGGTGCTAAAAAATTATATCTTCTTAAAATTTCATGAAAATCTACAGTGTATTTCTGTACGATTTCCATTGGCTCTAATTTTTCTAATCTTGCTTTTGTTGAGATTTTATCTTCTGAGTCATCATCAGTTAAATGTCCAGCATCAGTAATATTTCTTACATAACGTACTTTGTATCCTAAATGTAATAGGTAGCGGTAAATCATATCAAAACTCATAAAAGTTCTCACATTACCTAAGTGAACGTTACTATAAACAGTAGGCCCACACACATACATACCAACAAATCCATCAACAATGGGTTTAAACAATTCTTTCTTACCAGTTAAGGTGTTTTGGATTCTTATTTGTTGATTATGATATGTATTCATTATGGTTTGTTTTGTAAAGATTAAAAATCAGATAATTAAGGTCATTAGTGGCTTAGAATTGTGTGTCTAATTTGATGTAATCTAAAAATTCTCTTCTTACGTTATCTTCTTTAAAAGCACCTCCAAATTCTGAAGTAACGGTACTACTTTCAATATCTCTAATTCCTCTAGAATTTACGCATAAATGTTTTGCATCTATAACACAGGCAACATCATCCGTTTCTAATGCTTTTTGTAATTCACGAACAACTTGTATAGTTAAACGTTCCTGTACTTGAGGTCGTTTAGCAAAATAATCAACAATTCTATTCATTTTAGAAAGACCAATTACCTTTCCTTTAGAAATATAAGCAACATGAGCTCTACCAACAATTGGTAATAAGTGATGTTCACAAGTAGAGTATAAAGTAATATTTTTCTCCACTAACATTTCACCATACTTATATTTGTTGTCAAATGTAGAGGCCTCTGGTTTGTTATCAGGATGTAGTCCTCCAAAAATTTCAGTAACAAACATTTTTGCTACTCTGTTAGGAGTTCCTTTTAAGCTATCGTCAGTTAAGTCTAAGCCCAAGGTTTGCATAATACTTGTAACATCTTTTTTAATAGCTTTTATTTTTGAGTCGTTATCTAGCTCAAATGCGTCTTTTCGTAAAGGTGTGTCAAATGAAGTTCCTATATGGTTATCTCCAATTTCGTCTATTTCTTTCACAATAAATATAATTCGTTGTTGTTTGTATATAATTTAAAACTCAAGTTTTGAGTCTGAATTAAGTCGACAAAGATACTAAAACTTACAATTTATGTAGTTGTGCTATTATAAAATAATATTTCTTTAATGATTATTTTTAGCGATTTATGCTTTAACCAGATTATCACAATCATTTGGGGTTTTTTAATAGTTATAAAATGAGATTATATATTGACTTTTTTATTCTGTTTTTGCAGAAATAAATAAAGTAATATGACTTCTAGTCAACTAGATCTTCATCAAAAAAGCGTATAACTGCTGTTTTTTTAACTATTTCTAAAAATGCACCTTCTTTAAGTATGCTTTTTGTCGGTAAAAAACTACTTGTCAACGTTATAAATGATAGTTATGAGGTTGATGTGAGAAACATATGAGAATAAGTTTATGTGGTAAGATTGGTTAAAAACTAATTTCAGACGCTATAAAGCACAACTGTTTGTAAATATTACAATAACAGTTGTTTAATGAACTTCAAATTATGTTTTTATCATGAAAAAGAAATTTACACTATTACTAATTTATTTTTTAAGTGCATTTGGGGCTAATGCTCAAAGTATAGCTGTTAATCCAGGAGCTGCTCCTGAATCTACTATGACATTAGAACAATTAGTAGAGAATGTTTTTTTAGGGAGTTCTTGTGCCTCTGTATCTAATATAACAAGTATTTCTTATTCAAATGTAGAATATTTTGATGCTGCATTTAATTCTGTAACAGGTGAAAAAAGTTATGCGTATTTTACTCACCCAGGAGGGAATTTCCCCCTAAATAGAGGGTTGATTTTGTCCAGTGGTGCAGCTACAGCTTCAACTGGAGCTAATACTATTTTTGGGTTTACAGGAAGTGAGGGAGCTGGACCTGCATGGGCAGGTGATGCAGATATGAAAACAATTTTAGATAATCGATTTGGGGATAATCAAGTGACTGAAAATGCCACTGTAGTTGAATTTGATTTTGTGCCTTTAGATACTAATTTTAGTTTTAATTATTTATTTGCTTCTGATGAATATAAAGAAGCAGATTTTGAATGTGGTACAGTACAAGATGGTTTTGCATTTATTTTAACTGGTGCGGGAGTAGTAAATGATCCAGGTATAACAGGGAAAAATATTGCTTTATTAGCGGATGGTGTAACCCCAGTTAGTGTTGGTACTATTCATAATAATACAGCAATGTGTGCTCCAGCACAGAATCCAGGTTTATATGTAAATTATTATACCGCAGGTGGTGGAGGTGTTGCTGCAACTGCTCCAATACAATATAATGGTAGAACTGTAATGTTTACTGCTGCACACGCTGTAACTCCAGGAAGTACATACCATATGAAAATGGTAATCGCTGATAGAGGAGATAATGCTTATGATTCAGCTGTATTTTTACAAGCTAGTACTGTCGTAACAATTAATGTAGATCTAGGACCAGATAGAAACGTCTGTGTTGATGATTTTCCTCAAACTTTAACGGCCGCGGGTACCTTTAGTGGCTCTGAATCTTATGCATGGAGTTTCAATGGAACTGTTATTGCAGGAGCGACTAGTGCTACATATAATGCCACTGCTCCTGGTACCTATTCAGTAGATGTTACTGATGGTTCCCAATGTACCTCAGATTCCGTTTTTATAACTACCACTCCGCTACCTACAGTAACCATAACCAAGAATGGTCCTTTATGTGAAGGAAGTGATGCAATATTTACATTAACAGGTACACCAAACGCCCAAGTTACCTATAATATAGGAGGAGGGGCTAGTCAAATTGTTACCTTAAATGCATCTGGAACAGCGACAGTTACGGAGGCGGGAGCTACGACCAATGTTGTTTTAAATGCTACCTATATAGAAACTTTTGCGACAACTATTAATGGTAATGGATTAAGTGCAGTAGGTGGGGCGAATCCAGCTAATGCGGCTGGGGCAATTTTAACTGTAGGTACAGTTCCAAATAATACGAATTCGTCTTTAATTAATGCTACAAATACTAATTTAACATTAACACTGGCACATACTGTTCCTGCTGGAACTACCATAACAATTAGTATCTCTAAGGATAATAATAATGGTGATATAACTATTTCAGATGGAACAAATTCACAAAATTTTAATACTGGAGCTAATGATTCATTACAGCATATTACATTTACTACCGCTGTAGCTACGAATACTCTTACATTTGTTAGGAATGGAGGCGGAGTTTGGTTGGATGGAGTTTCTTATAGTTACCCACTTCCAGCATGTAATCAGAATTTATCACTTACTGAAACAGTTGTGGTTAACTCTCAACCAGTGGCTGGAACTGATGGAAACACAACAGTTTGTGATAGCAGTACCACTGTAATTGATTTATTCAGTTTAATAACTGGAGAACAAACAGGAGGAACTTGGACACAAACAACAGGGTCTGGTGGTACTTTTAATGCAGGAGCAGGAACATATACTCCAGCAACTGGTGCCACAACAAGTACTTTTACCTATACCTTAACAGGAACAGCACCATGTATAGATGCTTCAAGTATAGCTACGATAAATATCAATCCACAACCAGTAGCTGGAACTGATGGTAATACAACAGTTTGTGATAGTAGTACTACAGCAATTGACTTATTCAGTTTAATAACTGGAGAGCAAACTGGAGGAACATGGACGCAAACTACTGGATCCGGTGGAACGTTTAATTCCGGAGCAGGAACCTATACTCCAGCAACCGGTGCCACAACAAGTACTTTTACCTATACTTTAACAGGAACAGCACCCTGTATTGATGATTCAAGCATAGCTACGATAAATATCAATCCGCAACCAGTGGCTGGAACTGATGGAAACACAACAGTTTGTGAAAGTAGTACCACTGCTATTGACTTATTCAGTTTAATAACTGGAGAACAAACAGGAGGAACATGGATACAAACATCTGGATCAGGTGGAACTTTTAATGCAGGAACAGGAACCTATACTCCAGCAACCGGTGCCACAACAAGTACTTTTACGTATACTTTAACAGGAACAGAACCATGTATTGATGCTACTAGTGTTGCTACCATAAATATTAATCCACAACCAGATGCTGGAACGGACGGAGCTATTACTGTTTGTGTAGGAAGTACTGCAGTAATTGACTTATTCAGTTTAATAACGGGAGAGCAAACAGGAGGAACTTGGACCCAAACAACAGGAACTGGTGGTGCATTTAATGCTGGAGCAGGAACTTATACTCCAGCGGCAAGTTCTACAACAAGTACTTTTACCTATACTTTAACTGGAACTGCACCATGTATTGATGCTACAAGTTTGGCAACCATAACAATTGGAGCTCAACCAGATGCTGGAACTGATGGCAATACAACAGTTTGCGATAGTAGTACTACTGCAATTGACTTATTCAGTTTGATAACTGGGGAAGACACAGGAGGAACTTGGACACAAACAACAGGAGTTGGAGGTAGCTTTAATTCTGGAGCAGGAACTTATACCCCTGCAGCGGGAGCTACCACAAGTACCTTTACGTATACTGTATCTGGAACAGCACCATGTATAGATGATTCAAGTATTGCTACGATAAATATTAATCCACAATCAGTAGCTGGAACGGATGGCAATACAACAGTTTGTGATAGTAGTACTACAGCTATTGATTTATTCAGTTTAATAACTGGAGAACAAACAGGAGGAATATGGACACAAACAACAGGATCGGGGGGTACTTTTAATTCAGGAGCAGGAACATATACTCCAGCAACAGGAGCCACAACAAGTACTTTCACGTATACTTTAACAGGAACAGTACCATGTATAGATGCTTCAAGCATAGCTACGATAAATATCAATCCACAACCTGTAGCTGGAACTGATGGAAATACTACAGTTTGTGATAGTAGTACCTCAGCAATTGACTTATTCAGTTTAATAACTGGTGAACAAACAGGAGGAACTTGGATGCAAACTACTGGATCTGGTGGAACGTTTAATGCCGGAGCAGGAACATATACCCCGGCAACAGGAGCTACAACAAGTAGCTTTACCTATACTTTAACAGGAACAGCACCTTGTATAGATGATTCAAGTATTGCTACAATAAATATCAATCCACAGCCTGTAGCTGGAACTGATGGAAACACTACAGTTTGTGATAGTAGTACCACTGTAATTGACTTATTCAGTTTAATAACAGGAGAGCAAACAGGTGGAACATGGATACAAACAACAGGAGCTGGTGGAACCTTTAATGCAGGAGCAGGAACTTATACTCCAGCAGTAGGAGCCACAACTAGCACTTTTACGTATATGTTAACAGGAATAGCACCTTGTATTGATAATAGTAGTGTGGCGACAGTAACTATAAATGAAACACCTGCTCTAACATTTGTATCAACAACTTGTTCAATAGATTTATTAACATACGATGTTGCATTTACAGTAACACCTGTAGGAACAACAATTACAACAACTTCAGGAACCGTTGTAGGAAATACTATAACGGGTATTACAGCTGATACAAATATCACTATTACAGCTACAAATACTGTAAATAATACATGTATAGGAACCTTAGATATTACTGCTCCTGATTGTAACTGTTTATTTATTGCCCCTCCTATAACACCAAACAATCCTAGTATTTGTTTTGGTACTGCTACTCCAGATTTAAGTGTAGTTTTACCGGTAGCACCAGCATTGGGAGATGCAGTGAATTGGTATACTACGCCCACAGGAGGAACGGTAATAGCGACAGGACTAACATATAATTCTGGTGATACTGCTGTAGGGACTTATACATATTACGCAGAAGCTTTAGAAACACCAACAGGATGTTTGAGTAATAGGACTCCAGTTGTATTGACTATAATAGGTATCCCAGTTCCAGATGCACCAGCTGATGTAACCATATGTGATAGTTATACACTACCGGCTTTGACAACAGGAAGCTATTTTACTGGAACAAATGGTTCGGGAACAGCATATACTGCAGGAACCACATTAAATTTTTCAGATTTTGTGAGTTATCCAACAACATTATATGTTTATGCAGAAACAGGAGGTAGTCCAAATTGTTTTGCAGAAAATACGTTTAATTTAACCATAAATGAAAGCCCAGTAATAACATTTACATCAACAACTTGCTCAGCAGATTTATTGACTTATGATGTTGCGTTTACTGTATCACCAGTAGGAGCTACAATATCAACAACTTCAGGAAACGTAGTTGGAAACACAATTACAGGAATAACGACAGGAGCCAACATTACAATTACAGCTACAAATAGTTCATGTATTGGAACTTTAGATATTATAGCTCCTGATTGTAGTTGTTCATTTATCGATGCACCAATTACCCCAAACAATCCAAGTATTTGTTTCGGAACAGTTACCCCAGATTTAAGTGTAACTTTACCAGTGGCACCAGCATTAGGAGATGCTGTTAATTGGTATAATGCTCCAACAGGAGGGGTTTCTTTAGCAACAGGACTAACATATAATTCTGGAGATACAGCTGTAGGAACATATACTTATTATGCTGAGGCATTAGAAACCGTAACTGGGTGTGTTAGTTTAAGAACACCGGTTGTTCTATCAATAGTGAACCCTGTAAATGCTGGAACTGGTGGAAGCACCACAGTTTGTGATAATAGTACAACTGCAATTGACTTATTTAGTTTAATAACTGGAGAGCAAACAGGAGGAACATGGACACAAACAACAGGATCAGGTGGAACTTTTAATGCTGGAGCAGGAATATATACTCCAGCAACAGGAGCTACAACAAGTACTTTTACATATACTTTAACAGGAACAGTACCATGTATAGATGATTCAAGCATAGCTATAATAAATATCAATCCACCACCAATGGCTGGAACTGATGGAAACACAACAGTTTGTGATAGTAGTATAACTGCAATTGACTTATTCAGTTTAATAACTGGAGAGCAAACAGGAGGAACTTGGACACAAACATCAGGAACTGGTGGTACGTTTAATGCAGGAGCAGGAACTTATACTCCAACAATAGGAGCTACAACAAGTACTTTTATGTATACGTTAACAGGAACAGCACCTTGTATAGATGATTCCAGTATTGCTACGATAAATATCAATCCACAGCCTGTAGCTGGAACTGATGGAAACACTACAGTTTGTGATAGTAGTACCACAGTTATTGACTTATTCAGTTTAATATCTGGAGAGCAAACAGGAGGAACATGGACACAAACATCTGGATCTGGTGGAACTTTTAATTCTGGAGCAGGAACCTATACTCCAGCAACTGGTGCCACAACAAGTACTTTTACCTATACTTTAACAGGAACAGCACCATGTATAAATGCTACAAGTGTTGCTACAATAAATATCAATCCACAACCAGTGGCTGGAACTGATGGAAACACAACAGTTTGTGATAGTAGTACCACAGTAATTGACTTATACAGTTTAATAACTGGAGAGCAAACAGGAGGAACTTGGACACAGACAACAGGGTCAGGTGGTACTTTTAATTCAGGAGCAGGAACATATACTCCAGTAGTAGGAGCCACAACAAGTACTTTTACATATACCTTAGCAGGAGCAGCACCTTGTATAGATGATTCAAGTATGGCTATAGTAACAATCAACCCTGTGCCAACAGTAAATCCTTTTTCGATAGCAGCATTGTGTGATGTTGATTTAGATGGAATTAATGTTGAGTTTGATTTAACAGGCGGTAATGCAGCTTTATTAAGTGGACAAACAGGAATAAATGTTAGTTATTACTTAACATCAGCTGAAGCTATTGCTACAAGTAATCCAATTGCAAACGAAACAAATTATTCAAACATCGCAAACCCACAAGTTATTCATGTAAGGTTAGAGAATGAAGTAACAGGTTGTTTTACAATTACTACATTAACTTTAAATGTAAATGTAGTAACCTTTACACCACCATTAGATTTATATACTTGTGATGATGATAATGATACCTTTGGTTATTTTGATTTAGCTTCGGCAACTGCTCAAATGACAGGCGGAGCTACTAACTTAGTAGTTACATACCATGAAACAACTACAGAAGCAGCTCAAGGAGTCGGTGTAATACCAACAAATGTATTGTATCAAAATGTTGATACAGATGGAAATGGCTCAGGAGATGTTCAAGTATTGTACTTAAACATTACTGATACAACTACAGGATGTAGCTAT
>Ga0209396_1000985_pt1 | contig 32653 bp, 28 predicted proteins | sample GOMGulsemesocosm_6_FD_184638 | JGI IMG/M metagenome (GOLD analysis project Ga0209396, IMG submission 184638) | Methane-oxidizing microbial communities from mesocosms in the Gulf of Mexico - GOM8C Gulf of Mexico (SPAdes) (version 2) | ecosystem: Environmental > Aquatic > Marine > Cold seeps...
TAGGTTTGGCATTGGTGTCGTTTGCGCTATATCAATATATTCGGCGTACCCAAGATTACCAAAGTATCTGGCGAGTACTGCTTAATAAGCTTAAAGAAGGCTTTACGCTGGCTGAGTTTAAAATATACAGGTTAGGTATCGCTATCCTAATTTTTGGCTTAGTTATTCGCTTAGTTAACCAAATATTCTTTCCTGCACACTGGTAGATACTCCTTTGGTGTATCATAATTCAAGCTTGAAAGATTACTAGGGCGGAACCTAATAATTTATATGGCTTTATGGTTCTAATTTACGCTAGAATTATTTTAGTAGTTAATGATGATTTAGGGATGATATAGCAATGTTTAAGCGCGTGCACATCACCGGTTGTGTTTTATTCTTTATGTTTTTTAGCGCTGCCAGCACTCAGGCCAGAAATAAAAACGCGTCTGGCGATAAATTAACTGTGTACACAGAAGTCGACCTTATATCACAAAATAATCATCCAATGTTCGTTAATGGATTAAAAATTGTTAAACACTCGGGACTTTCTCACCAAGTGATTTCCATGCCCTGGAATAGAGCCTTTAGTTCGGCTAAATCACATTCTAATTCGATAGTTTTTCCTATTTATAAAACACATAAACGCGCTGATCAATTTCACTGGTTATGCCCCATCGCTCCGTCAAGAAATATGTATTTATTTCGGTTGGCTGCAAGAAAAGACCTTCACCTTTTATCATTATCTGATGTGAGCAATAAATTAGTAGGCGTTGTTAAGGATAGTATTTTACATACTTACTTAAATGAACAGTCAAATCCTGTTCATTTTAGTTTAGATGCAACGGTATATGACTCAACAAATGTGAATAAATTGCTCAAAGGGCGACTAGATTACGTTGCGCAATCAGAAGAACAAGTGGTGGAATATTTTCATCAAAATAATTTAGACCTTTCTCTAATTGTTAAAGAGTTGATGATTTATGACCACACTGTGTTTCCTATGTGCGCTGCGATAAATTTAAATACCTCACCAGAAATTATTTCAACACTTAATAATGCTTTTCAAACCTTATTTTCTGAGGAACAATTTAACCCTATCCCTATCAAAAATGGCATAAAAAACTGTCATTAATTTTCTGTGTAATCCCAATCCATTATATTTTGATATTCAAACTGGTGAGAGTCATTAACGGTGTTAATAAATCGTGTTGTTGGTGCTGCCAAACATTGAAGGGGTAATGTTTGTGGCTCTGACCATCCATCCATTTCATTGACATATCCTCTAGAAAAACCCCATTGCCCACATGAAAATACACTATCGCGTTGATTGTTTTTTTCACACACGACACAGGTTTCAAATTCTACAATAATATCTTTCCCTGCTATACCAAACCAATCTGACAAATATGGCGTATCGTATAATCCCACCGTTGACGCTCGACTATGACGTCCAACCCACGGCTTGTCATCGCTATCAATAGGCGTCAAATGGCTGCCTCTACCGTGTTCTAGTTGTCCGTCATCATAAAATGGTGTTGGCTGCTGCCGAGGTACGTCGATGGCAGATTTTGTCTGAGTCGCTAGTAATTTACTGTTAGTAAACCTCACTTGTAAAAGACGGTATTGGTTACATTGACCAATGTTATTTTTACGAATATCTGAACGTTTATTGCTAAAAAAGTGTATCTCAATACCAACACCAATAGCATTATCACGAGCAATGTAAGCGGCATTACCTCCACCATCATGATACCAAGGGGTCGATAGGACTAAATTCCCCATCGACTTACCATGGTGGGTTACAGGACAAACCTTACCCACATATAATTCATTAGCGGATAGAGAAATGGGCAAGATTAAGCAGAAAAATGAAAAAAAACAGAATATATATTGAGCGCTCAGATAGTGATAAAGCTGTACGCTACTAAATAATCTAAACCTGATATATCGAATCATTTCCTGTCCCCTAAAAGAATCACAGTCATCATAAGTATAAAAGGTAGTTATCCCCTTAGCGTGAAGCTTTTATGACATTTCTTGCTCAAGATATTCTAAGGCCGCCACTCGTGTATCAAAGATGTGCTCTGGTGCTATTTTATCCAGAAGTTTAAGTTTGTTAAAATCTTGCTTAACACGCTCACACACGCCTGCTAATAACACTTTTTGTTGGGATTGTTGAAATTCAACAATAATTTCTTCAATCGCAATCGTACTAGTTATGCCGACAAATCGTGCGCTGCTAAGATCGATGATTAATGCCTGATGATGCTGCGAATCTGACACACACTGTTTGAGGCCGCGCGCGACGCCAAAACCAATAGGACCAGAAAGGTCGAGTAGAATCACATGATCTGAAAGCTTATTAATAATTGGCTGCTCAATGTGTGAAAGTGATTCGTCATTTGCTTTAATCAGTTTTAAATTATCCAATTGTATTTCCGACAAGCGCCTGATAGTGACTAAATTGGCAATAAACACGCCAATTAATACCGCTGTAACCAAATCAAAAACCACCGCCATGATCATAGTTGAGAGCATTAACATCGCGCTAAATAACGGCACCTGATGTAATCGTTTTAAAAAGCGCCAGTCAATGATATTAAGGCCAACATTCATAAGAATAGCGGCCAGCACAGCCGACGGAATAAATGCCGTATATTCGCCTCCCCAGTTGACCACTAACAAAATAAATAGGGCGTGTAACATGCCAGATAATGGCGTTGTACCACCAGCACGCAAGTTACTGACCGTACGCATCGTTGCACCGCCGCCTGGTAATGCACCAAATAGGCCCGCGACCATATTACCAATGCCCTGCCCGACAAGTTCTTGGTCTGAGTCATGAAAGTCTTTAGTAATACTATCTACAGTTAATGAGGTCATTAATGAATCGAGCGTACTTAAGGTAGCTATCAACAGAGCTGATTTAATCATTTCACCGGCGAGTTCACTATTCCAAATTGGCCATGATAAATCAGGTAATTGACTTGATATTGCGCCCACGACAGGTACCGAAAAATCTCCAAACACAAAAATTAGTGTGGCTACCAACAGCGCGACAATACTGCCAGGTACAATTTGATTCCATGACGCAGGCCAAAAGTACACCAGAACTAAACAACCTAACCCGAGTGCAATGTTTGTTGTATTAAATGTTTGCACACTATCAAATAATTGCCCCAGCGGCACACCAAAAAGTGGCTCAACTTGAGAAAGTAAAATAAGTACGCCAATGCCCGAAGTAAATCCAGAAATAACGGGATAGGATACTAACGTAAAATACTTTCCTAGCTTTAAAAGACCAAAGCACATTTGAAAAAGCCCAGCTAACGAAACAACCGTAAAAGCCGCCGCTAAACCGTGCTCTGGTGAGACAGCCACAAAGCTAGTTAAGATGGCGGCCATGGCTACAGTGAGCCCCGTATTTGGCCCTGTGACTTGCACATTGGTACCGCCAAACAGAGATGCAAAAAAACCCGTTAAAATTGCACAATAAATTCCGGCGCTAGCACCAGCACCAGAGGTAATCCCAAAAGCTAGTGCAAACGGTAATGCCACAACAGTAGAAGTAAGAGCACCAAAGATGTCGCCTTTAAGCGTTTGGCGGTTAAAGTGAGATAAACGAAGCATGACAACCTTTAATTTTAATCGGGAATCCATGGGAAGTAGCCCCATTTATGGTTATGATAATAAACTATTAAGTTTTTTGCTGAGCTAATTAATAAAACTAGCGTGCACCTCGCATAATTTTATTGAATATGTCGGCTTTGAGTTAAATTTTATACAGGTTGGTTTGTGAACAGAAAAAAATCATTATATGGCACACTCTTGTACGTTGTGTTGTCAACTGCCTTAACAACGGCTAATGCCAAAGTACATGTCTATAAGTACACGCGGGCAGATGGTTCTGTGGTGTTTAGTGATTTAAAACCTAAAACGAGTCATTTTCAAACACTCAAGTTTGATTGTTATGCGTGTAATGTTCACTCGTTAGTGGACTGGAAAAAAACGCCCCTCTATAAAAAGTATACATTGCAAATAGCAAATGCCAGCACCAAGTATGGTCTAGACAAGGCGTTAATTCGCGCGGTTATACATGCTGAGTCCTCGTTTAACCCACACGCCATATCCAAAGTGGGTGCTCAAGGTTTAATGCAGCTTATGCCAGCAACAGCTAAAGAATTGGGTGTGAAGAAACCGATGAGTGTTATAGAGAATATTGATGGCGGCACGCGATATTTGAAAAAACTATTGGACCAATTCGGCGGTAATATTAGTCACGCTACTGCTGCTTATAATGCGGGACCCAGCACGGTTAAAAAATATAACGGCATTCCCCCATACAAGGAAACAAAAGCCTACGTAAGGCGAATTGGAATTTTGTACAAGAGATATCAAAATCAGTAATAACGAGTAAAGTATCAGATCAATTTACTGCCGAAATTAATGAAGCTATTATCCGATTTACAATGATAAAAAAAGGAGCTAAAAAGCTCCTTTTTTATGTACGATTGGTATTAACTAAAATGTGCCCCAGATTGATAACTTATATTCTGGTTCACGGCGGCGATTGGATACTTCCATGCCGTCATAACTACCATTTCGGTTATCAACATAAAACTCACGTGTTCGCGTAAATTTACCCACGTTCATATTTGAGACTTCTAGTTTAACTTTATAATCATCAAAATACGTTGTTTCAATGAACGCTTGTACCCTGCGATTGCCTTCAAAGCTAACAATAGCATCGACTAAGTAATCAATCCTTTCAAACTTGTCGTAATAATTTACTCCCCAAGCGATTTTACTCGCCGTTAAATCTTGGCGAAACTTAACGACAAAATCTCTCGGGTTATAGTCACTGATATCTCTTGAACGGTGAATAATAACATCGTCAAATTCAGATGATATGTAGTTGTATGATATCTCTAATAAACCATTATCTAGAAAACCATCTGTTGGAATATTAATTTGGGTATCAATGCCCCATATTTTTGCTTTGCCCGCATTGCCAAGTCCTTGACCACCTGCTGGCAACTCTATTTCTTCCAAGACATCATCGATCCATTGATGAGACGCCTTAGTTTTCAGACTACCTTTTTCACTAAAGCTCCAATTAAAAGTGGCTGACAATTCATTGGTTTTTTCCGGCTGAAGATCCGAGTTACCAGAAACGTTACGATCATCTTCCGTTGAATTACTGGCGGCAAAATCATTAAAATTTAACTGCCCCACCACATGTTTTGCTTCCACCACAAAATTAATATCTTTATTCAATTTATAGTTTGCAGACAAACGAGGTTTTAAAAAGTTAAAGTTTTGCTTTTTCGCGTTATTACCGCTTACTTCAATTTGTGAGAACTCGGCCGTCAACCCACCATCAATGGACAATTTATCAGAGTAGCTATACACAAAACTCGCAAACAATTCAGCTCTAATCTCTTCAACTTTCACATTTGCATTATTAAGTGGTTGTGAAACACCGTTGGATAAATAGTCTTGTGACTTATCAAGGTAGTTCTTAGCCGCTTCTACTCCAAACTCTGGCTTGAACTTAGCGTTGCCCACATAGCCATAGGTGTTACGAATGATATATTCGCTATTATAGCTATCTTGATTATATTTGCTGGTGTCTGAAATGACATCATTAACGCTCGAGTTGGAATTGTTACCGTAGTTTCGCTGCTCAACTTGACCTAAACCAAGACTATGCCATTTCCAATCGCCAAAAGTATCGACCCAGTCCACCCCAAATTCAGCGGTCTCAAAGCGGCTAATTTCATGTAATGCCCATTGAGAGTCAGGCGTGCTACTGTCGGCTAACTTATTGTCGTAGACATTTCGATTTTGCTTATTATCTGATTTATCGGCGCCAATTCGGCCATTAATGGTTAATTTTGCATCGCCAAATTTACGTGACATCTGGCCATTAGCAAATGAAAAACGTCCTAGTCTTTTCTTTATCTCACTCGAAGAGCTTTCTAATGTATTATTTTTATCAAATTTATTAATGACGGCCGAGCGATAGCCCGGCCCATAACCGACATCGATATCAAAAGCTGCATCCCATAGACCAATATTAGTGCTAATAGCCGCTTCAATATTTGGCTCTAAATTACCGTGAGGAGCGCGGCGAGCTTTTAGTGCATAAGTGCCAGATGTAACGTTTTTACGTTTGATAACATTGGCTACAATCGATTGGCCAGCGGCATCACCAGCACTGACACCACCGCGTAAAATCTCAATTCTCTCCACCTGATCCGCAGGAATGCGACTAAGCGCTCCCGATAAACCACCCGACTTTGATGTTGGTCTCGCGCCATCAATTAATACATTACCGGCATTACCACCAAAGCCACGTCCGTTATCACCACGGTCAAAACTGAAACCGGGTAAGCGTTGAATCATTTCAAAGGCATTTTGGGGCTGATATTGTGAGAAAAACGACGCAGGATAATTTGAATGGCTTAACGTTGTTGGAAGATCAGACGACTCATCAAATGCAAAGGCTATGGGCGAGATAGAAGCTGGAATAACAAGAAAACAACTCGAAAGTAATAATTTTTTAGGGCAATACACAGTTTTTTTATTCATTATATTTAGATATACGGCTGCAATAAATTGTGGCGCTATTGTAGCGTATATCATCAAACTTATGGCGACGAAACTGTGTCTAAATATTTCAATTTCCGTTTTTCATATTCCCACTTATTACGCCCACAGATAGACAATTCTTGACTGTATATCGATAACCAAATTCAGCATTTTTATCAGGTGCCACTTCTAACATTTCAAAATCATTAAGTTCAATAATACGTGTTCCTTCTTTAATCTTACAACGTGATAAGGAATCTGCTTCAAGCCCAAAAATAAAAAGGTTAAGGCTATACCAAACAAATTTATGATAGCGTTTTCGATTGGATATCAGTGACTCCTTGCTATCTTTTATGCCGAAAAAGTCAAAAATCGCTTTATTATCTTGTTCTTGTTCGTTAGCTGTTTTCTCATTGAACTTCGTTGATACAGGTTCCCTTCCAACAAGCTGATTAGCGCTAGTTAAATCATTAATTGGCTGCAACAGTTCGCCTTCATTAATACCCTCCATATCTGTCATTAACTGTTCAAGTTCAGCCGAAGAATCACGCTGTGCAGCTAAAATAGGTTCAATTGATTGATTAATTTTATCAGAAAACATATCGAAATCAGCTTCATTGGCCGCGACAAACAGAAATAATACAAAGGTTGACAAGGTCATTCGAGCGATAGTAGTTAGGACGGGATAGCTCGATTGCGTTACAATCCTAACAGCGCCAATACCAAAGGGTTTCAGTATTAAAATCAGCATGATATAGAGGGATGAAAATAAGGTAATAACTAACAATGATAAAAATGTAAAGCCAATTAACCAGGCGGGTAAGTACAGTAAAATAGCTAAATTGTGACTGTACGGTAAATGCTGCGCTGCTACCCCAGTGATATCATTGACCACTGATGCCGCACTTGCGAGGGCAAAATTTGCAATAATAGCGTAGAAAAACAATAAAAATGACTTACCCAGTAGCGAGTGCCAAATATTATTAAATCGTGGCCAAAATTCTAGTGATAATCCGATCATGGTTAACCAACAAATGACCACCCAATTGCGTTCAGGAAAAAATATGATGATTAAAGATAATAAATAAAGCTTTTGCGATGCATTGAGGTTATCTAATATTCTGCCAATGCCTCGATAAATCCATAAGACAAGGTTTTTAATACTAGTTAATACAGAGGCTGAATGTTTTGATAAATTTTTGAGTCGTTCCATAACTGAGTTAACAATCCTTAAATGCGATTACGCTTGTTTACAGTGCTCATCGAACGTTTTACCATTTCGTCGATATATTTCACTAATTAATTTAGAGTCTTTCATTGTGGTGAGTGAATTGTTTAACTGCTTCACTAAAACGCCATTTTTTGCAAGGGGACTATTTTTAGAAACCAATATATACATACCTAATTTCGTAGTATATTTCAGTGGAATAGCGACATAATCTTCGTCTAAATTTTGTTTTCTAGCCGCTGACTTAAACGCTTCACTACTGGCGATCACAGCATCAAAACGACCTCTTTGTAACATTTTCGCCAACATATTATAATTGGACACTTTCGTTTGATAAACTTTTTGTTCTTCCAAAACATCTTTTAATGATTGCCCCCAGTTAGCCCCTCGTAATAATCCAATATTTTTATGTCTTAAAGAGGCAGGATCTGAGGTTACTTCTACTGTAGATTTTAAACGAAACATATTGGCACACACCCAACCGATCGGAATATCGAGATAATCTGAGTAAATAAGACGATCATCTCGTTTGAATAGTCCAATAACGGCGTCAATGCGTCCCGTTTCTAAAGATTTTAATAAGCGTTTGATTGGCATCGCCTGTAACACCAGTGAATAATCAGTATTATGGATAGTTTCTCTAACAATATCGGGTAATACACCAACATAATAACCGTCGTTGACGCGTTTAATTGAATTCATAAAACCAACTTTAATCACCTCCGGTTTAACGCTTTGAGTAGCAAAACAGGAAAAATTAAACGCAATCAAGCTAACAAGGAAGCAAAATTTAATACTGACACGACCGACATTTAACATGATTGTTCCTTGGCAATTTCTAGTAGCTAAAAACCTGAGCAATTATTAACCTTAAAGTCTCAGCAAGTTAAAATAATAGCAATAGCAGTTCACAGAGGCAATATTTATCAATGATTTAAATTGTTATTGGGTAGAACTAACTCAACACAAAAACCGATAATTTCATCCCTATATTCTCGATTACTTAATCGTAATTTGCCATGGTGAGCCATAACTATATCATTACACAGTGCCAGGCCTAATCCGCTTCCTTCATTCTTTGTGGTGTAAAATGGCATTAATGCTTGGGTTAATTGAGAGCTTTTCATCCCATTACCACCATCTTTAACGGCGATAACAATTTGGTGACTGTTAGCTGTTATTTCTAACGAAATATCATCAATTGCGGATTCAGACTCTTTAGCATTTTTAATTAAATTAAGTAATGCTTGCTCAATTTGAGTCTTATCGACATCACTTGTACCATCTTCAATATCGATCACCGTTTTAATGTTCATTAACCGACCCGTATTTTTAACCAATAGAGATAAATTTGTGGGCTTAAGCTTTGGCGCAGGTAAGCGTGCATAGGTTGCATACTGAATAAGAAAATGGTGTAGATTTTCAATACGATCACCAATGGTGTCAAAAATATTAGGCAGCAGATGTAAATGCTCAGGCGCATCAATAATTTTTTTAGCAGAGCTAGTCAAAGATTTTATGGGCGCTAAAGAATTATTGAGCTCATGACTAATTAATCGTATGGTATTTTTCCAGATATCACTTTCTTTTCGAAACATCTCATGCGTTAAGTTCTTATACAAAAATAGGTGATGATCTTTATTGGTTAAATTCACTTTATGGCAGGTCAAGCTATAGCTAATTTTCTCATTGCCTAACGTTTCATTAAATAGTCCGCTTTGCTTATTAATAGTCGCCTGGTGAAGCGCGCTTGGCATATTTTCAATTAAAGGCGGAAGTAATTCACCATCAAGTTTTTTGGGATAATCAAGTAATGTTTTGGCCGCCACATTACTGAGGATAATGCGATCATAATCATCAGTGAGAATAAGCGCCACTGGCACCTCTTGAATGACCCGGTTGAGTAATTGCTCTCGTTGAAATAAAGATAATCGTTCTTGGCGTAAAATACTCGAAAGATTGTTGAAATTGTCTAATAATACAGTTAGTTCACTATAGTTTTCATCATGAATAGTCATGCTAAAATCACTGTCTTTTAGACTCAGAGTGCTAATTTCTAACGCACTTATCACTTCGTTAAGGGGTTTTAAGCTTAGTCTTATCATGCCTAGAGTTGTAAAAACAGCCACTAAAGTGACGCCTATAAACAACCAAGCAGCCGCCTGAAACTCAGCCAACACATAAAATATCACGGCGTAGCAAACAATAATCATGATCATATGTACTGCTAATCTATCATATAAACTACGTTGTACTTTCATTGTGTTACGCTCTCAATGTTGAACTTTTTCATACGCCGATAAAGGGATGAACGACTAAGTCCTAATTGCTTTGCCGCCAAAGATACTACGCCACAGGCTTGTTCCAGTGCGTTGACAATAGATTCGTGGCTAATATCATCAACATTCATAATGACCGCTTTTTCTTTAAGCTTGATATCGATGTCATGAGCTTCAATCATTGAGTCGGCGCAAGTTAACATGGCTCTTTTGATAATATTTTGCAGCTCTCGAACATTACCCGGCCAATGATAAAGACTCAGTTTTTCAGCGGCGCTGTGACTTAACTTAAAAGGGGCGATCAAAAAACAGTTGGCTAATGGCACAACATCATCAGATCTATCACAAAGAGGCGTCAAGTCGAGCTCAATCACGTTGAGTCGATAAAATAAATCCTCCCTAAATTCACCATCAATAATGGCTTGAGGTAAGTTGGAATTAGTGGCACTGATGATACGCACATTGACCGTGATAACATCACCCCCTCCAATCCTCTCCAATTCCCCTGTTTCTAATACGCGCAATAATTTTGCTTGGCCATCTAACGACAAATTACCAATTTCATCTAAAAATAAGGTGCCGTTATTGGCTCGCTCAAATCGTCCGATCCTAGTTTTTGTAGCGCCTGTGTATGCACCAATTTCAGCGCCAAACAATTCTGCCTCCATTAAATCTTTCGATAAAGCACCCACATTAACTTTAATAAAAGGACCAGAAGCTACTGAAGAGTTTTTTTGTACAATTTGCGCTATCTTTTCTTTGCCAGCGCCATTGGGACCCGTTATAAGAATAGGCACATCAGCGTGAGCAACTTTGGTGGTTAACTCCAACAAACGGAGCATTTCATCGCTGTGAAACGTTATATCGCACAAGTCGTAGTTTGTATTAAGCGCATTAATCCGTTGTTCTTTCTTTGATGCGACACGGCGATTACCTTGTTGTAGCTCACCTAATTCAACCAAATTATTGATTGAATTTATCATTTTCTCATCATCCCATGGTTTGGCCAAATAATCTGCAGAGCCACAACGTACCAAATCTACTGCTGTCTCAAGGTTAGTCCATGCTGTAATAACAATAATGGGAATGTCACTGGCGAAATCTCTTATCTGATGAAAAAGCGCTATTCCCTCGTCACCTGAAGTCATGTCACTCGAAAAATTCATGTCTTGGATAACTAAATCAAAGGGTTGTTGTTGTAATTTGGCGAGGCCGTCTTGAGGTGTTAGCACACTCACACAATTCATATTATGAATGGTACAAAGCACTGACAAAGCCATACCGATATCAGGATTATCATCAATCACTAAAATTGATTTTTTATTCAACGTTTATCTCCTGTAGAAATACGAAAGCTCTCACCAATGGTGAGAGCTTACTGATTAGGTTAAATTTACATACCACGCGTTACGATAGCAGGTGAAACCTTAGCCGCACGCCTTGCAGGCAACCATACCGCAAATGTATTAACCGCCCAAATAAATAGTGAACAATATAGCACTAAGTCCATTTTCAAAAAAGATTGTCCACTCTCTTGCGCCATGATTAATGCCATTGTAAAGGTCAATAACAAACCAGGAATTATTCCAAACACAGTCAGTATTGAATTCTCCAGAATGAAATATCGAACAACTGACCATTTAGTGCCGCCAAGTGCGCGGCGAATACCGATTTGTTTCTGACGTTGAGTGATTAAAAAAGACACCAAACCGGCCATACCAAAACCTGCAATGAGTACTAAAATTAAGCTAATAACTAATAATATAGCGCCATTACTGCCACGTCCATCATACATACGCTTTTGGGTACGCGTTAATAACTCAACACCATAAATATAACGACCAGGTGTTTTGTATAATGCCGCTTTAATGTCATTAAACAAGCTCGAACCAACGCCCTTCTCAACGCTAATTAAATAATTAGGGTTATTGCCACTTGACCACGTAACCTGAGGTTTGATTACACTGTGGTATGATTTCCCGCGGCCATTTAAGCGTTCACCATTCATAAAATTACTATAAACACCAATAATTTGGGCAGGCTCAGATGATTTTGACAAATACAATGTTTGACCTATTGGGCTTTTTTCACCAAACAACTCTTTCGCCATGTCTTCACTGAGCATAACCACTGATACTGATGCTTTCACCTCATCAGCATGACCGCGTATTATTTCATTTTCACGATAAAATCGACCAGCAATCAGTGTTAAACCAAGTACCTTAGGGCCCTGAGTATCCATTTCAAAGAAATTTGTATGGTGGCCTGCCGCGTCTTTATCAGCGTCTAAATAGACACGTGAAGGACGACCGGCATCAAAAGGTATCTCTTTATTGGGCGTTACATTGATCACCCCTGAAATCTGCTTGAGACGATTTAGATCATCCACAATGGCGTTTTGTAAATTGACCTGAGGGTCAAAAAACTGCGTTCTTACCGAAATAATGTTGTCGTGATCGAGCCCCGACGGCATATTCCATTGCGACAAAGTAGCAACAGTGATTGACACTGCGATACTTAGAACTGTTAAGGTCATCATTACTTGTAATGAAATGACCATTGATAGAAACTTATTTCGTTTCATACTCAGTAAAATAGGTCTAATTTCCATAATCTTTCACCCTTATTATTGTGATTTTAGTTGACTAGCTGGCGGGATATTTATGATGCGCCAAATGGGATATAGGCCCACGACAATGGTACTACCAATAGCTATACCAAATGCCTTACCAATCATTATCCAATCCATAGCAAAGGCATGGCGTAAGCTATCTAAGGTGACGGTATAATCAGATTGATACACATTAACACGCATCATTCCCTGCAAACCAAAGTAAGCAAATACACACCCTAAAATTCCGCCCATAAACCCGATGAGCATCACCTCAAGTAAATACTGTCCCATTAATGTGCTTTTACTAGCACCTAATGCACGGCGCAAACTCACTTCGTTTGATTTTCTCATGAATTTGGCCAACAACAGACCAATAGCATTTAATAGACATACAAAGAAAAACAGTGGTGCTATATATTTCAATGGGTCTCTGCCACCACGTAATTCGTTAGCCAAGGTCACCATGGTGTAAAGAGATGTCACATAGTTATTCATTTCTCGTGGGAATCTCCCTAACGATTTTTGAGTCATTACATATTGTTCAAGATAACCCTCATATTCTGCCGCTTTACTCGCACTATCAATTTGAGCCCACAATCTCACAAAACTACATTCTGAATTAATCAGCCCTTGCACATCATTAGTTCTGTAAATGCCGCGTTTTGAACTATCTTGTGGCAAACAGCTCAATCGCTCATTACGCATAATGTTATTGTTAATGGCAAACGTATCAGAGATAAATGCAGTGTCATGACGAGAGGTACTGTAGCTTTCATCATAAAAACGGCGTCCTAAGTCCCAATCATTGAGAACACCAACAACCGTCACAGAAAGATCATTAACGCGTAGTTGTTTACCAACACTGTTTTCACCGCCAAAAAGTAGTTCATTACTTTCTTTAGTTAACACAATGACGGGCGCACCATTATTATCACTTTCATTATCCCAAGGGCTGCCATATAAAAACGGCACATCAAACATGCTGAAAAAAGAGTGATTAGTAACGGCCGTGCGAGAGCGAAACGGACGAATATTTTGGTCTAACGAATTCAAAATAATATCTGTTTTCCACACTGTCGTATGTGCTTTAGCCGGCGTATCACCCGTCATCAAGTTACGTGCATCACGATGTGTTAAATAAATCATCCGTGGTTGACTGACGATAGGGTCGGCGCCCAATTCTCTATTATCTGCTTGCACAAAATATATACTGTCAGCTTTATGGGCTAGCGGCATTTTTTCATTCTGATAGGCCATGGTTTGAACAGTGATTAATAAGCCAATGCCAATAGAAATCGCCAGTATCATTAATATGGTGAGCTGTACTCTTTGTTTCAAACTTCGCAGAGCCAGTTGTAAGTTATAGCTAAACATAATGAGCTCCTAGGCACGTTTCACTAACACATCTGATGAATCGAGATTGATATCACTCACTTGACCATCAAAAATTTGAATATTGCGTCCAGCCCTTTTTGCTAATTGATCATCATGAGTCACCATAATGATGGTAGTACCATCATTATTAATTTTCTCTAATAGCTCCATAACTGACTGGGCCATCATTGAATCCAAGTTACCCGTTGGTTCATCGGCTAATAAAAATGCAGGTTCACCAGCAATAGCTCGCGCTATAGCGACACGCTGTTGTTGCCCACCCGAGAGCTGTGTCGGCAAATGTTGCATGCGCGCTGACAAACCAACAATATCTAAAGCGTGTTCAATACGCTCTTTACGCTCTTTTCGATTAAAGCCACGGTAACGTAGCGGCACATCAACGTTATCAAATAACGGTAAGTCAGGAATGAGATTAAAACTCTGAAAAACAAAACCAATTTTCTCATTACGCATTGCTGATATCTGATTATCGTTCATGCCTCTAACGTTTACGCCATCAAGAAAGTAATCACCCTCTTCAAACGTTTCTAACAAGCCAGCCAAGTTCAAAAACGTTGTTTTACCTGATCCCGAAGGTCCAGTAATAGACACAAACTCGCCTTTTTTGATGTGCAGATTAACATCGCGTAGCGCATGCGTTTCTATAAGTTCTGTACGAAAGATTTTACTAACACTTTGCATTTTCAACATGAGATATTTCCTAATTTGAGATGAACACTGATTGATTACTGTTGAACGCATCGATACTTGAAATGACGACGCGGTCCCCTTCTTTTAACCCTGATGTAATTTCTACTTCACCTAGGCTACGAACGCCGACGGTGATATTCGTTTTAGTCGCATTATTTTCAGTCACAAGGTACGCAATTTTACCGCCACCACTTTCTACAAATTGGCCTCGGCGCAGTTTTAATACATCCTTGCGCGTTTCAATTAAGACACGTGCGTTGACACGTTGATTTTGACGTAACCCTGATGGTGAGCCATTTGTAAAACGCATGCGGCCAACCACTTGTCCATTATTAACCTCGGGAGAGATAGCGGTTAGTTCACCTTGATGAACTTGCCCGTTAAACGATATTTCAGTGGTGAGTCCCACACCTAAATCATCAGCGTAGTTTTCAGGAATATTAACTTCAACCTCAAAGTCCGATAAATCAACCACGGTTATTAATGCTGAATTAATAGCAACCAAATCTTTTTCACGAATATTCACCAGGCCAATAATGCCATTAAGGGGAGATATTAAGGTAAGTTCACGAATTTGACGATTAAGATCGTTAACAACAAACTGCTGGCGATCTAATTGTAATTTCTTGGTTTTCAATTCAAAAGCTAACGATTCTACTTGCAAATCAAAACCTTGTTTTGCATGTGAATAGGCAAGTTTTGTTTTTTTGAGTTCCGCTTCATTTTGCTCGAACTCTTCACGGCTAATCACTTGATGTTTCATGCTTTGATGAGCACGTGACATGTTCTTAGTTTGTAATTCAAGGTTAACGGCCGCTAACTCAATGGATTGTTGATTGTTTAACAGAGTTGTTTTGTTAAATATTTGCTGACGTTCAACACCCAGCTTTAATTCTTCTAAACTAGCGCGTTCTTGGTCGAGTCTATTGGCAAGTATTGGGCTGTCGATTTGTAATAATAGTTGACCTTTTTCTACCCTGTCTCCTGCTTTTACATGTAATGAAACATTACCCGCAGAAGGAGAATACAACGTTGGACTGTTTGCTGACACCACCTGACCTTGCACAGCAATATCACGTTGTAAGTCACCACGACTCACTACGCCAAAGCGCAACTGCTCAGCCGAAATAGCCATATCACTACTAAAAAGCTTATTAAACTTAGGCGCGGCAAACGTTGCTACAGTAACGGTTAATAGAACAGAAACACTCGCGATCATCACGCGTTGCTTAGTCTTATTTTTTGGTGTTAGCACCACATCCTGTCCAGATGTATCCTTCATGGGTTTTCCTTATTTATAGGCGAAAGTAAAATCGCCTTTTCTTTGGATAACCTAATAAAGCACAAAACGCGCCAAGTTGTAATCAACCTATATTACAACAAGTTAAACAGATGTTGGTGGGTAATACATGTGTCCGAACAGTGAGTGAACGCGTGCGAACACTCAAGTTCGCACGCATTAAATAATTACACAGAGGTGATCATCGCAATATGAGGAATGTCATCTTCAAGATACATGGCTGAGGCCTTGTGGAAACCAAACTGGTTATAAAATGTCTCTAGCGGCTGCTGCGCTGATATTTTTACTTGTGTTTGTGACCATAACTGACGCGTTAACGCCATAGAACGCTCCATTAAGTCATTACCCACATTCATCCCTCGACACGACTTATCTACAATGACGCGCCCTATACTAGCGTAATCATTATAACTAACGCCGGGAGCTAAAACGCGTGTATAGGCAACAATTTTTTCGTCTATAGTGCCCATTACATGGTGGGTTTGTGGTTCAAAATCTTTACCGTCCAGCTCTTGATAATAACAAGTTTGTTCAACGACAAACACCTCAACCCGAAGAGCGAGTAATTGATACAGCTGCATCGTTGTTAGTTGCTCAAATCGTAAAATTTTCCATTCAATCATTTGTGAAGACATATATAAGACCTTGTTACTTCATAATAAGACAACAGACCCTAATATGTGATGTCTTTCAAGATTTCATTATTTTTTCTTGAGTTTGTCACATATTAACGGCATAAGGCGCTACTATAGCCCCCTGTAGATTCTCACATAGTTATGTATGTGTGTCAGAAGAAATTACATCGTTTTAATTGCCAGCACAATGACTTACGTGCATTATCACGCGTATATGACATATAAGACCAATAATAATTAAATCATAGGAATGTTTAAATGAATGTATTCATGGGCATAGTAGGTATTATTACCTTACTAAGTATTGCCATTTTACTGTCGGAAAACCGCAAAGCCATCAATGTGAGAACCGTTGTGGTTGCTTTCCTTCTTCAAGCGAGTCTCGGTGCATTTGTTTTATATATTCCTGCTGGGCAGAGCGTGTTAGCGGGAATTTCAGGCGGTGTACAAGCCGTTATTGATAGTGCACAAGAAGGACTAAACTTTTTATTTGGTGGATTAGTCAGTCCTAAGATGTTTGAAGTATTTGGTGATAGTGGTTTTGTTTTTGCCTTACGTGTCCTGCCTATTATTATTTTCTTCTCTTCATTTATAGCCGTACTTTATTACCTTGGCGTTATGCAAAAGGTTATTCAAATTATTGGTGGCCTCTTACAAAAAGCCATGGGAACAAGCCGTACAGAATCTTTGTCTGCAACCGCTAATGTTTTTGTTGGCCAAACTGAAGCACCACTGGTTGTACGTCCTTACATCAAAAATATGTCACGCTCAGAATTATTTGCCGTTATGGTGGGTGGTTTAGCTTCTGTGGCTGGTTCTGTTCTTGCTGGTTATGCAAGTCTTGGTATTGAACTGAAATACCTCGTTGCCGCTTCATTTATGGCGGCACCTGGTGGTTTATTAATGGCTAAACTAATGGTGCCAGAAACAAAGAAAGCCAGTGAAATATGCCAAGAGCCAGATGAAGAGGAAGAAGAAAACAAGCCAGCCAACGTCATTGAAGCGGCAGCAACCGGTGCAAGCTCTGGGCTGCAGTTAGCACTCAATGTTGGTGCAATGTTATTAGCATTTATTGGTTTAATCGCCGTCATGAACAGTTTAGTAAGTTATGTCGCGGCTATCTTTGGTTATGATGGTATTACTATTCAACTGCTCCTTGGTTACCTCTTTGCACCTTTGGCCTTCTTAATTGGTGTACCATGGCATGAAGCTATAACAGCAGGTAGTTTTATTGGTCAAAAATTAGTCGTTAATGAGTTTGTTGCTTATATAGATTTTGTTAACATAAAAGATTCTTTGTCGGCGCATACTCAAGCTATTATAACCTTCGCATTATGTGGCTTCGCTAACCTGTCATCTATTGCTATTTTGTTAGGTGGTATTGGTGCTATGGCGCCAACACGCCGCACTGAAATTGCCAAACTCGGTTTGAAAGCTGTGGCAGCTGGCAGCTTATCCAATTTAATGAGTGCCACTCTGGCCGGCTTATTTTTGTCAATCTAGTATTCAGTTATTTATATTCATATCAATCTCTAGTAGCACTGGCTACTAGAGATTATATCTAGTTAAAATCAGACATCATTAACCATTAAAAAAGGATTGATTAATATCAGTTTATGTAACATATTGACGGTTATAAATTTAGGTCATGACATGATGCCATAGTGCATATTATTGGCCAATAAACAGAAGATATATGGACATATGAGCAAAAATTTTGCGAAAGTTAAAATTATTGGTGCTTGCGCCTGTTTTTTAGTGCTTTTTTTTACCATTAATTTTTGGTCTGATATATCACAACAAATATTACATCGTCAGCAAAACTCACTATCCCATGAGTTAACTATTGGCAATGCCATTCAAATTGAACAAATTCTTAACAACGCCACTTCAACTTCCAGTCTATTCTCAGCACAGTTGTCATCCCAGACAACAAACCTAAGTCATTTATCATTACTTGCTAACACCATAGTTAAAAAGTATAAAGTGGTTGAACAAATCAGGCTATCACCCAACAACATCACAACACATGTTTTTCCTCATCAGTTTACGCCTAAATATATTGGAAAAATAATTGTTCCCCCGCTTCCATTACAACATTCTTCGAATGAATTGATTCCTTTTTATTCTCTACCACAGCTTCTTAATGATAGGTATATTGTCAAATGTCACATCCCAATTACCATTGATAATAAACATTGGGGCTACGTTTCTTATCACCTTAATCTCAATACAATTGTGAAACAAAGCCAGCTCATGTATCTTGATGAAACTGCCTATAGTTATCAACTTGTCCATTTAGGTACCTACAATAAATCTACTATACTGGCAGAATCTACAACACCACTGCAAAAAGACTTTTACTCCGCCGCCATCCGTATCCCAAACAATGAATGGTTCTTAAAACTCAGTTTTAATAATCAATCAAATAATCCCCTGTATCTTATAAACTTTGTTTTTAGCGTTATGTTGGCATCGGTATTTACCCTCATCGGGTACTTGGGATTGTCTGAGCCATCTCGATTACGCCAAAACATCAAAAAAATTAGCCAACGACTCGAGTCTCAACAACTCATTCTTAGACTCATTTTAGACAACGTTCATAATGAGGTTTACGTTAGCGATCGTAACGGCAAGGTATATTTGAGCAGTGCTAACGTGCATGATAATAACCATTTACCCTCGAATATGTCTCTGGAGAATATACAACAATCGACAGATGAAAGTGTCATGCATGAGTTAGATGCCAAAACTAAAATTCACTCTAGTGAGCACCCTTTCAACAAGTCATTATTTAATAATGAAACCATTACCAAGCAAGTTATGTTGACGCCTAACCAAAGTGATCCTTATGTGCTTGAGTTGCGCAGTTTGCCCGTTTTTGATGCCTTAAATAATCAGGTTGGCGCGTTGTGTATCGGTCAACAAATCAAAATACAAGTTGATGCTATGCCTAAAAATACGAGCCGAAATACTATCTTAGATATGCTAGCTCATGATAAGCCAATCAATAGTATCTTTGAGCATATCATTATTGATACACAAGAAAAAATAGACGGAGTTTTCGCCGCTATCACCTTAATTAATCCCCAATCACAGCAAATAAATGACGTAATTTCAACAGAGTTACCACAGTTTTATATCGATTCTTTATTAGGTGTTACCATAGACGATCGCGTGATGTCTAACGGCAGCGCTATGTTCCATGACAAGTTAGTTATTGTGGAAGATATTGAACTGCACCCGTTTTGGGTAAATTACAAAGCACTTGCAAATCAAGTAAATATTCGATCTTGCTGGTCGCAACCCATTCATGATGCCCATAATAATGTGCTGGGCAGCATTGACTTGTATTCTCCCTGTGTCAATCACACTGATCCAGCGGCTATTATGCTTATCAAAGAAGCCGCAATATTGTGTTCTCTCACCCTTGAGCGCCACCGGGACAGTAATCGATTGCAAAAAATGTCTTTAGCTGTTCAGCACAGTAGTAATGCGGTACTTATAACTGACTGTGATGGAATCATTGAATATATTAACCCGCACTATACAAAAATAACGGGATTTTCACCGATTGAGAATTTGGGCACATTAATCCCAATTCTTGACCATGATATAACGCCTTCTCAGATCATTAATGATATTAAAAAACATGTAGATAATGCGATGAAATGGCAAGGAGAATTGAAAGGTCACACTAAAAAACGGGGTGATTATTGGGCTATGGTAAGCGTTACGCCCATAATATCTGACAATAACAAGATTAATCATCTGGTTTTTGTACTCGAAGATATCACGCAAATAAACCAGGCTATTGGGCGTATCGATTACCACAATACACATGATTCACTAACCAATCTTTATAATCGTCAAGCGTTTGAACATCGCCTGCAATTTCTATTTACCAGAGCACAGGATGATCTTAGAACACATTGTTTATGCGCGATTAACATCGACCAGTATAATTTTATAAAACAACAAAGTGGTAGCCAAGCAAGTGATGAACTGTTACGTCAAGTGAGCCACATTTTAGGGCAACAATTACGCAAACGTGACACGTTAGCCCGATTAGGCAGCGATCACTTTGTTGTGCTTATGGAAGATTGTGATAGCGTCAGCGCACAACGAGTAGCAAAAGATCTGCTTACACGAATGGAAGGGGTCAAATTCAATTGGGCCACTCAAGCGTTTGATATATCATTAAGCATCGGTATTTGTGATATAAATAATCACTGCGAATCAGCCCAACAAGTTACCCGCCAAGCCGATATGGCATGTAACAAAGCAAAATCGTTAAGTGACGGTTCAATCATTATCTATAAAGATATTGGTATTGACCTGCCTTTATCAGGGGATATGTTTTGGGCAGAACAAATAAAAAATGCAATAGAGCAAAACAAATTTCAGTTATTTATTCAAGCAATCAAACCGATCAATAAACCTAAATCTAATCGATATGAGATCTTATTAAGATTGCGAGATAACAAAGGAAATATTGTCAATCCTGACATATTTTTACCTGCGGCCGTTCGTTATGATTTAAGTTTAAATATCGATAAATGGGTCATTGAACAAACTATTGAATGGTGTGTCAAGAAGCCAATACTAGCTCTAGATATTGACAAAATTTACATTAACTTAAGTGCAGACGCCTTAAAAGATGAGTCATTTTCACTATATTTAATAAATAAAGCAGCAGATCACCCCAATATTTTCTCCCGCTTTATTTTTGAGTTCTCTGAATATCAATTACTAAGTAACTTATCCCATAGCAGACGATTCATTAAAACATTAATGCCAATTGGTTGTGAGTTTTCAATTGACAATTTTGGTCGCGGTTTATCCTCATTTGCGCATTTAAAAGACCTATCAATCAGTACAATAAAAATTGATGGTCAGTTGATTAACTCCATTATTGACGATCCGATTGCTGGTGCAACACTGCAGTCAATTCTCCATTTAAGCCACGCCATGAATATTGACATTGTTGCCACCAATGTTGAAAGTGAAGCTATTGCAACAAAATTAAATGAATATAATATTAATTATGCGCAAGGCTTTTTATTAGGTAAACCATTTCTATTAAACAAGATGAGATAATCATGACATTTAAACAACAAATAATAAGTGCCTGCGCACTCCTATTAACCGTTTCTTGCGCAACAACGAGTGAGACATCTTCAACACACAAAGCACAGGAAACGTGTCAAGATACCCACAAGAAACTTTTGACTATGAAGGATTCATCGCCACAAAAATCTACTTTACTCGCTTATTATAACAAACGTTGTGGTTAACCGATTGTGATACCTTCGCTGAGCAATCCAAGCCAGATAACATTAAACCTCATTTGGTTGCTCACCAGCATCTTATTGGGGCTGGGTTTGTGCAGTCCCATGTTTACATTCACACACTTTTATTTCTTTAACGATACCTTCTCGCTCATCAATGGCGTGTTTCACCTTGTGCATCAAGGTGAATATATCCTGTTTGCGTTGCTATTTATTTTTAGTTTGGTTATGCCAGTCATTAAAATGCTGATGTTGTTATATACCATCAACGCACCCACCGTATTTAACCATGTACAGCAGGAGCGATTAAATAGGCTTGCTAAACTCAGTAAGTGGTCAATGCTGGATGTTTATGTGATTGCGATTTTAGCGGTAACAGTAAAATTAGGCATGATAGCGACAGTGAGTATCCACTTCGGCTTAATCGCCTTTGCTGTCTCAGTAACATTAAGCATGGCGATGCCTTGGTTAATAATAGTGTCAGGGCAACGAGAAAGAAAGACTAAAATAACCTCTGATTTTGAGTGGGTAGCACATGAGGCCTACAACAATGACGGCATAATACTCAATGAGTTATTGATGGGTGAGTTACTTGAAGTAGGAAGTTTGTCAGTGGAGATGAAATTTACAGACAATAAATCCTTCATCGATATATTTGACCTAGAGCATAACTGGCAAGCTAAAGGGAACCTAGAGCATCAAGGTGCTAACACACGTTTAATGCTCCTAGCTCATCGTTAATTTAACTAGCGTCGGGTTGATTTTCAGGGATAGCTATATCAAATGCCGGCAATTGCAGGCAATGTTTTTCAATGGCCAATATTTTAGGGTATTTGTCTAAGGGCAACCCAAAACGATGAGCATTGTATAATTGCGGTATTAAACAAATATCGACTAAAGATAACTCATTGCCAACACAAAATGTACCAGCGCAGTTGGTGAGTTTTTTTTCTAAGGCTGTAAATCCAACCTCCATCCAATGACGCATCCACTGTGCTTTATCATCGTTATCAAAATTGGCGACATCAGCTAAGTGTGAGACAACCCGCAAATTATTGATAGGGTGTATATCACAGCAAATGTCTTGCGCAAGGGCTCTAATATGCGCTCGTTCTATTGGTGAGTTACCCAACAATTTCCCAGGCCCGTAAACTTCAATAAGGTATTCGATAATAGCCATTGATTGATTAATAATAACGGGCTCATAGCGGGTTTTATCAACCAAGGTAGGCACTAAATGTGATGGATTTAGTGCTTCATAGATAGCCTGATGTTGCTCCCCTCCGTTTTTAACCAAATGAACACTATGGTGCTCATGTGTTAATCCTAACGCGTTTAACACGATTCTAACGCGATAGGCGGCAGTAGAGCGCCAATAACCATGTAATACTAGCATGTGACAATAATCCTTATTCTGATTTACTTAACGAGTGACGGCTAATGCCATAATCTCTTAATTTGTTGGCAATAGCCGTATGTGATACCCCTAATTTCTTAGCTAACAGCCGGGTGCTAGGATAAGCAGGATAAAGTCTTTTTAATAAATTAGCTTCAAATTGCTTTGTAGCTTGCTCAAGTGTTCCGCTAAACTCACAGTCAAAATAACCAAAATCTTTACTGTATGACGGTAACTCAAGATGTGAAGCTTCAATTTCTATCACATTGATTGATTGGCTCACACCACGGTAAATAGCATTTTTTAATTGTCGAATATTACCAGGCCAACTATATTGTTGAATGACTTTTTTAGCCTCTAAAGAAAGACGTTGAGTGGTGCTGTTAAGTTTTGATGCGTAGTAATCAATAAATGTCTCAGCCAATGGAATGATATCCTGAGGTCGTTTATTTAGTGGCGTTAGTTGCAGTAATAACACATTGATTCGGTAAAAGAGATCTTCTCTAAACTCACCTTTTTGTATCAATGTACTAAGATCCTGTTGTGACGCACAAATAATTCGAATGTTAACGACCACTTCCTCATCGCCACCTACCCGTCGGAATCGACCAGACTCAATTAAACGAACCAATTTTACTTGCATCAGCGGGGTCATTTCGGCAATTTCATCAAAGAACAACGTGCCTCCTTGCGCTTGTTCAATTAAGCCTTTTTTACCTTCCAATCGCTTACTAACCGAATTAGGGGCATAGCCAAATAGTTCAGACTCGGCGACTTCATCAGGGATTGCCGCGCAGTTGATCGCTATGAAGGGCTTATTGCGTCGATCACTTTGTTGATGACAAGCACGGGCAAGAACTTCTTTCCCGGTACCCGTTTCTCCTTGAATTAGCAAAGGTGCGTCTAGCATGGCATGTTGCTTAGCACTCGCTATCACGTCCTTCATGCTTGTTGAAAATGCCAATATATTAGAAAAACTGTTATCTGGTTGCGATTTTAAAGCATTGTATTGTTTATCAATACGCTGCGAAGACTTGAGTAATATGACGGCCCCTGTCAAAATTTGTTCTAGATCTGCATCAGGCAGATAAACTGGAATTATTTCAGCCAAATACTCAATTTTATCAATATTTACCCGTGCAGCTAATGAACAGACATCATTACCAATCAACCATTTGGTGAACGAAAAACCAGTGATCCAATTATTGAGCGGTTGATTTAGTACGGACTTTTCAGATTGGCATAACAAATTCACTGCAGCATCATTTAGTCGGGTAATTTGTCCCTTCATATCGATGGAGAATATAGGATCAGGTAGATTTTTGAGTAATGTCAACAATCCATAATGCTCTTGTTCTGAGGGCATATGTGACACACTTCGAACGTCGTTAACACCATCAATTTGTCGAATAGATTGCATTAATTGCTGAAATTGTGAAAATTCTAATTTGGGGAAATGAACATACACACGACCGGTTTGATCCGCATCTATACCACGTAAATTGAGATTAAAACTAGCTAATAGTCCAAGGACTTCCTGGGCTATTCCTAGTCGGTTTTCACAGATAACTTCTAAACGCACAACGAGTTCTTCTTTCTAGCAAATAAACAAGAGTGTAAACCTTTCTTTACTAATGATGCAAGGGGTATAAGAATTTGTTACAAATTCAGGATATTACGTTTATGGAGGGTAAATGAGGCAGCTAACAAATTTAGATATTAGCTGCTCAAAAAACCGTCAGGTTAGACGGGCTGATAAAGACTAAAGATTCATTTCCTCTTGATCTTCACCTTCTTTTTCAATTTCAACAGGCATTAAATCTTCTTTTGTAATACCTAATGACAGTGCCACCGAAGAGGCAACATAAATTGAAGAGTAAGTACCAATAAATACACCGAACAACAACGCCGTTGCAAACCCATGAATTAATGCGCCACCTTTAAGGAACAGCGCAAGCAATACAATAATAGTGGTTAATGACGTAATTACTGTACGGCTCATGGTTTGTGTTAATGAAATATCAATAATTTCACTCGGCGAACCAGTACGTAATTTACGAAAGTTTTCACGAATACGATCAGATACAACAATCGTATCATTAAGTGAGTAACCAATAACCGCTAGAATGGCCGCTAATACTGTTAGGTCAAATTCTAATTGTAATAATGAGAAAAGACCTATCGTTAGAAATACATCATGAGCCAGTGCAGTAACAGCGCCAAGGGCAAAACGCCATTCAAAACGCAGTGCCACATAAATCATAATACAGATTAGCGCAGCAATCATCGCCAATCCGCCCTTTTCAGCCAGTTCATCACCAACTTTAGGACCAACAAACTCGATACGGCGCATGCTAACTTTTTGATCGGAATTATCATTAAGTATCGTAAGTAACTGAGTACCTAACGTTTCGGCTTTAATATCATTGCGCGGTGCAAGACGTATTAAAACATCACGTGGACTGCCAAAACTTTGGACAATAGCGTCATCAAAGCCATTGGCAGATAGCGTATCACGCACCTTTTTTAGATCGGCTTCTTGACTGTAACCAACTTCAATTACTGTACCGCCAGTAAAATCTAAACCAAGGTTTAGTCCCTTAGTCGCTACTAAACCTACACTTGCCAGCATCATTATCGCCGAAAATACCATGGCAATTTTTCGCCATGCCATAAAGTTGATAGTTTTTTCACCTTTAAAAATCTGAAACATTGTCTATCACCTATATAGAGAGTTTTTCGACACGCTTACCGCCAACCCAAAGGTTAACAATGGCACGTGTTACAACAACGGCTGTAAATACCGAGGTAATAATACCGATGGATAATGTAATCGCGAAGCCTTTAATTGGACCAGCACCAAACGAAAACAGAATAACGGCTGCAATTAACGTTGTAATATTAGCATCAAAGATAGTTGAAAATGCAGACTCATAACCATGATGAATGGCTTGTTGCACACTACGGCCAGCTCTAATTTCTTCACGAATACGCTCGAAAATCAACACGTTTGCATCAACGGCCATACCAACAGTTAGAACAATACCTGCCATACCTGGTAATGTTAATGATAAGCCGTTAAGCATCGACAGTACGCCAACAATTAAGACCACATTAACCGCTAGCGCTACGTTAGATACCACACCAAAGCCACGGTAGTAGACAAGCATAAACAATAAAACGCCCGCTAAACCTAAAGCAATCGCCGTTGCGCCTAATTCAATATTCTCTTTACCCAGACTTGGTCCTACGGTACGTTCTTCAACAATTTGAATCGGTGCACGCAATGCGCCTGCACGTAACAACAACGCTAATGAACGCGCTTCAGCAGGACTGTCTAAGCCAGTAATTCGAAAGTTTTTACCCAGCAAGGTACTAATGTTTGCAACACTAATAACTTCTTCAACTTTCTTAAGAATTTGTTTACCTTCAGCATCAACCTTGCCCGTAGGTTTGTATTCAATGAATACTGTCGCCATTGGGTTGTTGATGTTATTTTTCGAAAACTCAGTCATTTTGTTTCCGCCTTTAGCATCTAATTTGATACTAACTTGCGGTAAACCATTCTCGTCAAACCCTGACTGTGCTCCCGTGATACTTTCACCACGTAAAATAACTTTCTTTTTAAGTACAACCGTACCACCTTCACGGCGCTGATATAATCTAGAATCAGCAGGCACATTATTTGAAGATGCCCGGTTATCAGCTAAACGAAACTCAAGTGTAGCCGTTGCGCCCAGTAACTCTTTGGCTTTAGCGGTATCTTGCACACCAGGTAACTGAACAACAATGCGATCATCGCCTTGACGTTGAACGTCTGGCTCAGCAACACCTAACTCATTAACACGTGAACGAATGATTGTAATATTTTGCTCAACCGCATCTAGTTTAGTTTGGCGCAGCAATTCAGCACTCATCGTTGCGCGAACGCTTAATGGATTTGATTTTAATTGACGAAAAGTAGTAGTTCTGTAATTACTCTCTAATAACACTAACGCTTTTTCAAGTGTTGCTTCATCACGAAATGTTAAGGTTACCCCTTCAGACAACAAACGAATAGTACGATAACGAATCTTCTCTTTACGTAAATCAGTCTTATAATCTAAGACCATTTGCTGATGAGTCGTTTTCATTAAGTCGCGCATATCCACTTCCATTAGGAAGTAAATACCGCCGCGTAAATCAAGGCCTAATGTAACGGGTGAAGCACCAATTGCCGATAACCAACTAGGCGTATTTTGTGCCATGTTTAGCGCCACAGTATAATCTTGACCCAATAATTGAGACGTAATTTCTTTTGCTTTTAACTGTGAATCTAAGTCGTTCAATCGAATTAATACTTGGCCCTGTTCGAGGCTGGCTGATTTAATGTCAATTTGCTGTGCTAACTTGGTTTGGATACGTTCAAAGGTCGAGAGTTGAACGTCTCGACCTTTGACACCTGATACTTGCAACGCATGATCAGGTTCATACAAGTTAGGCACCGCATATAGAAAACCTACGATTACAGTTAATGTAATTAATAGTGTTTTCCATAAAGGGAACCGATTTAACATGCTATTTCCTTAGCCTATAGAGACTTCATTGTGCCTTTTGGTAAAACGGCTGATACATAATCTTTCTTAATAGTGATGATTAAATCAGTACTAATTTCTAATTGAATGTAGTCACTTTCTTCACTGATTTTTGTAATTTTACCAATGATGCCGCCATTAGATAAAACTTCATCGCCTTTAGACATAGATGACATTAAACCTTTATGCTCTTTTACACGCTTAGCTTGAGGACGGTAAATGATGAAATAAAACACCAAACCAAAAACAGCTAACATAATTAAACTACCGTATTCACCGCCAGGTGCGATAGATGAACCCGCTGCGTGTGCACTTGAAATAAACATTACTTCCCCTTTCTTTTTATAATTAAACGATTAAATATGTCAACGAATGTTAATTTAAACACTCGTTGATAAAACGCATCACTAGAAATCTAGTGCTGGAACTTCTTTACCTTGACGGGCATAAAACTCATTAACAAACTCATCAAGTCGATTATTTTCAATAGCATCGCGTAACTCTTGCATAACACGTTGGTAAAAACGTAAATTATGAATCGTATTTAAACGCGCGCCCAAAATTTCATTACATTTATCTAAGTGATGTAAGTAACCGCGTGTATAATTTTTACACGTATAACAATCACACTCACTATCAAGTGGTGATGTGTCTGTTTTATGCTTAGCGTTACGAATTTTCACAATTTCAAACGTTGTAAACAAATGGCCGTTTCGAGCGTTTCGTGTTGGCATTACGCAATCAAACATATCAACGCCGCGGCGTACACCTTCAACAAGATCTTCAGGCTTACCTACACCCATCAAATAACGTGGTTTGTCTTGTGGTAGTTTAGGCAAGACATGGCGTAAAATACGGTGCATGTCATCTTTCGGCTCACCTACGGCTAAACCACCGATGGCATAACCATCAAACCCGATATCGGTCAGGCCATCAAGTGACACATCACGTAAATCTTCGTAAACCCCGCCTTGGACAATGCCAAATAACGCATTAGGGTTTTGTAAATCATCAAACTTGTCACGTGAACGCTGGGCCCAACGTAACGACATTTCCATTGACTTTTTAGCTTCTTCCCACGTGGCTGGATAGGGCGTACATTCATCAAAAATCATCACAACGTCAGAATTTAGATCGTATTGCACTTCCATCGACACTTCGGCGTCCATGAATATCTTGTCACCATTGATTGGCGAACTAAAGGTTACGCCCGCTTCGGTGATTTTTCGCATTTTTCCTAAACTGAAAACTTGAAAACCACCTGAATCAGTTAAGATTGGGCCATTCCAATTCATAAATTGATGAAGGCCGCCATGGGCTTTCATTACTTCCATACCGGGTCTAAGCCATAGATGGAATGTGTTGCCTAATAATATTTCAGCACCACTATCACCAACTTCTTCAGGCGTCATTCCTTTTACAGTGCCGTATGTGCCCACAGGCATAAATGCGGGTGTTTCAACGGTACCCTTATCAAAAGTAAGGGTGCCACGGCGCGCTCGGCCATCGGTATTTTTTAAATCAAATTTCATAATATTTCCTGCCAGATAAACAGTCTGACCTTTACTGTTATTAAATATGTGCGGTCTTATACTTGATAATTCAAGGCTAAGCGCTAATTGTTTTACGTTTTATCACTCATTAGGCCTGCTAAACCAAATGATTATTGTGTTTTTTCAATAAACATTGCATCACCGTAACTAAAGAAACGGTATTGTTGCTCAATGGCGTGTTGATAGGCACGCATGACATTGTCATATCCTGCAAAGGCACTAATGAGCATAATTAAGGTAGATTCAGGTAAGTGAAAATTGGTAATCATGGCATCAACCACTTTAAATTCGTAACCAGGGTAAATAAAAATATCACTGTCACCATAAAATGGGGCGATGGATTCACCCTGTTTTAATGCGTTATTTGCTGCGCTCTCTAATGAACGCATCGAAGTTGTGCCGACGGTAATCACTCTTTTGCCAGCGGATTTTGTGGCGGCTATTTGGTCACTCACTGCTTGAGAAACTTCAATATACTCTTTATGCATAACATGCTCGTCAAGATTTTCAACCTTAACTGGTTGAAAAGTGCCCGCTCCAACATGCAGCGTAACAAAAGCAACTTGTACCCCTTTGTCTTGTAACTTTTTCATGAGCGCATCATCAAAATGTAAACCGGCTGTTGGCGCTGCTACGGCACCTGGATTCTTGTTATACACCGTTTGATAACGTTCTTTGTCACTGTCTTCATCGGGGCGATCAATATAAGGCGGCAATGGCATATGTCCCACTGTCTCTAATATATCTAGCACATTACGTGGGTCGTCAAAACGTAGTTCAAATAAACTTTCATGACGTGCAACCATCGTAACCTTGACACCACCGTCCAATATAATTGTTGAACCCGGTTTAGGCGATTTTGAACAACGTACGTGAGCCAGTACGTTATGTTCATCAATCATACGTTCGACAAGTACTTCTAACTTACCGCCACTTTCTTTTTGGCCAAATACGCGTGCGGGTATGACACGCGTATCATTAAATATCATTAAGTCACCCGCGTTGACATTATCTAGAACATCAACAAAGTGACCATCGGTTAGCGTGCCATCATTACCATCGAGGCCAAGTAAACGGCTTGAGCTACGCTCAGGCTGCGGATAACGCGCTATTAAGTGTGGTGGTAAATCAAAGGAGAACTGGGATACTTTCATGAAAATCTATCGTCAAATTACAAGTGCGGCGCTAGTCTATTATTGCGCCGACTAATAAGCAAGTTTGGCAGGCTTTTTATCGTTAAAAGGTTACAACAATCACTGTATATCTTAAGGAGTATTTAATAAAACTGGAGAACTTTAAAGGAAGATGCTGAAATATGACGTTATTTACCATGGAGGGAAACAAGTAATTCGGCCTCACCACGTGCAAGGTCACATTCTTTAATTAAATCATCGACAGATGCTCCAAGCTCAACCATTTTCATCGCATGGCCATAAAGTTTTGTCTGAGGGTCGTGGTTAACTTTAGCCAGTTGATCTTGGCGCTCGATCGCTTGGGCTAATTTCCCTTCAACATCTTGAACTCGCGTTCCAACACCCAATGTGCCACAGCGTAATTCATGTACTTCATCTTTGATAGCTGTGATTTGGCGTTGCTGTTCCTGAAATAGTAATTTGAGGGCACTAATTTGACGCTGTCGTCTATTAAGGATAAGCCATAAGGTAATTATCGCTGATAATAAAACAGCAGGAATCAGCCATAAAAAATAGTCGTTCATGTCTTATCCTGCGTTCTCATTGATTGAGTACTTGCTACCATTAAATTTAGAATGTCGAAATGTCATCCCATTCGTCATCACTTAATAGCTTATCAAGGTCAACAAGAATTAATAATTCGCTTTCACGGTTACAAACACCTTTAATAAACTTAGCACTCTCATCGGTACCAACATTCGGCGCTAATTCTATTTCAGATGCCTTCATATAAACAACTTCAGCGACACTATCAACTAGTATACCAATCACTTGCTTATCAGACTCAATAATAACAACACGTGTATTATCAGTAATATCAGCAGGCATCAGGCCAAAACGTGATCGAGTATCAATAACGGTAACAACGCTACCACGTAAATTAATAATACCCAATACATAGGATGGCGCGCCTGGTACAGGCGCTATATCGCTGTAACGCAGAACTTCTTGTACTTGCATTACGTTCACGCCATAAGTTTCATTTTCTAACTTAAAGGTGACCCATTGCAACATTTCATCACTGTCTACTGAGTTTGTTGACATTTCTGTTTCTGCATTCATTATATTTTCCTTTAATACAGCGAGCCGTTATTTCGTCTCATTGTTTTCAAATAATTCGATAAGGGCATCGACGTCCAACAGACTGCACATTCGATGCCTTACCGTACCGGCAAGCCAAGGGTTTCGCTTTACATCAGTTCGCCATTTGATTTCATCATGTGATAGTGTCGTACTATCAATAAGGCGATTACATTCTAATCCCCAATTACTATCACCTATTACTATAATATACTGATAATTTGGTGAATATTCTACTAATGGGCCAAGTTTTTCAGGCATTAAATACAATGCGGTGTCGATGACGTTTAGCTTTTCATCTCGCTCAATTTGAACGCCGCTAAACCAAGGCGGTTTACCAATCAACTTTGATAATGATTTTTTACGGTAAATTCCTTTAAGTTTGACTAAAGGCACTGAAAAAACCTGTCCCATAGCTTCAAAAAATAGGGCAGGAAATCCTTCCTCTAATGCTTTCTCTAAAGGGTTACCCTGTGGTTGCGACGCTTGATTAGCTAACTCGGTCGCTACATCAGCTACCTGTTTTTTCTCTATTAGAGCATCAATATTCTTTTCTTTAGTATCTATTACTTGGCGGCTGCGCACTGATGAAGCATCACCCACAGTGGCCTTTTCTAATAAAGAAGGCGCAATCGGATCGACAGACACATCAATTTTAGGGGCTACGTCGCCCACTTTTTCTAATAATTTTTCCAGCGGTTGGGATTCTATATCAACTTTATCACTAGGTTCATCTAGCAATACATCGAAAAAATTTTTCACAGCTTTCGAGGAGCGACTCTCCATAATTTTCCTTCGTTACCCTTATCCGTTACTTCTTTCTTGTTCAAATAATGTATCTAGTAATAA
>Ga0209396_1000993_pt1 | contig 32563 bp, 29 predicted proteins | sample GOMGulsemesocosm_6_FD_184638 | JGI IMG/M metagenome (GOLD analysis project Ga0209396, IMG submission 184638) | Methane-oxidizing microbial communities from mesocosms in the Gulf of Mexico - GOM8C Gulf of Mexico (SPAdes) (version 2) | ecosystem: Environmental > Aquatic > Marine > Cold seeps...
CTAAAGTTTTGGATCGTATGGCTCAAGAAATCAAAGAATTGATTGAAATGGGTATTCAAGTTGGATTGGTTATTGGCGGGGGTAACTTATTCCGTGGTGCGGGTCTAGCAGAAGCCGGAATGAACCGCGTTGTTGGTGACCAAATGGGCATGTTAGCAACCGTGATGAATGGTTTAGCAATGCGCGATGCATTACACCGAGCATTTGTAAATGCCAAATTAATGTCAGCAATTGATTTAGCGGGTGTTTGTGACCGTTACAATTGGGCTGAAGGTATTAGCTTATTGAAGTCAGGCCGTGTTGTTATTTTCAGTGCAGGTACAGGTAACCCATTTTTTACTACAGATTCTGCTGCGTGTTTACGCGGAATCGAAATAGAAGCTGATGTTGTATTAAAAGCAACAAAAGTTGACGGTATCTATTCAGATGACCCAGTTAAAAATCCAGATGCTACGTTATATAGCCAATTGAGCTATGACGAAGTATTAGAAAAAGAACTTAAAGTGATGGACCTAGCAGCATTTACGCTAGCACGCGATCACAGCATGACTATTCGTGTTTTTAATATGAATAAGCCAGGCGCATTAAAAGCAGTTGTGATGGGTGGTGATGAAGGTACAACCATTGATCACACAGAAAATTTAGTTTAATTTTTGATTTAAAGGAAACTCAACGTGATAAATGAAATAAAACAAGATGCTCAAGAACGCATGGGCAAGAGTATTGAGTCATTAAAAAGTAACTTAAATAAAGTGAGAACAGGTCGAGCACATCGGTCATTGCTTGATAATATCGTTGTTGATTATTACGGTATGGACACTCCTTTAAGTCAAGTAGGTAATATTGCTACACCGGATGCTCGTACTTTAGCGATTACTGTTTTTGATAAAGGTATGATTGGTGCTGTTGAAAAAGCAATTTTGAAATCTGACTTAGGTTTAAACCCGTCATCTCAAGGTACGCTTATTCGTATTCCTTTACCTCCGCTAACAGAAGAACGTCGTAAAGACCTTGTTAAAGTAGTTAAAGCTGAAGCTGAAAATGGCAAGGTAGCCATTCGTAATATTCGTCGTGATGCTAATTCTGATATTAAATCATTGAATAAAGAAAAAGAAATAAGCGACGATGAAATGCATCAATCAGAAGATGATATCCAAAAAATCACTGATAGCTATGTAAAGCAAGTTGATGAAATTTTATCAATTAAAGAAAAAGAGTTAATGGAAATATAATTCCGTTATCTGATTAAACTAAGCCGTAGTCTTTATATCTGTATCTTTAAGTATCACAGGTATAGTAAATCACTACGGTTTTTTTATAGAAAATTTAGATGAAGCTTGAATAAAATGACGGAACGTTTATGACTGAAGCAATTACAGAAACAACAATAAAAGTGCCACAACATGTAGCAATCATTATGGATGGTAATGGTCGTTGGGCACAACAGCGTGGAAAAACACGTGTTGCAGGTCATAAGTCAGGCGTTGAGTCTGTTCGTTCATCAGTAAGCACTGCTATTAAACAGGGCGTAAAAGCGTTAACACTATTTGCTTTTAGTAGCGAAAATTGGCAAAGACCTGAGCAAGAAGTTAGTGTATTGATGGACCTCTTTATGTTTGTTTTAACAAGAGAAGTGAAGAAACTCCATAAGAACGATGTGCGTTTTCAAGTTATCGGTGATGTTTCACGTTTCTCTGATAAATTACAGAAAAAAATAAAAGTTTCAGAAGATTTAACCGCAAACAATAAAGGTATGGTATTGTCTGTTGCTGCTAACTATGGTGGCCGTTGGGACATCGCCAATGCAGCAAAAACCTTAGCTGAAAAAGTAGCCAATAAAACAATCTGTATTGATGACGTTACTGAAGATACGTTGAATGAATACACTTGTTTAGCTAATTTACCTGCGCTTGATCTACTCATTCGTACAGGTGGTGACTTTCGTATTAGCAATTTTTTATTATGGCAAGCGGCTTACGCTGAGCTTTATTTTACAGAGACGTTATGGCCAGATTTCAATGAGCAAGCCTTTAATACTGCTATTGAATGTTTTGACCAAAGAGAACGTCGTTTCGGAAAAACGGGCGAACAAGTAAAACTATAAGAAGCAATGCTTCAACATGACTAATAATAACTATAAAAATAAATAGCATTTAAAAGGGTTTCCATTGTTAAAACAACGAATTATCACAGCAGTTATCTTAGCGCCTTTAACCATTTACGCGATATTTTATTTACCTTTAGATAAATTTGCGGCTTTGTTTATGGCTGTAATGGCTATAGGTGCATGGGAGTGGGGGCCTTTAATGGGGTTTGCTAACAAACGTCGTCGAATTGCCTTTGTTATCGCCACAATCATTCTTATTTCTGCCCTTTGGTACACACTTCCTTTATTACAACTTTGGTCTGCTACCGGAGAACTTCATTCTGGTGTTTCTCTTGTCTTGTGGGTTGCCGTAGCTTGGTGGCTGTTGTCAGCAACGCTCACTTTCCTTTACCCACGTTACAGTAAATTTTGGTCAAGTCATCGTTCTATTCGTGGCATTTTTGGTTGGTTAACGCTTATTCCTACTTGGCTTGCTTTTATGGTTTTGCGTAGTAATGAATATAGCCAAGACCCTTACCACGGTGCTCAACTTATTATGTTTCTATTTTTAATGGTATGGAGCGCAGATGTGGGCGCTTATTTCGTTGGTAAAGCGGTAGGAAAACATAAACTTTTACCGAATGTTAGTCCCGGTAAAACACTAGAAGGTTTTGTTGGTGGGGTAATTTGCGCTTGTATATTTATTGCTATCGCAGGATACATGATTGGCTGGCAAACCCAGCAGTTTACACTCGCGTTAGTTGTAACTGCTATTATCACCACCGTGTCGGTTGTAGGTGATTTAAATGAAAGTATGTTTAAACGCCAAGCCGGCATAAAAGACAGTGGTTCCATTTTGCCCGGTCATGGTGGCATATTAGACAGAATTGATAGTTTAACAGCTACTGCGCCAATTTTCGCATTGTGTTATGCCTTATTAGGCTGGCAGTAGGTAGATATAAGCGATGCGTAAACTTTGTGTTCTAGGTTCAACGGGCTCTATTGGTGTTAGTACATTAGATGTTGTACGACTTCACCCGTCATTATTTTCAATTGAGAGCTTATCTGCCAATACCCGTGTTGATGAAATGCTTGCTCAATGCCAGGAGTTTTCACCTAACATTGTGGTTATGGTTGATGAAAATGCTGCTCAGCTGTTAAAAGAAAAGCTGCATCAAAATGGTCTCGAGGCTATCGACGTTCGTAGTGGTGAGCAGGGACTTATTGATATAGCACAATCAGATACTGTCGATACCGTAATGGCTGCTATTGTGGGAGCGTCAGGGCTCCTACCTACAATGGCAGCAGTAAAGTCAGGTAAAAGAGTATTGCTCGCGAATAAAGAAGCATTAGTAACCTCTGGTGCATTATTTATCGACGCCGTCGAAAAATACGGGGCAGAATTACTGCCTATAGACAGTGAACATAACGCAATTTTTCAGTGTTTACCCGCTAATATTCAAGCCACTCCAGGTCGATGTGATTTAGCCAGCAACGGCGTAAGTAAAATATTGTTAACCGGATCCGGTGGCCCATTTAGAACTTTTTCCGTTGACCAATTAGAGCATGTTACGCCAGCGCAAGCTTGTGCTCACCCAAATTGGGATATGGGGCGAAAAATTTCAGTAGATTCTGCCACCATGATGAATAAAGGCTTAGAGTTTATTGAAGCTAAGTGGTTATTTAATATTGACCCTGACGATATTCAAGTGGTTTTACATCCACAAAGTACTATTCATTCAATGGTACAATATAAAGATGGTTCAGTGATCGCCCAAATGGGTAACCCTGACATGCGCACCCCAATTGCCCATGCTTTATCTTTCCCTGACAGAATTGACTCTGGTGTTGCACCTTTAGATTTTTTTAATACCAAAGCTTTCGAATTTGAAGATGTTGATTTTCAAAAATACCCAAATTTAAAATTAGCAATCGAAGCATGTAAAAGTGGTCAAGGTGCATGTACTGCTTTAAATGCAGCAAATGAAGTTACTGTTGATGCTTTTTTAAACGAAAAAATAAAATTTACTGATATTGCAAAAATAAATGAAACTTCTGTGAAAAAATTTGTCTCAGAAAGGGTGACATCAATTGATGACGTTGTTGCTCTTGATGCAAGTGTTCGAGAATTTTCACGTAATCTCATTGAAAGTGGTCGTTTTAAAACTAACGATGACATGGTTAATGAAGTAAATATAAAAGGGTGTAACTAGTTGTTTGATTTTTTTTGGAACTTAGCTTCTTTTATTGTTGCTTTAGGTATTTTAATAACTGTTCATGAATATGGCCATTATTGGGTTGCGCGAAGAAACGGCGTTCAAGTAGAGCGCTTCTCTATTGGCTTTGGTAAAGTACTGTGGCGTAAAGTCAATAAAGAAGGCACTGAGTTTGTTATTGCCTTAATACCATTAGGTGGTTACGTTAAAATGCTCGATGGACGCGTTGATGATGTAGAGCCTGAAGACATGGATAAAACATTTAACAATAAAACGGTCTATCAGCGTATAGCGATTATAGCCGCAGGGCCCTTTGCAAATTTTGCTTTTGCTATTTTAGCTTTTTATCTGATGTTTCTTATTGGTGTCCCTAGTGTAAAACCTATTGTCGGTGAAATAGCACCTAAATCGATTGCCCAGCAAGCCAATATCAAAAGCAACAGTGAAATAATCGAAGTTGCTGGTCAAAAAACACTTGATTGGCAAGATGTCAACTTAGCGTTAGTTTCTCAAATAGGCGAAATAGGCTTTACGATTAAAACAAAAGAGCAAGGGAGCTCTTCATTAAAGACACATACCCTTAATACTTCGCAGTGGACGTTTTCTCCTGATAAAGAGTCTGCAATTGGAAGTTTGGGCATTGCCCCTTTTCGCACACAGATATATGTCGACTCTATCGATAAAGAAAGTGATGCCAAACTTTCTACTTTACAGGTTAAAGATAAGTTAATTGCTATTAACGGTTCCCCTATAAATGGTGATTGGGCTAAGTTTTCAAAAATAATTAGTGAGCATCCGGAACAAAACGTAGTTTTAACAATCGAAAGAAATGGAAAAAATCAGCAGTTAACCGTTATACCTGCAAAAATTGAACGAGCAGGAAAAATAGTTGGTTTCTTAGGAGTGATGGGGAAGTTTGACCCTTATCCTTCTGAGTATCAATTTGATATGCGTTATGGCGTTGTTGATTCTTTAGGACAAAGCATAGAACGTAGCTGGAAGTTAGTAGTATTGAGTTTTGACATGATAGGCAAACTTTTAACAGGTGATGTTTCTGTTAAAAACTTAAGTGGGCCTATTTCTATCGCACAAGGAGCAGGAAGTAGTGCACAATATGGTTTGGTATATTTTTTAGGTTTTCTCGCTTTAATTAGCATTAACCTAGGCATCATAAATTTATTACCATTACCAGTACTTGATGGCGGGCATTTATTTTATTATTTTGTCGAAGTTATCACAGGCAAGCCCGTACCAGAAAAAATACAAGAAATAGGTTTTAAGTTTGGTACACTAGCCCTATTAGGCTTAATGAGTATCGCATTATTTAACGATTTTTCGCGGTTATAACAAAAGAAGTAATAAAAGTTAGCATTTATGATAATTAAAAAAATTGCCCTTGCGGTATTATTAGGTGTTTTTGGTACAACAGTACAAGCCTCTGAAGAATTTCAAGTAGAAGATATTCAAGTAAAAGGATTACAGCGTGTCGCACTAGGTGCCGCTTTGACTCATATCCCTTTTAATACGGGAGATACCCTTAATGAATTTCGTATATCTCAGTCGATAAAGTCTCTTTATAAATCAGGGCATTTTAATGACGTGATTGTTTATCGTGACGGTAATAGAATTATCTATCGTGTACACGAGCGCTCTACGATCAGCGAAATTACCTTCGATGGAAATAAAGACTTAAAAGAAGCACAGTTAACAGAAAGTCTTGATGGTAGTAACATTCGTATGGGGGAAACCCTAGATATGACTGTTATTTCTGGTATTGAAATCGGTCTAGAAGATTTCTATCACAGTATTGGTAAATATAATGCTGATGTTAAAGCAGAAGTTACTCACTTACCGCGTAACCGTGTAGACCTTAATTTTGTATTTACCGAAGGCGATGCCGCGGCAATAGAGCAAATTAATATTGTTGGTAATACTGTTTTTACCGATGAAGAACTGCTTGAACGTATAGAACTTACTTATGACTCTCCTTGGTGGGATTTTATGGCGCAAGATCGCTATCAAAAACAAACCTTGCAAGGCGATATGGAAACCATTAAAAGTTACTATTTAGATAGAGGTTATCTGCAATATAAAGTTGACTCTACTCAAGTATCAATGACACCTAATAAACAAGCTGTTTATATTGCGTTAAACGTAACTGAAGGCGAGCAATTTACCGTCAGTGAAGTTGACTTTATCGGTGATATGGCCGGTTTTGAACGCACAATACGGGCAATTAACCCTTTACGTACTGATAAACTTTATAACGGTGCAGAAGTGACATACACCGAAGAAACCATCAGTCGTTTCCTTGGCCGGTATGGTTATGCTTATCCTAAAGTAAATATTATTCCAGAAATTAACGAAGAAGAAAAAACCGTTAAATTGTCTATTTCTGTAGACCCTGGTAAACGTGTTTATGTTAATCGAATTAATTTCATAGGCAACAGTGTCACTGCTGATAGAGTATTACGCCGTGAAATGCGTCAAATGGAAGGTGCTTGGTTATCTAACAATGCAGCTGAAAATTCAAAGCAATGGCTACAACGTTTACCGTATTTAGAAGATGTTGAATTTGAAACTAAGCAATTACCCGGTGAAGATGACTTAGTGGATATTGATTTCACGGTTAAAGAACAACCTTCTGGTTCATTTACTGCCGGTATTGGTTATGGTTCAACAACTAATTTAAGTTTAAGTGCAGGTATTCAGCAAAATAACTTTTTAGGTACTGGTAATCGATTGGCCTTTAACATTAATACCATGAGCTATCAAAAAAGTGCCAGTATCTCATTCACAGACCCTTATTTTACCGTAGATGCGGTTTCTTTGGGCGGACAGTTATATTACAGCGAATTTGATGCAGGTAACGCGAATTTAGTTGAATATAACAATAAAACATATGGTGTAGGACTTAATTTAGGTTTTCCTATTAACGAATATGTTCGCTTGAATTTTGGTCTTGGTTATAAGCATAACGGTATTACCCGTTTAAAAACCTATGAACAAATTCAAGAGTTTTATCAAATATATTCGGATCCCCATGACCCTGATGGTGGTTTAGAATTTGAAAGCTTTGATTTAACCCTTGGTATTTCTCGTACTACTTTGAACCGTGGTACCTTCCCAACAGATGGTTCTAGTCAAAGTTTATCTTATAAGATGACTACACCTAATTCGGATGTAAATTATTTTAAGATTAATTTAGATACTAAATGGTATTTTCCATTAACGAGAGATAAACGCTGGACTGTATTAACACGCTTTAATGCAGGTTACGGAAATGGTTATGGTCAAATAAATGGGAATGATCAAATATTACCTTTCTGGGAAAACTTTAGAGCAGGTGGCTCTGATACATTACGCGGTTTCGAAAACAATATAGTTGGTCCACGCGCTGTATTTAGATACCCTACGCCAATTTCTGGAGCACCTGATTCTGTAGAGCAAGGTACTAGCTGTTGTTTAGGTACTGATCATGACTTTACTCAAGTATCAAAACGTTCTGTTGGTGGTAATGCAATCGTTGTTGCTGGACTAGAACTTATTGTGCCGACACCTTTCCTTGATGAAGGATTCACTCACAGTGTCCGTACCAGCTTTTTTGTTGACGCGGGTAATGTTTGGGATACCGAATTTAGCATGGATGACTATAGCGACTTAGGGCTTGCTGAATACAACAAAATAGATGATTATTCAGACCCGGGGCGTTACAGAAGTTCGGCAGGTTTGTCTGTACAGTGGTTATCGCCAATGGGGCCGATGATCTTTAGTTTTGCAAAGGCATTAAAGTCTGAGAAGGACGATGACAAAGAGTTCTTTAGTTTTAATATAGGTAAAACTTTTTAATTCAAAGAATATTTGTGCATAAAAATTTAATTATGGGGTTTAATTCTATTTGTTAGCCCCCATAGCAATTAAATGATAATTATAAAAATTAATGTAGCTTAACCAAAGTTGCGTAGTAATAATATTTTGGAGATAAAATTGAAAAAATTCATTAAAACAGTTGTTTGTTCAACAGTAGCGTCAAGTTTGTTATTAGCAAGTTCAGTAATGGCTGCTGATCAAAAAATCGCAGTAGTTAATTTCCAAGAAGTCATGGGTAAAATTCCGCAAACAGCGACAGTAATGAAAGGTTTGGAAGTTGAATTTAAAGATGATAAAGCAGTCTTAGCACAATTAGAAAAAGACATTAAATATTATCAAGAAAAGAAAAATAAAGAAGCGTTATTAATGAGCGCTAAAGATAAAGAAGATGTTGATGCGAAAATTGATACTTTATATCAAGAGTACCAAACAAAAGGTAAAGCATTCCAACAAGCCACTGGTCTTCGTAAAAACGAAGAAACAAACAAAATTGTTGCATTAGTTCGTCAAGCAATCGATAACATTGCAGCAAAAGAAAATTATGACCTTGTTTTAGAACAACAAGCTGTTGTATTTGCTAAACCAGATGCAAGTATTACTGACAAAGTAGTAGAGCAGGTTAGTAAACTTAAATAAGTCTACATTCAGGTATTAGATAATGGGCTAAATCAAACATTATCGCTATTAAGCTTGCAACTATTATTTATAATATTAGTTGCAAGTTTTGTTTCTAGCCTTAAAAAATCATCTTGGTTTTAACTTCTTTTCCAGCTATGCTTTTATAGCATCCATAACAATATTAAGTGCTTATGTCTTATACTCTCAAACAACTAGCAGAAAAAATTGGTGCTGAGGTTCATGGTGATGAAAATCATTTGATTGATTCTCTTGCAACATTATTAACTGCAAAGCCGCAACAAATTGCATTCCTAGCCAATAAAAAATATAACCAACAGCTTTCACAAACCAAAGCGGGTGCGGTCATAATTGCTTCGCAAAGCCTAAACGACTGTAATACTAATGCTTTAGTTATGGATAACCCTTATTTAGGCTACGCATTAACAGCACAATTACTTGATACAACACCATTGCCCGCTACAAATATTCATCCATCTGCTCAAATTTCAAATGATGTTGCTTTAGGTGAGAATGTCACTATTGGCGCTAATGCTGTTATTGAGCAGGGAGCCATGATTGCTGATAATGTAAGTATAGGTGCAGGTTGTTTTATTGGTGAGCAAGTTAAGATTGGTTCTCACACAAAATTATGGGCAAATGTTAGCGTTTATCATCGAGTTGAAATTGGTGATGACTGTTTAATTCAAGCAAATACGGTTATTGGCTCTGATGGATTTGGTTATGCAAATGATCAAGGAACATGGCTGAAAATTCCTCAGCTTGGCAGGGTTATTATTGGCAATAACGTTGAGATCGGTGCTAGCACAACTATAGATCGTGGTGCGTTAGAAGATACCCTTATTAAAGACGGTGTAATTCTAGATAATCAGATTCAAATTGCTCATAATGTTGTTATTGGCGAAAATACGGCGATGGCGGCTTGTAGTGTTATTGCGGGTAGTACAACTATTGGTAAAAATTGTGTTATAGCGGGTCTTGTTGGTATCAATGGTCACATAGAAGTCGGTGACGGTTGTGTTTTTACTGGTATGTCTATGGTAACAAAAAATATCGACGAATCGGGTGTGTATTCTTCTGGTATGCCATGTCAAACCAATAAAGAGTGGAATAAAAATAATGCAAGAATTCGAAAGTTAGAAAGTATACTTAAGCGCATGAAAAGTGCAGAACAAGATATTGAGCACTTAAATAAAATTATAGAAAAGGAATAATCAGTTGGAATCAACAAAAAACACCCTTGAAATTGCAGAAATTAGAGAATTACTGCCACATCGTTATCCAATGTTGTTGGTTGACCGCGTTTTAGATTACCAACCAATGAAATCTTTGCATGCTATTAAGAACGTTAGTATTAACGAACCTGTGTTTAATGGTCACTTTCCTGAGCTTCCTATTTTTCCTGGGGTGATGATCCTCGAAGCCTTAGCACAAGCAACAGGAATTTTAGGTTTTAAAAGCACTGATGGTCGCGCTGAAAATGAAATGTATTTATTTGCTTCTATCGATAAAGCAAAATTTAAAAAACCGGTAGTACCTGGCGATACAATGCATTTACATGTTGAATTTTTGAAAGAGCGCCGTGGTATGTGGAAATTTTATGGTGAAGCAAAAGTTGATGGTAAAGTTGTTTGTTCTGCTGAACTTATGTGTGCAAGAAGAGTGGTATAAATTGTGACTAGTGATAATGAGAGTTTAATCCATCCTCAAGCAATAATTGAAGAAGGAGCCATTATTGGCAGTAATGTGAGTATTGGTCCATGGACTTATATTGCCAAAGATGTCGTTATTGGTGACAACTGTGTTATTAATTCTCATGTTGTTATTAAAGGCCCTACAAAAATAGGCGAAGGTAATCAATTTTTTCAGTTTGCTAGTATAGGTGAAGACTGCCAAGATCTTAAGTATGCAGGTGAACCTACCGAGTTGATTATTGGCGATAACAACATTTTTCGTGAGTCATGTACGGTTCATCGAGGTACTATTCAAGATAACTGCTTAACAAAAATTGGAAGTCATAACTTATTCATGGCTTATACCCACGTTGCACACGACTGTGTCGTGGGTGACCATTGTATCTTAGCTAATAATGCTACCCTCGCCGGGCATGTTCATGTTGGTGATTATGCTATTTTAGGTGGTATGACTGGAGTTCATCAGTTTTGTCATATAGGTGCCCATAGTTTTGTTGCGGCAAACTCTTTAATTTTAAAGGATATCCCCCCTTATTTGATGGTTTCGGGTCAGCCTGCTTCACCCTTTGGACTAAATTCAGAAGGATTAAAGCGTCGAGGTTTTGATAAAGAAGTTATTTTAACCATTAAGCGAGCCTATAAAGAAGTTTATCGCAAAGGATTAAATGTTGATGAAGCCCTAGTCAAGATAGCCGAGTTAGCCGATGATATGCCAGAACTAACTTTTTTTGCTGAGTTTATTAAAAACTCTAAACGCGGTATCGCACGCTAACAGCAACTGCCTTAAAGTAGTAGAGTAATTTTAATGACAAAAACAATAAAGGATCAGGCGATTTCACAAACATCACCATCACCCCATCATTCAGCCACCGTATCCGCTCCCGTCTTTGGTATTGTCGTTGGAGAACATTCTGGCGATACGCTTGGCGCAGGGCTAATGACATCATTAATGTGTGTTTATCCCAATGCAAAATTTATTGGTATCGGTGGTCCTAAAATGGAGTCGCTGGGTTTCGAGAGTCTATTCGACATGGACGAACTTTCAGTGATGGGAATTTTCGAAGTATTAGGCCGCCTCAAGCGTTTATTCCACGTAAAAGACTGTTTAGCTGAACAATTTATTGAAAATAAACCTGATGTTTTTATCGGTATCGACGCCCCTGATTTTAATTTGCGTTTAGAACGACAATTAAAGAAAAAAGGCATTAAAACCGTTCACTATGTTAGTCCTTCAGTGTGGGCTTGGCGTGAAAAGCGTATTTTTAAAATAGAAGCGGCTACGGATATGGTTTTGTCACTATTACCTTTTGAAAAAGATTTTTATGACAAATATGAAGTACCTTGTACATTTGTTGGCCACCCACTAGCAGACGACATCCCATTATCATCGGATAAAATTGAAGCACGACATACACTAGACTTACCACTCGATAAAAAAATACTCGCGCTTATGCCGGGCAGTCGGGGTGGTGAATTATCTCGTTTATCCGCACCTTTCTTGCTTTCTGCTAGTCAATTATTAGAACAAGACCCGCAATTGCACTTTGTCGTACCGATGATAAGTGAAAAAAGAACAGAGCAATTTAACCTGCTGAAAAATAAAATTGCGCCTAACTTACCGGTTACTATTATTACCAATAAAACTCAACAAGTTATGGCAGCAAGTGATTGTTTGTTAATGGCCTCTGGAACCGTCACCTTAGAAGCCGCACTTGTTAAACGCCCAATGGTTATTTGCTATAAATTTAATACGTTTACCTATCATATGTTTAAGGGCTTAGTAAAATTAGAGTGGTTTTCATTACCCAATTTATTAGCTAATAAAACCTTGGTACCTGAACTACTTCAGGGAAAGGTTACGGTAGATAACATTGTCCCGCTTGTAAGAGAACGTTTATACCAAGACCAAACTTCCCTTGAAGATGAATATATGAATATTCATATCGCATTAAAGCAAAATGCCAGTAAAGAAGCCGCGAGAGCCGTGATGGATCTAATGTCAAAATGAGTAATAGCAGTACGGTTGATACAAATAAAGCTAAAAGTAGCAGGGTAGTGAAACCTAAAAAGGTTTTTGACCCTTTTGAGTACCCCATTGCATATTGCATTGCGGGTGTTGATGAAGTTGGTCGTGGCCCTTTAGTCGGTGATGTCGTTACTGCAGCTGTTATTCTTGATCCCGAAAATCCTATCGAAGGCTTAATGGATTCAAAAAAACTATCGGAAAAAAAGCGTCAATTATTATTTATTGAAATAAAAGAAAAGGCTATATCTTGGGCTATTGGCCGAGCAAGCCCAGAAGAAATAGATACCCTTAATATCCTACATGCAACCATGTTAGCAATGCAAAGAGCTGTGCAAGATTTGTCAGTTACGCCAGATTATGTGTTAGTTGATGGTAATCGTTGTCCTGTTTTCATGAGTATTAATGGTAATATTGACTGCCAATCAGTAGTTAAAGGTGATGACCGTGTCGCCGAAATTAGTGCTGCATCGATACTTGCAAAAGTTGCTCGTGATGAAGAAATGTACGCCTTAGATGAGTTACACCCTGAGTATGGATTCGCTAAACATAAAGGCTATCCAACCAAAGCGCACTTAGAAAAAATAGTAGAGCATGGCGTGCTTGATTGTTACCGCGCAAGTTTTAAACCAGTCGCACAAGTTATTGCTATGCAAGGGGTTTTACCAACAAAATTAAAGTCGGAAGAAGCTCAGGTGAATAATTAATGTCAGAGCAAACATTAGTTGATACACAAGATGTAGAGCAAGATATAGTTCAACCTCTGCCACAACCAAAATTTATTCATTTACGTGTACACAGTGATTACTCAATGTGTGATGGATTGAATAAAGTTAAACCGCTTATTGCCCAAGCTTCCGATCTTGGAATGCCAGCCCTTGCGCTAACCGATCAAACTAACCTGTGTGGTTTAGTTAAATATTATCATGCTGCTCATGGCGCAGGTATCAAACCTATCATTGGTTGTGATTTTTGGGTAAAAAGTGAAGAATTAGCAGACGAACTTTCCAGAATTGTAATATTGGCGACTGATAATGTCGGCTATAAAAACCTTACCGAACTTATTTCTAAAGCTTACCTGCGTGGTCACATTCAAGGTCGAGCGGTTATCGATAAACATTGGTTAATAGAATACGCTCCGGGCTTATTGTTATTATCTGCTGGTCGCGAAGGTGATATAGGTAAAGCGCTAATTAAAGGGAATGTTGAGCTTGTTGATGAAATGGTTAACTTTTATCAACAATACTTTCCTGATTGCTTTTACCTTGAACTCATTAGAACCAATAGAGATAACGAAGAAAACTATCTACATTTAGCCGTAGAACTTGCTGAAAAGGCATCACTGCCAGTTGTTGCTACTAACGAAGTGATGTTCATTTCTCCTGAACGCTTTGATGCCCATGAAATACGTGTAGCTATACATGACGGTTTCACCTTAAATGATAAACGTCGTCCGAAAAAATATTCTAAAGAACAGTACATGCGCAGCGAAGAAGAAATGTGTGAGCTGTTTTCAGATATTCCAGAGGCAATTGAAAATACAGTACAAATCGCAAAACGTTGTAATGTTACTGTCACGCTAGGCGAGTATGTATTACCTGATTTTCCCACTGAAGGTTTATCAATAGAAGATTTTTTAGTTAAAGTTTCAGAAGAAGGGTTACAAGAACGTTTAGAGTTTATTTTTGATAAAGATGCTGATGACTTTGCTGAAAAACGTAAACCTTACGACGAACGTTTAGCTATAGAACTTGAAGTTATCAATAATATGGGCTTCCCCGGTTATTTCTTGATAGTCATGGAGTTTATCCAGTGGAGTAAAGATAACAATATACCCGTTGGCCCAGGACGTGGCTCTGGTGCTGGATCACTTGTTGCCTATGCACAAAAAATTACTGACTTAGACCCACTTGAATACGATTTACTCTTTGAGCGCTTCTTGAACCCCGAACGTGTCTCTATGCCTGATTTCGATGTCGATTTTTGCATGGATAGACGTGATGAAGTTATTGATCACACCGCTGAATTATATGGTCGTGATGCGGTATCGCAAATTATTACCTTTGGTACCATGGCGGCGAAAGCGGTTATTCGAGATGTTGGCCGTGTATTAGGTCACCCATATGGTTTTGTTGACCGGATTTCAAAACTCATCCCACCAACACCAGGCATGACCCTAACAAAAGCCTTCGAAGAAGAACCTAAGCTTCCTGAAGCTTATGCGCAAGATAGCGAAGTAAAAGACCTAATAGATATGTGTCGCATCTTAGAAGGTACTACACGTAATGCCGGAAAACATGCTGGTGGTGTTGTTATTTCTCCAACGACCATTACAGACTTTGCACCTTTGTATTGTGATGAAGAAGGTAACAACCCAGTAACACAATTTGATAAAAACGATGTTGAAGATGCAGGCTTAGTAAAATTCGATTTCTTAGGTCTTCGAACACTGACTATTTTACAGTGGGCCATTGAAATGGCCGATGTAAAACTGTTGAAAGAAGGCAAGGATCCTATCGATATTGCCAGTATTCCCCTAGAAGATCCTGCCAGTTTTAAAGTGTTGTTAAAGTCTGAAACAACCGCTGTTTTTCAACTTGAGTCTAGCGGCATGAAATCGCTTATCGCCAAGTTAAAGCCTGATTGCTTTGAAGATATAATCGCACTGGTAGCATTATTTCGCCCTGGGCCATTACAATCAGGTATGGTTGATAACTTCATCGAACGTAAGCATGGTCGTGAAGAAGTAAGCTATCCGGATGCTACATGGCAACATATTGATTTAAAACCTATTCTTGAACCGACCTACGGTATCATTTTATACCAAGAGCAGGTTATGCAAATTGCCCAAGTACTTGCTGGTTATTCGCTCGGTGGTGCAGATATGCTTCGTCGTGCGATGGGTAAGAAAAAACCGGAAGAAATGGCTAAGCAGCGTGCAGGTTTTGAACAAGGTGCAATAAATCGAGGTGTTGATGGCGAACTTGCCATGAAGATTTTCGATCTGGTTGAAAAATTTGCGGGTTACGGTTTTAACAAATCACATTCAGCCGCTTACGCACTTGTTTCATATCAAACCTTGTGGATGAAAACCCATTTTCCGGCACCCTTTATGGCAGCAGTAATGTCGGCTGATATGGATAACACCGACAAAATTGTTACCCTTGTAGACGAGTGTGGCAATATGGGCATAGATCTCCTGCCACCTGATGTAAATGCTGGCGCATATAAATTTACCGTCAATGAGAAAGATCAGATTGTTTATGGCATTGGCGCTGTAAAAGGCGTGGGTGAAGGGCCAATTGAAGCGATTATTGCCGCTCGTGAAGAAGGAGGGGAGTTTGCTGATCTTTTCGACTTTTGTGCTCGTCTTGATTTGAAAAAAATTAATAAGCGTGTACTCGAAAAACTTGTGAAAGCGGGAGCAATGGACACACTTGGCCCTAAACAAACGATTAATGGTAAAGAAGAGCCGAACCGTGCGGTTTTATTTGAAACATTACCAGAAGCAATCAAGGCCGCAGATCAACACGCAAAAGCACAAGCTGTTGGGCAAAACGATTTATTTGGCTTAATTAATGAAGAGCCTGAAGACACTCGACAAGCCTTTAAGGATGTTCGGATGTGGCCGGAAGAAGTTTGGCTTAACGGCGAAAAAGAAACCTTAGGTTTGTATTTAACAGGTCACCCAATTAATCGTTTCTTAACTGAAATAAAACATTACGCCACGGGCAGATTAGTTAGCCTGCAAGCGACAAGTAAAGACAAAACAACGGTTGCTGTAGGGCTAGTGCTTGGTGTTAGAGTCATGGTAAATAAGCGTGGCAGACGATGGGCACTAGTTACGCTTGACGATAAAAGCGCGCGTATGGATATTAGACTATTCCCTGATGACTATGATAAATTTGTAGAGTTGCTCGTCAGTGATGCTATTTTAGTGTGTAGCGGACAGGTCAGCTTTGATGATTACTCTGGAGGTATTACAATGACCGCCCGAGATATCATGACTGTTGCTGATGCTCGGGAAAACTATGTAACTTCGGTTGACGTTAATGTGAATAAGACTAAGGTTGGTAACGGTTTTATTGACAAGTTCACTGATGTATTAACACCATATAAAGATGGAACTTGCCCAATTCGATTGTTTTATCAAAGAGATGAAGCAAAAGCTATGCTAGAATTAGGCGTACAATGGCGTGTTACGCCAGCCGACCCTTTATTAAATGAATTGAAAACCTTACTCGGTGACGAAGATGTTACTTTAAGGTTTAAATGATTTAGGTCGCATTAAATGGTAACTTATTGTTAACCATAATAAATAATTTATAGTAATGTCGATTACGATTTTGCTAACAACTTGATAGTTATATAAAAACTATTAAATACTCTATTTGAATAATCATGCTGTTGTTGATAATACGGCATAGAACATAGGTAAGAATAATCATATGTCATTAAATTTTTTAGACTTCGAGCAACCGATTGCGGAGCTTGATGCCAAAATTGAAGAATTACAATTAGTAAACAATGGTCAAGAATTAGATCTTGACCTTGAAGAGCAAATTACCCAATTACGTGGAAAAAATGCGGAGTTAACGAAAAAGATTTTTTCTAATCTTGATCCTTGGCAAACGGCTCGGGTCGCTCGTCATCCGCAGCGTCCGTATACTCTTGATTATATACCGCGTATTTTTACTGAATTTGATGAACTTGCCGGTGATAGACATTACGCAGATGATAGCGCTATTGTTGGTGGTACTGCTCGTTTAGACGGAAAGCCAGTAATGATTATTGGTCATCAAAAAGGTCGTTCAACTGCAGAAAAAGTTAAACGTAACTTTGGTATGCCTCGCCCTGAAGGATACCGTAAAGCTTTGCGCTTAATGCAAATGGCTGAGCGTTTCAATATGCCGATTATCACTTTTATTGATACACCAGGTGCTTATCCTGGTATTGGTGCTGAAGAGCGTGGCCAAAGTGAAGCCATAGCGATGAACTTAAAAATGATGGCGCGTTTGACTGTTCCTATTGTTTGTACTGTTATCGGCGAAGGTGGTTCTGGTGGTGCATTAGCTATTGGTGTAGGTGATCGCGTGAATATGTTGAAATACTCTACTTATTCTGTAATTTCACCGGAAGGTTGTGCATCAATCCTGTGGAAAACCGCTGAGAAAGCGCCGACTGCTGCCGAAGCTATGGGGATTACGGCTACGCGTATTAAGGAATTAGAGCTTATTGATAACATCGTTGAAGAGCCTTTAGGCGGTGCGCATCGTGATATGGATATTATGGCTGCTAACTTGAAGCAAGAATTAAAATCAAATCTTGCTGAATTAGAAGAATTATCAAAAGAAGAGTTAGTGGATAAACGTTACGACAGATTAATGTCTTTCGGTTACTGCTAAGTCGTCTGTTTTACTCAAACACCTAACACTCGTTATCTAGAGTTGAGGTTTAATAATAAAAATGCAAACAATGAATGTTTGCATTTTTAGTTTATAGATTTATAAATTATGATATCTATTGAATCACATTTAGAAGAATTCTTTTTACAGCATTCTAGCAAAAATATCTTGATCGCTTACAGCGGTGGCGTCGATTCACAAGCTCTTCTGCATTGCCTTGCATCATTAAAAAAACAAAATAGATTAAAAGGTGAGCTTCGCGTTTGTCATGTGGACCATGGCTTGAGTCCTAATGCTGCTCAATGGCAAGAGTTTGCTAAAGCACAATGTCAGCAAGCTAAGCTACCATTAGATATCATCTCAGTAAATATTCAAACTCAAGCACAAAAAAGTGTAGAGGCATTGGCCCGCGATGCTCGTTATCATGCGTTACAGACAACTGCAAATTTAGGTGACCTGATTGTTACAGGCCATCATAGTGATGACCAAGCTGAAACTTATCTACTTGCACTCAAAAGAGGCTCTGGCTTAAAGGGATTGTCAGCAATGCAAAGTGAAATGACATTAGGGAAACACTTATTAGTGCGTCCTTTACTTAAAATTACACGTGCAGAGATAGAAGCTTACGCTAAAATAAATAAATTAGTTTGGGTTGAAGATGAGTCGAATACAGATGAACGCTTTGACCGAAATTTTTTGCGTCGCCAAATATTACCAAAATTAAATAAACGTTGGCCAAGTATTAATAAGACCATTGCACGAAGTGCTGAGCACTGTTTTGAGGCGCAACAACTACTTGATGAACTCGCGCAGCAAGATTTAACTGTTTGTCAATCTTCACCCCGCAGGCTTTCTATTTCATATTTGAATAAGTTGAGTGAGCCACGGTTAAAGAATCTTTTACGTTATTTTTTAGCTGCTCACGATATTCTAATGCCGAGCCATCAGCAGTTACAGCAAATTTGTCAGCAACTCAATGCTGAAGCTGACAAGTCTCCCGTGGTTCAATTGGCGGAATGTTGTATCAGGCGATATAAAGGTGAACTGTATTTAACCAATGTTTTTCAGGATATTGTGTCATGGCAGAAAAGTACAAAAAGTGACTTTCTAACTGATAATTCCTCAATAAATATTAGTCTCCCTGATGAACTAGGGCATTTGAACTTTTCTGCATTTTCAGGGGGAGTGAAAAGCAACAGGGGAATGTACTTGAAGAAACCTAAGGTTAATCAAGTGATTACGGTTTCTTTTAAACACGAGAACCCTAAATGCCTACCGCAATATCGTCAACATTCACGGTCATTAAAAAAAGTATTACAAGAACTTACTATTCCACCTTGGCAAAGAAAGCGCCTGCCTTTTATCTTTTATGATAATGAATTAGTTGCTGTGGTTGGGCAGTTTATCTGTAAAGACTATGTAGCGGATAACGAAAGTGAAGCGTTCGCTATATCATGGAAGGGGGAATCGTCTTTTTAAAACAACCAAGTAACGAATAAACTAGACAGTGCCTGTGAATAAGTGTTAAAAATCTTCATCGACACGTTTTCGTGATAATAATAACTAAAATAAGAAAAACTATGACAACAGAAAGTAACACCTTAGAAAATCGGTCAATTCTTGGCAAGCTCAAATCTATTAATATCGTTAATCAAATCATTATCGCTATTGTTTTTGGTATTTCTCTCGCGCTTATTTCCCCTGAAATAGCGAAATCTTTTTCCATGCTGGGAAGTTTATTTGTTAGTGCATTGAAAGCGGTTGCGCCAATCTTGGTCTTAGTGCTCGTTGCTTCGTCTATCGCCAATCAAAAGCCTAATAGCGACGCAAAACTAAAGCCAATCGTTGGGCTTTATTTAATCGGCACAATAAGTGCTGCCCTTGTAGCAGTAGCATTGAGTTATGCTTTTCCTGTGCAATTAACGTTAGACTTAGCTGGTGCTAATGCAAACCCGCCACAAGGCTTAGGTGAAGTGTTATCAACATTGGCATTTAAAATAGTTGATAATCCTTTTAATGCGGTGGTTACCGGTAACTTTATTGGTATTCTAGCGTGGGGGTTAGGATTAGGATTCGCGTTAAAAAAAGGCAGTGATTCAACAAAAGCAATGGTACATGACTTTGCTGAAGCTATTTCAAGTGTGGTGAAGTTAGTTATCCGTTTTGCACCATTAGGTATTATGGGGCTTGTGGCTAATACTGTTGCAACGACAGGTTTCGATACTTTAGGTGAATTTAGACATTTAGTGTTATTGCTTTTGGGCTCTATGTTAATTATAGCATTGGTAATAAACCCATTAATTGTATATTTCATCATGCGTAAAAACCCATACCCATTAGTATTAACGTGTCTAAAAGAGTCTGGAATTACAGCATTTTTTACTCGCAGCTCAGCGGCAAATATCCCGGTAAATATGGAATTATGTAAAAAATTAGATCTACATGAAGATACTTATTCGGTTTCGATACCTTTAGGGGCAACTATAAATATGGCTGGAGCAGCTATTACGATTACTGTATTAACGCTTGCTGCAGCGAATACCCTCAATATAGAGGTGGACTTTGCTACAGCTATACTTCTCAGTATTATTGCTTCTGTATCTGCTTGTGGTGCTTCAGGTGTTGCAGGAGGTTCGTTGTTACTTATTCCTCTTGCATGTGGTTTGTTTGGTATCGATAGTGCCATTGCAATGCAAGTTGTTGCGATAGGTTTTATTATTGGTGTTATTCAAGATTCAGCAGAAACTGCGCTAAATAGCTCAACGGATGTTGTTTTTACGGCAGCTGCCTCGCACCATATTACTAAAAACTTAGAGTAAATCATGTAATCACTGCCATTAATTAAGCGTTAATGGCGGTGATTATTATAATTGTATTGATCAGCTTTTAATGAATAAACCTTTCATTGTTTTTACCTATACGTATAAATGTTTGCTTCCCTTTGCTGGCTCAATCTAACCATCGTTGCGTTACCGCCATTTACCATACCCAGTTATTACTCGACTATGTTCTCCTGCTAATTATTTTACTGGGTAATGATTGTTCACATCTTTATCCGAAAGGGTATTCTTTCTCTATTCTCTAATATAAGGGGGATATACCGAATAGCACTATAAAAAGAAGTATTCAATTAACATGGTAATTATTCAGCCCTACGGGCTCATGTTTTTATTAAGCTTAAGTGTCTAGTACTCACTTTTAATTACAGGCATAATAGCCGAAATTGCCACATCCCCAAATTAGCGGAAAAATATATGCCTACTGAAAATGCTTTGAAAGCGCGCAGTAACAATAGCTGTGAACTATGTTCTTCAACGGAAACTTTAACGGTATTTCCTGTGCCTCCTACGAGTGACTTAAGCGCTCAACAATGTGTGTACCTTTGTAATACTTGTACAGCACAAATTAATGGTGATAGCGATTTGGATGTTAATCATTGGCGTTGTTTAAATGACAGTATGTGGAATCAAGAGCCAGCAGTTCAGGTTATGTCGTATCGTATGCTTCATAAACTTTCAGCTGAAAGCTGGGCGCAAGATGCCTTAGAAATGATTTACATGGAAGATGATGTAAAAACTTGGGCTGAGCAAGGTATTGCAGCTGCTGAGCGTGAAGGACCAACGCGTGATAGTAATGGCGCAGAGTTGCAAGATGGCGATGATGTAACTTTGGTTAAAGATTTAAAAGTTAAGGGGGCAAACTTTACCGCCAAGCAAGGTACTTTGGTGCGTGGAATTACACTAACTGATAATCCAGAGCATATTGAAGGTAAAGTTAACGGGACGCGAATCGTGTTAGTTTCGGCGTACTTGAAAAAAGCTTAAAATATGCCGTCATGATTTAAAAAGCCCTTTCTATAAAAGGGCTTTTTTTGTTCTGAATGAACGGTCATGATTTTTAGTTCCTGACAAATCATAAGTAACTCCATCCCTAGATTCAATAACGAGGTGATATGAATGTCGACGAGCGTGTGTTTATCTGGAAGTAGTTTAAAGCCAACGCCTTACGTTTATTTGGTATTCTTTATATTGCTGACCAAATAGTTTTGCTAATATTCTCTCTTCTGGCATTATTTGAAAACGCGTCATATAGCTAATAAATACTAGGGTAATAGGCAAAGAAGTTAAGTGCTGTAAGTAATAAGCGAGAGATATTAGTGATATAAGCATCGCTAAATACATAGGGTTACGAGAAATAGAATAGATGCCAGAACTGACTATAGTTGAACTCGTTTCTGGTTTTGTTGGGTTTACCGTTGTTTTGTGCTTTCTAAAACTAACTATTGCCGAAATACCCACAATAACGGCAATTGACAACAAAAATAACGCAACTAATTCATGAGCAGGCCAGCTCATAACAAATTCAGGCCATAGTTTGCTGAAAATTATCATAAACCCCACAGCAATCAATAGCTGAACAATGGGGATAACTTTTAAATCCATAACCTTCCTTAATGTTAAGAATTCATCATCGATACATTATATTATCAGATTGTGTTGGCCATTCATCACTCTTTGTGACTAAATATATTTTTCTGTGGTTATTGACTTAAGTTGAAAATATCGCCATTATTTATTTTCGCATTCTAATATGCGAGTTTTTATTTATACCTTTATCAGAGAATCGTAATTTACATGCTTACTGTAGCTTCAAAAATAATGAGTAATTGTCTTCACCAAAACCGACTGACTGTCCTCGTCAATCGTTGGTGTGCCGTTACTATGGCAAATTATTATTGTGGTTATATAAAGTAAGTATTCGATAACTTTTAAGCCACAGCTCAGCACTGTGGTTATGATGTTTTTCTCCCCAGTGTTTTTCTTCCGCTTAATAGCAATACAAAACATATCAAGGAGTTATAAAATGTCAGTCCCCGTAGCCTATCTCGCTGTTATTCTTATTTGGTCAACTACTCCATTAGGAATTGTCTGGAGTAGTGAAAGCATTCACCCAACTTTAGCTGTATTATTGCGTATGCTTATTGCAGTTGTGCCAGGCTGGTTACTACTTAAAGCCTTTCGAATTGATTTTCCATGGCATAAAAATGCGTTAAAACTGTATGGCTTTTCATCTATTGGTATTTTTGGTGGTATGTTATTTTCTTATTTAGCGGCGGGGTATATTTCATCGGGGTTAATGTCGCTCATTTTTGGTTTATCTCCAATTTTATCCGGGGTATTAAGTAAACGGATTTTGGCTGAGTCGGCAATATCACCCGCTAAAAAGATTGCTTTGTTAGTCGCTATCTCTGGTTTGGCGATTGTGTGTTTTGATAAAATATCTTTAGCTGATGATGCTTATATCGGCATTATTGCGGTATTAATTGCGGTAGGGTTTTTTAGTTTAAGTGGTGTGTTGGTCAAAAGTGTTGAAGTTGCGATAAATCCTATGGCGACAACAGTGGGCTCTTTGTTGTTTAGCATCCCTTTATTTACGCTTGTTTGGTTAATCTTTGATGGTAGTATTCCTTATGAATCGTGGAGTAACAAGTCTATATTAAGTGTTGTTTATTTAGGTGTTATCGGTTCATTGTTGGGTTTTATTGCATATTTTTATGTTTTACAACGATTAAAAGCCAGTACTGTCGCTTTGATAACGATGATCACTCCTGTGGTTGCGATCTCTCTGGGATCGATATTAAACAATGAAACAATTAGTGCTAATTTAGTTGTCGGTGCGTTAGCTATAATTACCGGATTAGCTATTTATCAATGGGGTGATTTAATGCTCAAACACAATCGCAGAAAATATGCTCAGTGATGAAAAAGTAACGATAGGTTTTAGGCAAGCTCAACAAAGTGATATCGCCTATTTATTACAATTGCGAAAAAACTCAATGGGAAAACACCTCATTGCTGCTGGCTTAAATTTATCGGATCAACAGCATCTTGAACGGATCAATGAATGCTATGTTGATTCGTCCATTATTTTGTTAAATAAACAGCCCATAGGCCTAATTAAGCTCGGTGTTCTGCCCGATAAACTGCATATCCGGCAGCTACAGATATCTCCAGAATACCAAGGGAAAGGGGTTGGTGGTAACGTTATCGCTTTGGTTAAAAATAAAGCGAAAGAGTTAAAGTTGCCATTAACACTAAATGTACTGTTAGCAAATCCTGCTATATCTTTATATTTACGTCATGGTTTTGTAGTAACAGGCCAGAATGACTTAGAATATCAAATGCGTTGTGAGCAATAGCTGATAAAATTGTGAACATAAAAAAACCAGCAAAATATTGCTGGTTTTTTTATGTTCAGGACGAACGGTATGTCACACTGCTATAGATGGCAAAGAGTGACTTTCTCAGACATCCTATTTTTTATTCAATCGTTTAGTAAATTTTTCCATTAGAGCGTACTTTACTCGCGTCAATACGCGTCGGTGTAATATTGCCATCCACTAAACCTTGAGTTGCTACTGATAAAGACTCAATCACTTTGTACATTGAAACTAAATCTAAACTGTTGATATCATCAGATGTTTGATGGTAGTGCTGATCTTTGTCTAATTGCGTACTACTAAAGCTATGTGCTGGAACACCTAAGCGAGCGAGCGTTGCATTGTCTGAACGGTAAAATAAACCTTGTTTAGGGTAAGGGTCTTTATACACTTCAGTGTTTTTGGATTTCAAACTTTCGTTGAGTAATTCGCCTAAATTTGAGCGTTCCATCCCTGTCATCCAAACAGTACCCGCACCGAATTTTGAAGGTTTTCCGATCATTTCAATATTGATCATCGCAACGACATCATCCGGATTTAATTGTTGAGAAAAATATTTAGAGCCAAAACCGCCAATCTCTTCAGCGGTAAAAGCACTAAACATTAGAGTTCGTTTATTGTTTCCTTGACTTGCATAGTGTTGTGCCAGATTAATAACTGCAGAAGTACCAGACGCGTCGTCGTCGGCGCCGTTGAAAATTTCTTTACCATCTTTGGTTACACCTAAATGGTCATAATGCGATGAATATAAGATTATTTCTTTAGCTTTTATTGGATCTTTATCTTTACCCGGTAGTACAGCGACAATATTGGATAGGGTTTTCTCAGTGATCGTTGTGCTAGCGTTAACGTCTATAGAGGTTATTTCACTGTCATCCGATAAAACCATTACGATAGCACCTTGATGCTCAAGGTTTAGTTTAGTTAAACCGCGCTGAAAGTAACCTCGGTAACCGGCAAACATTTTCGCGTGAGCAGTATGGATAATAACGAAATGTTGACCACCATCACTGTTCATTTTTCTCAGCATTGCACGCATATCATCTTTTTCACCAATAATATGAGTATTTACATCGTCAATATTTTTCCATGCGATTTTAGCGATGGTGCTTGCCATGCCTAGGTTTGTTTCTTCAAGGTTTTTACCATTTAAAGTAACGGTTAATACCTTCGGCATTATGCTCGTTACGGTAAATGTTTGTTTGTAATTTGATTGACCTGCTAAAGGTAACAATCCAATGTCACTGAAACGTTGGCTAATATATTCGCCCGCTTGGTCAATTTCAGGAGAAAAGCTTGCGCGTCCTTTTAAGTCGTCGCTAGCAAGATAAGTGATATCTTTAACGACTTGTTCAGAGGACATCTTAGCAATTTCTATTGCCGGTGTTGCTTGTTCCCCACAGGCAGAAAGCAATGTTATTGTTGCTAAAAGGCTTAATACCAAATTATTTTTTTTAAAGTGTTTATTTTTAATCATTCTTATTAATATCCATGTATTATTTTAACGTTGTCGTTTCAATTAAAAGTGTTTCATCACCGGCGGTTAACCACAATTGACCATCTTGAATACTGCACTGAAAGTCCATTGAACGTCCAGCTAGTTTTGTTAAAGCATCGCAGGTTTCTTGACTGATCAGCTCAACAGAAAGTTTATTAAATAGTCGTAATTTATTTTGTGATTGCTTCCACCATGTATTTGCACTACTACCGAAAGTGTAAAGAATCACTTTTTGGGCTCGATTACATGCCTTTTTAAGGCGTTTTTCATCAAGCTGACCAATTTCTATCCATAATTCTATAACTTCTGAATAATTGATTTGCCAAATAGCAGCTTCTTCTTCGTCGCTAACGCCTTTACCAAACTGCAAGTTTTCACTCGCGTTTAAGATGAAAGCTAACAAGCGGACCATCATGCGAGTATCTGTTTCTGAAGGATGTTGAGCAATGGTTAAATTGAGAGTGTCGTAGTAATTTCTGTCCATATCTGACAGTTGTATACTGGCCTTATTTATTGTTGCTTTTAGTGCCATGATTTTCCGTAAAATAAATTGTTTTAATGTAGGTATAGTACCTGTTCTACCTGAGGGAAGACAGCACGTTAGACGTTTATTCCTCTAACCACTCTAACTCATCAATTACTTTTCTGGCTTCTGCAATCGTGCAGTCAGTTCTAGCCATTAGCTGATTAACAGTAATGTCGGGTTTAATCTTGGCTATGCGCAAGAGTTCTTCGTGGCTAAGAGTCTGTCGTTGGTTCATTAAATAACTGACCAGCCACTGCCAACTAGGTTCTTCTGATTGTTGTATAAACGCAATAACTTGCTCGAGTTGTTCAAAAGTCGCTTTTAGTTGCCAATTTCGAGAACGACCAATCCTATATAATTCACAACCACACTCGCGTATGCCGGCTTTAAGCGCATAAGCTTTGATAACCTTTCTCAAGAGTGATGGAAGATTGATTACTGGAATATGGTTAGATGATGTTTTCATGAGCCAATATGTTTTAAGAGCAATAAAAAAACCAGCAAATAAGTGCTGGTTTTATATTTGGTTAATTAAACGCTGATTACCATTTCTTCTTTGGTTGAAATAATAAATCTAAATCGTCTTCTTCATCTTTTGCCTTTCTTGCTGCGTCTTTAGCATTGGTATTTTTAAGTGCATTGGTTATTTCTATTAATTGCTCTTCAACCTCTGCCTTTTTATTTTTTGTGTAATCTGACTGAAGAGGATGAGCGGATAACGTTTGCAATGCTTTTTCAAAGTATTGACGCGCAGAGCCTAGCATTTCTTTTTGATAAGCTATATTTCCGCGTTTCAACAAACTTTCTACACCAATAGATAATTGCATAGCATCAAGCTTTTGATCTTCTTGAGTGAATGTTTGAGGATCTAATGCACCTTTACTCTGTTCTGATTTGAGTGTTGCTCGTAATTTTTTAATACACTGCAAAATACTGACAAGCTGTTGTTCATTATCGGGAAGAATGAATTTCTCTTCTTTAACATTTTCTGAAGCAGATAATTCTTTAGAAGCATTTAACCTTGCCGCTATTTCGTCGACTTTATTTTTAAAGGGTTTTGATTCGGGTAAAATTGCGCACATCATTTTAGCCGCATTTAAACACCGACGATTCAGAATATTGACGATATTAGGGTTATTGGGCAAATTCGCAATATTAAGAATAAGTTCTTCACTTTCATCAATAATCGCTTTTTGCTTCGCCGCTTTTTGTCGCTTTTCTTTATCTTTCTTTTCATTGTTTTGTTGAATTGCACCAACTGCAACAACAATAATGATTAACGCAATAATTAAAGCAATGATAATGCCCATAATATTTACTACTCGTAAGTGAAAATTCAAATGTCGTTAATGCAGTCTACAAAAATTGTTCACGTTAGCATAGCCTTATATCAACCTTTTATCTGTTAACCCTTAAAAAGGGGCGCTTTTACTATTTTGAAAGAATAACGTCATATTGTCGTTTTTATAAGCGTTTAGGGTGATAAGTTCGCTGGTGTGGTGTAATATTACAACAAAGACTGGATGAGTAGCATTAAATAGTACAAAAGTGAAAATTAATATGGAATAAGTTTTCATTTAAGTATATATTTTTTGCATAAGCAATCCTAATAAATCACTTTGAAGTAGAATTATGAAACTGCAACAACTGCGTTATATTGTTGAAGTACTCAACAATAATTTAAATGTATCTGCAACCGCGGAAAGTTTATTTACCTCACAACCGGGCATTAGCAAACAAGTTCGTATGCTTGAAGATGAACTTGGTATCCAAATATTTGGTCGAAGTGGTAAGCATTTAACTCATGTTACTGCGCCTGGCAACGAAGTGATTAACATTGCCACAGAAATTTTATCTAAAGTCGAAGCTATAAAAGCAGTTGCGCGTGAGCATACACAACCCGATGAAGGTAAGTTACGCATATCAACGACGCATACCCAAGCGCGTTATGCTTTACCTGATGTTATTAAAGGGTTCATGAAAAAGTATTCGAAAGTTTCTTTGCAAATGTCACAAGGTACACCCGCACAAATAAGTGATGCTGCGGGTAAAGGTGATGCAGATTTTGCAATAGCGACTGAATCTTTGCATTTATATAACGATCTAGTGATGCTTCCTTGTTATCACTGGAACCGTAGTATTATTGTTCGACCTGATCATCCTTTAGCAAAAAAGCAGGCAATTACCATTGAAGACTTAGCTAAGTATTCTTTAGTTACGTATGTTTTTGGTTTTACTGGGCGGTCGGAGCTTGATACCGCTTTTGATACTATTGGAGTCGAACCTAAAATAGCTTTCACGGCGACTGACGCTGATGTTATTAAAACTTATGTTCGTTTAGGCGTTGGTGTTGGAGTCATTGCTTCGATGGCGATTGATCCTCGAATTGACAGTGATTTAGTTGTTATAGACGCGAGTCATTTATTTAAACCAAGCACAACTAAAATAGGATTTAGACGCGGCACGTTTTTACGTGGTTATATGTTTGATTTTATCGAACGTTTTGCTCCACATTTAAATCGAGACTTAGTTACTAAAGCCGTTTTATTGAAAAATAATACTGAAATAGATGAGATGTTTGCCGGTATTAAATTACCAACTCGTTAGAAAGCGATTTTAATCTTTAAAAAAAGCGACTTTACACAGTCGCTTTTTTGTTTTTTAGTTTAAATAATATCGAAATTACTAAAGGATATAGGTTTAATTCATAGGTAAATATGAATTATCAACACTCAATAATATTAACCGCTAAGCCACCGCGTGAGGTTTCTTTATATTTTGTTTTCATATCGTTACCGGTTTCCCACATCGTTTTAATCACTTTATCTAGTGGAACTTTTTGATTGCCAGTACCACGTAAGGCCAAGCGTGAAGCATTGATTGCTTTAACAGACCCCATTGCGTTACGTTCAATGCAGGGGACTTGTACTAAGCCACCAACAGGGTCACAGGTTAAGCCTAAGTTATGTTCCATACCAATTTCAGCAGCGTTTTCAACCTTATTTGGCGAGCCACCCAATATTTCAGTCAATGCGCCGGCAGCCATAGAGCAAGCTACACCAACCTCTCCTTGACAGCCAACTTCAGCACCGGAAATAGAGGCATTGGTTTTATATAAAATGCCAATTGCTGCTGCCGTTAATAAATAGCGTACACAGGTATCGTCATCAACAGGTTTAACAAATTTATCGTAGTAGCATAATACTGCCGGGATAATACCCGCGGCACCATTTGTTGGTGCGGTTACTACGCGGCTGCCTGCAGCGTTCTCTTCATTTACAGCCATCGCAAATAAGTTTACCCAGTCCATGGCCGTTAGTGGGTCGTTGTTGCTTTCAACCGATAATGACTTATGTAATGCAGGAGCTCTTCGTGCAACTTTTAAACCACCGGGTAATACACCTTCGGTATTAATTCCGCGGGCAACGCAATCTTTCATTGCTTGCCAAATATTAACTAATTGTGCCCTAATCGTCGCTTCATCGGCTAAGCATTTTTCATTGTTCATCATGAGTGTGCTGATACTGATGTTTTTCTCGTTAGCTTCGTTAATTAGCTCTGTTGCAGACGAGAAGTAATGAGGTCGCTTTATATTGTTATGTAAAGATAGCGCTTTGTCTTTCTCTACTTCAAAATCATCAGCGTTAACAATAAAGCCACCGCCAATTGAATAATACGTTTCTTCGAGTAACAAGGTACTGTCTTCACCTGCTACATCGGCAAATGCAAATATTGTCATCGCATTAGCGTGGGCGGGTAAGGTTTTTCTGCGATGATAAATAATGGCATCATTTTTTGGAAATGAAACAACGTGCTCACCATTAAGTGATATTTTCTGGCTACTTACTACGGTTTCAAGAATTGAATCAATGTCTGCTACTGCTATCGTATCTGGGTTCTCACCAGACAAGCCTAGAATTACAGCTTTCCCTGTACCATGGCCAATACCTGTTTGCCCTAATGAACCAAAAAGCTCACATTTTACGCGGGTAACATCAGTTAAATTATTATCTTTTTTAAGTTTTTCAATAAATAACTTCGCGGCTTTCATTGGGCCAACGGTGTGAGAACTTGACGGGCCAATGCCAATGGAAAACATATCAAATACACTAATCATACTAAAAACCTGAATTTATTTTGTTGAATTTATTGAAATATGGAATTATCTTCGGCAATTGTAACTGAAAGCTATCGTTATGAAAAACAAAAACAGCTTAATTATAGGTGATATTAGAAAAGTAGTTAGCCATTTATGACAATTGAATCGCTAAATCTTTTAGCATTACAGCCGTTGCGCCCCATATATTATGATGCTTGAAGGGCATGAAGTGAATTGAAAATGGTTTCTGATGGCGCTCTATATTAACCGTATAATGATTACTAAAGTCGAGAAAGTGCTGTAACGGAACTTGAAAAATTTCAGCCACTTCATTTTTATCTATGACGTAATTTTGTGTACTATCAATGAAAGCAATAATAGGCGTAACCACATAGCCACTAATGGTTTCATAAGGATGCAATTGACCAACAATATTGATGTTATTGCTATTTAGGCCAATTTCTTCTTCGGCCTCTCTAATTGCTGCACTGACAAAACCTGCGTCAAAGTCTTCCATTTTTCCGCCGGGGAAACTAATTTGTCCGGGGTGATGTTTTAAATGGCTGGCGCGTTTAGTGAGCACAACGGATAATTGCTTGTCCTCTTCAATTAACGCAATAAGAACTGCCGCGGGCCTTAATGGAGAATCATGCTGGTACTGATGAAGTGAACCGTCTAGGGATGAAAATTGGAATTTTAGCAAAAAGTCATTTTTTGTCATTATAAATCCATGAAGTGAGAAGCAAGGTGAAATCGCCAAAGAAACTAAAATTAAAGGGCTGACAACACCGGTAATATTTTATTGACTTTATCGAAAGTTTCTTGATATTCACAGTCTACCTTTGAATCTGCAACGACACCACCGCCTGCCCAGCAATAGATTGTACTTTCTTTTGTTATAGTGCTTTGTTCACACAATAACGTACGAATCGTGATGCTAGTGTCCATATTGCCACAAGCTGAAATATATCCAATAGAGCCACAATAAACGCTACGTTGATGAGGTTCTAATTCATCAATAATCTCCATTGCTCTTATTTTCGGAGCTCCAGTAATTGAACCTCCAGGAAATGACGCGGCAATCAAGTCAGTGGCTTGGAATTGCTGCGCTAATTCACCTTCTACGGTACTCACTAAGTGGTGAACAGCAGGAAAGCTTTCAATATCAAATAACGAAGGGACTTTTACGGAGCCTGGCATACACACTTTACTGATATCGTTTCTCAATAAATCGACAATCATTAAGTTTTCGGCACGGTCTTTCTCTGAATTTTTCAAATTAATCGCGTTTTGACGATCAATCGTTAAAATATCACTGCGTGGTTTTGTCCCTTTTATTGGCTTGCTTTGTACTTTATTGCCATGTTTTTGCAAAAAACGTTCGGGTGAAATACTCAAAATTGCTGAATCTTCAAAGCGAATAAATGCTGAGAATGGTGCTTGGTTTGTCTCACGCAAAGCACAATAAGCTTCGAATTCGTCACCTTGATATTGAGTTGAAAAGCGTTGTGCTAAATTAATTTGATAGCAATCACCTGACAATAAATAACGTTGTACTTGGTGAAATTTTTCGTCGTAACTGGCTTTATCCATATTTGACTGCCAACCAGTGGTTAAGGAAAACTTTTCTTTGGTTTGTTCATTATTGCTTGCTAAAGATAATTGTTCACTTATTGCAAGTGTTAAACTTCTCCGCTGAGGTTCAGGACAAACTAACCAAAACTGCTGTTGTTTGTGGTCAAAAATTAACGCCTGTAAATAAATGCCCACGGACATTTCAGCCAACGCAATATCATGAGTCGTTTGGTTTGGTAATACCTCGAAGCGTTTTCCTAAGTCGTAAGAAAAATAACCTAGACTGCCCCCTTTAAAAGGTAAATGGCTAGGGGCGATATCAATATCTTTGAAATACTGTTGTTGAATCTTATTAACGAGAGTTAATGGATTTTCATCACTGATTTGTTTCTTGTCTTCTTTCAACCAAGATATTTCAGTATTTTTACCGTGAGTCGTTAGAGTAACATCGGGTTGCCAAACCATAATATCAAAATTACTGTCGACATGTGGAGTGCTCATTTCGTTTCCACATGAATCTAGCCACATCGCCCAAGGTTGGCTGCTAAAGGCTGAAAAAAGTGTTTTTACATCGATAGATTTATCTAAGGTAAAATGCTTTGCGGAAATAGTGAACATGACGGATTTTACTCGATAATATTGTGGTAGCTCGTTAACAAGAAGGGTATGATATCGGTAAATTTATAACTTTCAACCATTTTCAGCTTCCCTTGAT
>Ga0209396_1000997_pt1 | contig 32526 bp, 25 predicted proteins | sample GOMGulsemesocosm_6_FD_184638 | JGI IMG/M metagenome (GOLD analysis project Ga0209396, IMG submission 184638) | Methane-oxidizing microbial communities from mesocosms in the Gulf of Mexico - GOM8C Gulf of Mexico (SPAdes) (version 2) | ecosystem: Environmental > Aquatic > Marine > Cold seeps...
ATCTTGTTCCATGTGGCAGCTGACGGAGTTGTCACATCTGGCAATACTGCTGCCGCAGTGGGCGGAAAGAATACATTAACCTTCAAAAACACCTCCCTGACCGTGGATCCCGTTGATTACAGCGGTAAATGGCGCATACATCGAGTAACCCCATACTTAAAGGGGCTGCAAGAGGTTATTGTAGTTCCCGGCCTAAATAATTCAATGATTGTAGCGGGTGAGTCTTACTATGGCGCAGGCATAAATTTCCGTGTGACGGGTGACGGAGTTGTCACCTTGGATAATGCTGATTCCGCAGTGGGTGGTCAGGACACACTGACCTTCAAAAACACCTCGCTGACTGTGAACCCTCGTGATTACAGCGGTAAATGGTATATGCCTAGAGTAACCCCATGGTTAAAGGGGCTGCAACAGAGCATTATTGTGGTTCCTGGCGTAAAATATTCAATGCTTGTAGGGGGGGCGGGTCACAGTAAAGGCAAGGTATATTTCCATGTGGCGGCTGACGAAGTTGTCACCTCTTACAATGCTGATGCGGCAGTGGGCGGGCCGAACACATTAACCTTCAACAATACCCCACTAACCGTGGATCCCGTTAATTACAGCGGCTCATGGTATTTAATGGGAGTGGCCCCATACTTAACAGGTCTGCAACAGGGCATTGTTGTGGTTCCCGGCCTAGGATATAACATGGTTGTAGGGAGTCGTAGCATGACTTTCCGTGTAGCGGGTGACGGGGTCGTCACCTCTGATAATGCCGATGCCGCAGTGGGTGGATTAAATCAGCTAACGTTCAATAACGCCCAAATTTCCGTTAGCCCAATTGATTTCACTGGAGCCTGGAATATCAAAGGGGTTACTAGCTTCTCCGTTCCTGGCAGCTACTTTTATAGCCCAAAAACAGGTACCCATAGTGTTATTCTCGTGCCGGGGCTTGCTTACTATGTCGAAGATTTTACCTCAGGAAACCACGCGTCCGCGACAATTGCTATCGCTAACCCATGTGCTGTAACCCCGAATGAAATAACATTCTCAAGCGGAAAAATCAGCCTCAGTTGTGGCGAGATCGACTCAGACAACGACGGAACGCCTGACACTTCAGACAACTGCCCCAACGTTCCAAATTCTGACCAGAAGGATACTGATGGCGATAATATAGGTGATGTTTGTGATTCCGATATTGATGGCGACACCGTTGAAAACGCCTATGACAACTGCCCTTTAGACAGCAATTCCGATCAAGCGGATAATGACTGGGATCAAATCGGCAATGTTTGTGACGATGACGCCGATGGTGATTCAGTACCAGACACCGAAGATAATTGCCCTCTGTTGACAAACATTGATCAAGCGGACAACGATGCCGATGGTTCCGGTGATGTTTGTGATCTAGATGATGATAACGACACCTTCTGGGATGACAACGATAACTGCCCCCTGACCTCCAATATCGACCAAGCAGACTATGATGGCAATGGCGAAGGTAACGCCTGTGATGGAGATATTGATGGCGACAACGTAAACAACGCCAATGACCTGTGCATGAACACAGCCTCAAACACAGCAATAAATGGCTCTGGATGTAACGCTGCGCAATTTATTGAACTGAGCTGTGATAGAACATCATTTGCCAATCATGGTCGCTATGTCAGCTGTGTTGCTAAGGCTGCAAACGATGCGGTTAATGATGGATTGTTACTAGAAGATAAAAAGTCTGGCTTCATCAAGCAGGCTGCTAAGAAATAAATAAACATTACATCCTGATGCAAGCGGACGGGTAAGCCGATGATTTTTTACGCTTACCCTGTTCGTTCCTTCTCCTTAGTTTTCTTTTGATTTTAGCGTCAATCTGACCGCCCCTTTTCACACAAAGTGGACAGATTAAATAAACCCCTTTGCCTTCTAGGTTCGGTTTTCGTTCGGCGCTCCGCATACACCGCGCCATGTAGCTCGTACCCGAATAAGCAGTTAAAATACATTTCCGAAACAAGAAAGTTCGGCCATGGTTCGGCTGGTTTCAGGGTCACTCCAGCCACTTCAAAAACGCCTTACGCTTCTTCTCCTCTTACGACACTGAAAAGCAACGGTGTCAGGCACTCATAATCGGCAGGTTTTGCTTGTTTGATAGAGACAAGACTTTAATGCTTGTGAGCTTTTAAGTCATAGTGCTTATGCGGCGTGTCGTGGTTATCATCAAACCAACTTTGCGCGCCTTGTTGCGATTCGGATATCACTTCTTTCGTTAAATGAACAGCTACTGCTGAACGCATAAAGTGCGCATCCGTGTGCCCAGCAGCAGCAGCCAAATCAAACCACTTGTAGGCTTCCTTATAGTCCTGGGCTACACCGTTGGCATTTTTATACATAAGCCCCAGGTGAAATTGTGCATCGCGATCCCATCCCTCTGCCGCCCGTGAAAACCAGCCCAGCGCCTGTTTATAATCTTGTTCGCCACCCAAACCTTGATGCGCGAGGTATCCCGCACTGTATTGAGCTTCAATATGGCCTTGTGACGCAGCTATTGAAAACCACTCTCTGGCCATCTTAAGGTCAATATCAACCCCCTTGCCACTCATTAAAACATTGCCTAGATTAAATTGAGATTCCTTATGCCCCTGATTCGCTGCCTTCTCAAACCAACTGAGGGATTTTTGATGGTCTTGCGCTATCTTGCTAGCACTACTATAAATCACACCTAAATTATACTGAGCCAGTATGTGGCCTTGTTCAGCCGCTTTAGTAAACCAAATAATCGCATTGGCAACATCAGTAGTGCCACCCTGCCCACTGACTAACATTGTACCAAGGCTATATTGCGCCTCAATATGATTTCTATTCGCAGCCAGTAGAAACCACTTAAAAGCTTCGTCAAAATCCTTCGCGACACCTGAACCAGAGTAATAAATGTATCCAAGGGTATAAGATGCCTGGAGATGTCCGTTGTTAGCGGCTTTGGAGAACCAACTGATAGCGGCGTTAAGATCTTTCTTAACACCTTGACCGGAAAACAATAGCGCCGCCACACTGTACTGTGCTTCGAGGTGGTTATTTTCCGCCAGCGGCACCCACTCCTGAAGAGCAGCCTTAAAATCCCCTTTATTTGCTGCCGCCGTGCCAGCTTCAAAATCTGAAAAAGCCGGTAAGCTAACGACCATAAAAAGCGCAAAACAAACCAGCTTTTTCATTAAATTTCCCCAGTAATGGATACGTCTCAGAAAAATAAACCCGCTATAGGGTTAATTTCACATATCCGAAGCCTTGTTGCAACGACTTACTAAGTGCACAATTTCTGCTAACCCTATAGCCTTAATCTGGAATCATAGAGCCCACTTGTTCGGGTTATAAATTAAGAGTAGAGTCATCTTAATCGAGGCCTTTCTAGGTATATGTCCAGCATGAACCGAAGGAAATTCCTGCTCCATGTAGCTCAAGCATCTGCTTTTATTTCATATGGCGTACCAACGCAGGTAGCTCTCTCAGCAACCTTTGTTTCCAACAAAAAACTAATAGCCCTCCCATACTTTCTCGATACATTAATACCTGAAGATACAACCCCTTCCGCCACTCAATTGGAGTTACACAAAACATTAATATCCCATGCCAAACACATTGAGAATTACACGACATTATTGGAACTAGGCTGCCAATGGCTTGATCTTCAAGCTCAGCAAGCATTTATCACTCCATTTAACAAGCTGCCTCAAAGTGCAGCTGACAAAATTGTTTCAATCGCAGCTAACAGTAGTAACAACACCATTCCCAATATGTTTTTTGAGCGCGTAAAGTCAGACGTCTTTGCCTTTTACTATTCTCATCCTGCAAGTTGGCCAGGCTTAGGCTTTGATACCCCGCCACAACCTTTAGGCTATCCTGATTTCACACAGCCAATCGAGGTCAAGCCTTGAGCAGTTCAAAGTATGACGTCGTTATTATTGGTTCAGGCGCTGGAGGGGGAGCCACAGCCTGGGCATTAAGTAAAAAAGGATTCAAGGTTTTAGTCTTAGAAGCAGGCCCCCACTACATTCCAGAACAAGACTATAAGCTGCATACGCCACTCTGGGAGAAACCCTTCCCCCATAAAAGAAACATCCAAAAATCGTATCAGGTTAGCCAGTTACAAGCTCTTGATTCACGCTGGGATCACCTTAGATCCTGGAATCACCTGAATGGTAGACTCAACCCAACCAATAGAAGAGTTTCGTACGGTTATCACCACGTAAAAGGAGTTGGCGGCAGCTCACTTCATTTTACTGGAGAAGCCCACCGACTTAACCCACAAGCCATGAAGATGTTTTCAGACTTCGGGGTAGCCGCTGACTGGCCAATGACCTATCAGGATCTGGAGCCCTATTATACCCTGGCAGAAGGAGTCGTTGGTGTCGCTGGCCCTAACTCCGACCCATACCGACCAAGGAGCAGCCCGTATCCCGAGACAGCACACCCCCTCAGTCACGCCAGCAAAATTTTAAAACAAGGTTTTAATAAACTTGGTTTGGGGATAACAGAAAATTCGTTAGCCGTTCTTTCCTCCCCAAGACAAGAGAGACTCAACTGCAATTATTGTGGAGGATGCTTAAGGGGCTGTCCAAGAAGAGATAAAGGCAGCATTGATGTAACGTACCTTAGCAAAGCATTAAAAACCGGCAACTGTGAAATTCGCTCCAACTGTTCAGTTAAGCAGGTGGAGTCTGACACAAATGACACAATTAAAGGCGTTCATTACAAAGAGGCTGGCACACTGAAATTTATTTCTGCCCCGATACTCATTATTGCCTGCGGCGCCATTGAAACCCCAAGACTGCTACTGGCATCAAGCGACAGCCGCTCACCCAACGGACTATCGAATGAATCAGGGCAAGTAGGCCAAAATTTTATGGAGACCCTGCTGTGGACCAGCAATGGTTTACACCCCGACGCTCTTGGCAGTCACAGAGGCTTACCGGTGGACTCTATCTGCTGGGACTTTAACGCTCCCGATGCCATCCCCGGCGTCATCGGCGGCTGCAGGTTTGGCCCCTCATTGGCCGAGTCGGATCTTGTCGGGCCCATAAGTTATGCCACCCGCGTCACCTCTGGCTGGGGGAAAGCACACAAACAAAAAATGCGCGAGTCCTTTGGACATGCACTTTCCGTCACTGGAATATGTGAAAGTCTGCCCAACAAAGCAACACATATTACGCTTTCATCCGCCCGTGATGCTGACGGCATGCCATTAGCTAAAATAAGCAGCCTCGTTGACCTGATGGCAATAAAAAGGCTGGAGTTTATGGCAAAAAAATGTCGCGATATCCTAACGGCATCAGGGGTAACAAACATCTTTGAAGAGTTCAGTTCATACGACATTTTCAGTTCCACTCACGTCTCTGGCACCTGCCGTATGGGAGCAAACCCTGAAACGTCGGTAGTGGATCCATGGTGCCGTAGCCACCGATGGCAGAACTTGTACATAGTTGACAGTAGCGTCTTTCCGAGCTCAGGTGGCGGAGAATCCCCTGGACTAACCATTCAGGCTCTGGCCCTGAGAACCGCAGACAACATCGCGGCGTCAAGACAAGCTTAAACAATGAGAAGCACCAAATCTCTTAAACTGGGGCCTCGCTAATGGCAAAAACCCGTAAGCATAAAAAAAACACACGTACAGCAACACCCTCTGTAGAGCAGGTAGCCGAAGAAAACTCAATCATTTCTCCCTGGGTGGATTTTCTTTGTGTTGGCGGGATATCGATTATCGTGATGGTGGGCTTCTTAGCCTTTCTGATTCCAAACCATACTACAGGCGGTGGCAGGGTTAATTTCGGAGACGCATTAATCCTACAGGCGCTGCTAAACTGGCCCCACTTTATGGCCTCCTACCGCTTGCTTTATTTGCCTGTTGAAAATATTAAAAAATACAAGTCTTCCTCAATCTTCGTACCGGCCGCTCTTATTGCCATTATTATCATAGCCATTATCTCAGGTGACGGCACCCAGGGTGGTGTTCTTCATGTCGATCAGCAGATCAGCTATCTTGTCTGGCTCGGCGCGGCGTTCTATTTGGCCTGGCATTACACGGGACAGGCCTGGGGCATGATCTCCAGCTTCTCCCACCTTGCCGGCATCAAGATGGACAACCTTGAAAGAAAAACCATCAGAACCGGACTGCGTATACTTTTGGCCTGGCACGTCGTATGGGGGGCTCAGGATTTGCCAGAAGCATGGCTTGGTGGCGCGCATCAGTACGTGGATGATCTTCTACAGCTAATGAGCATTGCCGCTGTCCTGGCTCTGATTGCAGGCTCGGCTGCGTTCCTGAGAATAAAGAAAAGAACCGGAAAGTCCCCTACCATACAAATGCTAGCCCCCTGGCTGGCAATCTACTTATGGTATTTAGTTTTATATTTTGAGCCCAGCGCGTACATCTATGTTCAGCTTTCCCATTCATTGCAGTATCTGATCTTCCCTTTACGGGTAGAACTAAACCGCAGAGGCTATTATAAACTCGACACAAATGCCGCTAAACAGTTGCTTTGGAGCACGCGCTATTACGTTGTTCTGATTGCATCGGGATTGATGTTCTTCTACCTGCCTGGCAAGTTATTCGAGAGCGGCAGCCAGACCTATAGCATCGCGTTTCTCATCGCTTCAGCGATCAGCATCCATCACTACTTTGTTGATAGCTGTATATGGAAAATCAGCAACCCCGATGTCAGACAAAGCTTATTTTGCCATATCAACAGGAAATCCAACCGCTAACCACCACGCAAAAAAACTACAAAAAAATTTGCATTTGTTATAAGGTGGTCTACGTAGTGCAAGGAGTTGTAGATATTTAATATCTTTTTCTTGGAGGAAATAATAATGAAAACCCTCTGCAAGCTAATAGGTTTAGGTTTAGCTTCCCTTCTATTCTCGGTTTCTGCGACGGCAGGCCACCTCTTTACTCAAGCATCAACTAACTCCCCGATTCTCGTTAATGCCGGACAAGGTGTTATCGTGCCGCAAAATAACTTCGAGTTCAGTTCGGGCAATGCAGGCTTAGTCACATTAAACCTTAGTGACTGGGATGCAGGGGATGCACTCAAATTGACGATCGCTGGTTACACCCAAACCCTCTCTTTTAATTCACCATTGGCCGGCACAAGCCAGAGTTCAACCAATTTAAATGTTACCGATCCGGTCTTAACAGGCTTGGCGCTTGATTTGACCGCACCTATTAACTGGACATTCCAGGCAACCGCCGGCAGCTTCACCTGGACGGGCTATCGAATTTACACCGGCAACGAAACATTGGATGGCACCAATGCTGGCCTTCTTAACCAGAGTCAGGTGATCAGCATTGCTGGCGGAAACGTCTCAATCTCCGGACCAATACTCGAGACTTCGCGCCAAGCAGTGTCAGAGGGTATGGACAGCATACAGCTTCGGCTGGAGCAGCTCCGGTCAAGACTCATCGTTAACGTGACGCCTACCACTATCAACGACGACAGCGCCTCCCATGATGAAGACCCAACTCATCACTCGGGCATGTCCTCAGGCGACGATATTCCTATCGATAATTTCTGGATCAGGGCGTTTGGAGCCAAAGCAGACAGGAATGCCAAAGGCACCTTTGCGGGCTATGATAGTGATACACAAGGCCTCTCCCTGGGAATCGATACCATGTTATCTAGTGGCTGGTTAGTCGGCGGAGCTTTCAGCTATGCTGATTCGTCCATCGATTTTACCGACCACCTCAACGGCGATAATGCTGATATTGAGACCTATCAGCTAACCGTCTATGCCACCCGTGATTTTAAAACTGATAACCGCTATATCAAGAACTGGTATCTGGAAGCGATGCTTGCTTACGCCGATCAAGACTATTCTGTACAACAAGGCATTGGTGGAGGAATCTTCGCTGACGGCGACTTCGATGGTGAGCAAATTGCACTTCGTGTCGTAGCAGGCGCACCCATAGAAGCTGCTGGGTTGACCATTACGCCATTTGTCGGCATGGAAGCAACCCATGTGAAGCAAGACTCCTTGACAATATCCTCAGGAGGCATGTCGGTAGCGCGCATATCCTATGACTCTGACAACCTGCTCAGGAGTATTTTGGGAGCAAAAGCCCGCAAACCGGTAACCCTGAAGGATGGTTCAGTTATAGAGCCTTCGGTACACCTCACCTGGTTGCATGAATTCAATAATGAAGGCATTGATTACCACACAATCACATTAGGAGGAGGCGGTGGCCCAGTTCTTACTGAAGGCCAAAATATTGTCGAAGACCTTGTCGTTATGGGCGCGGGACTAACATTTGCGTATAACGAAAATTTGTCGCTGTCACTAGAAGTGGACCTGCAAAGGGGGTCCGGATATTCAGGCCACGCAGGACAAATAGCTGGCGTGTGGCGCTTCTAAATAAATCACACTAAATGTAACAAACAACAAGGCACCTTCAGGTGCCTTGTTTATTTCAGTGTTAGCAATATTTTCTTCCACACCCTTTCCCAGCAGCACAAATGATTGGCACCTCGAATCACCCTTATTTCCGGTTGATAAATACCTACAAATTGTTTTCTATAAGCTTTCGCAATCACCAAAGGCATGACTTTATCATTCGAACCGACCAGATGAAGCTGTGCAACATCGCTAAGATTTTTCCAATAATCCGCCGGATTAAGCGAGCTGGTTAACGGGGATATATGGTGAGTTTGAGTCCAGGCAACATGATCCAGATTTCCCGCCACAGTAACCAGCCGTTTTACGTCATCACGTCTCGCTGCAATTAGAGCCGCAACAGCCCCTCCACCAGAGAAACCGATAAGATTAACCTTGTCCGCATTCACACTTTCTTTAAGCTGTGAAATTGCTTCATTACTTGAAGCAATAACCTCCTCCGAGAACCGGGCATCAGTCCACAAACTTGAGCTACAAACACTGAGCTGAGTATGCATGAGATACTGGCAAGGTCGAGCCAAGTAAGCTACTGCCTCACTCTCATCTTGCAGAGCGAGCTTTAAGGCTAAGGGGTTTTTGGGTGTGGGATCGCCTGAAGGCTTGAGTCTACTACTCCAGGCAAAGCCATCTCCCTCAATATAAACCGTTAATACCAGCCCCTGATTAACAGGTGACTGATACGAAAGTAATGCAAATTCAGAGGTATTAATGACACGTCTTGTCCAGCGATATTGGCTGGCCAAGTCTTCAGCAATAACAACTCTGCTTGCTGGAGACATAACACCACAGCTAATCATCGGTAATAGCCCTAAAAAAAAGAGATTACGTAACAAGGCGTGACTCATGCTTTGAAAATACCCTTAAACTTCCCGTTAATGCAACAAAAGTAATAATTAAGGAGATTAAAAAGCTGTCGGTCAACCTCCGTTACATCAAACACAAAGACCCTCTAAATAATTCTGTGTAACTGCCCTTGCAATGTACCCCGTATATTCGCCGGATCAACTAGTTAGAACCTATCACTCAAATCAAACACTATAATTGTGAACGCTTGATCCTGATCTATCAAAGCCCCCCTGTTACCTCGTTAAAATAGCGCTAACTTATTACCCTTTATCGAGCCAACAAAAATGACATCTATCACTTCATTTATGACCGATGACCACCGAGCTTGTGACGACGTTTTTGTCGATTTTGAAAACATGATCGCCGATCAAAACTGGGAGACACTAAAAAATAGTTGGGCTGTTTTTTCCAACAAACTGCTCAATCATTTTGAAATGGAAGAAACGGTGCTGTTTCCCGCTTTTGAATCAGCTACAGGCATGACAAATGGCCCGACGGCGGTAATGCGTTCGGAACACCAACAAATGCGAAATCTATGCCTGGAAATTGAACAAGCTGTGACAAGCCAGAATGAAGATCAATGCCAAGGCATCGCCGACACACTGATGATTATGATCCAACAGCACAATATGAAAGAAGAACAAATGCTCTACCCAATGACCGATCAGCATACCAATGCCGCCGACGTCATTGCCGCAATGAAGTCAGTTAAGACATAGACCCGTAATTGTGGAACAGATAACACTCGATGTCAGCGACCTACCTGCCCCGGAGCCCTTCGATGCAATATTGATGGCACTCACAGTCATGAAAAAGGATCAATATTTGCGGGTTGTGCATAGAAAACAGCCCCTGCTGCTCTACAAACCGCTGCAACAGCTTGGCTTTAACTTTCATGTACAAAAAGGGGACACTCAAGACTTTGAAATTTTCATCTGGGCTGAGAGTCAAGATACGCCACCCGATATCATCTTGCCCAACTTAGCCAGCCTCAACGATACACCTTCAAATTGTGATGATAGTTAAGCATGAATCGACGCGGCCTTTCCTTTGATTCAATGCCCGCATTCGGGATTCCTTTTCGTTTTTTTGTGACCGCACCGATTTTCGGAATCCTCGCCGCGCTGTTACTTTTACTGGCCGAGCCTAGCGAGCTGACATCTCGCTGGACTAACTTATTGCTAGCCGCTACACACGCTATCACCCTTGGCTTTATGCTAATGGTAATGTACGGAGCGCTGTTTCAAGTACTGCCGGTGCTGCTCGGCGTCTCAATGCCAAAAGAAAAGCTCACATCCGCGCTGATCCATTTATGTCTTGTAATCGGAATACTGTGCTTGGTCGCTGGCCTTTATTCAACAAACCCTTCTTTGTTAATGATCGCCGGAGGCACTCTCGCGCTGAGCTTTACGCTCTTTTTAGCCACTTTTATCAGCCGCATACCGGCGATGCGCAACACACCCAGTAGCTGGGCCATTCGGCTTGCAGCCTTGAGCCTACTCATCACCATCGGTCTTGGCCTGTCGTTTGTTGCTGGCTGGGTCGATGCCTCCTGGTTTCCGAACTTCAGAGACTTCACCAATATTCATATGCTCTGGGGCCTGATCGGCTGGACGTTATTACTGGTTATGGCGGTGAGCTTTCAAATTATTCCGATGTTTTACGTGACCCCCGATTACCCCAAGTGGTTATGTCGATATTTACCGGCGATTGTTTTTGTTGAACTGGTATTTGTCAGCGTGTCATCAAGCAGCCCAATAGTTGGCAAGCTATCACTCATCATCCTGACGTTGACGACCTGCATTTACCCCATTTACACACTCAGTTTAATTTCAAAAAGAAAACGTAAATCTCGCGAGATCACCCTCTGGTTCTGGAACACCGCGATGATTAGTTTTTTAATCGCTGCGATAATGTTTTTATGGCTGCTTTTTTATAATGGCGCTTATCTGGCCAGGCTAGAATTAATCCTGGCGACCCTGAGTTTACTGGGTTTTGTCATGGCTTTGATCACCGGTATGCTGCTAAAAATTGTGCCGTTTCTTGTCTGGATGAACCTGCAGCAAAGCTGGATCAAAAATCCCTCTACAAAAATGCCATTAAGCAATATGCAGCAGGTTATTCCTAACCCGCAGGCAAAACGCCAATATTGGTTATTTATGCTGATGTTCGCTTTAATAATTGCACTGATGGCGGGGGCTCAAAGCCACTGGCTACTCAAGCTAATCGCAGTAATTATGCTGGCTAATTTCAGCTACCTTCTCTACAACTTAATCAAGGCTAAAGGACTCTACAATCGGCTAGCCAGCGACTTAGAAGCAAACAAGCCAACTCCAAATTAATCCAGATACAATGCTTGAATACATTCAGGCATAATTCGTTCTGCCCCCTCCGCGCAAGCCAAACACAACTAACAGACAACTCTAATTAAGTCTTCCCGTATTTCGGTCCATAAAGTCCGTATATTTTTTCGTAATTAAATGCTATTTATTAATATAAATAGCGAACAATAAACGAGTAGACAACTCTACCTAACCAGAAAAGCATCTATGCACTCATTAATTTCGTCCGTATAAATCACACTGTATTTAACGGACTTTACATCGAAGGGAATTCATAATGTCACATGAGGCATCACCAAAAGCTCTGCGCGGCTTCAAGCTCAAGCCGCTTGTTCTTGCTCTGGGTCTGACTTTTTCTTTGTCCAGTTGGGCCACCGCACTCCCCGAAGCACAACAAAGTTTTGATAATGGTGAATACTCAACTGCGGTCATCGAATTAAAGAACCTATTACAGGATGACCCAAAAAACGCTTCTGCACGCTTTTTGCTTGGTCGCACCTATCTACAGCAAATGGATGTATTAGCCGCTATCAAGGAGTTCGAAAAAGCGCGACAACTTGGCGCCCCACCAGAACAATGGACTGTTCCGCTAGCACGTAGCTATTTCCTTGCGGGCGACGCTGACAACACCATCGCACAGCTTGATCAGCTGGATTCGGTTAACCGCGACGAACAACCAGAATTACTGGCTATTATCGGTCACGCTCAACTGGCAAAAAATCAAATTATTGACGGTAAAGAAACCTTTCAACAGGCACTGACAATCGGTGACAATGCCTATGCCAGAGTAGGCCTTGCGCGCATTGCCATATTCGAAAAGGAAAATGACAAAGCAGCGTCATTACTACAAGAGGCACTATCACTGGATCCAAACAATCTGGATGCACTAATAACCAACAGCCAGTTGCTAGCATCTCAGGAAAAATTTGAAGAGGCTATCAAACCTCTGGATCACGCCCTAACTCTCAATCCACTACTACAAAACGCTCGCATGATGCGTAGCGAGCTTTATATCCGCACCAATCAGCTGGAAAAAGCCCGTAACGAGGCCAATACTCTACTCCAGCAAAATCCCAATAATGGTCTGGCCCATTTCACCCTGTCGCGCCTGCAGCTGGATGCTCTGCAGTATCCTCAAGCCCAGACCTCCGCAGAAAAAGCACTGCGCTCAATGCCCCAGCACTTAATGACATACTTTGTTCTCGGCGCCACCCATTACGCACAACAGAATTTTGAGCAAGCACAGTTTCATCTGGAAAAATTTGTTGCCGCGCAACCTGACCACCTGATCGCAACACGGCTGATGGGTGCTGTTTATCTTCAGTTACGAGATGCCAATAGCGCCATTGATCTGTTGGCTAACTTTGTTAATCGCACCGACACAAAGGACGCGCCACTGCTGAACTTGCTTGGCCGCGCCTATCTTCAAGCCGGGGATTACACACGCGGCACCGAGATGCTCAACCGTGCCCTGGAAATAGATCCCAATATTCAAAACACCCGCACCCAGCTGGCCATCGGGCAAATTGCCAGTGGCGATATCAACACTGCTATTACCCAGCTAGAAAATGCTATCGAGTTGCCAGACGCCACCGAACAAACCAGCGTTATGCTGATTCTTTCCTACCTCAATCAGCAGCAACACGACAAAGCCTTCGAGGCTATCGACAAGGCCGGCAAGCAATACCCGAATAATGCGGTTTTCCTCAACCTCAAGGGTATGGCTCACGAAAACCAGCAAGATATTGACGCTGCCAAATTAGTCTACCAACAGGCGTTGAAGATCAACAAAGAGTTCATCCCCGCGCTGTTAGCACTGGCAAAAATTGAGATCAATAATCAACAGTTTACGACCGCTCAAGAGCATCTCGATAACGCTCTGAAAATTAACAACAACCACCTGCAAAGCCTGTTACTAATGGCGCAATTGGAGGGCTTGCAAAACAATGCCGAGCGCATGATTAAATGGATGGAAAAAGCTCGCGACAGAAACCCTGAAGCATACGCACCGGTTAACCTACTGGTTAATTACTACCTGCAAATCGCTAATCTCGACAAAGCCCGCAGTGAAGCCTCACGTTTCTTCACCGCTCAAGGCAGAAACGCTGGCAGTCTATCGATGATGGCACGCGTCAGCCTTGCTGACGGCGAGAATGACAAGGCCCGCTCCTACTTACAGGATATTATCGCTGGCAATCCGCAGGACATCACACACCGTCTGCAACTGGCTCAACTACAAATTAACGAAAAACAATATTCAGAGGGACTCAGCCATCTGGATGAGGTGCTAGCACTGCAGCCAACTCATGCCGCAGCGCTTTCTGCACGCACCGGCACATTAATTGCCCTGCAGCGTTTTGATGATGCACAACAAACGATACAAACCTTCAACGATAACTACCCAGACAGTTTTATGGTCCTCCGCCTGCAGGGTGACCTGCTAGCGGCACAGCAACAAACTGACCAAGCTGTTACCGTCTACGAGCAAGCCTTTAAACTGACCAAAACACCCTATTTGGCTGGCCGATTAACAAGCCTGTATCAGAACGCTGGCAAGCCTCAGCAGGCAACTCAAACCATGGAAAGCTATTTAGAGTCTGCGCCAGCCGATCACCAGAGCCGTATGGCACTCGCCTCACTTTATCAACAGGCTGGCAAAAACGCCCAGGCAATAAGCCATTACGAAACGATCACCAGTGCCGCCGACAACGTGATTGTGCTCAACAACCTATCCTGGCTATACTGGCTCGAGAAGTCAGAAAAAGCTCTGCCCACAGCAAAAAAAGCCCACCAGCTGGCACCAGATACCGCCGCTGTGATCGATACCTATGGTTGGATTATGCTGCATCAGGGCGATAAATCAGAAGCTCTCAACCTTATTCGCCAGGCTAGTTCAAAAAACCCGACCAATCCGGATATTCGTTACCATCTCGCCAAGGCGCTCGATATGAACAGTGATAAAGCTCAAGCTAAAAAAGAAGTGAATAGATTACTACGCGACTACAGTGGCTTCGAGGAGGAAGAGGCAGCAAAAATACTGGCGACAGAACTCCAATAAAGTCTTGCCGTAAAACGTTAATACTCAGACATAAAAAAGGCTGCAACTGCAGCCTTTTTTATGTTCGTTTCAACGCTTAACGCGACGCAATAAGCATCACTTGCTGAGCGCAATAGAGCGTCAAGAACAATGAAGGCCACTCACCTACCAGCACAAAAATAACCATTTGCTTGCGCTGAGGATCAAGCTGAGAAAATTTCTGTCCAGCGCGAAGATAATCCTGCACGCGGTGCAACATAATAAAACCAGCCAACCCCGAAATCCCCAAAATCAACGTAATAATAAAACCAGTACTCATAAACTAAACCCCACCCTACAATTTTAGCGATCAATACTAGTCGCCCCACCAACGCAGGGCAATAGCTGTCTGCTCAATGCAACCTAAACAATACTGATATATCCCATCAAACCCGTTTTCAGATGTTCGATAACATGACAGTGAAACATCCAGCGCCCGGGATTATCGGCCACAAAACCAATTTTCACCTTCTCGTTACGAGCCAACAACACCGTATCAGTATGGTAGGGCGTGATTTCTTTTTTATTCGATGACAGCACCGTAAAGGTAATGCCATGCATATGAATCGGGTGATGATGCGGCGTAGCATTATGTAGTTCGATCACATAACTGCGACCCAATTTCAGTGTCATTAAGGGTTCAGGGATAGATCCCTTACTCATACCCTGCCAGGCACGGCGGTTAATGGTCCAGAAACTATGGTCCACACTGCCATCGGCTTTTACCGGTGAAAGCGCACCGGCCCATTCAAAAACCAGCTTCAACTGCTCGGCATTGGTAACATCCGGAGCGGGTATCGGATTCACTGGCAGGCTGGAGACCTCTGTCCGTGTCGGCAGGTCACTGGCAACGGTGCGAAAACGGAAAATCTCAAAAAATCCTCGCCCTTTTTTATCGTAAACAACAATCTCCTGTCCCACCTCTGACGGAGCAACAAAGCCCACATCAAGGCGCATGCCCGCGCCCGTATCACGAGAATCCAGCAGATAAGGCTCAGCAATGGCGTTACCATCCAGCGCCAATACCTGCGCAGGGTAATCCTTGAAGGAAAGGTGATACACACGGGTGTTATCAAGATTCAGAAAGCGTGCACGGACGGTGCCGCCTGCAGGGATATCCAGCGTCGGCTTAATCAATCCATTAACGGTTTTTACGGTACCCAACGTACCGGCACGGGCCGCCTGGCGGGGAATGGAAAGCGGCAGGAACTTACCTTCTTTATCCAAGCGCCAATCGCGCAATTGCACAATAGCCTCATGATCAAAGACTGCGGGCTCGGCTTCCTCAACGATAAAGGCACCGGTCAGCCCCTTACCCAGCTGCACCAAGCTGTTAACGTGAGGGTGATACCAGAAAGTGCCCGCGTCAGGACAGGTGAAATCATAGACAAAACTTTCGCCAGCCGGGATAGGTGGCTGTGTCAGGAATGGCACACCGTCCATGGCATTTTCGATACGAATACCGTGCCAGTGAATAGTGGTTGGCTCATTCAGGCGGTTAATGAAACGGATGCGAATACGTTTACCCTGTTTGGCGCGAATAACCGGTGCTGGATAATCACCATTAAAGCTCATCGCAGCGGTTTGCTTACCTGGCACCAACTCAAGGTCAGCCGGTTCAGCCACCAGTACAAAATCCACATCACCGCCGCCTTCCTCTAACGTGAACGTTGGTAAACTGCACGCCGTCAGCCCTAAACAACCAACCTGTAAAAAAGCACGTCGTGTTAACGCCACCTTAATCTCTCCGAGTTATACAACAATAGATAAATGATTATCCCAGCGTGTTGCCGGTGCCTGAGCCAACAGCTGCAGCTCATAGCTAACAGAAAATAATTGTCCCAGACCATTACTCACCACAAAATGATCCTGATCCGGCAGGTAACCCGCACCGGCTACATCTCGTACCGCAAAGGTCTGCAACAATTCACCCTGCTCAACTTGCCAGAGATTGACCACCCCACCCCGTGGTGAGGTAGTGACAGCCAAGGAGCCCGATGCGTTCACAACCACACTGGCAATATAATGGTCCTGTGCCTGCCAGGTTTTCTCGGTTGCCTGCAAGGCTTGCAACGGTTGAGTGTCTCGCTGCGAAAATACCAGCGGCCCCTGATAACGTTCATCCGGGTTGGCCGCTGTTTGGAACTGAGCACCCACCATCACCGTACCGTTAGCAGCGACATCCAGATGACGCAGACTCAAATGTTGATGCGGCGAGTCAAAACGTTCCGTCACCTGCCCACTGCGGCTATCCAGATACAACAGGGCCGACTGCATGGTCGCCAGGTTTAATTTCTCACGACTCAAATCCGGGTGCGTTTGAATGCCGCCCAGCGCAATCGCCAGAGTAAAACCATCGGGCATCAAGGCCAGTTGATGCGGGCCAATGCCGTCTAAATCAAATTCCTGCACACGCTGATAATTCGCCGTGGCATCATACACCCCAACCTTGCCTCGCCCCTGCTCGACGTAGGCATTTTCCGGCACATACAGCCAGCGGCCATCAGCAGAGAAAATAGCATGCCCGTAGAAATGACGATCCGGCAATGCGCTCAGTTGCTGCTTGATCTGTCCTTCGACCACATCAACCACATAAATCAGCGTGCCAGGCCGGCGCGCTACAAACACGGCCTCATCAGTACCGGGGCGCATCAAAGGAGCGTGTACACGTTGCTTAACGGGCAAACGAAAACGTTCGCCCTGCCCCAACTGCCAACCGCTCAGGGTATGCGAATCCCCCTTATCTGAACCGGACAACAACAACGGTTGCAATTGAGGTGAGCTAGAACTGCAGCCACTCAAGGGCAGCAGACTCAAGGCACCGCCAGCCATTAATAATTGAATAAATCGACGTCTGTGCATAGTTTTAACCGCCGCTAAGGCTAATCGCCATCGTTACTGTTGAAACCCAAGCTGATACCCAAACGCTCAGGCAGCTTGCTTAAATTGCGCTGCAAATTCGATAAGCGTTTATGCAGCTCCACCAGCTGTGCGTAGTACTCTGGCTGCTTAATTTGTGTAAACAATGGACCTTCAAACAATGAAAACTGCTCATTGACGGCTTTGAAAGCATTATCAATGGCCAGTAGCAGAGCACCATCAACCTCTTCACGTTCCTCCAGATAACCAGCCAAACCAAAACCACCATTGCCTCGATATAACTGCTCCAGCGTAGCTGTACTGGCGCGCATTAACTCCAAAGAGTATTGACTACGCCAGGCTTCCAGACGATAAGGTTTGGCATGGCCCGCGCCTTTTCCATTAGTAATCGGCAAGCCCAATTTATTGCGTTTAACCACTTCGGCGCCCACCACCAACGTGTCCAGCAGATCAGCCAATGCGGCGTTATTATCGGGGTACAGCTTATTTTCTGCCCCCGGCTGTGCGAATTTATCGGCATAGCCCGGCATACTGGTATCACCATGCCAATCATTCAGCAGTTGAAAGGTAACCTGCTGGACTCGTTCAGCAATTGCCATTAGCAAGTGGCAACGGCGTGCATCCTGTTGATAAAGCGCCAGATCACTGGCTCGTTCATCAAACAACAAATACTCAAGCGCGCCCAACCCCTGAACCGAAACACTGGCAGAAGCAACACGCTCAGCATTCAAAAAATCATCGCTGGCAATCAAGGCCTCAACCTTCTTTCTGGTGATGTCCTTGCGGTCCGGCCAAAACTGTAATTTCCAGCGCAGATTGCCATCTTCAATATGACCAAAGCCAATCGGCTGCACATGTGCCCACGCTGTCATGGTCGCGCGCCACTGATCCTGCAGGCTTTTCTGTAAAGTCTGCTGCTCAGATTCTTCAGCCTGACAAAAGGCCTTGCTCTGTTGGATCTGCTTTTGTGCTTCGGCATCCAGGGCAGCATACAGGGGCACAATCACCTCATTGGCGATATGCGCCAACAATTTCGGTTCAGACGGTTCTTTGCCGCAGGCGACCAATGTCAGGCCAAGCACCATTAACAAGGGCCATCGCAACCAAGTGCTTTTAGTCAGAGCTTTGTTGTGCATTTTTTCGGTACTAATCATGCGATATTCCAACTTAGAGAGATTCAACAAAGCGCAGTAACTCTTTGCGCTGCCCTGCGTTCATTTGCTCAATCGCCTCACGGCTTTTTTGCGCCTCACCGCCATGCCAAAGGATTGCTTCCAGCACATTCCGAGCGCGGCCATCATGCAAAAAGCCCGTTTGTGGGGCAACTTTTTTAGCCTGACCAATACCCCACAACGGCGCCGTACGCCACTCGCGACCACTGGCTGCAAATACCGGGCGATTATCGGCTAAATCCATTCCCATGTCGTGCAATAAAAGATCCGTGTAAGGGTAAAAAATACGATGACTTAACCAGGCGTGTTCCGATTCACCCGCCTGTAATTGAGCACGGTGACATTGTTGGCAACCGGCTTGTTCAAACAACGCCTGCCCGGCCTGATGTTCAGATTTATTCGCCGTTGATTTAGGAGCGGCTAAATTACCTACATAAAGTGCGACTCGCCCCAGCAGTTTATCGGATATTTCTGGTTCGCCGCCATCGACTATCTGCTGACAATCGCGCTGTATTGAGGTGCAATTCTGCCCCGCAAATAACGTCGAGCTAATACCTAGATCGGCATGAAAAGCGCTGGCAGCCTGCTGCTTCAGGTTAGGCTGCTCCGCTTTCCAGCCAAAACGTCCCAGTTCTTTGCTTTGTTTAGTGACATCCCACACCCGATTCGTGCGCCCGGATATGCCATCACCATTGGTATCCTCAGGATCGGCCCATGCCAACAACTGACTTTCCGGTACCGCCTCCAGCAAACCCAGCCCGGTTAGCATCGGCGCCATGCGTACCGATGTCTGCACATTAGCCGCCAGCTCACCATACCCTAATTGTTCAATCCTTAAAGCGGGTTTGCGCAGGCTTACCTGCTCGCCATCTTTTAGTGTTCTGACCACCTCGGTAAAACGGATAACCGCTTGCCCTTCGGCAGCAACAGCGGGCAGGGCCTGGTTCTGTAACTGACCACCATAAACCGGCTCGGCCACCGATTTACTGCGATTTTCGGCTGTCTCATCCGGTACACTCAGACGCACCACATGCGTCATCATCGGCAAATCTTCCATCGCCGCCAAACCACGCGCCGAGCCAATATGGCAACTGCTGCAGCTCAGCGAATTAAAAAGTGGCCCCAAGCCATCACGCGCATCAGTCGAAGCTGGAGCTTGCACCCAAGGGTTTCTGAAAAAACTTCGCCCCACGGCAAAATCCAACTGATCAAGCAACGGCATTTGTGCATCAGGCTGGTCGAATGAGTGATGTTCAGGTGTCTGCACAGATGATGCCGGAACAGCTTCTGACTGTCCCGCAGAACACCCCCACAAACCCGCTAACATCAACAGACATGCGCTACCGCGCCACAAACCATTCATAAATATCTCATCTTCAAAAACAAAAAAGAGGCTACAACAATTTGCAGCCTCTTTCCTCGGTCAACAACCCGTCTTGCGCTTCAGTTATAAGGCGCTGAGAGCTACTGATTAAAACGCATGACCCGCTGTATCCGGCTCCATGTTACTCACACCAATAACCTTCGCTGCCGCTTCAATTGCACGGGTTTCCTCAACCAATGCCACAATAGCGTTACGGATAATTTCCTCACCTTCACCGTTGCCTTCAGCAATCATCTGATCGAATTTCATTGCTTGATCTGCCTCGGCACGATCAACCATCACCTGTAGGCTAGCCGTGGTTTTATCCAAAGCTGCTCGTGCTTGGTCATCGATTTCAGGAGATTTAGCTTTTACCAGATCGGCCAAAGATGGACCGCTTAACTTGCTGCCATCAATACGCTGGTAGCTACCCAGATATACGTTACGGATACCCTGTGCATTGTAGAAATGAGAGTTATGCGTGTTGTCGCTGAAGCAATCGTGCTCATCTTCAGAAGAGTTAGCTTCCAAAGCAACCTTCATACGCTCACCCGCCAGCTCACCTAACGCTAAACTACCCATACCGAACAACATAATGTTCAGACCTTCCTGCACGTCACCAGAAACCAGTTCAGCGCGGTAGTTATCCGTACGGCCAGCATCCCATTGGTTATCCATGTACATCAGGTCATCGACTAAAAGTTGAGAAGCCGCACGCAGATAATCAGCACGACGCTCGCAATTGCCTCCAGTACAGCCTTCGCCTGCAACAAAGTCTGTGTAGGCACGATCACCGGCGCCAGCATCACTACCGTTCAAATCCTGGCCCCACAGCAAAAACTCAATGGCGTGATAGCCTGTTGCTACGTTTGCTTCAGAACCGGCCAGTTCGTTCAGGCTAGCCAGCAACTCAGGTGTCAGCATGGAAACGTCTATTTTCTCACCGCCCAAATTCAACTCAGTTTGGGAAATAATATTAACAGTGGCGCCTTCGTTACCCAGCTCATAGCTGTAATCACTAGCCACATAGTCGATCAGACCTTCGTCCAAAGGCCATGCATTCAACTGACCTTCCCAATCATCAACCACCGGGTTACCGAAACGGAATACTTCACTTTGTTGATAAGGCACACGCGCTAGTTTCCATGCATCACGCGCAGCCTTCAATGTGGCTTCGCTTGGGTTCGCCAGCATGGCATCGCTGGCCTGCTGAAGTTGCAGAGCAGTGGTCAGTGCATCTTCAAAAACAGCGTGCGCTATATTGGCATAATGCCCAACTACAGCTTGTTCGTCAGCCGCTACGGCTACAGAACCAAAGCACGCCAGTGCCAGACCTAACAGTTTGCGTCGCATTCTTAATTCCTTATATCTCGATAAATTTTATTGGTCGCGATACTAATACAATTGAGAATGATTCGCAACAACGGAGGTGTTGTTATTTTATTGCCCGAAATTAATGCCCTGCGCCAGTGGCAGTTCGTCACCCCAGTTAATAGTACTAGTCTGGCGACGCATATAACTTTGCCAAGCATCCGAGCCAGCCTCACGGCCTCCACCGGTATCCTTTTCACCGCCAAAGGCACCACCGATTTCCGCACCCGAAGTACCAATATTGATATTGGCGATACCACAGTCACTGCCCCATGCGGACAGAAATTGTTCCGCATGACGGATATGGTTAGTGAACAGCGCTGAAGACAAGCCCTGTGGCACCGCATTCTGCATCGCAATCGCATGCTCAATGGCGTGATAACGTATGACGTGTAACAGCGGTCCAAAGGTTTCCTGCTGCACAATCGACCAGTGATTTTGTGACGCCATGATAGTGGGCGCCACATAAAAACCGGGCTGGGTGAGCACTTCTCCATTAAACAGCAGTTCGCCACCCGCTTCCTCAGCCTCAGCAACGGCAGTTAAATAATTCTGCCTGGCTTGCTCATCAACCAGTGGCCCCATCAACACCGAGTCATCCAGCGGATCGCCAATGCGCAACTGCTGATAGGCTTTGATCAACCTCACCACCAGCTCATCATAAATAGCATCATGCAAAAACAATCGCCGAGTGGTAGTGCAGCGCTGTCCGGCGGTACCGACACTGCCAAACACAATGGCTGGAACGGCTAAATCAAGATCCGCGGTTTCATCAACAATCAACGCATTGTTGCCACTCAACTCCAACAGACTGCGCCCCATGCGTGCTGCCACACGTTCACCAACCTGTCGACCTACAGCACTGGAGCCGGTAAAGGACACCAGTGCAACGTCGCGATCCTCAACCATCTGTTCGACAAATTCAGAACCAGACTCAACAAATAAACTTAATACCGCCGGTGTATCCTGCTCCAGCATCACCTCAGCACAGATTTTCTGTACGGCAATCGCACACAAGGGTGTTTTGGCAGAAGGTCTCCATATCACAGCGTTACCCGTAATTAATGCATTGAACGCATTCCAGGCCCACACCGCGACAGGAAAATTAAAGGCCGTAATCACAGCGACCACACCCAGCGGGTGCCACTGTTCATACATGCGGTGCTGTGGACGCTCAGAGTGCAGGGTTTTACCGTACAACATGCGTGATTGACCAACGGCAAAATCCGCCATATCAATCATTTCCTGTACCTCTCCCAAGCCCTCCTGGTAGATTTTTCCCATTTCCATGGATACCAGTCTACCGAGCAGTTCTTTATTATCCCTCAGTCGCTGACCAATTTTACGCACTAACTCACCGCGTACAGGAGCCGGAATCTGCCGCCACTGTTGAGCTGCCTGCCTAGCATTTCCCAACACCGCCTGATAGGCCTGCGCATCACAGCATTGCACTTCTGCTAACAGTTGCGCATTAGCCGGGTTCTCAGTGGCTAGAACTTCATCCGCTGAAGTGCTAAGCCACTGCCGTCCATCAAAGACGCCTGAATTCAGAGCATCCAGCTGAAGACTTTTCAGAATGTGTGCATTAACGGAACGATCCGACACAAGACACCCCCTTTATGAACAGAACCAACTGTTTTAATTATGACTAGAGACCTCTGCATAACGTAGCGAGCGAAGCCTAGACGAGGCAAAAACAGGCGCAAAAGCGGAGTTTACTGGTGTAAATGAGCATTTTAAGCCTGTTTTTAACAACGTATTGGTGAGCATAGTAGTTATGCTGAGGTCTCGACCAATTAGAACCCATACGCTTGCCATTGGTTCAGGTTAAAAGCCTTTGCTGCTAGGCCCTTAGCTCCAGATGGATATATTCGTCACTTCACCGGTCCAACTCAGGGAAGCCCAAACTAATAACAAAACAACTATACTTAAGACATGACAGAGCAGCTATCCCAACAAAGGGCATATCCTGCAGCGTCGGAATTTGCCCACTTTGCGAGTGAGGTGGCAGCACACCTCAAGGCCACCGAGAGGGGTTGGTTTTACCAGCCTCAAAGCCCCACTTCGCTTCAAAGCCAGCGTGAAGACCAACAACGTATCCATCTTGATCTCACGCCATTTCTCGGCACAGCGCAACCCGCCGATGCCGCCTGCTGGTTCTCAAATGTAAAAACCATCAGCCAATTACTGGCAGCCCACCAGCAAGCCAAAGCGGCCTGCACCACCGAGCCTTCGCAACATGTTCATGCTTACGCGGCAGCTTATTTACAGCATCGTTTTGACGCTGCTCGCAGCCAGTATTCCGATACTGATGCCCAGCTGATTGCCGGTTGGGTCAGTGATCTGGATGTATATGCCGCCGTAAAATGTGTCGAATGCCTGCTCGATTGTTATGACAACCTGGCACTTTTCAAATTAGCCGACTACAAGGGCTGGCAGGTACTCTTTGACCATCTGGCGATTCGCTGCGGTTCCTCGCAACACCACCACGCCGAACAGGTAATTGAACAATTGCAGCTGCAACACGGCTATGTGCAATCACAGGTCGAGCATGAACGTTTTTATCAGTTCGACGATGGCTGGAATGCTTATCCGCTCTACAAAATGCTCGATAACGGCCAGATCATTCGCCTGTTTGTGGACCAATCGGACGCCGGTGCCACAAGGCAAATAATCCAGCATTGGAATCACTGCTATGGTTTTACCGCCCATCATATGGCGCTACGGGTAGTCCGAGCAGAAAATGAACGATGCGTCGCGGTGCCGTTACTGGAAGTAATTGCGGCATTGACTGAAGTAGGCGTTACCTCCTTAACGCCAACCGGCTTTTATACCCACGGCCTGCTGGAACAGGTATTTCTCAAACCACACCTGAACAAGGAGGTTCCTGAGGATATTCGCCAATCATTGACCCTCTCTGATCCAGCCCTCAATAAAACTATTGAAAACGGCAAACTCATTGAGCTGGTATCACGGCGTGAGCTAGCTAAAGATCAGGCGCAAAAACTACTGAACCTGTATGGCGTTATGCCTGGCAACAAACCCATTTCCGCGCCCATTTACCCCTACTTTCTACCCGCCCAAGCCGCTCATGTCATTCGCACCTCCCTGCAATCCACAGCCGGGGAGAATTGAGCCTATGCTGATGCGCGCAACAGATATAAATCCAGCAGCCCTCAGCCGCAAAAATAATACGTCCTGCAATCGCTCTCTTAGCCTGATCGGAGTTGCCTCTGCACTGGGTTGCCCAAAACCCGGCTGTGAACAGGGCCCCTCTCAACTAATGCAGCTGGGATTGGCGGACTCATTAAAACTAAAGGGCATTACGGCTCACTGGCAGCATATTATTCAAACCACACAACAGGATTCAGCAGTACACGCCGTCACAGAGCTTTGTCGCCAACTTTCAGAGCAGGTTGAAAAACAACTCTCGAAAAATCAATTCTTTAGTGTCATTGGCGGCGATCATAGCTGTGCCATCGGCACCTGGAATGGTGTCCATCAAGCCCGTCAGGGCAAACCTTTCGGATTGATCTGGGTGGACGCTCACATGGACAGCCACACCCCCCAGAGCAGCTATAGCGGTGCACTGCATGGTATGCCGCTGGCCTGTCTGCTGGGCTTTGGTGAATCAGAACTCATCAACCTTTCACATTCCGAGTCGGAACCAAGAACGCCTGCGCTGCAACCTGAAAACCTGTGTCTGTTAGGTGTACGCAGCTACGAAGCCGAAGAAGCTGAATTATTGAAAAACCTCGGCGTACGTATTTTTCCGATGGCAGAGATTAAAGCGCGCGGCATGAAAGCCGTCATGGCAGAAGCCATCGAGATAGCCCAAGGGGCTGGCGACTTCGGCCTATCCATCGATTTAGACGCACTTGACCCACAACTGGCACCCGCCGTCAGCATTCCCGAACCCGGCGGCCTGACAATGAACAACCTCAACGAGCTACTAAGCCCGCTAGCCAAAACACCCGGTTTTATCGGTATGGAAATCGCTGAATTCAACCCATTATTTGACCAACAGCAGCAAACCGCGCGCTTGATCAGCACCATTCTTGCGGCCTGCACCCCTGACACCCAAGCACAGGAGAAATAAATCATGAACAAAATCATCATGAAGGAAGCTCACGTTGCGGCACATAACTACGAACCACTACCCGTTGTACTGGTTAAGGGTGGCGGCGTTTATGTGTGGGATGATCAGGGACGGCGCTACACGGATTTAATGAGCGCCTATTCTGCCGTCAGCCTGGGGCACTCTCATCCTCGTCTGGTGAAAGCCATAACAGAACAGGCTCAAAAAATAGCCGTGTGCTCACGGGCTTTTTTCACCGACAAGCTGGGGCCTTTTCTGGAGCGCGCCTGTCAGCTTACCGGCATGGATCGAGCCTTACCCATGAACACCGGTGCAGAGGCGGTTGAAACAGCACTTAAAGCAGCGCGCAAATGGGGCTACAAAGTTAAGGGCATCACCGATGGAAAAGCCGAGATCATCACCTGTAACGGTAACTTTCACGGCCGTACCATCGCCATTGTTGGTTTCTCCAGCGAAGAACAATACCGCGATGGTTTTGGCCCCTTTCCCGATGGCTTTATCCGTATTAATTACGGCGACATCGCCGCACTGGAACAGGCCATCACTCCTAATACCGCCGCTTTTCTAGTCGAACCGATTCAGGGTGAAGCCGGCATTGTGCTACCTCCCGAAGGCTACCTGGCTGAATGCGCGCGCATCTGCAAAGCCAACAACGTGCTGTTGATCTGCGATGAAGTGCAAACCGGGCTGGGCCGCACCGGCAAATTACTCGCCTGCCAGCATGAGAACGTTCATCCCGACGCCGTTATTCTCGGTAAAGCGCTAGGTGGAGGCATGTTGCCGGTATCCGCTTTTCTGGCTCGTCAGGAAGTAATGAGCGTTTTCCACCCGGGCGATCATGGCAGCACCTTTGGCGGCAACCCGTTGGCGGCTGCTGTAGGCCTGGAAGCATTAAACGTATTAGTAGAAGAGAAGCTGGTCGATCGCTCAGCAGAAATGGGCGACTACTTTATGGAACAACTACGAAAACTGAAAAGCCCACTGATCAAGGATGTTCGCGGTCTTGGATTGTTTATTGCCTTGGAAATAAACCCAGCGCTCGCCAACGCGAGACAGGTGTGTGAACACATGGCTCATCATGGCCTGCTGAGCAAGGAAACCCACGATACTGTCGTGAGACTGGCTCCACCACTAACTATCACACAGCAGCAAATTGATGAAACAACAGTGGGCATTCAACGTGCATTGGATGACCTATCTGAACAGCTAGCCAAAAGTGCCTAGAAGACTAGCTAGTTATTAATGCACTAAAATGGCATTTAAAAAATGTGATATTTTCGTGAGTGCTAGGAGCCGGAGTGCAACGGAGACAACAGCCAAAGGCTGGCCCGAAGGGTGAGGGCAAAGCCCGAGTAACCACCGCGCACAGCTCCCGAGTGTATAAACATACATGAGGGGGCGAGCACGGAGCTGACAACGCAATCAGCGGACATTGTGCCCCCTGAGGGTAAATAGCGCTTTTTTTACGCTTAACCGCCCAGCTTATCCGTCGCCACATGGTAGTTCGGATCTTCCATCATGTTCACTTCGCACAGATTACCCGCTTCCTTAAGCAGCTGACGGCACTCCGGGCTGAGGTGACGGATATGCAGATTTTTGCCAGCCGCTTTGTATTTAGACGCCAAACTATCCAGCGCTTCAATACCTGAATGATCACTAACTCGTGAACGTTTGAATTCAATCACCACATGTTCTGGATCATTTTTCAGATCAAACAGCTCACGGAAGTGTGAAATCGAGCCAAAGAACAGCGGGCCACGCAGATCATAAACCTTGTAACCGTTGTCATCGATATAGGTTTCTACTTCGATGTTTTTTGCATGTTTCCAGGCAAATACCAGCGCCGACACAATCACACCCACAATCACTGCAATTGCCAAATCGTAGGCTACGGTCACACCCGATACCAGTACGATGATAAACGCATCGGTGGTGGGGATTTTGCGAATAATACGGAATGACGACCACTCAAAGGTCCCCAGCACCACCATAAACATAATGCCCACCAGCGCCGCCAGCGGAATCATTTCGATGTACTTCGCGCCAAACAGAATAAAGCCCAGCAACACCAATGCAGCGGTAATGCCTGACAGGCGGCCACGGCCACCGGAGTTAATGTTGATCATGCTCTGTCCGATCATCGCGCAACCACCCATGCCGCCGAAGAAGCCGTTCACGGTATTACCAATACCCTGGCCCATACATTCACGGTTACCCTGACCACGGGTATCAGTAATTTCATCAATCAGCGTTAAAGTCAGCAGTGATTCGATCAAACCAATCGCAGCGATAATCACCGAGTAAGGCAGGATAATCCACAGTGTTTCCAGCGTGAACGGTACCACCGGAATCGAGAAACTTGGCAACTCACCTTTCAAGGTCGCAGAGGCAGCATCAGCACTGGAACCCATATCACGCACAAAATCGATCACGGTGCGTGTTTCCAGCTCCAGACCCACCGCAATCAACGTCACGGTAAGAATCGCCACCAGCCCCGCAGGAACGGCGGTAGTGAACTTGGGTAAGAAGTGCATGATTAGCATGGTGAGTACAATCAGCCCCACCATCAGGTAGAGCATATTGCCCTGCATCATCACCATCGCGCCGCTGCCATCCTTGACCATAAACTGCGTCAACTGTGCGAGGAAAATAACGATCGCCAGACCGTTCACAAAACCTAGCATCACCGGGTGCGGAACCATGCGGATAAACTTACCCAGTTTCAGTATGCCCGCCGTGATTTGTAATAGTCCGGCCAACAGCACTGCAGCAAACAAGTATTGCACGCCGTTTTCTGCCACCAGCGATACCATCACCACGGCAGTTGCTCCGGTAGCACCGGAAATCATGCCAGGACGTCCGCCAAAAATGGACGTTAACAAGCCCATCATAAAGGCGGCATACAAACCCACCATCGGCTCAACACCTGCGACAAAGGCAAAGGCCACCGCTTCAGGTACCAGCGCCAGAGCGACGGTCATACCGGATAACACATCGTTTTTAACGTTGGAGTGTTTATTGGCTATCAAATTAAACATTGCGCTTGGGCCACCTGTGGTCGGTTCTGTCGACTATAAAAAAGGGTCGCGATCATAGCACAGCAGACCAGATCGCCCAAGACTTCCATTTGTTTTTTCAAGCACTTAGCGCCCAACAAGACCATTTGATAACGCTATCAAATAAAAACTGGGAACCCCTGAGGGCCGCTGGTATCTTATGCCAACATTTACCATGCTTCGGACCGGAAAACTCATTGATTAAACGCTACGAATTTTGGCCTGCACGACTCTTTGAAACGCCTTTTTACCTATGGCTGGCTCTGCAATGCCTACTTCGAGGCATTGGCATCCGCACCCTCGCCAAGGCCAACTACGCACTCAACCACGGTGAAATTGGCCTCGGCTCCAAGTTCGAAACCCATCAAGCTTTCGATGAGAAGTACTTTTTACCCACCAGCCTGATGCAGGAAAGCTTTTCAACGGCTGAAAAAGCCGATTTTATTAGCGAGTTCGCAAATCATCACGGCTACCCGCTGCTGCTGAAATCCAATGTAGGCTGTGTCGGCAAGGGTATTATCAAACTGCACAGAGCTGAAGATATTGGCGCCCTGTTGCCATCATTGGTTGGCGACTACATCGTGCAGAAATTCACCCCCTTCAACACCGAGTTCGGTGTTTTCTATGCCCGTCACCAAAGCCAACCGCGCATTACCGGCATCAACCGTAAACACTTTCCCAGCGTCACAGGCAACGGACGTGACAGCCTTGGTTCACTGGCAAAAAAACATTATCGTTTTAACGACCACTGGGATGCTTTTTTGCAATACCACGACCTGCAAAGCATTCCTGTGACTGGCGAAAAGGTGCAGCTATCCTTTATCGGTTCACACACCTTGGGCTGTAAATTTACCGACGAGTCCCACCTAATCACAGAACAGCTTAAAGCAGCCGTTTTCGAAGTATTTCATAGCCAGCCAGGCTACAACTTCGGGCGTATCGACATAAAAACAGAGAGCCCAGAAGCTTTTCTACGTGGTGAGTTTGTGGTGATTGAAGTAAACGGCGTAGCTTCACTACCGACCCATATGTTTGACCCAAAATACAGCCTCACAGAAGCCTATAAAATCTTCCTTGAACATGCCAATCTGCTAGCGCGAGTTGCCCGGGAGCACCGCAAAAAACCCATGGAATTTTTACCCGTGAGAGAACTGATCCAGCAAATAAAAACAGGCCATAGCACTCTGAACGAAGCCCACCGAAACATTAAAGGACACAGCAATGGCGGTTGAAATTGAACGCAAGTTTTTGGTCAACAACACTCAGTTTTTACTGGGGCTTAAAGGTACTGAATTCAAACAGGGTTACCTCAACCGTGAAGGTGCCACAGTGCGGGTACGTGTTGCTGGCGATCAAGCCTTCCTGACCATCAAGGGTAAAACAGAGGGCATTTCTCGCGCTGAATTTGAATATCCCATCCCCGTCAATGACGCTGAAGCAATGCTCGCCACCCTGTGTGCCTTAGCGCCCATTGAAAAAACCCGCTATTTAATTAATCATTCCAACAAATGTTGGGAAGTTGATGTATTTCACGGTGTAAATAAGGGGCTGATAGTCGCCGAGGTTGAACTCCACAGCGAGGATGAAGCCCTAGTCCTACCTGAATGGGTTGGAGCTGAAGTCTCGCACGAAGCACGCTACTTCAATAGTCAGCTAGCCAGCCACCCCTTTTGCCAATGGGGTCAACCATGAAAAAACTGACTTTGATCCGTCATGCTGAAGCTGCGGCCCCGAAAAGAAATCAAACTGATTTTGATCGTAGCCTGACAGAACGTGGGCAGCGTCAAGCTAACATCATGGCTAAAAAGCTTGAAAAACAAGCTTTCACGTTTGATGAAATGTACTGTAGTGGCGCGCAACGTACCGTTTCCACAGCCCAAACTATTTACGATGCCCTTTCACCCAATCAGCGCCCAATCCGTGAAAAGTCTTTTCTCTACCATGTTAATTTAGAGCACCTCTATCGCTTTATTGAAAGCATCGACAATGACATTGAACATGCTGTCCTTGTTTCTCACAATCCCGGCCTAAGCTATCTGCTCAGCGATTTATTACGCGAGCCCATTCAGGGCATGAACACCTGCACCGTGGCGCAATTGCAGCTCAACATTAACGATTGGATTGAAGTCCAATCACGTTGTGCTCAATTACTGTCAATTGAAGCGCCCGACTAAAACCTTAACCCCCAGAACACCATGACCTATGTCAAAGATCACCCAACTAAATAAAAATATAAATGAGAACGGTTTGCATTAAGCTTACCGTTACGATAAAGTTCCTCCCGAAATTTAGACCGTACCTTTGCATCATTTAACTGCTCTTGGGGAGTAAACTTTATGAAGAAATCTTTACTAGCGTTAGCGCTGGCTGGCTTGTATGCCGGTAGCGCATCTGCCGCGACACCTTCTATTGAAGAAATGTGGCAAATCATTCAGCAGCAACAGGCTGAAATTTCACGCCTGAAAGGCGATCAACAAGCAACTGATGCTAAAGTTGAAGCTACTGCTGAGGCATTTGAAAGCAGCGCTGTTGCAAGTGTTGCAGAATGGGCAAACAAAACATCTGTTGGTGGTTATGGAGAAATCCACTATAACAACCTGGACGACAAAACCGGCAATAAAGACGTAGACAAAGCTGACATTCACCGCTTTGTAATGTTCTTTGGCCACCAGTTCACCGACGATGTTCGTTTTTTCTCTGAGCTTGAAGTAGAGCACGGTCTAGTAAAAGATACTGACGGCGGAACTAAAGACACTACTAACGGTGGTGAAGTTGAAGTTGAACAGGCCTACATCGAGTGGGATTACGCTGAAAATCACAGCGCCAAAATCGGTCAATTCCTGATCCCAGTAGGTATTATTAACGAAACCCACGAACCAGACACTTTCTACGGTGTAGAGCGCAACCTGGTTGAGAAAAAAATCATCCCCGCTACATGGTGGGAAGCAGGTGTTGCTAGCAGCGGCGAAATAGCCGAAGGCTGGAGCTATGATGTAGCTCTTACCACTGGACTAAAAAACGATGAAGGCAAAATCCGCAGCGGTCGCCAGAAAGTTGCAAATGCTGACGCAGATAATGGCGCTCTGACTGCTCGTATCAAATACACCGGTATTGAAGGCCTTGAGCTGGCAGCCACTGTTCAGCATCAGTCTGACCTAACTCAAAGCGATGCTGCAGAAGAAATTGATGCCAACCTGTTTGAAGCCCACGCAGTTTACCAAAACGGTCCATTCCAACTGCGTGCTTTATACGCTATGTGGGACCTTGATGATGCTGTAAAAGCTGTTAACGATGGCGCAGAAGAACAAGAAGGTTTCTACTTTGAACCATCCTACAAACTGACTGAAAACTTGGGCATCTTTGCTCGTTACAGCGAGTGGGATAACAATGCGGGCGACAGCACTGACTCTGAGTATCAGCAAGTCGATTTTGGTGTTAACTACTGGCTAACACCAACAGTTGTTCTTAAAGCTGACTACCAAAACCAAGATGTACCAACAGGCAAAACCGAGCTGGACGGCCTGAACCTCGGTGTAGGCTGGAGCTTCTAAGCATTGATTGCCAAATAGGCAAAAATTGCTAAAATAGTCCTCGTTCAGGGTGCCAGGTGCAACATAATGCCTGGTGCCCTGTTTTGTTTATAGCAGCACTAAAAACCCTTTAGAGACAGCCCTTGTTTTCAAAACTTTCTACAGCCCTATTCCTGCTACTGCTTGCCCCCGCCCTCTGGGCCAAAGGGGTCTATTTCACTGCCGAGCAGTTTTTACAACATAGCTTTCCAGACGCTAAACCTGAAACACAGGTTGTCTGGCTCAATAAGGAAATCAAACAAGAGATTTCTAAATTCCTGTATCGTGACTACCGCAAACTGCGAGTACGTTACTGGCGTTCAGAACAACGTAG
>Ga0209396_1000999_pt1 | contig 32437 bp, 26 predicted proteins | sample GOMGulsemesocosm_6_FD_184638 | JGI IMG/M metagenome (GOLD analysis project Ga0209396, IMG submission 184638) | Methane-oxidizing microbial communities from mesocosms in the Gulf of Mexico - GOM8C Gulf of Mexico (SPAdes) (version 2) | ecosystem: Environmental > Aquatic > Marine > Cold seeps...
TAACACTAGACCACTCTGTTTAGTTATTCTTGATGGTACCTGGAAAAAAGCTTATCGCATGTTTATGCTGTCAAAAACCTTACAGCAACTACCTCAGGTTTGTTTACCTGAATATCTTGCCAATGCAGGCCAATATCATATTCGTAAAGTAGCTAAAAAAAATGCTTTATCTAGTTTAGAGGCAAGCTGTTATGCTCTAGCTCTCTTAGAGGCAGGGAGTGATTTTGCTAACATTGCCCCAGAGCAGGCAGGGAAATATCAAGCATTATTGCATAAGTTTCAAGAATTCAACCGCTTTCAATTGTCTTTTAGACCCACACATTTCAAGGAAATCTGATGATTCATCATTCATTTTTATTACGTATGAGTTCACTTGCATTGATTGTCAGTCAACTTATGTTTAGTCAGACCGTATTAGCGAAACGCGAAATCCGCGAGCCAGAAGCGGCAACGGGTTTTAACCAGAAAAAGGCAGTTTCGGCAAAAAAATATATGGTAGTTGCTGCCAATCCGTACGCGAGTGAAGCAGGGTTAAGTATGCTCGAACAGGGGGGGAGTGCTGTTGATGCTGCTATTGCAGCGCAGCTAGTGTTAAGCTTAGTTGAGCCACAGTCTTCGGGTCTTGGTGGCGGTACTTTTATGTTGCACTGGCATAAAGAAACTGAAAAATTAACGACTTATGATGGCAGAGAAACGGCCCCGCAGGCAGCAACGAGTGAACTATTTTTAAATGAAAATGGCAAACCTCTTAAGTGGTCTGATGCGGTTGTTGGTGGTAAATCTGTTGGCGTACCGGGTTTACTGGCTGCCCTAAATAAAGCTCATCAACAATTTGGCGTGCTACCTTGGCAGGATTTATTTCAACCTGCGATTAAATTAGCCAAAAATGGTTTTGTTGTATCGCCACGTTTGGAAAAGCTTCTTGGCATGAATTTTAATCCAGGCATTCATCTGTTACCTGAGATAAAAAACTATTTTTCGCCAAATGGCATTGGCATAAAAGCTGGTGATACCTTAAAAAACCCTAAGTTGGCTAAAGCCCTTATTAGTATTGCTAACGAAGGGGTAGAGGTTTTCTATAGCGGATGGATAGCGAAGAAAATAGTTGAAAAGGTTCAAAATTCAGTCATTTCTCCAGGGTTATTAAGTCTTGATGATATGAAGAAATATCAAGCGATAGAGAGAGCTTCTGTTTGTGGTCCCTATCATCAATATAAAGTTTGTGGCATGGCGCCACCTAGCTCTGGTGGTATCACTGTTATTCAAATATTAGCGCAATTGCAAAAATTTGAACTGTCGCAATACCCACCTAACTCGTTGCAAGCAGTGCACCTATTAAGCCAAAGTGCGCGACTCGCCTTTGCCGATAGGAATAAATATATTGCCGATAGTGATTTTGTTAGCGTACCAGTTAAAGGATTATTAGCGGGTGATTATATCGCTAAACGTGCCGCATTAATCGATGAGAAAAGAGATATGGGACGGGCAGTGGCAGGAAAACCACAAAATAGTTTAGTCCTTGCTAATGATAATGCTATTGAAAGACCATCAACGACTCATTTGGTTGTTGTTGATAAACAGGGCAATGCCATATCTATGACCAGTAGCATTGAAAATGGTTTTGGCTCAGCCTTAATGGTACAGGGCTTTATTTTAAATAATCAATTAACTGATTTTTCATTGGCGCCAAAGCGTGATGGAAAGTGGGTTGCTAACCGAGTGCAACCGCTTAAAAGACCCCGTAGTTCAATGGCGCCAATGATGGTATTTAATGAAGATAATTCTTTACGGTTGCTTGTAGGTGCCCCTGGTGGTAGTCGTATTATCAATTATGTAGCACAAACTATTGTCGGTGTTTTAGATTGGCAACTCAATGTACAACAGGCTATCAACTTACCTAAAGTGACTAACCGAAATCATGTCACCACGTTAGAGTTAGATACCGATATAGCAAAACTCAAACCGGCGCTCGAAGCAAGAGGGCATCAAGTGAAAGTTAGGGCATTAAATAGTGGTTTACATGCGATTGAAGTCACTAAAGCTGGTCTTGTTGGCGGGGCAGATCCACGCCGTGAAGGACAAGTATTAGGGCACTAATAGATAGAGCGTGATTAGGTTATTAATCAAATAACTAGCAGCTAATATAATACGGTTAGTGTTTTTTCAACTACATGGTAACGCAAGTAGTATTAGCCTTAAGAGTGGCTGTGATTTGCCAGAGTTATGCTCTTGAGCTGCAGCCATTTAAATAAGAAGTACTTTTTCCTAGTATTATATTTTAGAGTCGCTATGATAAAAATAGACTCCATTTATATATAGGTTGTTTTATGAGTTTAAAAGCAAAGATTTTAGCCTTTGTCATCGTATTATTCTTATCCTTGCTCAGTGTTGCTTTTGTAGGATTGCAAGTATTATCACAAGCCAGTGAGGCTGATAATATTGCTCGAATTAACCAATTAATGAAATCCACTGCAAATATTGTTGAACAATTTGAACAACTCAGTGACAAGGAAGGGATCACTGAACAGCAAGCAAAATCATTTGCCACTCAAATGCTGAGAGAAAATAAATATCACGACTCTGAGTATGTTTATGTCGTAAATAACGAGCTTGATTTTGTTGCCACTCCTCATGATCCTCAACTCCATGGTACTAGCTTTAATGACTTTAAGGATGCCAATGGCCAAAGTATTGGTCAATTAGTCGCAAGGCTTGTTGGTAATAAAACAAACCAGATCATTACTTATCATTGGAGCTCTGAACGTGATGGTCAAGTTGTTGACTTAACCTCTGTTGTGCAAAAAACGCCTAAGTGGGGTTGGTATATTGGTACAGGTATCAGTTATGCAGAGGCTGATGCCCGTTATTGGGGCACGGCTAAATGGTTACTGTCTCTATCTATTCTTATTGCAGTGATTTTATCTGCAGCACTTGCTCATTCAGGTTTAGCGTTAAATAAAGCACTAGGCGCTGAGATTGGTGATGTTCATCGATTAGTTTTAAAAGTTTCTCGTGGCGACCTTAAACAAGATGCCAAATTTAGTTCGGCAAACAGTGAGAGTGTCGTTGGTGCGATTAATTACATGCAAGCTTCCCTTCAAGAAGTACTAAAAGGCATTAAAGGCGTAGCTGATGATTTACATAATCAAACTGATGACTCACAGAGAAGGGCTGAGGAGCTCGATGGCTTAACAAGAGAAATGAATGAAGAGACCCAGATGGTTGCCTCGGCTATTACCCAGCTTACAGCATCAGCAAGTACGGTTGCTGAACACGCTAAACAAACCGCTGATTCTGTTGTTGAGGCTGATGAACAAGGTAAAACAGCCAATATATTAACAGGTGAAGCCTCTACAACAATTAACTTACTTGAAAGCCAAATCGAAAATGCCGGCGCTAATATTCAGCTGCTCGATGATGAAGTAATGAATATTGCTAACGTATTGACTGTTATACAAGGCATTGCTGAGCAAACTAACTTATTAGCACTTAATGCTGCAATTGAAGCGGCAAGAGCCGGTGAGCAAGGGCGTGGTTTTGCTGTTGTTGCTGATGAAGTGCGTCAGTTAGCACAGAGAACGCAAACGAGTACTGAAGAAATTCATCAAATGATTAATAAGTTACAAAGTGCGACAAAACAAGCTAAAACCTCTGTTAGTCAAAGCATAGAAACCAGTGAAAAAACGGTAGAAAAATCACAACAAGTTTCACAGCAATTGCAGAAAATTGCCGACTCTTTGGGTGAGATATCACAAATGACCCATCAAATTTCTACGGCTTCGGTCGAACAGTTAGCTGCAGGTGAAGATACTGCACAGCGTATTGTGAATATTTCTGATACCTCTAGTAATACGTCTAATGTTGCACATCAAGCACAGTCGGCAGCTCATGAAACACAGCAATTAAGTGTTAACTTAGAAGTTGAAATTAACAAATTTGATATGTAAGTTAGTTAAAGTGGATAGTTAAACTCATTATTCATAATGGCTCTATTAATTTCACACTAATTTCTCTATTGGTGTGAAAATTGCTTTGAATTATTTATCAATTATATCCTAAAACCGACAAATTGTTGGCAGGAGTTAACGTAGTGACAGCAAAGAAATTCCATTATGGTACTAAAATATTATGTTTATTTATCGTAATATTGACGGGTAAAAGTTATGCGCTGGAGAGTTCAGTACAATTGCATAAAGTAGATCAAGATAAAAGTTTTGGTTACAGTGTTTCAATCGGTGATGAGTTCTTTAATCAAAAAGCATTTAATTGGCAAGTAAGTTACAACCGTTTTGAAAATGTTGCTATTGCTGATTTAGACAAAATCAGTGATGTTTGGGATGCTGCTGGCTTTGATTTTACTATGCAAGCAATTGATCTAACCTTAGGTTATCGTTATTACCCTCAAAGTTACGATAAGTTCATTAATACGCTGATGCTTGAGTTCCAGTTAGGGGCATCTGTTAATTTAAGTGAACATAAGCTTATCCCTCAAGATCCTAATGCAGATGTTAGGTACTTTGCTAATCAAGGGGATATCAACCCGGTGTTATCAATTTCCCTACAAAAAAGTTTTACTAAAAACTCTGCTATGCATATAGGCGTTAAGCATTACCCGAGTTATTCTGATTTTGGCAGTATTAGTACCTTGTTCATTGGTTTTAACTATCGTTTCGGTCGTCAAGTTGGCTATTAAACTAAACAAAAGCATATTAAAACTACTCAAGTTATCCGTAGCATAGCCGCTATAAAGAACATCTGTAAATGGATTATTGCAGCTAAATATATATCTATACCTTTTTGTAGCTCTACTAAGGTTAGTTGACTTTAATACCTGGCACTTGCATTCGTGTAATTGTGACAGATCACCCTTCCTGGAGAAACGCGTGTTGCAGTATAAAATACGTTGCGTTAAATTTTTAAGCATACTTACAATAATCATCAGTAGCAGTGTTTTTGCGGCAGATACTGATGGCGATGGCTTTGATGATTCCATTGATGCTTTTCCTAATGATATTAATGAATGGTTGGATACCGATGGCGACGGCACGGGTGATAACAGCGATCCTGATATCGATGGCGATGGTTATGATAATGGCATAGATCTTTTCCCTAATGACCCAACAGAATGGATTGATACTGATGGCGATGGCACGGGTAATGAGAGTGACCTTGATATAGATGGCGATGGTTTAAACAATACAATAGACCCAGATGATGATAATGATGGGGCTTTTGATAATACTGATCCTCTACCTAAAGATCCTAGTGAATGGTTAGATACCGATGGTGACGGAGTAGGAAATAACACAGATACTGATGATGATAATGATGGCACGCCAGATTTACTTGATGTATTCCCACTTAATAATCAAGAGAGCTTAGATACTGACCTTGATGGCATCGGTAATAATGCCGATTCAGATGATGATACTAATTTCCTAACCGGTGTTGGAGACGGCGTGCTTGACGTTTACGACCAATTCCCCCTTGACCCACTAGAAACGATAGATACAGATCTTGATGGTATTGGTAATAATGCTGATATTGATGATGATGGTGATGGTGTCAATGATGGCGACGATGCATTTCCTCTCGATTTTAATGTCAATGCTGATCAAGATGGAGATGGCATAGGTAATGCGCAAGACCCTGATATTGACAATGATGGCATCGTAAATACCCTCGATGTATTCCCTTATGATAATACCGAGTGGTTTGACACTGATGGTGATGCTATCGGTAATAATACTGATACTGATGATGATACTCATGCAATGACAGGTGTTGGTGATGGTGTCCCTGACATTTCAGATGATTTACCACTTGATGCAACTGAGACAGTAGATACCGATAATGACGGTATAGGTAACAATGCTGATGACGATGATGATGGTGACGGTGTTCAAGATGCGATAGATAAATGTCCTTTAGATCCATTAGAGCGTCTTGATACCGACAATGACGGACTTTGTGATGGGCCAGATACTGATGATGACGGGGATGGTGAGCCAGATGTTACTGATGCTTTTCCTTTAAACTCGGCTGAAAAGTTTGATTTAGATGGCGATGGTTTAGGCGATAACAGTGACGGCGATATTGATGGCGATGGTATCCCTAATATTAACGATGACTTTGATTTTAATCCTGGCGAATACCTTGATACTGACGGTGATGGTATCGGAAATAATGCAGACTTAGATGATGATACTCATGATGTGACACTCATAGGTGATGGTGTGCCTGATGCGAGGGATCTCTTTCCTTTAGATAACACGGAATGGGAAGATACCGATGGTGATGGACTGGGTAATAATGCGGATGCCGATGATGATGCCGATGGCATTCCCGATCTTATTGACAGTGATGGCGATAACCCGTTAGAAAGCGTAGACAGTGATGGCGACGGGATAGGCAATAATAGTGATCCCGATGATGACAACGATGGCGTGCTTGATGGTATTGATGCTTTTCCATTTAACCCACTAGAGTGGGAAGATAATGACGGTGATGGAATTGGCAATAATGCGGACTCTGATGATGATACACATAATATAACGCTTGTTGGCGACGGTTTCCCAGATAGTATTGATGTCTTTCCTTTAAATGCCAATGAATGGCTTGATACTGATGGCGATTTAATTGGTAATAATACTGACTTAGATGATGATAATGATGGTGTTTTAGATAAGAATGATAGTTATCCACTCAATGTAAATGAGCACTCAGACTTTGATGGTGATGGTGTTGGTGATAATAGCGACAATGATGATGATAATGATGGATTTAGTGATGCAATAGACGCCTTTGATAACAATGCATTGGAGTGGTTTGATACTGACAGTGATGGTACAGGTAATAATGCTGATATCGACGATGATGGAGATAATCAGCCAGATAGCGTTGACTTATTTCCCCTTGATGAAACTGAATGGGCAGATGCTGATAATGACGGTTTAGGTGATAATGCTGACAGCGATGATGACAACGATGGCACCATAGATATACTTGATGATTTTCCGAACAACCCTATCGAGAGTACTGATACCGATGGTGATGGCTTAGGTAATGTATTTGATAGTGATGATGACGGTGATGGTTTTTTAGATTTTGAAGATCAATTACCTTTAGATGAGGCTGAATATCTCGATAGTGATAATGATTTAGTGGGTAATAATGCTGATTTAGATGATGATAATGATGGTATGAGCGATGCCTTTGAGATATTGCATCACTTTGACCCACTGAATGCTGAAGATGCTCTTTTAGATACTGATTTAGATGGCATTACCAATGCTGTCGAAGCGTTAGCGGGTACTCATCCGTTACGAGATGATTATGCACCGATTATAACGCCACCACAGGCTGTACATATTAATGCAGAGCACACTTTCACCCAATTAGGATTACAAAGGTTAATTGATTTAACGCATATTAGCGTTCGAGATGGCCTTGATGGCGAAAATTGTTGTGGTATAACAGCACTCGGTTTTGAAACAGGGGCTAAAAATGTAAGCTCTGGCTTAATTCCTATTCTTTGGCGAGCAACAGATAAGGCCGGAAATGTTGCCACGGTTGCACAAACCTTAAATATTCACCCTTTAATAAACCTTTCTTCTGATCAAGTTGTTGCTGAAGGTGGCACTGCGCGTGTTGAAGTTGTGCTATCTGGTGAAGCACCTTACTACCCCGCGGTATTTCCACTCATCATTTCTGGTGATGTAGATAATGCAGATTACACTCTTGCTGATACACAGATAACCATAGAAAAGGGAACAACAGGTTATATCGATATTAATATCAATAACGACTTTCAACTGGAAGGTGATGAACAGCTCATTGTAAGCTTTGCACAAGGGGTAAATGTTGGCACACAATCGACACAGACCATTACCCTTACTGAAGAAAATGTTGCGCCAAGTATCAAACTAGAAGCGTGGCAGAAAGGCATAAAAGTGTCTCGTGTTGCGATGAATGATGGCGATGTAACCATGCTTTTAAGTATTACAGACTCTAATATTGAGGACACGCATCAAATTAATTGGCAAATTCCTGATTATTTAAATGCAGTGCTTTCGACAGATAAATTACAATTTATCTTTCCTGCTGGTAGTGTAAGTTTACCTGAAGAGAATAGAGGCTTAATTAATGTCAGCGTAACTGTGACTGATAGTGGCAGTACGCTCAATAGTGGTAGTGAAGAGTTATCGCAAACCAAGCAAATTTTTCTACCATTGTTGGTCACTCAACAAACATTACGTAATCTAGACAGCGATAGAGATGGCATTAGTGATATTGATGAGGGTTTTACCGATAATGATTTAGATGGTTTACCCGCTTATATGGATAATTCTACGGTACCTTATTTACAGCCATTACATATTAATGCCGCTGTTGTTAAGTTAGCGGAAACTGAGCCTGGATTACAGTTAAGGTTAGGTAAGTTTGCCTTGCTACAAAGCTCTGACGGGGTTCTACTTTCTCAACAAGAGATAGTGGATACGGGATTGGTCGCGCAAGATAACCTGGTAAACACTTTAGGTTATTATGATTTTGAAATACACGATATAGAACCATTTGGTCGCTCAGTAGCCATTGTGCTGCCGTTATCAGGCGCTATCGTTAAACACTCAGTCTATCGTAAAATTAATGCTGAACAGCAATGGGCTGATTTTGTTGAAGACAGTAATAACGTTATTGCTAGTAGCGCCAGCGTTAATGGGGTTTGCCCTCCACCTCATAGCGACCTGTATCAAGCAGGCCTTAATGTTGGTGATGTTTGTCTAAAACTATTCATTGAAGATGGCGGTGAAAACGATGCTGACGGTATTGCTAACGGTGTGGTGGATGACCCTGGAGGTATTGCTGTCGAGAGTAATAATACTATTTCGCTTGATGTGATCCCTGACAAGTCTAGTAGTGGTAGTTCATCTCTTTTCGTCTTGCTATCGCTGTTTTTATTAATGTATCGACGTAGATTTTTGACTAAATAACTAAATGAAATTATAACCGGAATTAATCAGTGAAAGGCTCTCATTTTGAGAGTCTTTCAATACTGCTTAAGTGGTCAATTAATTAACCTAGTAGCAATCTTCCGGCTTATGTTAGCAGCGAATCACATAATTGAATTACCCATAATGATGTTTTAATTACCGTAGATTATCGATAAATCATATTTTTGGTTGAATCCTTGTCATATTCTTGCTCAAATGGCGCCCCATAGTCATAAATAATTAACATTGGTTACTTAATGTGCTTTGTATTCAGCAATACATCAGTAGAATGTTTGAATGAATAACATGGCAACAGATAACCTAGACATAATAAGCAATAGCCACCTAAATGAAATATTCCCGCGTATTTATTAATAGCTTAGCGTATGAACTGGCCCCAGAAGTGGTCACCAGTGCAGCGCTTGAATCTCGTTTAACACCGTTATATCAAAAGTTTCGTATTCCAATGGGGCAAGTTACTGCTTTAACAGGAATTGAGGAACGCCGTTGGTGGCCCAAAGATCATATCCTTTCAGATGGCGCTATTGTTGCTGCTCAAAAAGCAATGAAAGAAACAGGTATCGATGTGGCAGACATTGGTGCAGTTGTTTATACCGGCGTTTGTCGTGATCAACATGAGCCCGCGACAGCATGTCGCATAGCCGCTAAGCTTGGCGTGTTAAAAGATACTGCAATTTACGATATTAGTAATGCCTGTTTAGGTGTACTCTCAGGTATTTTAGATATTGCTAACCGTATTGAGCTTGGCCAAATAAAAGCAGGGCTGGTGGTTTCATGTGAGTCTGCACGTCATATTGTTGATGTCACCATCGATGACATGTTAGCTGATCCAAGCATGCAAAACTATGCGCGCTCTTTAGCGACATTAACGGGTGGCTCAGGTGCCGTTGCCGTATTATTGACAGATGGTAGCCTAAATTTAGATACCGACCGTAATCATCAATTATTAGGGGCAAGTCACTTATCGGCACCCGAGCATAATAACTTATGTCAATGGGGCTTAAAAGAAGTCGGCCCACAGCTATTTCGTGAATTTATGCGCACCGACGCAGTAAGTTTACTTAAAGAGGGCGTCTCATTAGCAAAAGATACATGGGAACATTTCTTAGAGCAACGCGAGTGGCTTGAAGATAATGTTGATAAGGTTATTTGTCATCAAGTGGGCGCGGCAAACCAAAAGAAAGTATTAACCGCGTTAAATATTCCAGCGATAAAAGAATTTCCAACATTTAAACTTCTTGGCAATATGGGAACAGTTTCTTTACCCGTAACGGCGGCAATGGCTCATGACCAAGGCTTTTTACAAAAAGGCGATAATGTGAGCTTTTTAGGTATAGGTAGTGGTTTAAATTGTATGATGTTAGGGCTTAAGTGGTAACTATGTCAGATATATTGTCAGAGAAAACGTTAACAAAACATTTCCCGTTCAAGCGTAATTTTATTAATCGTAATGGTCACCAATACCACTTTGTTAATGAAGGCAAGGGCTCACCTGTTGTCATGGTGCATGGTAACCCAAGTTGGTCTTTTTATTACCGTAATCTAGTGAGTCAATTAAGTCAAAATCATCAATGTATCGTGCCAGATCATATTGGTTGTGGTTTTTCTGATAAGCCTGGTGATGAAAGCTATGACTACACCCTAGCTAATCGTATCGATGATCTAGAAGCGTTATTAGATCATTTAGAGATAAAAGAGAATATCACCCTGGTTGTACATGACTGGGGTGGAATGATTGGTATGGGCTATGCTGCGCGCTACCCAGAACGCATTAAACGTTTAGTTATTTTAAATACCGGTGCTTTTCATTTACCTAAAACGAAAAAGTTACCACCTGCCTTATGGTTAGGCCGTAATACGTTTGTAGGAACACTTTTAGTAAGAGGTTTTAATGCCTTTTCAAGTGTTGCGTCATATATAGGTGTCAAGCGAAAGCCAATGGCAAAAGAGATACGCCAAGCCTATGTTGCTCCATTTAATTCGTGGAAAAACCGAATTTCAACGCTGCGTTTTATTCAAGATATTCCACTGAACACTGAAGACAGAAACTATTCGTTAGTGTCTGGCATTAGCGGCAGTTTAGCTCAGTTTAATAAGCTTCCTATGCTAATTTGTTGGGGCTTAAAAGATTTTGTTTTTGATAAACACTTTCTCGCTGAATGGCAAAATCGCTTTCCTGATGCCCAAGTTCATGCGTTTGATGATTGTGGTCACTACATATTAGAAGATGCTAGTGATGAAGTGACTCTGTTAATCAATGACTTTTTAAAGACCAGTGAAGAAGAGATAACGCAATAGACGTTACTCAGTAGATATAGCTTAATCTGCATAGTTTACTCGGTATAGTTTAAGGGATACACAAATGACAAAGGCAATGGACAAGTCAATGAAAGAGTCTAACCAAGCTAACTTATGTCGCCATCTTGCTCAAGCTGCAATAGCATCGCCGACAGCGTTAGCTGTTGCAGTTCAAAAAAGCCAACGAGGTAAACTTCATTACCAAGAAATTGATTTTGTTAGTTTACACCAACGTAGTGATGAGATTGCTTATGCGTTAAATGCGTATGGCCTTAAGTCAGGCATGAAAGCGGTGTTGATGGTAACGCCCAGTATTGATTTTTTCGCGTTAACCTTCGCTTTGTTTAAAGCGGGCATTATCCCTATTTTAGTTGACCCAGGCATGGGCATTAAAAACCTCAAACAATGTTTTGTAGAATCCACGCCTGATGCTTTTATCGGTATCCCTAAAGCGCATATAGCTAGACTCTTATTTAGTTGGGGCAAAGGCAGTGTTAAAAAACTCTTAACGGTTACTGAAGAGGGCGCTGGTTTAGGTGCCAATATATTCGCTTCACTTATTGGCGGTATGAGTCTTACATCATTATTAACACGTTATGCTTTACCTAAGTCAATTAACTCGTTTGACATGGTGAAACTTGATGATGATGCGATGTCAGCAATATTGTTTACCAGCGGTAGTACAGGCACGCCAAAAGGTGTGGTTTACAGCCACAAAATGTTTGAGGCACAAATTACCGCGCTAAAAGAAGATTACGCCATTAAACCGGGTGAGCGTGATTTAGCAACATTTCCATTGTTTTCATTATTCGGGCCGGCATTAGGTATGGCCTCTATTGTGCCTGATATGGATGCGAGTAAACCGATAAAAGCAAATCCAGCTTTTATTTTTGCTGCGATTGAAAAATATCAATGTACTAACTTATTTGCCAACCCTGCCTTGATTGAAGTACTAGGGCAGGCAGGAACGAGTAATGCCTCGCGAACTAAACCTGTTGTTAAGTTAAGTAGCTTAAAACGAGTCATTTCAGCTGGTGCACCAGCCACATTACCCTCAATTGAAAAATTTACCCAACTATTAACAGATAATGTACCTGTATTAACCTCTTACGGCGCAACAGAGTCATTGCCACTCACTAAAATTTCAAGCGTAGATTTACTCAAAACTAGCCATATAACTGATAACGGTGGTGGTATTTGTGTTGGCTCTCCTGTTAATGGCGTTGAAGTGAGTATTATTGATATTAGTGAAGAGTGCATTGAAAATTGGCATGACAACTTAGCCTTACCTATAAATACCATTGGTGAAATAGTTGTTAAAGGCGATATGGTCAGTCAACAATACTATCATCGAGAACTAGCAACAGCACAAGCTAAAATGATTGATGAACAACAAGTCCGTCATCGAATGGGCGACTTGGGTTATCTTGATGACTCTGGGATGTTGTGGATGTGTGGACGAAAAGCACATCGTGTAGTAACTGAGAAAAAGGTACTTTTTTCTATTCCTTGTGAGCGAATATTTAATACTCACCATGTCGTGAAACGTACCGCTTTAGTGGGTGTCACGATTAACCATAAACGTGTGCCAGTGCTTTGTGTCGAGTTAACGAATGAAGCTAAGAAGGATGATAACTTTGATGAATCAGTGCTTTTTTCTGCCTTAAAAATAACGGCACTGGCACATAAACAAACATCGGCTATCTCGCATTTTATAATTCATGATAATTTCCCTGTTGATATCCGTCATAACGCCAAAATATTTAGGGAAAAATTAGCCGAATGGGCACAACAAGAACTTGATTAGTTTAGATTAGCTTAGTTGTTCATCTATATCAGTTTCTACTGAGAAAGTAGCCATGATTGAACCAATAAAAACAACGCCATCTCGACTCATACCAGAGAAAAATAACAATATGCATAGCAATACTGAGACGACAGTCGCTTTTAATAAAGCGGTTCAACAACCACTTAGCGAGCTGGCAAGGCAAACTAAACATGTCTTTGTTACCGGTGCTGGTGGTTTCTTGGGTAAAGCAATTTGTAGATTACTGCGTTTAGCTGATATTAAGGTCACAGGTTTTGCTCGAGGTAATTATCCCGATCTCAGCCAACTAGGCGTTAAGATGATACAAGGTGATATTACTGATTTTGTTGCCTTAAAAGAAGCAATGGCATCATGTGACCTGGTTTTTCATGTTGCTGCTAAAGCAGGTGTTTGGGGCAGTAAAGAAGACTACTTTAAGCCGAATGTTCAAGGAGCTGAAAATATTATCAGAGCCTGTCAAGAACTTGCCATCGATCGCTTAGTTTATACCAGCACGCCAAGTGTCACTTTTGCGGGGGTTGATGAAGCTGGTATTGATGAATCGCAGCCGTATGCTGACAATTTTTTAAACTTCTATGGTGAGTCTAAAGCACTAGCAGAGCGATTAGTACTAGCTGCTTCAGCTGATGAACAGTACTGCAATAGTGTAAAGGGCTCGAGGTTAAAAACCACAGCATTACGTCCGCATTTAATATGGGGACCAAACGACCCACACCTTGTGCCGCGAGTAGTAGATCGCGCTCAAGCAGGCAAGCTAAAGCTTGTAGGGAAAGAAGATAAACTTGTTGATACTATTTTTGTTGATAATGCGGCATATGCACATATTTTAGCGGCAATCGAATTATCAAAACCCGAGGCTAAATGCATGGGTAAAGCGTATTTCATCAGTAACGACCAACCCATTACTATGGCGGCTATGCTCAATAAAATTCTTGACTGTGTTGATTTACCTCCTGTCACTAAAAGAGTACCAAGTGCTGTTGCTTATGCTGCAGGTGCTACATTAGAGTGGCTTTATAAAATATTGAATAAAAAACAAGAACCCATTATGACCCGTTTTGTTGCTAAGCAATTATCTACGTGTCATTACTTTGATATTAGTGCGGCAAAAAATGATTTTGGTTATGTGCCACTGATATCAATTGAAGAAGGTATGGAATTACTGAAAGAATCTCTAGTAAATAGCTAGAGACGCTTGAACAAAGAACTATTTTGGCAATGAAGCCTAGGAGCTTAACTAAGTAAAATGAGTCAAATTTACCATCATCCTGTACAGATATATTACGAAGACACGGACCATTCTGGGGTTGTCTATCATCCTAATTTTCTCAAGTATTTTGAACGAGCACGTGAGCACGTTATCGACTCTGATAAATTGGCAACATTGTGGCAAGAAAAAGGCTTAGGTTTTGCTGTTTATAAAGCCAACTTAACCTTCCAAGATGGTGTTGAATTTGCTGAAATTTGTGATGTGCGAACCAGTTACCAATTTGATGGTAAATATAAGACCTTATGGCGACAAGAATTATGGCGCCCTAATGCTAACAAAGCTGCTGTCATTGGCGATATAGAAATGGTTTGCTTAGATAAACAAAAGCGCCTTCAACCGATCCCAGAAGAAATCCTTACACCATTGTCTATGGGGTAAAGCTACCCGTGTAGAAAGCTTTGTGATGCTATCGGTGAACCTATGAGCTCCCAAGGGGGAGCATCTATCAAAAGCTAAAGGTCTATATGCAGCGTTATTGATTTTGATAAGCACGCTACATGGTTAGTGTTCTTAGATAATGCCGGGGCTCGTTCCTCGGAATAACTATTCTCATCAATGCAGGCCTTGCTTTTAACGCTTTTAATTTTCGCTGACTGGTAAAGAACTCAATCAACTTGCTATTATAAACCACCAGCTAAATCTAGAAAATTACCGGTAGAGAAAGATGATTTATCACTTGCCAGCCAGTAAATTGCCTCGGCTACTTCCTCAGGTTGTCCTCCTCTTTGCATTGGAATAACGTGTTTTAGCCTTTCTATACGCTCAGGCTCACCGCCATCAGCATGCATATCGGTATAGATCAAACCAGGACGTACACAGTTAACTCGAATTCCTTCTGCTGCAACCTCTAGGGATAATCCTTTAGTTAGGGTATCTATTGCCCCTTTTGATGCGGCATAATCAATGTATTCATTAGGAGAGCCCGAGCGTGCTGCGCCAGATGACACATTCACAATAACCCCACCTAAGCCATCATGTCGGGTCGACATGCGTTTAACGGCTTCACGACAACATAAAAAATAGCTAGTAACATTATTGCTGAGAATAGAGTTTATTCGCTCAGCTGTCATCTCTTCTAATCGTGACTGTGTTTTCAAAATACCGGCATTATTTATTAAAACGGTCACTGTGCCTAAAGTTTCATCTACGGTAGAAAACAGCCTTTTTACGTCATCTTCGCACGATACATCGGCTTGTACGGTAATGCATTTTCCGCCATTTGCAGTGATTACTTTAGCTAATTGGCTTGCAGAATCTTTATTTGATTTGTAGTTAATACAAACCGCATAACCCTTATGGGCAAAAAGTTTTGCAGCTGCTGCGCCAATGCCTCGACCTGCACCGGTAATTATTGCTACTTGTTGTTTACTCACTATTTTTCCTTTTTAAATACTTGATGTCTATTACGAACTTGGTTTAGTTCTGTTGATAAAAAGATAAAGTTTACTTAGCTATTTTGGTAAATTGGTATGAATCAGACCAAGTTAGACCCGTTGTTTTACCCTGTTCATCTTTTTTAAAGCTGATTTTAGAGCCACTAGTTAAATTAGTTATTACCTCGTTACTCGTTGGGATAAATAATTGTTTTTCCTCATTTTCATGGATATATAATGCTATATGATCATCAGTAACACTTAAGGATATTAGGTAATCAGGGTCGGCATCATAGCGATATTCACCAGCGATAGCTGTACTTATTTCCTCTGAAATCTTTACCGGAGTCAGCATAATAATATCAGCTAAATCCCAATGATAATGGCTTGAAATGGCTACTTTCAGCTCTGCAATTAACGGCCCCGCATTATCGCCATTTGCCATAATAACCAATCCATCGCCACGGTCTACATAAGCGCTAAAGTTGTTGGTAAACCCAGCATTTTTACCGCCGTGAACAAAAATTAAGCCTTTTTCATGTTCAGATAGAATTGGACCAAGTCCCCAGTCACCCTTATGAATGGTCAACATTTGATCTACGGTTGTTTTATTCAGTAATTGCTTATTGTCGCCACTTCTTGATTTCTGTATAGCAAGGATATACTGAGCTAGATCACTTGGTGTTGTCCATAAACCAGCAGCAGCTTGTTCAGGATAGTTGTGCCAATCTCCCTCAATTTGCTCACCGTTATTATCAAAGGCAGCACTCGCAAAAGGCCATTTACTTTTCGAAAGAGGTTGCTCAAAGCTACTGTGTGACATATTTAGCGGTTCTAATATCTCTTTTTGTAAATATTCATCAAAGGGAAGTTTAGTCACATCTTCAACAAGCTGCTCCATCACGGTATAACCTCCGCCTGAATATCGCCAGTGACTACCTGGTAGTTGATCGACAAAAACCTTAGCGGTATTACCTTTACCTGTGAGTACTTCAACATTACTCGGTAGTTCTTTACCCTGTTGATAACCGGGGAAACCATGGACAGTAATGCCAGCAGTGTGTGTTAACAATTGGCGTAAAGTAACCGGTTGCTGTTCTGTATATTTTGACTGAGGGACTTTCCAGCGGCTTAAGTATTGGTTCACATCCGTATCTAAGAGGACTTTTTTTTCTTGGACTAACTTCAGTGCCGCTAATGCAGCAATAGGCTTGCTGATTGACCCTGCTTGGAATAAGGTGTTTTCATTAACGACTTGCTTGGTGTGCTTATTCGCAATGCCATAACCTTTTGCCCAAGCGAGTTTGCCATTATTGACCACAGCTATGCTAAGTCCTGGTACTTTATAATGTTTCATACGTTCAGTGATGCTGAAAGCTTGATAGGTTTTTCCTACGACTTGTACTTTGGCTCGTATGTTTGCCTCTATTACAATAGCGTCATTTGCCGTAGTGGCTTGTGTTGGGAACTGGCTAAACAACACTACAAAAAGGCTTATTCGAGTTTTTAATTTATGCACAGCGTATCCATTCCTTTGTCTTAATTGAACATCACTGTATGCCAAAGTTTATCTATTGTCGACAATGATGTGATATGTCATCAGTTTTTATTGAATTCAATTGTATCCTAGCGTAAATTGTCGACAATATTCTTGTGGGAGGTTTGTATGTGGTATGATTTTTTTGGCGTATTAAATACACTATTCATTTTTGTTAGCTTATATGGTGTGTACTTGCAGCTTGATAAATTGCGGATAAGAAAGAAAAACGGCGATAAAAGGGTAACGGATGTTTTATCCCAAAATCAATTTACTATGAGTTTTTTAGCCTACTTCTCCTTTTTTGTATATGGCTATAGTCTTGATATTTTTAATAATTATATAGTTTGGCCAAGACTGGTGGCATCAGTTTTGGTGACTATTATCTTAGTTGAAATGTGGCAAGATAGAAAATCGAAAGCATCTGTCGCTAGTCTTGTCCTAGTGAGTGTCTGTTTTATTATCGGCTTTTTAGGTTTAGCATTGAATGACACATTTTCGGTACACAGTAAGCAAGTGTCGACAATTTTAATTCTGATTATTACCGTATTATTTGCTCAAGGTTATAGCCATCAAATTAAGCTGATTATCAGCTCTGGCCATACTGGCGCAATTGATATTCGGATGAGCCAATTCATCTTAACTATGGATATTTCTACCATAGCTTTTGCAATATCAATGGGGGTTTCTCAGGGGTGGCCAGTGATGGTGTTAGCAACAATAAGTGGCATAACTAAAGTCATTATTATGTACTTATTTCGTTGGGCGCGTATCAGTTCGACCGCTAAAAGTCGACGTGAACGCAGTTAATTCTATTTGTTATTCTATTGGAGAAGTACTTAAGAGGCGGGAGTATATCGTCGCTAGGATATGTTAATTCAGTGCTGTTGAAATACGGGGAATAAGTAGGCTTTGCGAACAGGCATTTTTATTCGTAACGAGATCTCAGTAACGGCAGAGATCTCATCTTAATCATGTCAATATCTACCACATTCTCCATTCTTCAGTCACATCGCTACGCAAGTCTACATTTGCAGCAGAAACGACTTTTTGAATAAACTCACAGATATCTTCTCGTTGATTTGTATCGATTAGGCAATCATCACAGCTTTCATTTAACGTATTCAATGACAAAACTAATGTTTTAATATGTTGTTTAGCGCTATCGTTCGTTTGTGCTTCCGATTCAATTGAAGACATAAATTCTAGCAGGCTGGTTATACATGCGGTCACATCCTCAGGGGTATAATCAGGCTCATCTTCACCTTCAATAAAATCTAATAAATCGTATTGAATAGTTTTAAGTAAATTTTTCACCTTAGTCTCCATGTTATCTTAAATAAATACAGGTCAAAATTGCTGCTTCATGCTTTTTCTATTTTGATAACGCCAGTATTATTTAAATACGGCAACACCTTCAATTTCTAACACCGTTTTAGCATCTGCTCGTTCAATAATTTTTAATAAGGTGGTTTGAATCGTTTCGTCTTTTCTCGCATCATCTTTACTGGTGAATTTTTGTTCTTGCACTGCAGCACCTTCTTCTTGTGTAAAAGCAACTACGACCTGACTTGCGCACTCAGCTGAATCACCAAAATAGCTTAGTGAAATTTGAGGGTAACCTTGAAAGCCCTTTTTAACTCGTTTTGCTATACGTTTTGTCGATTTATCTAAATTCATAATAGGTACCCAGAAGAAATATAACGCCCCAAAGAGGCTTAAAGTGACAGCTAAGAGAGCATGATAACAAATATGGCCAATGGTTTGGTATTCATTTAATGCATGTTACTTGGCGAGTTCTTATTAAGTACAACAAGTGCCACTTTCTTGCGTTGATGGACATTTAACGCTTCCAAACGAGCAATAAATACAACAACCGTCGGCTAAGGACTTTATGACAAAGTGGCAGGGAATGTATTCATAATAAAATCCTCTGTCTCTCTGGTGTATGACGTGACAATAACTATAGGTATGGTTAGCAGAACAGTGTCTAGAGTGACGGCCTTAAAATATTTTAATCGAGTAAATTCACCTTAATTGCCTCTGACATTATGCACTTCGAGTGCCTTAGGTATATAATCGCGGTAAGATTTTTATGAACAATATAACGTAAGGTAAACCATGAATACAAAAATATACAAGCACGTGCACTCATTAGCTAAAGACTTAATGCAAGCAGTTCATAGAAAAAATCAAGTGAGCTTTGATCAACATTACGCTGAATTAAAGCAAGTATGTGAAGATAATGAAGATACTGATAAAGATCACCCTGTACAGTGGGAAACGCTTGCTGATTTTACCGACGATTTTGATTTAGCTATTTCTATTTACGAAAAGGCCTTATTAAAAGCACAAGCAATCAATTCAAAAGACTTTCTCTCGTCAGTTGCTTTTGCCATTGCATCATTACAGGTAGAGTTAGGTGATACAAAAAGCGCTATTGAACATCTAAAGAACGCTAAAATTAACAGTAATAAAATTGCCGATAAAGATTTAAAGGCTGAAATCGAAGATTTATTAGTAGAGTTAAACGGGGTAGAAGAAATTGAAGAAAATGTCGAGGTAGCAGACGAAGTCAAAGCTCCGGTAAAATTGAAAGAATGGAAAGACTTATAATCGTTAAATCTGAGTGTTGACCCTAGTCACCATGTTCTGAGCGGTTAAAATTTTGGATATTTGGATATTTGGATATTTAGGTATTTAGCAATAGATAAAATTAGGCTAGGGACGTAACTGCACAATCATCACGTCCCCAAGCCTGTGTGAACTTGAGTAACTATATTAGTGGCTTTTATTATGCTTTAAGGGCAATAGACGCCATTTTCATTGTGCTTTCAAATGATTCAGCACCCGCAATAAACAAACCATTATGACAAAACATAGCATCTTCAATGCCGGTTGCGTCTTTAAGGGCTTTATCGGATAAGCCGGCCCATTGTTTAGGCAGTGGTTTTCTATCTTCAAATGAACCTAATTCAACCGGTACGGTTTGGATTCTCCATTGACCAGACGGAGAAGGGTAAACCATATATAAAGCTTCAGCAGATAGCGCATGAACCGTTCTTTTCCAAGGAGTATATTTCTCTAAAACAATCACTCTAGGATCTTCTGCGTTATCAATCGCTTTCGCTACAATGTCTTTAGCACTAATGCCGCCGTTAGCAGAAGCAATAAATCGTGTTAACACACGTGATGCAAAATCAACAGCTTCATCAAAACAGCTATCAAAATCAATGTCTTCTTGCCACGTAGGATTAAACATTGAAATGGTTTGGCTTAGGCTAATACCTTGAGCAACACCTTCAACATGACCACAGTCTATAGCATCAATCGTTGAGACTAAACCTGAATCAACAGAGTTTGCTACTTCTTGATTACCTTGGCATATTTCTAAACCATATTTCTGCCAAATTAGACCAAATGAGGAAAAGGGAATGCCATTTTCACGTTCACCAGCACCACCGCGTTGGTGATGGTCAAATCGGCCTTTGTCGGCATCATATTCACCGCCAACATCAATAACAATATCTGCCTTGCCAATAATCTCTAAATCACGGGTACGAATGAGTTTAAAAGAAGGGAAAATACATTTTAATGCAGCGATACTGAAAACATCATCTGCATGAAAATTACCATTGTGAGTTGCTATTGTTTTATCATTCATTTGTTTTATGTCATTTTAGAAAAGGATAAGAAGGTGTCGAATGTAAACCTTAGCTTTGAACCTCCTTATTTAGGGTGGCTTAAAGATAAGTAAAATTACAAGGCGGATTCTATACGAAGAGAGCAAACAACAACAGCGGATTATCTATAACTTAGCTATCTAATAAGGTACTTGTACCAGTGTCTATTATTATTTTTACGGTCTATTTCGTTCTAGGTTACTTAATAATTATTGCGGGCAAAGAATAATAATCTGTTTGCGAGAATTTTATCGAACAAGTAAATAGGCACCAAAACCTAAACCGGTATACATCATTAAAGAAAAAATACTACCAACAATATTTAAGGCCGTTGATATACCGATGAATTTAAAGCTCAAGACAAAACTTAGCACTTTAGGTCGTGATTGAAACGAGTGAAAAAATTTTAACTCGGTTAACTTTTCTGCTAAAGCTTGGTCACCTTTAATTTCATTATCAATAGTTTTGTCATAAGCAAAAGCCACTAAATAAAATATAATTAAAAAGGCTAAAATAGATTCCATAACTCATTTCCTGATAAATATAATACTACCGTGGTATTTTACCGCGTAATTAACTCATTAGGCCACAGCTTGTTGAAATTAATTCTATTCACCTATTAAATATAAGCAGGATCACTTATTATTGGTTTCATCATTCCAAGCATTGAATAAAACCATGTCAAACAAACTGCCAGCGTTACACCTATTTGGCATTTTTGAAGCTGCTGCTCGTCATGAAAACTTTAAACAGGCTGCTGTTGAGTTATTTATAACGCCCTCTGCGGTAAGTCATCAAATTAAAGCGTTAGAAACTTTTTTAGGTTTTGAATTATTTCAGCGAAAGAGTCGTGGCGTTGCCTTAAATGCAGCAGGGAAAATGTATTTGCATTATGTTCAGCAAGGTATTGATAAATTTGAACAAGGCACTAAAATTGTTCGTAATAAATTTTCTTCACCTTCACTTAAAATATCTGCTTATCCTACAATGACCAGTAATGTCATTATTCCGCAATTAAGCCATTTTCAACAAAAACATCCTGATATAGATATTCGCATTGAAACAGGCATTAATATTACCGACTTACGTTATGACGATTGTGATCTTGCCTTACGCATAGGCAAAGGCGACTGGCCAGGTGTGGTAGTTAAAAAACTACTTAACCTTACAGCACATGCGGTATGCACTGAAGATTTCGCTAAAAAGCATAAACTTACTTCACCAGAGCAAATCAACCAAGTACCGCTTATCGATCTTGCCAATATGGATAATATTTGGCGGACTTGGGCAGATGCTATGCAGCTCCCTACAATGCAATATCAACATCAATTAACTTTTAGTAATTACGAAGCGTCTTTACAGGCAGCAGAGCAAGGGCTTGGGTTGGCACTGGCATTAATGCCTATTGAATATGCTTTAGTTGAACGTAAACTATTGGTGCTCCCGTTCGAAAAAGGAATAGCTTTTGACCAAGCACTCTATGCGGTGTACCGTGAAGAAGATAAAGACCGCCATGATATTCACTGCTTTTTAGATTGGTTGACTCAGTCAGAAACGTTGAAAGTTATTTAATGTAATTTTGTATAGGTGATTTTAATTCACCTATACGGTGAATATTATGCTTTTGTAACATCTACTCTATACCGCTAACATTGCCTTATCGAAAAAATCGTTAAACATTCAAATATTGAATTGAAAAATATCGATGACCACAAGGATGACGTAATGTTAAGTTCAAAAATAATGATGGTAATGTATCGTGTTGTTGCCGTTTTACTACTCAGTATGCCTATGGCAATAAATTTTATTATTCAAGGAGGCATTGTTAGCTCGTTTGTTTATGTCCCCTTAATAACAATAGCATTATCAGGTATAGCTATTTATATAGATGGCAAGCTAGAAGCATTATGCACTCGTGATAGAGTATTACCGACATTTGCGCTATCAGCTCCCAGTGCCCACATGAAAAAGGCAAATGATTTGATGGTATAGAAAGAGTTATTCCACATACATGCGTTTATTTTTTTAGATTTTTATGTACGGGATATGAATATCATAGATGCAGCTTGATAGTGTGTGAAGGGCTAATTTAGATGACTTTTTCAAACACTATGCGTTGCCACTTGACCTTATCTTTATGGGGTAGAATACTCGGTTGATTACGTAAACTGAATATACACTTAAAACCATGAGACTCGAACAAAGTAATGGTATCAATACTACTTGTTGGAAAAACCCGAGTGCCCATGCCTGAAGGGCCATTTCTTAATGAAATAGCACATCGCCCGTTTTTGTTAATTACAGACGAAATTTTATTCGCAGCTTTGGCTCGTTCGGTTTCACTAAGGTGATGCCATACAGCATCAATGAGCACAAAATCAAATGTCTCTTCATGGGGATCTAAGCAGGCAAGATCTGGAAGGCTACCATGTAGCCATTTTATCGATGTATTTTTATATTCTTTCATTGCCGCTTTTAAAAATTCTGTCATCGGCTCTATTGCCGTCACATTAAAGCCACGTTGAGCAAGTGCCGCTGAATGTTGACCAGCACCAGCGCCTAGGTCGAGGATTTTTGAGTTTTTTGAAGGTAAAAAATCAACAAAATCTTTGCAGACAAAATCAAAAGATAAATTTTGGCTGCTTTGTATAAATAATGGAATAAATAGTTCGTAACCTTCGGTGCCTGGAGTCATTTATCGCTTACAGCCTTAATTAATACGGAAATTAGTTGTTTTAAAGCTACCCAAGTGGGTTCAGGAAATTTATTTCCATTATGTTTAGTATTTGGGTAATGCTAATGTCTTTGAATACATGCTCTTTGGAAGAGTGTATTGCGCCATTTTTGTCCCCTAAGGCAATGTCGACTAAGTCAGGTTTACTATCGTGGAGTACTAGTACAATTTTTTTATTGCTAGCAATACAATCTATGGTTATCGCATCGGCATTCATGCCTTGTTTACGTAAGGTTTTATCCATAATGCCCATTAGGGTATCGACGCTTGTATTACGCTCATAAAATAAATCATTAGCTTGAGCGACTATTTCGGAGAGCTCTTTTAAGGTTTCTTTCATTATATTCTTATAAATTAAGTGTGGTGATAAACAAGTTTAAGAGTAATTCGTTACTGTAAACTAGCGAGCATTTAAAATCTATCTGCAAGTTAGGCAATCTATTGCAGTGGAAAGTGACCATGACAATTCCCTTATCTTGGCTGATGTTGATTTACATATAGATACTGGTCAGTTGTTTTGAGACCCTTTATACTTCTGCCATCTTTTTTCACACTATAAGTATAATTATTATGATAAAAAAAATAGGTTTATCACTGCTTTCAGCGGCTGTGCTAGTAGGCTGTGTGGCAACAACGTCTGACGACGCGTCTCAAGTGAACAGTGCTCAAGATATTAAAGTAAGTTACGACAGCATCAATACCGCGCAATTAATTGAGCATACCAAGGTACTATCCTCAGATGAATTTGGTGGTCGTGCACCATCAAGTGAAGGTGAGAAGCTTACCCTTGCTTATTTAACTGAACAGTTTACTGCGATTGGTTTTAAGCCAGGAAACGGTGATAGTTTTTTACAAGAAGTACCGTTAGTATCAATTGAAGCGTCAAGTGATATGACATTGACCATTGGTGGTAAAGAGTACCAACACGGCACGGATATGGTAATGGGCAGTGCCCGCATTAGTGAATTAGAACAGCTTAAAAATTCAGAGCTGGTTTTTGTTGGTTATGGTGTTAATGCACCAGAATATAACTGGAATGATTACAAAGACCTTGATGTTAAAGGTAAAACGGTTGTTATTTTAGTAAACGATCCTGGCTTTGCCACCCAAGACCCTGAGTTATTTACTGGTAATGCGATGACTTATTACGGTCGTTGGACTTACAAATATGAGGAAGCTAGCCGTCAAGGCGCTGAAGGCGCAATTATTATTCATGAAACGGCTCCTGCCTCTTATGGTTGGTCAGTTGTGAAAAACTCTTGGACAGGACCACAATTTAGTTTTCAACGCGAAGACTTAAACAAAGGCCGTGTAGCAGTAGAAGGTTGGATCAACAGCGATGTGGCTACGGAGATTTTTGCTAAAGCAGGACTTGATTTCACTCAAATGAAGGAGCGCGCTGCACAGGGTAGTTTCAACATTGACATGGGCAATTTAGATGCGTCTGTCACGGTAAAAAATACCATTAAAAACTCTATCTCTTATAACTTTATCGCGACTTTACCAGGTAAGAAAAAAGCAGATGAGCATATTTTGTATTCAGCTCATTGGGATCATTTAGGTACTGATTTAACGAAAAAAGGCGACCAAATTTACAATGGTGCACGTGATAATGCCACAGGTACTGCTGCCTTAATTGAAGTTGCTGAAGCGTTTGCAAAGTTACCTAATACGCCTGAGCGTTCAGTTACATTTTTAGCGGTAACGGCAGAAGAGCAAGGTTTACTTGGCTCTAAGTTTTATGCTGCAAACCCTGTTATACCAGCAGCTAAAACGGTTGCTAACATTAATATGGATGCACTGAACGTAAATGGTAAAAGTGCCGATGTTGCTGTTTATGGTTTAGGCCAATCAGAGCTTGATAACTTTTTAACTAAAGCCGCTGAAAAGCAAAATCGCGTGATTTCGGGTGACCCAAGACCAGCAGCGGGTATTTATTATCGCTCAGATCACTTTGCTTTTGCCAGCATTGGTATTCCTGCGTTATACGCAAAAGGTGGTGCGGTACCAGCCGACCAAGCAACCGCTGATTTACGTGCAAAATTAGATCCAATCCTAGCCAAGTGTTACCACGGACTTTGTGATCAATACAGTGATGATTGGGACTTAACAGGTGCTGTTGAAGATATGCAATTATTCTTTGAAATTGGTGTTGAGTTATCTGAGGCTAACGTATGGCCACAGTGGAGCAAAACGTCTGAATTCAAGAGGTAGAGCAAAGATAAGTACAGCATTTAGCTTGCTCTTATCTTTATAAAATGAAGCGGTAGTAGCGATAAAGCACTACCGCTTTTTTTGGGGTTGTTTTAAACGTCAGCAATTCACTGATACAGTTACTGACAAAGGTCAGCCAGCTTGGCTTGGGTGAGTTGAGTTAAATCTTGTGGGCTTAATTCTATTTCTACACCTCTTTTTCCGGCACTAACAAATATCGAAGTAAATTGTGTTGCTGATGAATCAATAAAAGTGCTTAGACGCTTTTTTTGGCCTAGCGGGCTAACACCACCTAATACATAACCGGTAGAGCGCTCAACATCAGTTTTATCTGCCATAGCGGCCTTTTTGGCACTACATGCTTTGGCAATTAACTTCATACTTAACATAGCTGATACGGGTATTATTGCTACTACGAGCGCATTGCTATCGACACTGACCACTAAGGTTTTAAAGACTTTGTCGGCTGATACATTAAGCTTTTGTGCTGCTTCATCACCATATGATTCACTTGTCGTATCATGTCTATATTCATGAATGTAATGAATCACTTTATTCTTTTGAGCGGCATTAATTGCGGGTGTCATTTCAATATCTTCTTACCAGGATCTGTTAATTAGTTTAGAGGTTATCATTTAGATAGTTATTTTATCTACTATTTCTAGCGACATCCTTTGAATAAAGTATATCACCTCTTTTTTCGAATAGTTCTGTTGAAAATGGAATCACGCATGATCGTCCATTTTGTTTAGCATAATATAAAGCTTTGTCTGCATTATTCAGTAATACATCAAGTGTCGTGCCGTCTTTTCCATATTCAGATACCCCAGCACTGAAGGATATGTAGACTGTTTTTTCAGTGGGTGTGTCTAATTGCATATCCTTTACGGATTCTAGTATTTCTTGAATATGGGTAGTGCTGCTTCCTTTATCACTCTCATCTTGAATGAGACAAAACTCCTCTCCACCAATACGAGCAAAAAAAGACATAGGAGTGATCATCTTTTTTATTTGGTCACAAAACATCTCTAACACATAGTCACCAAATTCATGGCCATAGCTATCGTTAAATTTTTTAAAATAGTCTATATCAAGAATACTTATCGAACATTTTAACTTGGTATTAGCACTTTTTAATTCATTAAATTTGGTAAATAATGCTCGCCTGTTAGCTGTTTTAGTCAGTTGATCGGTATGCGCTAGCAAAAACATTTCGCTACTATATTCTTCAAGCATAGAACTTGAGCTATTTAATAAGTACTGAGTTCTTTTAAGTTTACTTACATCTTGTACGTGAACAATAATAAATTCATTATTTTTATATGCGTTAAATTCATAAATATATTTTTTACGCGATTTTACCATTTCAAATTCAAATAAATGATTGTCTGCCTTACCCTGATAAATGCAATCTAACTCATTGAGTAACTGTATTTCCAATTCATAATATGAATTTTCTCTATTAACGTTACCGGTTGAATTATAGAGTTCATCAAAACTGTTATTGCCGAATAGCAATTTTTTATCAATCACAGAAAATATAGCGATAGGTATCATTAACAAATCAATTGACTTGAATTCGTCTTGATTATCCCTTGCTGTTAAGTGCATAAAATAGTCTCTTTTTATTAGAAAGTTTATTGATGATCATAGCTGAATCATCTTGTTCCATACCAAACTCTAATAAAGATACCTTTAATAAAGTAATCACTTCATTCCACACATCTTCTTGGATATTTAAATGCCTATGCACGGATTCTAAGTGGTGGTCAGTAAAGGATACGGGCCCACCTAATAATGATGATATAAAACGAGTCTGATGATCGATCAAAGCTTCCATATTGCTTTTCTCAAAGTATGACCCTATGAGTTCTGAATCGAGCATTTTTTCATAAAAATTCTCAATCAGATTATGGATAGAAGAAAAACCGCCATATTTAACAAATAATGAAGAGTGCACTAGTTAATCCTTATACAATTATTCTACTAATTAATGGAAAGCTCACGAGCTAGATACATTCCTTTTTATTTCAGAAAGTTAATCAGTTTTAATAATAGAACAAAAATAAAAAACGTGTATTTTAATTCGGGACTTTAATGGCAGGAAATACCTAAGATGAATCAATTATAATTAAAACAATTCGTTAGAAATCATAGGTGAACTGTGCGTACTTAATTAGTAGCTAGATCAAGGCATTAATTAACCGTATAGCGTTTATAATAAAGGGCAAGCTTAAGGTAAATCTTTTGAATTAATTCATTAAACTAAAAATTTAAGTGGAGCGTATGATAATTGCCAACTTTTTAAAAGATCAATGTTCAAGAGCTAGCATAGAATGAGATGCTAAAATTGAATTCATATGACTGAGAGAGGAGTCGAGTTGTCATTTTAACTAATATATTACTTTATTTTTTACTGAAAAAATTAGACAATAAAATATTAAATATAGGTCTTAACATTTCAACACAAATTGTTGGAAAGTTAGAGAGTTAACAACAATACTACTCGAAAATGGTGCAAAGCAATGGCTAATAGTTTAAACGTAAAGGGAATTAAGTCCGTTCTATTTATTTGCATGGGCAATATCTGTCGCTCGCCTAGTGCGGAAGCTGTTTTTCGACATAAAATGCAAGTACAAGGTTTGGCGTTAAAAGTAGACTCTGCTGGCACTTTAGGCGCACATGCGAAAGCAAAACCGGATCACCGTGCGCAAAAGGCCGGCGTTGCACGTGGTTACTCCTTTGATGGCATTAAAGCACGTAAAGTGACGTTACAAGACTTTCATGACTTTGACCTTATTCTAGCAATGGATCATGAGAACATAGACGAACTAAAAAAAGTAGCGCCAAAGGCTACTCAAGACAAAATTCATTTGATGCTAGATTTTGCCACAGAGCTTGAAGAAGAGCAGGTACCAGATCCTTATTATGGTGGAGCCAGAGGTTTTGATTATGTTCTTGATTTAGTTGAAGCGGCAAGTGATGGTTTATTAGAAAAGTTATAAATTAGCGTTGCTCTCCTCAATGCTTGATGAACTTCTCTGTTATACCCTGAGTAACGTTTAAATAACACTGACAGCAGACTTATTTAAGTCATGCTAATTCCCACCGAAACACACGCTTTAAATGGCCATGAGCATAGCCTACTCCTAAGTTAGTTGAACGGCATAATTTAATCGTTCAGCTATCTAACCCCGCCTCTTAACATCATAAAATAAATAAAAACATCTTATAATTTTTTGTTTTTTCTTAATATGGACTAAATTTAAGTGATGGTGTTAAAAGTTCTTTCAAATTATTCAAATCCGAAATAACTCTATAGGCTTAAAGCATAACAATGAAAATAAAAAGATTACTCATAATAGTACTAATTTTCATGTCCATTTCCCCTATTCTATTCAGCTACTTTTTCATATCAGAAGAAAGCAAAACCTTGCTTCATGATAATAGTATTTCAAAACTTAACGACATAGCCGTATTGCAGCATAAGCGGATACGTCAATTATTAGTGGGCAAGAAAGAGTCAGTGAACTTAATTGCTAGTCGAAGACAATTAAGTGTATTAGTAGAGCGTATTCAAAGTGTCGATTCAAAAGAATCAAAGAAGCAATTATTAGAAATACTTGAAGGTGCAAAACACTCTGCAAGTAACATAAAAAAGCTCGCTATCATCTCTCTTGAAAGGAACATTATTGTTACTACGGGTACTGAAATTACACCTCAACATCAAGATACCTTCATTTATTCAAATAAAATCACAGATGATTTATTTAATATCCAAATTTTTAGAGGGAATCAAGGTGGTTTGATAATAGCTTTTTTAGAAAGTCTTATTATACAAGGTGAAGTTATTGGTTATATCTCTGTTGAGTTTTCAAGTAAAGAGTTACTCGATATTATTTCAGATTACACTGGCCTGGGGAAAACAGGAGAGGTAATACTCGCGGGTAAGGATACCGAGGGTAATACCATCTTTTTAACGCCAACGAGGCATAATAAAAACTCGGCATTTAATATTATTACCACGAAAGGTAAAAGAGATATCCCCATTATATTTTCAATTAAAGGTGAATCGTCCATATTAAAGGATTATGTTGATTACCGATCTGTTCCTGTACTTGCTATTTCTCATCATATACCTGAAGTTTCTTGGGGAATGATAGTTAAAATAGATAGTAGTGAAGCGTTTGAAAAATTGGATTATTTACTTTCTTTTATGCTTCAGCTAACCATTCTACTTATTAGTATTGCTATTGTTATATCGATATTTTTAAGTAAAAAGCTATCTGAGCCTATACAGGCATTGCAAAAGATTGTTGTTGGTATTAACAAAGGGGATATCAATTTAAGGGCAAAAAAATCAAAATTAACTGAAATAAATGAACTTGGTAAGTCATTTAATAAAATGTTTTCAGCTCAATTAATGGCAGAGGTGACGTTGCATGATGCTATTAAACAATTAACCACGATGAATGGGCAATTACAATCAGAGGCTGAGCGATTTAAACGATGGAAAGAATCAAACTTCATCGGCATTATTCATTCAGATGCACAGGGTAATATACTCGATGCAAATAGTGCCTTTTTGAACATGTTAGGTTATAGCGAGGAAGCGCTGATAAAAGGTAATATTGATTGGAAAAACTTAACGCCTAAAGAATTTCTTCATTTAGATATGGCAGCAATAGAAGAAGCACAAAATAGAGGCTATTGGACCCCGTTTGAAAAAGAGTATTTGCATAAAGATGGTCATAGAGTGCCAATATTAATTGGTGGTTCATTGTTTAAATATGACTCAAAAGAATTTATTGTTTTTATCATCGATTTAACCGATAGAAATAAACAATTAGATGCATTAGAAAAATATAAACGCATCATCGAAGATTCAAATGATTTGATAGCCTTTATCGATACAAACTATCGGTTCAAAATGGTTAATCCTACTTATTGTCAATACCATGACATACCTAAAAATAACATCGAAAATTATTATGTTAGTGATGTATTAGGCGAGAAGGTTTTTTATGAAAAAATAAAACCGTTAATTGATCTAAGTTTATTAGGTGAAACGACTAAAGAATCAGCAACTGTTAATTTTAGCACTTTAGGGCAAAGGTTATTAAATATAACATATACCCCTTATAAAAATGATGAGGGCAATATTGTTGGTCTTATATTTAGAGGGGAAGACATTACCGAGTTAGAAGCACATCGACAGTTGCTTGAGTCTACTAAAGTAGAACAACTACAAATTATTAATAGCATGCTAGAAGGAGTCTTAACGACTGATAATAGTGGCGTTATTTTAACATTTAACCCAGAAGCCGAAAATATATTCGGTTATAAAGCCAATGAAATTGTCGGTAAAAATGTCTCTTTACTAATACCACATAAACATGCGGTAAAACACGATAATTACTTGATAGGTTATTTAAAAGGTCATAAATCAGCTATGGTTGGTAACCGTCAAGGGCGTCACGTTATTGCGTTACATAAACAACAATATGAATTTCCGCTTAGAGTGTCAATTGCTGAATTACCCTCTAACCAGCAGAGTAAAGCAAGGTTCATAGCAAACTTTCAAGATTTGACCGAAGTCGAGCAGCAAAATGAAATTATAAACCGCACCTTAAGAATGGAGTCATTGGGCAATGTTATTGGGGGTGTTTCCCATGATTTTAATAATATATTAGGCATAATTACCGGGTATTGTAGCCTACTTTTAGATTCACCAACCACGGAGTTGGATAAGCGTCACTTGTCAACAATATCGACTGCGAGCGAAAGAGGAGCCAAATTAACCGAAAAACTATTAAGCTTTACTAAAAATCAATCTTCAGATATCAGCTTGTTATCACTCAATGAAGTTATTGTCATGAATCAAGAGGTGATAGAGAGGCTGCTCACTAGCAAAATATCTTTACAAATAACTTTAGAGTCTTCGCTGCTATTGACCTGTGTTGATAAAGGTTTATTGGAAGACTTACTTTTAAATATGTCAATTAATGCCATGCATGCAATGCCTGATGGTGGTAGGTTACAGATTGAAACAGCCAACACAGTGTTGAGTGATAATGAGAAGTTTGATTTGCCATTTAAGGCGGGTAGGTACGTAAGACTTACTATTGAAGATAACGGTTGTGGTATGAGTAAGGAAGTGTGCTCTAAAATATTCGAACCTTTTTATACTACCAAAGGGACAGTGGGGAATGGTCTTGGTTTATCACAATGTTATGGTTTTGTGAAATCCAATAACGGGGTAATAAAGGTTGAATCTGTTATCAATCAAGGTTCAATATTCTCAATTTACTTCCCTGTAGCTGAAGAACAAAAAAGTACAGAGAACTTACCTAGTGAGATCAGACAAAATAAGTTCGATGCGAAAAATCACACGCTACTCATTGTTGATGATGAAAATGAAATTCGGTTATTAAATTGTGAGCTTCTTAGCAATGCAGGTTTTACTATTTTTAGTTTTGATAATGCCGC
>Ga0209396_1001003_pt1 | contig 32324 bp, 29 predicted proteins | sample GOMGulsemesocosm_6_FD_184638 | JGI IMG/M metagenome (GOLD analysis project Ga0209396, IMG submission 184638) | Methane-oxidizing microbial communities from mesocosms in the Gulf of Mexico - GOM8C Gulf of Mexico (SPAdes) (version 2) | ecosystem: Environmental > Aquatic > Marine > Cold seeps...
TGGAAACCCTGCAGCAGCTGGGGGCAGACAGTTGGTTCCAGCTCGGTGACAAGGACCTGGGGCTGCACCTGTTTCGCAGCGAACTGCTGCGCCGCGGGCTGAACCTCAGCGAGGTCACAGCGAAAATTTGTGAAAAATTTTCTGTGCGCCACCCGGTCTTTCCCATGAGCGACGACCCTGTCGCTACCTTGATTGACACAGAGGAAGGTTTGCTGCCCTTCCAGCACTACTTCGTTAAACAGCAGTGTCGCCCCAGAGTCACGGATATCCGCTTCGACGGTGCCGAGCGCTCAGCGATCAGCCCCGGCCTGGCGCAGGCCCTGGTGGATCCAGAGTTGGGCGGCGTCATCATCTGCCCCTCCAATCCCTATCTCAGCATCGACCCAATGCTGGCGTTGCCGGAGATGCGCGCTGCTCTGGCTGATTTGCCGGTGCCGGTTTTGGCCGTTGCGCCACTGGTTGGCGGGGCGGCGATAAAGGGCCCCACGGCCAAAATTATGGCCGAGCTGGGGGTGGCCGCGACCACCCAGAGTGTGGCGCAGCATTACGCCGATTTCTTAACGGCCTATGTTCTGGATGAGCAGGATCAAGGCGAAGAATTTCCCGCCGGGGTTGCGCTGCACAGTTGCAACACGGTGATGAAAAACCTGGAAGAAAAAGTGGCCCTGGCCGAGCAGTGTCTGGGATTTATGCAGCGCAGTATTTGAGGTATCAGCATGACTACCTGGGCAATAGTACCCTTTAAAAATCTCGATCACGGCAAGTCCCGACTTTCGATCGTCCTGGACTTTGGCCAGCGCAGCTCTCTGGCCCTGGCCATGCTGCAGGACGTTTTTTCCGCCCTGCAGGCCTGCCAGCAGATAGATCATCTGCTGCTGGTCAGCGACGCCCCGTTTGCCGCGAGCTTTGCCGAGTCCCGTGGGGCCGAGTGCTTCTCGCCGAATGGCGCGGGTGCAGGCGGCCTCAACGGTGATCTGAGTCTGGCCTGTGATCACGCCTACCAGCAGGGTGCTGGCGCCTGTGTGCTGGTCCACGCCGATCTCCCCCTGCTGGTGCCAGAGTCCGTGGATGAGTTGATCCGCGCCGGCGCCAGTGATGCCATCTGTCACGCCGGCACCAGCCTGGCGATATGCCCCAGTGAAAAGACCCAAGGCAAACCGCTTGCGGGCAGTAACCTGCTTTATGCTTCACTGCCGTTGCCCGTGCCGCTTGTGTACGGGGAGGGCAGTTTTGCCAATTTTCAGCAACAGGCTGCTGACAATGGCTGCAACTGTCGCGTCGCCAGCGTCGAAGGCGCTGATCTGGACGTGGATATAGAGCAGGATTTATTTAGTTTGCAGCAGCGCTTGGCGCTTCTGTCCGGTGATATTGCGCCAGAGACACGCAAGGTCTTGCAGGGGCAGAGGTTTCAGAAGAAGAGGTTTCAGGGGCTCGAATGGCCTGACGGCAGAGCTGCAAATCACAGCCCGAGCGATATGAATTTAGCGGATTTTCTCGGCAAGAAAATCCTCAGCAATGAGCAATCGCTGGCACTGGCGGGGCGCACCGATACCGCCGAGCTAATGGCTGAGTCCGCCAACCTGACGGCGGAGGGTTTTGGTCAGCAGGTCACCTATTCTCGAAAAGTGTTTATCCCCCTCACTCGACTCTGTCGCGACGTCTGTCACTACTGCACTTTTGCGACAACACCTAAGCAGTTGCACGCCCCCTATATGACGCTCGAGGAGGCGTTGGCGGTTGCCCGGCGCGGGGCAGAGCTGGGTTGTAAGGAAGCGCTGCTGACCCTCGGTGAAAAACCGGAGCTGCGCTACCGGGCGGCCAGGGACTGGCTGAGTGAGCATGGCTATGCTTCTACGCTGGAATACGTGGCCGATATTGCCAGAGCGATCAGGCAGGAGACGGGGCTCTTGCCCCATGTGAATGCCGGCAATATGTCTGCCGGGGAAATTGCCCTGCTGCGACCCGTCGCCCACTCCATGGGCATTATGCTGGAGTCGATATCCGAGCGCCTCTGTGAAAAAGGCATGCCCCACTACGGCTCGCCGGATAAGGTGCCGGCGGCGCGGCTGCAGACCCTGGAGCTGGCGGGGCAGGCTCGGGTGCCTTTTACCACGGGTATTCTGATCGGCATTGGCGAGACGCGGCTGGAGCGCATTGAGTCGCTGTTGGCGCTGCGGCAGCTGCACCTCCGCTACGGTCATATACAGGAAGTTATTATTCAAAATTTCCGCGCCAAGCCGGGGACCAAGATGGCGCAGGCGCCTGAGCCGGATCTTGAAGACCTGTGCTGGACCATCGCCGTTACCCGGCTGGTTTTTGGTCCGAAAATGAGCATACAGGTGCCCCCCAACCTGAGTGAAACCGATCAGTTTTCGGTGTTAATTAGCGCCGGTATTAACGACTGGGGCGGCGTGTCGCCGCTGACGCCGGATTATGTCAATCCCGAGGCGCCCTGGCCGCACCTCGACCAGTTGAGCGCCGATTGCGCCGCCAACGGCCGTACTCTGGTGCAGCGTTTAACGGTTTACCCTGCGTATATCATGGATAAATCCGAGTGGTTGGATACGGCACTGCACAGCTCGGTATTAAAGCTGGCCGACGGTCAGGGTCTGGCCAGAGAAGATGCCTGGCTTGCCGGCATCAGCAAGACATTGCCTGGCTGGGCAAGAAAAGAAGTACGAGGCGAGAAGTTAGGGGAGAGAGAAGCTAGAGGCGGAGAGGTCAGAGGCAGAGAAACAAACGACAGAAAAACAAGGAGCAGACGCCAGGGTGAAGAGACGGTTGAGGTTTCTGTGGACGTGGCCAACGCGCTAAGCCTGCTGCGCTCTGGCAGGGAGCTGGACGAGGCGCTGGACGAGGCGCTGGACGAGGCGCAGATAGTTGCGCTGTTTGGCGCGCGCGGCGCCGACTATGACGCGGTTTGCGAACAGGCCGATAAACTGCGTCGCGAGGTGGTTGGGGAACCGGTAACCTTCGCGGTTAACCGCAATATTAACTACACCAATATTTGTTATTTTAAATGCGGTTTCTGCGCTTTCTCTAAAGGCAATAATCGCACTGGGCCCCGCGATAACCCCTACGCTATGGGCGTGGCTGAAATAGTTCGCCGAACTCAAGAGGCTTGGGACAGGGGAGCTACTGAGGTGTGTCTGCAGGGGGGCATTCACCCCAGCTACACGGGTCAAACCTACCTGGACATTTTGAAGGCTATTCGCAGCCAACTGCCGGATCTGCACATACACGCGTTTTCACCGTTGGAAGTCTGGCAGGGGGCGGCCACCCTCGGCATACCCCTGAGGGATTTCCTGCGCCAGCTAAAGGCGGCGGGTTTAAATACCCTGCCGGGTACCGCGGCGGAGATTCTCGACGATGAGGTGCGCAACCAGATTTGTCCCGACAAGCTCAACACAGAGCAGTGGCTGGAGGTGATGCGGACGGCCCACGAGCTTGGCTTTAAGACAACGGCCACCATTATGTTTGGCCATGTGGATGGCTACCACCACTGGGCCAGACACCTGCTACAGATTCGCGAGCTGCAACTAAAAACCGGCGGTTTTACGGAGTTTGTGCCCTTGTCCTTTGTCGCTGGGGAGGCCCCGATCTACCTCCGTGGTCAGTCGCGTCAGGGGCCAACCCTGCGCGAGTCTGTGTTGATGCACGCGGTGGCTCGCCTGGTGCTGCACCCGGTGATCACCAATATCCAGGCTTCCTGGGTGAAGATGGGGGCGGCTGGGGCGTCACTCTGTCTGGAGGCGGGGGCCAACGACCTGGGCGGTGTGTTGATGAATGAAAGCATCACCCGCGCGGCGGGGGCCGATCACGGTCAGGAGTTTGGCCGCGAGCAGATGCTGGAAATTACTCGGCCGCTCGGCCGTCCGCTGGTCCAGCGAGATACCCTCTATCGAGCGGTCGAGAGCGAGTTTGAATTTTCACGGCAGGCGAGTTGAAAGCTGGGCAGCCAGAAAATAAATTGCAGCGAATGCTGTATGGCTCTCTGCCACTCGCTCTTTCCAAAAGCCCTGCCAGCAGGGAAAAACGATCCGCTCATTATCATTGATTTTGATGACTCATTAGCTTGCGGGAAGCCTTTATCCTCGGTCCAGCAAGTTAGCCCTTTAATAAAAACAATGATCTGTGTGTGAGGATGTTCCATGGAAATCGGCTTTAGTACGATGAATACGCCGCTCGACCCTTCGCCGACTGAATTGGCGCTACAGCTGGAGGAGCGGGGTTTTGACTCCCTCTGGACAGGGGAGCACAGCCATATTCCCATCTCGCGCAAGACCCCCTGGCCGGCGGCCGCCGACGGACAGATCCCCGAAGCCTACAAGATGATATCGGATCCCTATGTATCCCTGATGGCGGCGGGGGCCGTAACCAAGAAACTGAAACTGTGTACGGGCATTGCTCTGCTCAATCAACGGGATATTTTCTCCCAGGCTAAAACCATCAGTACCCTGGATCGCTTGAGTGACGGCCGGGTAATTATTGGCACCAGTGTTGGTTGGAATCAGGAGGAGTTTGAAAACATCGTCCGCCACCCATGGAAAAAGCGCTACACATTGTTGCGTGAGACGGTGGCGGCCATGCGCAACCTCTGGCGAGACGAAGAGTCGGAATATCACGGTGAGCTGATCGACTTTGATCCGGTCTGGAGTGGTGCCAAACCTTGCAGTCCGTCAGGCCCCCCCGTTGTGCTGGGTGTCGCTGGCCCCCTGGGCATGCAGCATACCCTTGAGTGGGCCGATGGTTGGTTTCCGGTGGACTTGATTCTCGGCGATGACCCTGAGGCCAAAGTGAGAGAGTTTCGCCAGCAGCTTGCGGCCCTGGGGCGCGACCCGGATAAGGTATCCATTACCGTGCAGTGCATGTCGACGCCGGATCTGGATCAGTTGAAAATTTACCGCGACAGTGGCGTTGAGCGCATAGTCGTCGGTGTCGCCATGGATCTTTGGGGCAAGCACGAAAGAATCTTGCCGCTGCTGGAAGAGTTCGCGGAGTATATTCCGCAGCTAAAATAATTCCTGCACCCGAGTCGGGGCTAGGTCCAAACTATAATCGGATGCGATTACGTCACCACTATGACGCTTGAAGCTAATGAACTCTACGGGGCTTCATTACCCGGGATTTTCTTTGCTACAAGTCAGTCAATCATTCAGGAGAATGACAATGAACAGCAACATAGAAAAGGTCGCGCCATTAACCAAAGCGGCCATGGGCATCAAAGAGGGGCTACCGCTTGAGGCTTCAGCTGGCGGCGTGGAGGAGCTGAGGCGCGATCTGCAGCGGATGATGGATATGGAGGCAATCAGGCAGCTTAAGCACGCCTATTTTCGCTGCCTGGACACGGCCAATTGGGATGAGCTCGTATCCATCTGTCACAAGGAACTAAAAGTACATTATACGGGCGGGGACTATGAATTTAAGCTGGAAGGTGACGAGGCCTTTGTGGCGGCGATGCAGCATGCCTTTAATACCGAGGCCGTGGCGCGCCACAATGGTTATATGCCAGAAATTCAGATGCTGAGTGAGACAGAGGCCACGGCTATTTGGTATTTGTCCGATCATTTCTGGTCGCTTAAGAGCGATAAACTGACCCATGGTACCGCGCTCTACTGGGACAGGTACGTGAAAGAAAATGGACACTGGGTCATCAGCGAGACGAGTTATCAGCGCATTTATCAGATCAATGAAACTCTGGCCGAGAAACCTGATTTGGTGTCGCACTATCTGCGCGATTATGGCTCTGAGCCAGCGCAATAAGGTTGGAAACAATCAAGAATTGACGCCTCTGAAAGCTGGGAAGGTACAAAGCTAGAAATGAGGCAAGGTACCATTTACATCAGCGTTGGTGCGCAAGCGTATTATCTCAAAGCTAACAATAAAGGTGATCTCAGCTTTGAAATTTTTGATTGGGCAACAAGACGGATAATCAGCTGCAGAGCATTGGCTTCATGCATGCATGCACACAGCACACAGCAATGCCATGTGCACCGCCCCAGCAATCTGGGACTGGACCTCCGCTTGCCGCTAGGCTGTGGTCGAATGTCGCGCTGTTATGTGAAAAAACAGAATACTGAGGAGAGTAAGTTGTGATTGGTTATTTAACATTAGGGTCAAATGATATCGAAGCCTCGAGTCATTTCTACACACCTTTTCTTGAGATTATGGGCGCGGTAAAAGTAGCCGAATCAGACACGTCTTTAGCGTGGAGTTTTGGCGAAGGAAAGCCACTGTTCTTAGTTCGGAAACCCTTTGATGGCAATGAGGCCAGTAATGGGAATGGAGCAATGATAGCTTTAAATGCTTCTTCCTGTGAGGAGGTTGATAAGCTTCATAAAAAAGCCATAGCCTTAGGCGGACAGAATGAAGGCGACCCTGGTGTGCGATCGGGTGGGTTTTATTGTGCTTACTTTAGAGATCCAAGCGGGAATAAATTAAATTTTTATTGCAGTCCTGACTCGGGCTCATAACAAACTTATCAGCCACCGCTCCGGCAAAAATATGACCTCTGTTGAAATAAAGGGGGCTGTTTAGACTCAATACACTTCGCTTGAATTTTAGCGAGAAAATAATCGCCCAATACCAAGCTCCGGTATTGGGCTCGTGCTTAAGGCGTTAGGAAAAATTAGTCAGTTTTGTCTGAAATATTTGAGGTGGGAGAATTCGGTTAGTCCCGTTTTTTCAAATAAAGAAGTGGTGGTGATGCCAGAAGCCACAAGGCAGCCCCGACTTTTATGAAATAATGGGGTTAACCCGTACAGCAAACATGCGTTTAAACGTTCATAAATTTCGATAAAATATTATGAGGTAAAAAATGGAAATATTTCAAAGCATTACACTGTTTTTGGGAGGGGCTTTGCTGGTTTTTGCAGGTACCATGCGCCTGTTTAGGCCAAGCAGTTCATTGTGCTTGGACACCTATTTGACTGATCCTTCCAATAATCTACGAAACGACCACGACTTGGCGAGTGAAATGCGCGGTGCGGGGGTTATCACAGCGTTGTTTGGTATTGTTGCTTTGTTAGGAATTCTGGCGCCAGAATTGAGGCTGACCTCTCTCATATGCACAACAATATTTTATCTAGGGTATGCGTTAGGACGCGGTGTAAGCTGGGTAACAGATGGCGAACCCACTAAGGGAACAAAGCAAGGCATTGGTTCTGAAATAGTGCTGGGTTCTCTTAACGCTATTAGCCTAGTGAGTACTTTGCTATAGAGCCTTACTAATTTTGGGGGGTAAAGCTTAAGTGTGAGTGCACACTGAAAGCTCACTGCACATGGCTATAGCAGTAAGTGAAGAAAGTAAAAAGCGACAGTGAAAAAAAGGCCTGACAAGGCGCAGCATGCTCAGCCACTCCGTGGCTTGAACCTACATTCCGCAGCTTCGCTGCTAGATGTCGGCCCATGTGTGCGGCGTTAGCCAAGTAGTGAGGTAGCTTCGCTGAGGTCGCTGCAATGGTGGAAACACTTGCCTGCCGGTCAGGCGCCAGCCAGTTTAGTGATAACCGGTACCACCTAAAATTTGGGCAGTACCGGTGAGCGCTTTGGCTACAAGCTGCAGTCTGGATTGAGCCATATAGGCTGAGTTCTGAAGGATTAAGCTGGGGTTAGGAGCGTGCGAGTAGACCGCGCAGGGTGCGGAAAAACAAGCGCAGCATCCGTACCAGTGGGTTCGCCAGGGTGACATTGCCCCCAGTCGCCAGGTATTGATCCATATTGCCGAAAAACTCCTGGGCCATCTCCTTGGCAGCAGCGCCGATCATGCGTTGGCCCAGGCGCGCAATTTGCCCGCCAACCTGCACATCCGCCAGGTATGTTACTTCTGTCCCTTCTTCGGTCGCCGCTAAGATGATTTCTGCTGTGCCATTAATAACACCGGGTTTGCCGGCGCCCTCGATGGACAGCTTCATGCGTTTATGTTCCTCACGCCCCAAGACGTCAATGCTGCCGTCAAATACACCGCTGATCGCAGGCAGTTTTAGGTCGATGGTGGCTTCGCGACGCGTGGGGGAGACTTCATCCAGTTTGGTAATGGCCGGCAGGCAGGCTTTATACGCCTCGCTACCATCCAGCGCTTCCCACACGGAAGCAATGTTTGACTGCAGGATTACACGCCCTTCAATGACCATAGGTACACCTCGTATATTTAACAATTTCTTTAGACGGTTAACATCATAGCCAGCTATACGCCCCACAGGCCTCACCAAAAGTAATGATATTTTGTTTGCTCGCCTTCGCCGTCTTGTAACCTATCTTCTCTCTTCTCTCTTCTCTCTTCTCTCTTCTCTCTTCTCTCTTCTCTCTTCTCTCTTCTGGTTTTCGACGATTAAAATCACTCAATGTAATGACGCCTGGGGTGTGACGCCCCTGCATACTCATGGGTATACAGTGGCCTGTGATTATTTTCGCAGCGACCAACTTTTTGAATGCTGCAGCTGTGCTAGTGTGGCAAGACTTTTGTACGCTCAATGAGCAACATGTATATCAGTATTCTTTAGGAGGATTTCCTGTGAAATTTTATTATGCAGCATCGGCTATCAACCCGACTTTCTATGTGCCCTTGGCGCAGGCACTGGAGGCGGCTGGGTTTGATGGTGTCATGGTTGGGGACAGCATTATCTATCCCCAGCAGTCTGAGGCAGATTACCCCTACAACAGCGACGGCAGCCGCAGCTTTCTCGAACAGTTGCCGTTTATCGAGCCTATGTCGCTTTTCCCCGCCATGGCCGCTGTTACCGAGAAACTGAAATTTCGCACCACCATCTATAAGCTGCCGCTGCGCAACCCGGTGCTGGCGACCAAGTCTGCCACCTCGGTGGCGGTGCTGAGCAATAACCGCCTGGAGCTGGGGATCGGCACAGGCCCCTGGCCGGAGGACTTCAAGGCCAGCGGCCAGCCCTGGCCAAAGCGTGGTGGACGTATGGACGAGATGCTGGAGATTTTTCGCGGCCTGGAGAAGGGTGACTATTTCGGTCACGAGGGCAGCCACTATCAGCTAGATCCGATCAAACTGAGTCCGGTACCCAGCGAGCCAATTCCCCTGCTGATCGGAGGGCATGCGGATGTAGCCCTGCGTCGAGCCGCCCGCCACGATGGCTGGATTCACGCCGGTGGCCCCCACGACGAGATGGTTGCCGCTGTGCAGCGGCTCAGGGAGCTGCGCCAGGAGCAGGGCAAGTCAATGGACGGCTTTGATATACACGTCGGCTCTGGGCTGGCCTTCTCTCCAGAAGGCTTGGCCAGCCTGGCCGAACTGGGGGTAACCACCGTGTCCATCGGCTTCCACGATATCTACAGTGGTCACCCGGATGAGGCCAGCCTGGAGCAAAAAATAGAGCAGATTAATGGTTTTGCCGAACAGGTGATAAAGCCTTTCCGCGCTGGCTAGGCTTTTATTTTCTTGAGTGATTGGCGGGGCTGAAGGTGGCCGTCTGTAGGGTATCAAGTGCAGCAAGATTCTCTGCGCTTGATATTTTTCTTTGGGAAGGGAATAACATGTTAAGGCGCTGCGGGTATTCATTGCTGTTCTTTTTGCCCGGTTTATTGCTTGGCAGTGTTGCCTATGCTGCGGGGAAGCCAGATGCTCTGGGTTCAGGTGATGGGTTAACCATCACTATCGACAACCATCGCAATATGAAATTCTGTGAACTGGTTGATCCCTCGGAGCCGGCAAGGTTATACAGCAGTCTGCCCTTTGGTCCCTGTGAGGACAGCCTGTTTGATGGCCTGGAGTTTGCCGGCGCCTTTAAGGTTCCGTCACGCTATGTCACTCGCGATCTGACGGTTTTTTACACGGGTTTACCCGCCCTGGATATGAAACGACTTTTTGTTAATACCAGCGTCGTTAAAGCCAGCGCCGCTAAGACAAGCGATAATAAAGTCAGCTCCGATAACTTCATGGACTTTATTCGCATTGGACGGGTTTTATCCAATAAGGGTGTCCCGGCTGCTTTTATAAATTTCAGCGTGGCCATGAATGTTGGCTACCAGTGGAATGCTGGGAAGATGGTCTTTGTTTTGGAAAACACGGTAAGTCAACGCAGATATATCATGGCTTCATCCTCGGGCGACTGTGATGTCCCCTGCCTGAAAAAGACCCTGGCGAGGAATATTGAGCTGCCTTCGGCTGATTGGGTTTTAACGCAGTCCATCGCCGCCGAGAATATCGTGGTCTCCGGTGAGAGCGCCTCTTTTGTCAAAGATAACCTGAATAATAACTACCTGTTAATGCCCTAGTTTCTCTAGCCATTTGTCTAAAGCGGCCGGATCGCCGGGTGAGCGCTGCGCTCTTTATATTCCTCTCTTTTTCTTTTCTCGCTTCTCATATCTATCCCCCTGCCTGCGGCAATCTCATTAGATTTGGTGACGCTTCAGGTTCGTAGCCTCTGCATGATAAACACTCTGCTCAAGCCCACCTGTGTGTGCCAGTCAGGCCAACGGCGGCTTGCACAGGACTTCTGGGCGATCCACAGGTACTACGGAGGTGACGATGCATAACCTTGACCCCCAGGCTGACCCGGCGCAACTCGATGAGCTTGAGACCTTACTGCAGTGGCAGCGGGCGGGCCGCCAGCTGGCCCTGGCGACCGTGGTGCAGACATGGGGTTCTTCGCCCCGCCCCTTGGGCAGTCATCTGCTCGTCGATGCCGAGGGTAACTTTGCCGGTTCCGTGTCCGGTGGTTGCATCGAAGGCGCCGTAGTGACTGAAGCCCTGGATTGCATCGAGGACGGAAAACCCCGCACGCTGGAATTCTCCGTCGCTGATGAGCAGGCCTGGGAGGTGGGGCTCTCCTGCGGTGGCGCCATTCGGGTCTATCTGGAGAGAGTCCAGTGAAGCTGAAAATACTCGAACAACTGCAAATGCATCGCGCGGCCAAGCAACCGGTGGCGCTGATCACCGACTGCAACAGCGGCGAACAACACCTCTTCTATGGTTTGGCCGCAGAATCGGCGGCCGAGCGCCAGCTACCCTATAGCCCTGCCATCTTGCTTGAGGCCGAGCGCTTACTGCGCCTTGGGGCCAGTGGTCTATTAGCTGGGGCTGAAGCGAGCGAGTCGCTATTTCTACGCAGTTATGTGCCGCGCGCTCGCCTGCTGATAATCGGGGCGGTGCATATCGCCCAGCTATTAGCACCAATGGCTGGCCTGGCCGGATTGGATGTCACGGTTATCGACCCCCGCCGCGCCTTTGGCAACCGCCAGCGCTTTCCCGGTTTTGAACTTAACAATGCCGAGATCAACAAGGTCGAGTTAAACAACGTCGAGCTCAACAACAGCTGGCCAGATGAGGCGCTACAAGAACTGAAACCAGACGCTCAGTGCGCCGTGGTCACATTGTCCCACGACCCCAAAATTGATGACCCAGCACTGCTTGAGGCGCTGGCCAGCCAGGCCTTCTATATAGGTGCCCTGGGCAGTCGTCGCACCCACGACAAGCGTCTGGCACGCCTGGCGTCGCAAGAGGTACCGGCCTCACAGCTCGAGCGAATTAATGGACCTGTTGGCCTTGCTCTCGGCGGCCGGGCTCCGGCAGAAATTGCCGTGGCTATCCTGGCCCAGATTATCCAGGCCAGATACAAGGGGAAGTAATATGATTTTCCGTGACTTTGCTATCCGTGAGGCCGAGGGGGTGTTGCTCGCCCACACACTGCGGTTGCCCGAGCGCACTCTCGACAAGGGCAGTGCACTCACCAAAGCTGACATGGAACTGATTGTCGGGGCGGGTATCAGCAGGGTGATGGGTGCCAGGCTGGAGGCAGGGGATATAGGCGAAGACGAAGCCGCTCGGGCTGTGGCTGTTGCCCTGGCGGGTGAGAACCTGATCGTGGGCGAGCCTTCCGCCGGGCGCTGTAATCTCTACGCCAAAAGGAACGGCCTCGCCCAGATAGACCCAAAGCGTATTGAGGCTATTAACTTCTGCGGCGGCGGTATTACCCTGGCGACCCTGCCATTGGATGGTGAAGCGGTGACCCGGCAGGCGGTGGCCAGCATCAAGGTGATTCCCTTTGCCGTGCCAGATAGCCTGGTCGCACAGTGTGTCGTTCTGGCTGCGGGTGATGCACCTGCCGTTGCTGTGCGCGCCTACCGGCCATTGCGCACCGCCCTGATACAGACTATCGACCAGCGCATAAAAACCTCGATACTGGACTCAACCACACAGGCAACCCGGCAGCGTCTGCAGGCCTCCGGCAGTGATATTGACCTGGAGCTGCGCTGTCGGCACCAGCAGGCCGATATTGGTGCCAGCTTGCAGCAAGCACTGGCCAGTGACTGCGAGTTGGTGCTGATCTGTGGCGCGACTATTAGCAGCGACCTGGCCGATGTTATTCCCAGTGCCATAGTCGCCAGTGGCGGTGTCATCGATCACTTCGGTATGCCGGTGGAGCCGGGCAATATGCTGGTGTTGGGTCATTGTGGCCGCCGCCGGGTTATCGTCCTGCCCGGCTGCAGTCGCTCGCCGAAACTCAATGGCCTGGACTGGGTGTTGAACCGCCTGACCGCAGGCCTATCTGTTGCTCCGGAGGCAATTATGGGGATGGGCGTGGGCGGCCTTATTAAGGGCGTCTCCCACCGCGATCGCATGCAGCGGCTGGCCGAGCTTACTGGCAAGACGGATAACTACCAGTCGCTGCCGGCCGCCAATAGCCCAGAGCCGGCCATCAATAGTTCGCAGTCGGTCGGCAATAGTTCGCAGTCGGTCGGCAATAGCTCACGGCCGGTCAGATTTAACAGAAGGGCGGACTAACCATGCACTCTCTAGCCGAAAGCCACGCCGAGATCCTCGCCGAGATCCTCGCCGAAAACTACGCAGATGGTGACGCACTGAGTTCCGACCTGCGTCAGCAGTTTCCCTTGTTAAGCGAAACGATCCAGGGGCATCCGCTCGCCTATCTGGACAGCGCCGCCACCACGCCCATGCCACAGCCAGTGATAGATGCACTGGTGCATTTCGAGACCCACTGCCGCGCCAACATTGAGCGCAGCAGTCACACATTGGCCTGCCGCGCCACCGATGCCTATCAGTTGGCGCGCCAGCAGGTGGCCAGCTACCTGGGGGTTGAGGATGCCGAGCAGATTGTCTTTAGCAGTGGCGCTACCGCCTCCATCAATCTTGTCGCCCAGGGGTTGGCAGAGCAACTGCGGCCGGGCGACGAGATTTTAGTCTCGGCGGCTGAGCACCACAGTAATCTGATCCCCTGGCAGAGGCTACGGGACACTCGCGGCATCATCCTGAAAACCATCCCCCTTACCTCTGAGGGTCGCCTCGACCTGGCTGGCCTGGATAAATTGCTGACCTCGCGATGCCGGCTGATTGCTGTGACCCATGCCTCCAATGTCACAGGCGCCATCACCGATGTGCAATCGATTGTCCGGGCAGCCAGGCGCGTCGGCGCGTGGGTACTGCTCGACGGCGCCCAGGCGGCGGCGCACGGGCCGCTTGACCTGCCCGCGCTGGGGGTGGACTTCTATGCCTTCTCTGGCCACAAGTGCTTTGGTCCCACAGGTGTCGGCGTATTGTGGGGGCGAGCGGAATGCCTGCAAGTCTTAACGCCATTGAAAGTGGGAGGTGGCATGGTGGAGGCCGTCACGCTCGAACAGGCCAGCTTTAAGGGCGGCTACCGCCGCTTCGAGGCCGGCACGCCGCCCATTGCCCAGGCCGTCGCGCTGGGTGCCGCGCTGGAGTGGTTGCAGGGCTTACCTTGGCACCAGCTGCGCGAGCAACAGCGGCGGCTCAGCAAAAAGTTACTGAGTGGTCTGCGGGCAGTGCCTGGGCTGCGATTGCTGGGGCCAGGGTTGGTGGATGCAGGGTCGTTAGGGTCAGAGTCACTGGGAAGGGGGTCGCTGGAAAACCGCCTGCCCATCTTCTCGTTTGAGATAGAGGGCATGCACAGCCACGACATTTGCCATCTACTGGATCAGCGCGGCGTAGCATTGCGGGGCGGCAAGCACTGCGCACAACCGTTGCACGCCGCCTTTGATATGACGGCCACCAGCCGCGCCAGTATTGGGCTTTTTAATAACACGGCCGATATTGATGCGCTGCTGGAGGGTTTATGGTTGGCGAGGAAAATTCTGTTATGACTAACGACATCTACGTATGAACAGCGACATCTACCAGCAGGGCATTAAATCACTGGCCGCCGCCCGCCTCGCTTGCGAGCCGCTCGAGCGGCCCGATGCCCAGGTGACTCTGGATAATCCCCTGTGCGGTGACCGGGTGACGGTGGCGATTAAATTGCAGGAGGGCGGGGCTATGGCACTGTCCTATAAGGTTAAAGGGTGCCTGCTCTGCCAGGCGGCCATGAATGCCATAGGCGCCGCCGCCAGCGAGGGTTCCTCCCTGTCTGGATTAGATGATGTCGCCGAGCAACTGAGTAGCATGCTCAAGGGTGAGTCGACACAGTCCCGCTGGCCGCCTAAGTGGCAATCGCTCGCGCTGTTTGAACCGGTTGCCGCCCATAAAAACCGACACAGCTGCGTGTTGTTACCTTTCAAGGCCGTCGCGCAGGCCCAGGCAGTTGCCGTAAAGGCAATATAGTCTTGAGTGCCAGAGAGCTTCGTTAGAAACATCTAAGAATGGTATATATGTCAGTAAATTTTCCAAAATATTTATAATAAGGAAGTCACATGAAAGGTTTGTTAGAGAACAAGGTGGCATTGATTACCGGTGGTGCCCGGGGTATGGGCGCGGCAGAATCCAGGTTGTTCGCCGAGCAGGGGGCGCGTGTATTTATCGCGGACGTGCTGGACGACGAAGGTTATGCTCTGGCAGATAGTATCGGCCCGCAAGCGACTTATATGCATCTGGATGTTACCGATGAAAGTTCTTGGGGAATGGTCGTGGAAACGATAAAAGACCAGTGTGGAAAACTTGATATTCTCGTCAATAACGCAGGGATAATGCGCGTGAATACCTTGGAAGACACTAGCCTTGAAGAATATATGAGTGTGATTAATGTCAACCAGGTAGGCACTTTCTTGGGAATGCGCAGTGTGATTCCCTTGATGAAGCAGGGCGGGGGCGGTGCCATTGTCAACATCGCCTCGGCTGACGGAATGGTGGGGTCCAATGGCTTGAGCAGCTATGCGGCTTCAAAGTGGGCGGTGCGCGGTATGACCAAGGTTGCGGCTCGGGAGCTGGGGCAGGACGGAATTCGTGTTAACTCCGTCAATCCGGGTGGTATTGTTACTCCGCTTACCGGTGGCAAAGACGGTGGCTTGGCGCACATGCCCCACGACAGTCGCAAGCAAGTTCCACTCTACCGGGCGGGCGAACCTGAAGAGGTTGCGCAGACCGTATTATTTCTCTCCTCTGAGTTAAGCAGCTATACAACAGGTGGCGATTTTCTGGTGGACGGAGGTTTAATTAATTGCCAGTTATACGAGGCCTTCCCAGGAGCCCCTGTGGACCCTGACTGTGCCGATAGTTAGCCAGTAATATTTGGGTGGCCAAGGCGGCGGGACGCCAATATCAGAGAGCGGTAATTTAATTGGAAATAAGGGAAGCTGACCGATCGGCTGCTGATACAGGTTTTTCATTGGCGGCTGCTTCTTTGATCAACCCAGGCTGGCGATACAGCGCAGCGCCATGGAGACTAGCGAGCTCTGATTGCTTACCTCTGTTTTACGAAAAATTTTCTTGAGGTGTGTGCGCACGGTATTTTCGGTGACGCCAATCTTGTCGATAATTTGACGCACGGTCAGGCCGTTCGCTAACTCAATGACCAGGCGCGTTTCTGCTTTGGTTAGTCCTAGCATTTCTTGCAGGGCAAGAGGCGAACCGGTTATCTGCATTTCAGGCGCGTAGATGAATACCATGTTATTAGCACGTATTACCGCCCCTGTGAATTCACTGGTGGCACGTGGCTTGAAAGTCAAAAGCAGTGGCTTGGTTGACTGGTTTCTGGGTATTGAGAGTGAGCCAGACTTCCCTTTGCCATCGGGACTAGACGCGCCTGCCAACATTTTTGTCAGTGTCTGATTGAGTTTCGTGGATTTACAGGCGAGTCGACCTTGCTCAACATACAGCCCGTCCTCCGAATTGAGAAGGTAGTCGCTGATAGGATTCGTTTTTATGATTGAACCATCGTCTTCTACCAGAATGGTTCCCAGTGCAAGATGTCTTGTAACGCCTTCATATATAGAGAGTTCAGAATTTAACGCTTCCTGATTGTCCAGCCAAAGTACCAGGTTTTGAAAGTGAGGCTGCAATTGTTTGAGTAAAGACTTTTCAAAATCACCGAAGTTTTCGCAGCCAGCCCCTCGGGTTAGTCGTATGTAGATAGCAACCTGATCATCCTTGTAAATATCGGTGCCGAGTAGGTAATTAAAATTGTTTGGTTTCAACCAGTTTTGATAATAGGCTGATCTAGCCAACTGCTCGTGAGTGTAAATATCATGAAGGGTGACGACCTCTCCCCTGGGCAAGTTTGTAAAATCATCAAGTTCGGCGTAATAGCCGCAGGCCATCATTTCATCATAAGATCTGTCGCTTTTCCAGAAGACAACCCCGGCATCGTCCTCCCGTAAAGGGCGGCGCAATCCCATATTTACAGATTCAGCTTTACATATTTTTTTAAGCAGCTGCAAAAAACTATCCCAGCGTGGGGATTCATAGGGGCCTAGGTAGAGAGCAGAATTAATTTCACTAAACGTTTTAATTGTCATGTCTAGCATATTACTAGTAACCAGATTTATTTTTGATCTTCATTCTATCCGGTTTTATCCCACTCTAGTAGGTGGTTTTTAACTGTTCTTATTTGCGGCGCCCGCTAACGAAACCTGGCTACAGATTATCTCTTGGCCTTGCGGACTTTTCTCTTATCGTATTTTTAAAAAAAGAACGGCGACAGGCGTGAGCTTAAGCGATATTAATCAGAAGCGACCTGGAATAGTTTGGAGAGAAAATTTCGTGTATGGCTTTTTAACAACCTGCTAGCGAACACCGATAGTTAATAACCAATAACCAGGGGTGTAAGATGTTATTCCTCGGGCTACAAGCAAAGATCTTTCGAGTTGGCTCGGCAGTCCAATCCAATCAGCCTATTTCCCACTCAATCAAGAACTTCGGTATTAACGACGGTCTTCTTCGATGGCGTGAATCAATCAGCTCAGACTGGCAATACAGCGCAGGGCCAGATTGACGAGTGCTACCTGTTTATTAACATCCGTTTTCTGATAAATCCGAGAAATATGTGTGCGGGTGGTGTTATTGGATGTGTGGAGTTTTTCAGAAATTTCATCCACGGTTAGGCCGTTGGCCAGTTCAATGGTTAGCCTGGCTTCAGCCTTGGTGAGGCCGAGCATCTCCTGCAGGGCGCTCTGTGATCCTGTTACGTGCATCTCTGCGGCATTGATAAATACGATGTTTTGCGCCGCCGTTGAGTCACCGCTGAACTCGCTGCTGACGTGCGGCTTCATGGTCAGGTAAAGAGGTGTCGCTGCCTTGGCGCGGGGGATGGATAGAGCATCGATTAAACCGGCTTTTTTCTCTGAGCGGGACGGTACCAGAAATTGTTGCAGTGACTGGTTGATACTGACCGTGTGGCAGGCAAGGCGCTTGTTGTGAATATGCAGGTCATCACCGGCATTGAGAATGTACTCGGCAACAGGGTTCAGCCTGATGATGGCACCTGTGTTGTCAGTTACCACGGTTCCCAGTGCCAGGCTGCTAACGACACTCTGGTAGATGTTGCGCTCGGACGTAAGTTCTTCCTGCCTGTCCAGCCAGAGTAAAAGATTATTAAAATGTGGGTAGAGCGCATCCAGCAGCGATTTTTCCAATAGCTCAAAGTCAGGGCTTCTGGTGTTCCGGGTCAAGCGCACGTAGATGGCAACCTGCTTGTCTCTGTAGATATCCATGCCCAGTACATGCTTGATGTCGTGCGGCAGCATCCACTCTTGGTAGAAGTGTGATTGCTCAAGTTGCTGCTGAGTCGTTATCTCATGAAGGGTCACCGCCTTGCCGTCGGGCAGGTTCATGAAACTATCACCCTTGGCGTAGGCGCCATAACTGCGGGGGTCATCGGCGGCTACAGCGCCATTCCAGAATCCGACGCCATCGTAGCTAGGGCCAGGTCGGCTCAAGCCTATGCCAGCAAGATCAGCTCCACAGGTTTCCCTGAGCAGCGTTAAAAAACTATCCCAGCGGGGGGATTCGAAGGGGCCTCGATAGAGGGCGCTGACTATTTCGTTGAAAGCTTTGAGATCAGAATATTGCATGCCGCTTAGAATAGCATACAACCTTTGTTGATATGGCTTCTCGTACCCAGTTAGAGGGGACATCCTCGCAAAACTGACCGTCGTTAACACTGATTATTTTTCGTCATCGATACGCGGCTGCTCTTTTATAACGCTATGCCATTGGGGGGAAGGTTCACTTGACCTGGGTGGCTAGAACAGGGTAATTCAGCTGGCGTTTAACAGTTGCCGAATGAACGCTTCTTGGCTGCGTTATTTTTTACTGTGGTGGAAACTCATGCTAATGCCTTCTCTTCTGCATTCAATCGTGCGGCAACCGACGCCGAGATAATAGGGGGTGGTTGAGTTAGGACTCACGGTATGGCGAGCGGTCATCCGACCCCTGCTGTAGGTCAATTTACTGATACCGAAATTAAATCACCAAAAATAATGACTAATTCTCTTTAGGTAAAGATTAGCCTAGGAGTCAAACCATTAGTCATTCGCAGTAGCCGCATAAAACGGTTCAGAATCTAGTGAATAAAACACCTTGCAAGCCAACATTAGCTGACTCGTTGGCTGTAAAGAAATTAGTTGCTCTCACTCGGTATTAAAAGGTAACGAAACGATGAATATTTCTCTAACCATTAATGGCGAGCCGGTGACCGCTGACGTTGAGCCGCGTTTATTGCTGGCGCATTTCCTGCGAGATCACCGCCGTCTTACCGGCACCCATGTTGGATGTGATACCAGTCAGTGCGGGGCCTGCACCATTCACTTTAACGGTAAGGCGATCAAGAGTTGCACCATGTTGGCGGTGCAAGCCGATGGTGGTGAGGTCTGTACTATTGAGCAACTGGCGCAGGGGCGTCTACTCAACCCACTGCAGCAGGCCTTTCAGGATGAGCACGGCTTGCAGTGCGGGTTTTGTACGCCGGGTATGGTGATGACCATCGCTGAGCTGGAGAGCCGCGGCGAGCCAATGACGGACGCAGAGATTCGCGAGGCGCTGGAGGGCAATCGTTGTCGCTGCACTGGCTATCAAAATATTGTCAAGGCGGCGCGCAAGGTGATACCCGAACCAGTGGGTTACAGAGGGGAGGCAAGCGCATGAGTGAAGCTGGCAAGGCCAAAATGGGGCAACCCATGAACCGCCTGGAAGACCCCAAGTTGGTGACCGGCAACGGTTGCTATGTAGATGATATTAAACGCGATGGCATGCTGCATCTGGATTTTTTGCGCAGTCCCTACGCCCATGCCGACATACTGAGCATCGATACTGACGCCGCCCTTGCACTGCCTGGTGTCGTTGCCATCTATACCGGCGCCGACCTGGCCGATAAGTTGGGGCCTGTGCCGTCGTTTAGCGTACCGGGTAACTTTTTTAATACTCCAGATATGCATATGTTGGCGCTGGATAAAGTGCGCTTTGTCGGTGAAATGGTGGTGGCCGTGGTCGCCAGTGACCGCTACATAGCCCGCGATGCCCGCGAGCTAATTAAGGTCAACTACAAGCCACTGCCGGCGGTGACGGATATTGAAAAAGCCCTGCTTGATGACGCGCCGCTGGTGCACGAATCCATGGGTAGCAATCGCGCCTTTATGATTCCTATCGGCGATGCCGAGGGCGCGGCAAAAGCCCTGGAAGGGGCTGATGTGGTTGTTAAAGAGCGCTTGATCAACCAGCGGGTTATTCCCAACCCGATGGAAACCCGAGGTGTGGTGGCGGAATACTCCCCCTGGGATAATGAGTTGACGGCTTGGATTTCCACCCAGGCACCGCAGAACCTGCGCCGCGACTTTGCCAAATTTCTCGACCATCCGGATGCCAAGCTGCGGGTGATAGCCCCGGATGTTGGTGGTGGTTTTGGCCCCAAGGGCGCGGTCTACCCCGATGAGTTGATGACCGTTTATGTGGCCCGCGAGCTGGCGAGGCCAGTGAAGTGGATCGAGGAGCGTCAGGAATCCATGATGGCCACCACCCATGCTCGCGGGCAGGTGTACGATGTGGAGATGGGGGTCAATCGCGACGGCAGCATTCAGGGGCTGCGCATCCATATGCTGGCCCATATGGGGGCGCACTATGGCGCCAACACGCCGGTTACCGCGATGGTCACAGCGGCCTGTATTACCGGGGCCTATAAGATTCCCCACGCGGTGCTCAATGCCGAGTCGGTATTTACCCACACCACCTGTATCGATGCCTACCGAGGTTTTGGCCGAACCGAATCCAGCTATCTGATAGAGCGTATGGTCAATCGTCTGGCGCAGGAAATTGATATGGACCCGGTTGAGCTGCGGCACAAAAATTTTATTCAGCCGGATGAATTTCCCTATATCACCCCGATGAACAATACCTATGACGACGGTCACTACGAGGTGAGCATGTCGCGGGCCCTGGAGATGGCCGATTACGACGCGCTGCGCGAGCAGCAGCGCGTGTTTAGAGCCAAGGGACGCTACGTTGGCATAGGGGTGTCGAGCCACGTCTGGCGCGCCTCTTTTAGAATGCCTGACACCCATGGCACGGATAATTGGTGCATTGGTGGCTGGGAAAAATCGACGGTGACTGTGTCGGATAACGGCGGCGTTACCGTCACCATCGGTACCTGTTCCATGGGTCAGGGAATAGCGACGGCCACGGCGCAGGTGGTGGCGGACGTTTTATCCATCGACACGGACAATATTAAAATTGTCGAGAAGGACACCTTTGCGGCCCCCTTCGGTAATGGATCAATGGGCAGTCGCTCCATGGTGACTGGCGGCTCTGCAACGCTATTGGCGGCGAAAAAGGCGCGAGCCAAAATTTTGCGCCTGGCCGCTCACCTATTGGACAGTGTCGATGATGAGCTGGAGCTTAAGGATGGCTGCGTATTGGTGGTCGGCCAGCCAGAAAAGTCCGTGTCGCTGTTTGATATCGCCCGCCTGTCACTGCGAGGCCAGGAGGAACAACCGCTTAATGAAGAGCCGACCATTGAAGAGTCGGCCGTCTATGAAATACCCAAGTTTGCCCCTGAGTTTGCCACTCATACCGCCGCCTGGGGCACGCACCTGTGCTTGGTGGAGGTGCAGCCAGCAACAGGCAAGATAGACATTCTGCGCTATATCGCGGTGGATGATGTAGGCCGCGCGATCAATCCTAAAATCTGCGCGGGTCAAATCCATGGCGGCGTTGCCCAGGGGCTGGGTCAAGCGCTTATGGAGGAGGCCGTCTATGACGATGACGGCCAGTTACTGACCTCGTCATTCCTCGATTACTGCACGCCCAAGGCGACAGATATGCCCTGGTTGGAAGTGGACTTTACCGAGACGCCCAACCCGACCAATGCGCTGGGTGTACGCGGGGTGGGTGAGTCTGGCACCTGTGGCGCCAGTCCGGTGCTGGTCAATGCCGTCGTCGATGCGCTCTCGCCACTGGGCGTCACGCACATTGATATGCCGCTGAAACCGGAGAAGGTCTGGAAGGCGATCCAGCAGGCACAAGGTGACGTTCAAGAGGCGTCGCGGCATTCTCAAAAAACGCCGCGAGATTCACAACAAGCGCAGCCGCGCCCTCAACAGGAGCAACACGCATGATACCCAGTCAATTTGACTATATCGCCGCCCAGTCGGTTGAGCAGGCCACTCGGCTGTTAGAGCAGACCCAGGGCGCCAAAATACTCGCCGGTGGCATGAGCTTGCTGCCTGCGGTCAAGGCGCGCTTAAACGAGCCTGGTCTATTGATTGACATCGGCAAGCTCGACGAGCTGGTAGGGGTATCTACCGGCTGGTTGGGCAGGTTGAAAATAGGTGCCATGTCCACCCATGTGTCGCTGATTGACCACCCAGACCTGACCGCCCAGCCGATCTTTTCAGACGCTGCCAGGGTCATTGCCGATGTGCAAGTACGCAATCGCGGCACCATAGGCGGCAGCCTGAGCTACGCCGACCCGGCCGCCGATTGGCCGGCCGTGTTTCTTGCTCTTGAGGGTGAGGTGCTGCTCCGTTCACACAAGAAAAAGCGCAAGGTAAAAGCCGAAGATTTTTTTATCAGCATGATGACCAGCGCGGTGGCTTCCAATGAGCTGCTGACGGAGGTGGCTTTCTCACTGGACAGCAAGCGCGCAGGAAATGCTTATATTAAGCATCGCCAGCCAGCCTCTGGCTTGGCCTTGGCGGGCGCAGCGGTCAATTTGGTCGTGGATAAAAAACAGCGCATTGAAAAAATAAACATGGGTGTTAGTGGTGTTAACGCCATGCCGTTTTTGGCTCGCAGCCTCAGTGAAAAATTACAGGGGGGCGTGCTGCCCAGCGAGGATGCTTTGCAAAAACTTTGCGCTCAGGTGGATGAGTGCGACCCATTGGAAGACTTGCACGGCGGTGCCGACTATCGCCGCGCACTGCTGGCCAATGCGGCCAGCCGCTCGATCACGCTGGCCTACCAAAGAGCCACAGCTGCTTAACAACATTCACTGATCACTGAACTCAGCAATAGATAAATAGATAAATAGATAAATAGATAAATAAAAAGAGAGACGAATTATGACGAATGCACTAGAAGGAAAAGTAGCGTTTATCACCGGTGCCGGCCAGGGTGTTGGTCAGGGTATTGCCTTTGCATTGGCGGCGCGAGGCGCAAAAATTGCGGTGACCGGGCGCACATTGTCAAAGTGTGAGACCACCCGCGATGAGATTGTTCGCCGTGGCGGCGAGGCGATTGCCCTGCAGTGTGATATCCACAATCATCAACAGATGGCTGAGGCCGTCGAGGCAACCGTCGAAACCCTGGGCGGGCTGAATATCTTGGTGAACAATGCCTTGAGTTCCGTTGTTGGTTTGAAGTTGATGGATACACAGGTCGACGATTTCAAGCACGCTCTGGAGGGCGGGCCGGTGGCCGTGTTGAAAATGATGCAGCTCTGTTATCCCCACCTGAAGCAAGCCGGTGGTTCTGTTATCAATCTGGGCTCTACCGCCGCCAAGCGCTGGGATATGAGTACATATGGTGCTTACGCCGCTGACAAGGAAGCCATACGGGCCCTGACCCGCACGGCCGCCAGCGAGTGGGGCATGGATAACATTCGCGCCAACGTGGTTTTACCCCACGCCACGTCACCCGCTTTAAAAGGCTGGATAGAGGCCAATCCAGAGCAGGCCGCCGCATTTGTTTCCACCATCCCACTGCAGAGAATCGGTGACTGTGAAAATGATATAGGTAAATTTGTCGCGACCCTCTGCTCGCCAGAGTCGAGCTATGTCAGCGGCCAGAGTATTGCCATTGATGGCGGTCAGGCTTATATGGGCTAGCGTCAAGAGCTGACTGCCCAGACCATTACTGGGCAATCTCTAAGCAACCCATACTGGTAGGGCCGAGTGGCGCTAACGATAACTCCCAATCGGTTAAGATCTGCGTCATACGTGTTCATGGGACGATAGTCTGACCTCATTGGCCAGACGATCGTAACAATTGAAACATTGAGTGATCGTTTCGTGCCAATAGGAGACAAAGGAGAGGGTTGTATCGGGAATCCAGTGACCTCTTTCTTTAGGTTGCCCGTTTCGCCGGGCGGGCGACCCTGCATTTAACAAGAGTGACTTTTGCACACACACAAAAGTCTTAACAATCTGGCCGCACCTAGGCATCCATACCTTTGCGGCATTCGTGCTTCCTGCACATCAAAGGGTGCCCTACAGCCCTATTCCCTCGCGCCGGTGATTTTGTTCAGGTCGGCTAGATGCGCCATCCATGGCTTAACAAGCCTCATCTGTGCATCCTGCACATCTGACCTAAACAAAACCGCCGCCACTCGGCGGGCTGAAAGGGGACTGGGTGCCATCTGAAGCTTGGGGGCTTGGCTCGTCTTTAAGCAGCGTGCTGTATGGTATAGCGACACATTTAAACTATCGCTTGGTGCCATGATCAGACGCCGGAACAGAGTGACTTGCGAGGGAGCATATACTCATATGTGAGCGAACGAGCACAGCACCGACGCCGCCAGGGCGGAACAGGCATCCTTCCCTAGTCCCAACCCAAGACTCGGTGTTTTGCTAGAGATAATAAAGAATCAAATACCCTGCGAGGAGTATTGCAACCCAAGCCACCATAGTCTCCGTCGGCCATAATTTGGCAAAGAAACCTCTGGGCTTAGCCTCTTCCGGGTCGTATGAATTGCGAATAATAAGCTTAACCGAGGCAATGGCGGTCAGTTCCAACTTATCATAGACCCCGTACATATTTCGCGCCAAAGGTTTAATAAATGACGGCGCCAGTTTTCTGTAAAACCAATCCGCATCTAGGTTTGTGGACGGCAATTCGGGAGGATACATATTGCGTAGATTCAACCACACAAAAGCCAGGGCGGAGAAGAACAGCAACTGCAGCTGAGTGAGTATGTGAGTTAGGTCATAGGGATGATAATCTGCATCCCAGGGCAGCAGCGCATAAACCGTTTGCTGGGGGAAAGTACCCAGCATCACACAGGCCACTGCCGCGATGGTCATGGCGATCAGCATATTGCGCGGCGGTTCGGTGGTGCGAATGCCGGAATCATGGGCAAAGAAGGCAAAGTATGGAATCTTAATACCGGCGTGATGGAATACCCCGGCTGCAGCAAACAACAACAGCAACCAGACGACGTTGTAGCCTTCCTCTACCGCGGCGGCCATGATCATCGACTTGGACACAAAACCACTGAACAGTGGGAAGGCCGAAATAGACGCCGCGCCGACAATACAGAGAATGGTGGTCTTGGGCATGCTTTTGTAGAGACCGCCGAGCTCAGAGCCATTAATTTTACCGGTCATATGCAGCACCGCGCCCATGGTCATCATCAACAAGCCTTTAAAAATGACATCGTTAAAGGCGTGAGCCACAGCGCCGTTTAAAGCGATCGCGGAGCCTATACCGATACCCACCACCATAAAGCCAATTTGGTTAATCAAACTGTAGGCAAGCACACGTCTCAGGTCATTCTCAATCACCGCAAAAAAGATGGGGAAGCAAGCCATGGTGACGCCGATCCAGATCAGTATTTCTTCTCCGGCAAAGCCCCTTGCCAGACAGTAGACGGCCACCTTGGTGGTAAACGAGGCGAGAAAAATCGTCCCTGTGGGTGTGGCTTCGGGGTAGGAGTCGGTTAGCCAATTGTGAAAAAATGGGAATGCCGCCTTAATTCCGAAGGCCAGGAATATCAACCAAGCGCCGATTTTTGCCGTGCCTTGATGCTCTAAACCGATACTTTTAAACAGTAAGCTGTTATTCACTTGAGCAAAAATTAACAAACCGGCCAGCAGCATAACGCCGGATAAAATTTGAATAATTAGATAGCGAACACCTGATGCGTAGGCGCGGTCTGTTCTGCGCGCCCAGATAAGAAATACCGAGGTGAGTGCCAGCAGCTCCCAAAATACGAACAGCGTCAGCAAGTCACCGGCAAATACGGCACCCACGGCACTGGCGGCATAGGCCAAACCGGCCACATGCTGCACAGTATCTTTAACATGCAGTGCATAAACGATGGCAATAAAGGACGCCAGGTGAAACAGGTAGCCGAACATCAAGCTGAGTTTATCGATGCGAACAGGCTCTAAGGCATAGCCCATAAACTCCAGCGACCACAGAACACCGGGCTCCATGCCCATTAGATTCAACGCACCAATGATTGGCGCTATCAACATCAGGCTATTGCGCAACCAACCGCGCAGAAATATCGCCGCGAGAGCACCAAGCAACAGAGGGACAAAGGGAATCATGACCAGACTATTCATCGTAGTAGTCTTCCTTTCGCATGAGCACTTTACGCATTTCTTTGGCGATCACCACCAGTAGCACACACCCGACAAAACCATAGATGGCGTAAAACGCGGGAATATTTTCCCAGCTGTGGTAAATATGGCGGTGCACAATAAAATCGGCCAACACCAACAACGCGCAAATGAAATAAAAGACCTTGAGCACTTTTTTTATGTTTTTGGGGTCATCAAAAAAATATTTTTCTTCGTTATCCTCAGCCATTTAAGCATCTCCATTTAAGTGGGTTGAGACACTCGGAATCAAATTGATTAAATCGATCAGGGGCTGAGGGTAGAAGAACAATGCCAAACAACAAAATGATGTCACGCCTATGGCAATCATCATGGCCAGAGGGGCCTCTTTAACTTCAGACCAGTTCCATGGAGTGAGCTCGCTAGCGCCACAATTCAAGTTAGAACCAGGGCTAGGTCTTGGACTAAAGAACGCCTTGATGGGGATAGGCAGCAGATAGGCAACATTCAATAAAGAGCTGATCATTAACACGGCAACAATTATTAACTTGTCTGCCTCTAAGGCGCCAAGCGTGAGATACCACTTGCTCCAAGTGCCTGCCATAGGCGGCAGGCCAATGATACTAATAGCGCCAATGGTAAAGGCGGCCATGGTGAACGGCATTTGCCGACCCAGGCCCACCATGTCGCTGATATTTTTCTTGTGGCTGGCCACCATAATGGCACCGGCACAAAAGAACAGTGTGATTTTTCCAACCGCATGGGTGGCAATGTGCATGGCAGCGCCTGCAGCCGCAACGGAACTGGCCAGCAGTGCCCCGACAACGATATAGCTAAGTTGACTCACTGTTGAGTAGGCCAACCTTGCCTTGAGACCGTCTTTGGTCATAGCGATGCAGGAGGACAGCAGAATGGTTGCCGCACCTATGTACAACATAAAATCGGTAGTGGCGATAGTATTCAGCTCTTGAAAGCCAAAAATATAAATCACCACTTTTAAAATACTGAATACACCCGCTTTAACCACCGCCACCGCGTGCAACAGAGCGCTGACCGGCGTCGGTGCAACCATGGCAGCGGGCAACCAGCGATGGAAAGGCATAATGGCCGCTTTACCAATGCCGTAGCAAAAAAGTACCAGTAAAACGGCCAGGATAGCTCTGCTGTCTGAACTGTCGAAAATACCGCCGGCTCGAAAATCCAGCGTACCCGCCACACTGTAAGTCCCCGTGATGGCCAGTAGAAGAAAAACGATCGATGTACTTAATAGGATACCCAAATAAATACGGCCACTTTTTTTAGCGTCCTCTGTACCCGCATGGGTCACCAATGGGTAGGTTGATAGTGTTAACACTTCGTAGAAAATAAACAGCGTTAACAAATTTCCAGAAAAACAAATGGCCATCACAGAGCTAATTGCCAAGGCGAAACAAAAGAAGAATCGAGTTTGGTTATCCTCCTTGTGTCCTCTCATGTAACCGATGGCGTAAATACTGGTAACTATCCACAAAAAGCTCGCCACCAGAGCAAAGAGCACGCCCAGTGGCTCGACATTAAACGAGATGCTGAGACCGGGAAATAGCTCAATCACATCGAGGCGAATAGCAGTGCTTTGATAGGTTAAGTCAGCAATGGCCAGCACTATGCTGAATAAAGCCGCAGCCGTGGTTAGCGTGACGGTTTCTCTGAGATTGGGGGTTTTACCCGTTGTAATAACGAGCAGCGCGCCGATTAATGGCAGCAGCATTGATAGTGCAATGAGTTGAGAGGGCTCAAACCCCTGCCAGAGGTTCATTTTGCAACCTCCTTCGCACTGACCAGCGTATTGATAATATCAGCACTGGCCTGACTATTTTCATGGTGAAACAACCATTGTGACGCTTTGCTGGCAACCTCGGTGGTCATACTGGTGTCGACACCAAAATAAATATTGGCCAATACCAGCACCCACATGGGCCCGAGCATTAACCAGGACACCTCTTTAACGTTATTCGGATCTACCGTGTCTGGTAGTTTTTTAAAGTAAGCCGCCTCTAAGATTCTGCCAATATAGATAACCGCCAAAAGCGAGCCGATTAATACCAGCGCGGCAATAAGCCAATTGTTCTGCTCCAATGCCGCTGATATTAAATACCATTTGCTGACGAAGCCAACGGTAAGAGGCACACCAATAATACTTAAACCCGCAATGGTAAAGGCGGCCATGGTAAGAGGCATATGCTTACCCAACCCAGAAAAAGCGTTCACATCTACAGAGCCGATTCGATAAAACACCGCACCGACGGCCATAAACAACGCGCCCTTCATTAAGGCGTGGTTGAAAATATGGATTATCCCGGCCATAAGCCCGGCAACGCTGACCAAACTCACACCTAAAATCATATAACCGATCTGAGCAATACTACTGTATGCCAGTACGGTTTTAACATTGCTCTGTACTGTCGCCATATAAGAGCATTTGAAAATAGCCAATACCGCAAACACCATCAACGGAATATCCATACGCATCTCCAAAAACACATGATCGGTTCCGAATATGGTGAAGATAAATCGTATCATGACATAAACAGCGACTTTGGTTGCCGTCGCCGCGAGAAAAGCGGTAACCGCCGAAGGCGCGTGGGTGTATGCAGCTGGAAGCCACATATGTAACGGAAACAATGCCAGCTTAATGCTCACGCCCACCATAATAAATGCGAGACCGGTATTGATCGTGCGGCTGCTATCATACAGGTCGATGCGCCCCGCAAGATCGAGCATGTTGAGGGTGCCGGTTTTCATATAGAGCAAACCGACACCAATTAAAATAAACGTTGCGCCTACGGTGCCCATGATTAAGTAGCGAAATGCCGCGGTTAGGCAGCGCCGGTCTGACGACAAGCTGATCATGGTATAAATAGACAGGGATGAAACTTCTAGGAAAACAAATAGATTAAAGGCATCACCGGTAAGGAGTATTCCGCAAAGTCCAGCAAGACAAAGCAAGTGCGCCGTGTAGTAATGAGAGTGTAATGACGGGTCGATTTCTTTCTCAACACTCTCTTTCGCAAACAGTAAAACCAGAGTCGATATACCGGATACCACCAGCAATACAAATGCATTGGCCAGATCGGCTCGCAGCTCTATTCCCCAGGGCGGTGGCCAGTCACCGACCGCATAGCTAACAACACCCGTGGACAGTGTGACCACCAATAACTGGATTGCAGAAAAAAAGGCACCAGCACTGATTAAGGTAGAAAAGCCCCAAGACAAGCTCGACCGGCCTAACAGAAAAGCAATGGGGGCAGCAATAAGTGGCAGAATAATAGGAAGTATCGCCAAGTGTTGTTCTAGCATTAAATGGCGTCATCCTTGTTTTCAAATTCGTTCTCTTCAACGGTGCCATAGGCGCGTTTAATACGAACAACTAACGATAAGCCCAAAGCGGTTGTCGCCACCCCAACCACAATCGCGGTGAGTATCAGCACATGAGGAAGAGGGTTGGAATACAGGCTAACACCCTCAGTGACAATGGGCGCCGTGCCTCCGCTGACTTTACCGACCGTGATGTACAGCATAAATACAGAGGTTTGAAATATATTCAAACCAACAATTTTCTTAACCAGGTTATTGGCAGAAATTACAATGTAAAACCCGGTCATCATCAGAAAAACGACGACCCAGTAATTGTAATAATCGAGGACAAAGCTCACTGGACGTTAGACCTCTCTACTTGACTTTCGAAGGCGTAGAAAATACTCAGCATGGCAGCGAACACCGTAATACCTACACCCAATTCAATGATAATAATGCCGTAATGCTGGCCAGCGATAGGGTCGGCGGCCAGTTGGTTGTAATCCAGGAATTGTCCTCCCTTGAACATACTGAATAAACCCACACAGGCGTACACGAGTACTCCGATTGATGCCATCCAAGCTAAAAACTTAGGGCTAACAACCACAAAAGTCCGTTTTAAGCCAAACACCAAGGTGTAGAGAATAAAGGCTGCCGCCGCAATAACCCCCGCCTGGAAGCCGCCACCGGGACCAAAATCACCATGAAATTGCACATATAAAGCAAACAGAATAATCAGCGGAATAATCAACTTGGCAATAACGTGCAGCACCCTGTGCTCTTTCAAACCCGTATCAGCCACAAGTTCATCTTTTTGCCGTCTAATACCGAGCAGCGAAAGAACACCAATGGCTGCGGCAAACACGACGACTACCTCACCCAAGGTATCAAAGCCTCTATAGCTTGCCAGCACAGAGGTCACCATATTGGGCAGCCCAACCTCCTTCAGCGATTCTTCAATATACCTTGGCGCCACATGCTGATGCGCAGGGTTATTAGGATCACCGAATGGCGGCATATCCAAAGTTCCGTAAATAAGCACTGCACCCGTTACACAGACAACCACTAAAGGTAAACACGATGAGTGCTTGCTGGCTTTCTCTTTGCGCCCGGTTAGCGCCAGTGTTCCCAACATAAGAACCGTTGAAATCCCCGCGCCGACAGATGCCTCGGTAAATGCCACATCCACGGCATCGAGGTTTAAAAAGATCGAAGCGGACAAAAAACTGTAAATACCAAATAACATAACTACAGAAAATAAATCTTTTAGAAAAATAATCCTTAATGCGGTGAGAGCTAGCAGTGCCAGCAGTGCCAGATTTATGAACTCAGCCATTGTTGTTATTCTCCTGCTCGTCCATCTTCGCCTCAGCCATGCTTGCGAGTCCACCGTGACGGGCTGATTTAGCCAGTGCGTGTGAAGCGGTTGGGCTAGTCAGCATCAAAAACAACATAATAAACAGGAGTTTTGCCGTATTAATGTCGAATGAGGTTTGCAGCAAGAGGCCGCCCATAATTAAAATAACGGCAATGGAATCGGTAACACTGGCGGAGTGAACACGAGTGTAAAAGTCAGGGAATTTAAACAGGCCAATGGCCCCGCTCAAACCAAAAAATCCCCCCGCTATAAGCAATAGAGCACTGACAATGTCTAAAATAAGCATAGCAACCGTTTTTATTTAATTGTTACTCTATGGGCGCGGTGTACTCAAAGAATCTGAGCACGGCAATCATGCCAATAAAGTTAATTAAGGCGTATACAATGGCAATATCCAGAAAATCTGGCCTGCCCATTAAAAAACCGCTGGCGGCAATAAAAAGAACAGTTTTGGTACCGAACATATTGACGCCAAGAATACGGTCGTAAACGGTTTTAGCGTTAAAGGCTCTGGCCATAGCCAGCGCCATCACAATCAAGATAGTGATACAAACTGCAGAGAGTACGACTGTCACCGGCTTTCTCCCTCGTTGTCACAACCGTTGCTACAACCGATAATGTCAGACATTTTTTTCTCCATGCTCCCTTCTTCAAGCTTTTTAAGGGAAGCTGTCTGAAGGGCATGCACGGTAACCTGATCACCTTCCAAGTCCACACTCAGCGTACCTGGCGTCAGCGTAATTGAATTGGCGTATAAAACATGGTGTTTAGGCGGGATGTTTTTGATCGAAATCTTTGCCAGGGCTGGAGAAACTCCACTGGATTTCCCCCAAACTAACTTGCTGACATGAGTTGCCGACAGAATGATTTGCCCCGCCAACCAGACTAGATAGCGGAGGATTTTGTAGCCTAAATTGAGAGATATTGGCTCAAGGTCAACTTGATCCATGCGTTTTATAACAATGACCACAATAGCGACAGACGCAACACCACAGGCCAGTAGCAGCGGCTGCAGGTAGCCTGACAGTAGCACCCAGAAGAAAGAAAGAAGTATCGCCCACCTAGCTAAATGCATAACACACCCAGTGACTTCATCAGGCCTTAGTTAAATCAAAAAACAAGCAATTTATGAATAATAACTATAGGTGTTTATGTCAAATAGTGCTCAAAGAATTAATTTAAACCGTGACTGCCTTAATGCATACCTGACAGAGGCTAATCAAGGTGTCAACAATCTATATACTGGCCGAATTGATCCCCCCAAATAAGCCATCCCCTGACGATTGCAGATGTTTTAAGCATTGCTATAGAGACTATAAAATCAACAGAGTACAGCTCATAAAGACCTATATTTTCATGAACATTGACTGACTGGAGGAGTTTCGTGCCAGAAAAAATATTGACCTAGAAAATATATTCAGAATTTAGGATTGTCATGACAACAACTAACAAGGCAATGACCTTCCATAGTGACCTTCCACGGATAAAACGGACACCGTTCGCTTTAGGACGACTTCGAGCTCAATCGAGGACCCTGCCCAATGGCGGCAATGGGTCGTTGGACTAAACCGCTCGCGCGGTAGCAAACCGTCACCGCCGTCGCCTGCCCCATCATCGGCATAGCTCCAAGCTTTAAATGAGCCCACCCTGTTACCAGCAGCCAGACAATTTTGCCTCGCTGCGGTCC